>Ga0255182_1000304_pt1 | contig 37277 bp, 36 predicted proteins | sample Atl_UVDOM_RepA_8_FD_188420 | JGI IMG/M metagenome (GOLD analysis project Ga0255182, IMG submission 188420) | Freshwater microbial communities from Altamaha River, Georgia, United States - Atl_UVDOM_RepA_8d | ecosystem: Environmental > Aquatic > Freshwater > River | place: USA: Georgia...
AGCTAAAGCATGTCATCCCAGACGTATTCTCTGGTATGACGAGAATATAAGTATTGACAAAAATCATCCTCTTTACGGAATGTCACAGAAAGAGATAGATATAATCTGTAAATAAAAAGTTGTCATGTATACCTATACATGAAAGGATTTTTGAGTATCAAAATTGGCTGGTTTTTGACAGAGCAAAAGTATGACTTTTTAAAAAGATTCGAATATTTAATCTACTCTATTTCCACTACTTCCAAACCCGCCAGAACCACGTTCTGTTTCTTCTTCGATATTTCCTACAATAATTTGACATTCCTCACATTTTCTTAAAACTAACTGTGTTAAGCAGAAAGGTGTCTCTAAATTTACTGGGGAATTAGATACAGGTATTAAAGCAACCAGTAAATTACCACGATATTCTGAATCAATAACACCTACACTATTTGCTAACATCCATCCTGATTTTGATATAGATGACCTAGGTAATATTTCAGTATAATATCCAGACGGAGGCTTGACAGAAATTCCTGTATCATATAATCTCACACCATTTTCTAACTCCTTCTTCAGCTTAATACAGACTAAGTCATATCCTGTATCAGAAGGATGCGCTTTTGTTGGAACAACAGCATTTTCATCATTAATTTGAACAATTAAACTCATTTTATACATATAAATTTATCTTTAACATAAATTAACTCTTTCAATCAGTCTATCACAGAAAGATTAGAAATATTCCTCCAATCCAATGGTTTATCGGTATATGTAATTATTACATATTTTGTTTATTGATTCGTTTCTTAGTTTAGTGATCAGAATCTGTGTATTCATAGCAATCATCAGCGTTTTGGTACCCTATGAACACTATGTCATGTGAATATTCGTCTGAGTAATCATAACATTCAGAGTGATTTTTGCATTTTGTATCTCGAAACTTTTCTACATATTCAGATTGTTCGGAAGAAAGAGTTAAGGTATCAATTATTGAAAAGAGTTTGTTCTTTATGAAGCACACACTCATAAAGACTTCCATAGAAATCTTGTTATTCAGAAAATAGTTCTGTATAATATATCTGATATCGATATCATTTGGAACAAACTCAAGCAGTAAATCAAAGTATTTCACTATATTTTCCTTGGTAACTTCGGGTTCGGGTAATTTGTCAATAAAGAATAGGGTGTCGTATACAATATCATATACTTTCTCTGGATTATCAGAGATACAAGAGTTTTTTATATCTTTTCTTTCTGTGTAAAGTTGTTCAAGTTGTTCAATAGTGATATTAGGGTAAAGAGCGACAAGTTTCTTAATAAGGGAAGACATTAGTTAGATTGGTGTATATCATAATACCAAAATTACAAAATTCATTTTTGTCAAATACATCAGAAATAAAATGAAATTATATAATAGTATTCATTTACTGATTAATTATGTGTAATCCTTTTTTTAAACTTATACAAACTATTCCAGCTAATCAATTGAATTGGTACTTTATATCAAAAAACCCTAACATAACAATGGATATCATCATACTAGCGAATCTTGATAAAAAATGGGATTGGAGATATCTTTCACAAAATCCAAACATAACATTGGAGTTTATACAAGCAAATCTTGATAAACCATGGAATTGGGAATATATGTCAGAAAATCCAAACATAACATGGGACTTTGTAAAAGCAAATCCTGATAAAAGATGGAATTGGTACCATCTTTCACAACATCCAAACATAACATGGGAGAATATACAATCAAATCCTGATAAACCATGGAAATGGCCCGGTATTTCTTCTAATCCAAACATAACATGGGGTATCTTACAAGCAAATGCTGATAGACCATGGTGCTGGTATCTTATATCACAAAATCCAAACATAACATGGGAGATTATACAAGCAAATCCTGATAAACCATGGGTTTGGCAAACTGTCTCAGGAAATCCAAGTATAACATGGGATATTATACAAGCAAACCCTGATAAACCATGGAATTGGCAAATGGTCTCAGGAAATCCAAACATAACATGGGAGATTATACAAGCAAATCCTGATAAACCATGGGATTGGTACTATATTTCAGACAATCTAAACATAACGATAGATATTACAAATTCTGATAAACGATGGTTTTGGGAGTATATTTCACAACATCCAAATATAACACCTGAGATTATACAAGCAAATCCTGATAAACCATGGGACTGGGATTATATATCGAAGAATCCAAATATAACAACAAAAATTATACGAGACAATCCTGATAAACTATGGAATTGGGATTGGATATCAGCAAATCCATCAATAACATGGGAAATTATTCAAGCCAATCCTGATATAAAATGGAATTGGCATGGTATCTCACGAAATCCAAATATAACAATTAATATTATACTAGCGAATCCTGATAAACCATGGGATTGGTACTATATCTGTCAAAACGAATTTAATTACCATGAATTCTTTCAAACAGGCTTTTACAGAAAAAGAGAGACTCATCGAATGATGTCCCTGATAAAAGAGGAGTTGATAGCTAAAGCATGTCATCCCAGACGTATTCTCTGGTATGATGAGAATGTAAGTACAGACAAGACTCATCCATTGTATGGTCTTTCTCAGAAAGATATAAATGTCATGTATAAATAATATATGTATAATACATATATAGTACTGCCTGTTGCTTAGCCATGAATCAGCTTTTTAATCTTTAATTTCAGTTTAGATAAGGTTGAACTCGCAGAATTGACATCTTTTTCGATATTACTCAATGTTTGATTCTGAGCAGAAAGTTCATTATCAATCGTCATACCAATAACTCCTAATCTTTTGACTACTTTACTTAGTTCTTCAAGGTCTTTATCTTGTTGTTTAATTATCTGTTCTTGTGTTAAATTTTTAGACATACTTTGATTATTCTAAAAATTTTTACATATATTTCATTTTATTTTAGAATAATAAATGGAAAATATCTATAAAGATTTTAAATTTTACAATATTATGATAGATTCTCATCTTAGTGACGAAGATGAGATAGGGCTTGTTATATCAGAATATATATCCTCAAAAATACCAGAAGAAGAGATTAAATTATTTTTTGATGACTTTACTAGTATAAATTATACAGAAAAAAATATCAATAATTATATTCATGTGGTTTGTTTTCTTGGAGTACCGTTTAAGAAAGAATTTATAGACTATATTATTGAGCAATATTTTATCAGTAATTTTAACACATTCGGTCCCATATTACTGAATAATAACGATTTTAAAGAACGTCTTCAAAATCTTGATTTTTCTTTGATGAATGATGCTTTTATACTGTATCTTGTTGAAAAACATATAACAATTACACATCTTGATGCTTCATGGAATGAACAAATAACTGATAACTCTATAGAGCAGTTACATGAATTATTAAGTTTAGATGCGTCCTCTAATGAAGAAATAACAGATGCTTCTGTTCAGCAACTGACTAATTTAATAGCTATCAAAGTATCGAACAATAATAAAATAACTGATGAAAGTATACAGCATTTAACAAATCTAAAGGTACTGAACTGTTCTAATAATGAAGAAGTTTCAGACTTTTCTGTCAGAAATTTGACTAACTTAGAAGTTCTAATTGCCTCATTTAACACAAATATATCAGATGATTCTGTGAGGTTACTAACTTTTCTTAAAGAGTTGGATGCGTCGTACAATGATAAAATAACAGATTTGTCTGTCAGTTTACTAACATCGCTAGAAAAGTTAGGAGCATCCAATAATAAAGAAATTACTGATGATTCTGTACAGTTACTCTATACAACATTAAAAGACCTCGATGCTTCTTTTAATCATAATATTACAGATAATTCTGTGGAATTACTTACTTCTCTCGAGAAACTAAATGCGTCAGGCAATCAAAATATAACTGACGATTCAATTCAGTATCTTCTCTCTCTAAAAGAGCTAGATGCATCATATAATAAATTTATATCTGAAGATATTGTTGATAAACTGCCAAATCTTGTCGTATATAAAAAATTTGAATAATTGTCATGTATACCTTCATGGAATGATTTTTGAGTATCAAAATTGGCTCATTTTATACATGACAAAAGTATGACTTTTGAAGTTCGATTTAAACGTTATAATTATAATTATAAATGATTGAATTAGTGGTAGATAACAGAGAAAGAGAAATTATTGCAAGACTTTCTCAGAAAGGTGTAGTTCATACAGTTAAAACACTAGATATTGGAGATTTTTTATATAAACAAACAGATTCTGACACACCTGTTCTGATAATAGAGAGAAAGTCAGTACCAGACCTAAAAGCGTCAATTGTTGATGGAAGAGCAAGAGAACAGAAAGCTAGAATGCTAAACACTGGAATTTCCAGAGATAGAATACTTTATCTAGTAGAAGGTAATTTGAACAAGGATTTGACAGAAATTGTTTCTTCAATGCCCGTAGGTAATTATATAGGTAGTATAATTAATACAATGTTTAGGGATGGACTAAAAGTATATAAAACATCTTCTATCACTGAAACTGTTGAATTTTTGACTAAAATACTCAGCAAATTAGAAAAAGATGGACCTGACTATTTCAAATATGTCTCAGAAATGTCAGATACTAAATATTCTTCTACTCTTTCTAAAAAGAAGAAAGAGAATATGACTCCAAATGTCTGGTTCATAACATTACTTTCTCAAATTCCTCAAATATCAGAAACAACAGCATCTGTTATAACACAGGAATATAAGTCAATGTCTGATTTATGTCTTTGTTATGAAGCGTGCGAGAATCAAACTGAACGGGAGAAAATGCTAGAAAATTTGTCATATACAATTTCTTCCGGCGCTAAAAGAAAAATAGGACCTGTTATTTCGAGCAGAGTATACAAATTTATCTATGGGTTAGAAGAGTGAATTATATGTTAACATTAACATATAGAAAAAAATATCTTTTATTAGATTAAAGTATGACTGAAAAAACCTTCTTTAATCTAATAAAAGATAAACTTGAGAACAATTCATGGTTAATTACCCTTGCTTCTGAGAATCCTAATATAACATGGAACGATATAAAAAATAATCCTCAAATAGACTGGAACTGGTATGCTGTATCAGAAAATCCAAGTATAACATGGGAAATTATACAGGCTAATTTTAATGAACCATGGGATTGGTTTGGCGTCTCTAAAAATCCAAATATAACATGGGATATTATAGAAGCTAATCTTGATAAAATGTCATATTGGAAAAATATTTCACAAAATCCAAATATAACATGGGAAATTATACGAGCTAACTGGGAAAAACCATGGGATTGGAAATATTTATCACAAAATCGAAATATAACATGGAAGAATATACAAGATAATCTTGATAAACTTTGGAATTGGGATTATCTTTCTCAAAATCCCATAATAACTTGGGATATCATACAAGCGAATGATAAACCTTGGAATTGGAGATATATTTCTAGAAATCCAAATATAACATGGGAAAATATAAAGAATATTGATATTGAATTATTAGATTGGTATTATATTTCTGCTAACCCAAACATAACATGGAACATTATACAAGCGAATGATAATAAACCTTGGAATTGGGGAGGTATTTCTCGTAATCCAAGAATAACATGGGATATTATACAAGCGAATGATGATAAACCATGGGTTTGGGAAGATATTTCTCAAAATCCATCACTAACATTTGATATTATAGAGGCATATAGTGAAAAACCTTGGGATTGGGGTGGTATTATTTCTAATAAATTTCGATATGATTCTTTTTTTAAAAATACGACTGAAATAAGTATAACAGATGCTATAAAAACAAATAATATCCCTGAACTTAATAATATATCAGATAATATATCTGTAATTTTACCAAATTTAACTGAGAAAGATATACAAATAATATCACAAACTATCAATGAAGCTGTAGAATCAGGAGATAGACAGAAACAACATCTTATTATTTGGGGATACAAAAATTTTAAGATATTTCCTGATGATATTAACAAAACAATAGAAAAATCATTAAAATCTAACAGAAATTCTCTAGCTTTGACTTATTTAGACCTTATTTTATTACAAGATAATCCCATATATTATAAAGATGCCGTTTTTCTTCTGTTTGACTATGTAAATAGTCTAAAAAAGAAAATAAATGAGAAACAAATCTATGATTGGTATATCAGAGTTATTGTTTCAAAAAAGTTCATAGCTAAGATATTATCAGAATATATCTTAAAAAATCCTAATTCTCATATAGAAAAATCTATCGAACTCTTAAAAAGGGAAAAATCTCTCATAAATGAGGAAGATATAGAGAAAGTAGGTATTAAAAATTTAGATATTCAGAATATACTAGAATTAATCAGAGATAAATATTATATAGAATATATTCTATATAATAATCTTGGATATCAAAATATAAAATATACAAAAAATAATATATTAAAATATGTCAATATGTTTTTTGAGCTGGATTTGACTGATAAAAAACAATTTATCGATTTTATTGATGTTTCAGTATTTTTAGATATTCTAAAAGAATCAGAATATTTTCAGGATATTAAGAAAATAAAATATAGAAAAGGCAAGAAAAAATCTATATTCAAGCCAAATAATATAGTTGAAGATAGTTATATGAATACTAACATAAAAAATTTGAGGTCCTGTAATTTACGAAAGAAAATTGCTAAATCAGATATTAATTATACAAAAATTAGAAACATTTTATCTGTGTGTAATGATTCTGTGTATAATCTCGAAGCTATATCATGTCTTTTCAGAGAATATTTGATTACTAATTTCACTGACCAAGTCTCTGTTTTGCCTATGATAACAAAAGACAGTAGTAACTACTTAAAATTTGTTTCACAGATAAATGATACTTCTTCTCAGGGAATTGTTAAGTTTATTAAATTTTTGGATGATGAGTCTCCTGAGATAGTCATAAAAGAAACTCTAAATTCTCAAGATTATAAAGAATTAATAAGAGAATATTATGTGGGTATAGAATGTTGTAATAATCTCAGAGAAATAACACCTTGTTTTATGTATACATACTTTGGTGTTTCAAATCTTGGTCCTACTAATATAAATATAGCATATGAAAAAATAGAGGGAGAATCGTTAGCTAAATTTCTAAAAAATCCAAATCTGACATTTGAGCAATTTTTTAGTATTTATGGTCAGATATTGTTGGCTCTTGAAGTAGCTCAAAGAAAGTATAAGTATGCACACTATGATTTACACGGTAATAATATTATCATCAGAAAATGTCCGACTAAATACTCTATATTTTTAGATGATAAAGAATATAGAGTAAATTCAGAGTATGTTCCTGTTATGATAGATTATGGATTCTCAACTTTTATAGATAAAAAAGAGTATACTTACGGTATTAATGGTCATCAGGATATTGGAATTTATAATTTTCTGTTACAAGGCAGAGATGTATATCAATTATTGATTATTTCAATATTTTATATGACAAATGACGCACTGAAAGAACAACTGATAAATATGCTATATTATGAAAATGACCCTTATGCAATCAAGAAAACTGTACAAAACGCTCCAAATAAGAGAGATTTAATCAAAAGTCTGATTACTGATATTGTTTCAGAGTATTTTGTTAATATAAGACCTATAAAAACTTTAAAAAATGGAAGATACATATATCAGATTAATGATGTTATTAGAGGAACACCCTTACAGATGTTTGAAGAGTTTATGAAAACTGAACAGAATACATTCAGTGTGTCATCAAGAAATAAATATTTGGCTCAACCTGTAGAGAGTAAATTAAGTATAATAAATTCTATGCTTACTAAGAGGGTTTTCACAGAAAACGATATTATAGATAATCTTGTAGAGAAGATATCCAGTAAGTTACCATATAAAGAAAGTTATCTAGGATATTTGTATATCGCACAGCAACTCTCAGAGAACAAGACTATAGAAACATATTCTGAGTTTAATAATCATATCAGTAATCTACACAGCACAGCTGAAAAGTACATATCTAATGATATAGAAATTCTCTCAAAATTTAAAGAGACAGATATTGATACTCTTGATGATATTTTGAAGAAATTGTCAATAAATCATAATATAACAAAATTTATCAGAAAATACATAAAAAATATGGAAAATATATTAAATTTACTATATATCAGTAAAGATATAAAGGTTACTATACATAATTCAGTTAAAAATTCTCTTAATGAAGCTAAAAGTAGTCTTCAGTATCAAAAATACATAAATGATAATATGAATATAAAAATTTTTGAGAAAGAAATTGATTTAACTGTAAATTTAGGTATAATATATCTGAATTATTCCATGAAACTTTCATATACAGGAGATATAATCGCAACAAATACTCTAAAAATGTCAAAAGATAATTCTGAATTTGTCGTTAAAGAGCCAGAAGTTATGAAATTTATTTATAATATCAGTAAAGATAATATAACTCTGAAAATCAAAGCATCTTATCAAATAGTGACAGATAATGGTATAAAAACTGATAATATTATGTCTGTTGGTCAAATTTCTGAGAAAGAATTTTCTATGACATTTCCAGTTATTATCGACCATATTAAGAGTATCAAAATAATAATAATATTGAATGATATGAATATTTTTATGTTTGACAGTAATTTGTAAAAATATTTGGTTAGATAAAACATGAGCAGCAAGAAAGAAGAAGAATTTATATGTTATATGTTGACTATCAGAGTAAATATGAAAATTTATCATTGGAGTACGAAATCTTACAGCAGACATAAGGCAAGTGACGACTTTGTTTCTGAATTAGATGAATTGTCTGATAGTTTTGTGGAAACATATCAAGGTAATACTGGTAAAAGAATTAATCTGAAAACATACAAGAATTTACCACTTATGACAAATACAGACCAAAATGTTGTTGAAATACTAGAGCAATTTAAAGATTACCTTACCACAAAATTCAATGAGATTTTTGACTCAAAGTATACAGACCTTTATACTATAAGAGACGAAATTCTTGCATTGACTAATAAAACTCTCTATCTATATACATTCCAATAAAATGAATTTTACTCAGAATATAGCAGAACTAATAACTCGCTAATATGGATACTGAGTGGTTCAATACTATGGATAAGCTAAAATGCTTTCTAATCTATAATTCCAGACTTCCAATAATTAATTCATCTAATTTTAAAGAAAGAGAACTCGCGCTTTGGTATTACTCTCATACATACTCTTACAAGTCTCTTTCCTTGGAGAAAAAGCAAAAGTTTAGAGACTTGACTAATTTTTACGGCGTTTCTCTGTTAATATCTAGTTTTATAAAAAATGGAAAAGTAGGAGAAGCCGACTTTAACTATGAATCTGAAGATTTTACTAAGATAATTTCTTTTTACGAAAAAGAACAGATACTAGCCAAAGGTACAAAATACAGGTCTACAATCTGAGTAGAGAAAGACAGTTGTCAATCAAAATACAATCTGAGTAGAGAATATGTATAATAATAGAAATGAATACAATGAGAGATCATTATTAAAATTAATTTATGCTGAAATGGGTATATTAGTAGTATCAAAATGTATGTTTATACTCTTTCCCGATCCAGAGAAGACATTATAGACAGTTTATACTCCCTATCCAGAGAAGACATTATATAATATGTATAATTATACATATTCTACTCAGATTGTATTTGTCTAGTATCTGATTGACAACTGTCTTTTTACTTTCCCTATCGAGGAGACATTTAATTATGTAGAAAATATCAAGAAAAATGAATTTTGTATTTTTACATCTTTCAAATTCACTGCCTATAATGTCTACCTCAGAAATCTTAACAAAAGAATATACTAAACCCGAAATTTGCCTTTTATTTGAAGCTCTAACTATTACTCAAGACGATACAGAAGAAGATGTGAAAGTAATCTTGTTCGAAAAAGATAATATCGAATATGACAGAATGTCCTCAAATGATGTAATTAAACCTACAAAAATCGAAGAGCCAGAGTTTGTAAAAAAGAAGTTTACCAAATTCTGTGATTCTGTTCTGACAAAGTCAGAATGCAAACATGGAACTAAATGTTGCTTTGCACATAATGCAGAACAGATAAATCCTGTTGATTGCCCGTTTGGTAGTATATGCAAAAATGTACTCAGAAAAACGCATGAATGTTACATTAACACTGGAAATAGACTTTGTGACAGATTACATACGAATGAGGGTAGAGAAGACTATATTTTGAGGATTAATCAGTACATAAACAGTATTCCTACTCTTTTAGCACCATCGCAGCCAACTCCGATATTGAGCAAAAAGTGCAAAAGATTATGTGAATCTGTCGTGAATCACACAGTTTGCAGACATGGAGCTAGATGTACATTTGCACATTGTGGTTCTCAATTAGTTGAGCCTTTACCTTGTCGTTTTGGAAGCCAGTGTGTAAATATAAGACTCGTAAAAGGAGTATATCAGAATACTGACCGCTTATGCATGTTTTTCCATCCAAATGAAACAAATTCACAGTATATAAACAGAATAGATAGATTTTTGTAAGTGTTCAACAGTCATAGTCTAATAGTTTTCATGTATAATAAATACATGAATTAATAGTATGTTAAACAGATATTAAATAAGTAATAAAATGTCTATAATTGATTTATATCAAAACCAACCACATTTTCTTCAGTTTTTTAAAGAGTATTTATCTCTGACTGAGAAAAATTTATCTCTAACTGAGAAAATATCTCTAGTAAATGAAGAATCAGAAACACAAAAGAAAATAATCAGAGTTCTTCCTTATTGTAATTGGACAACTACAGAAGGACTCTGTAAATTATGGTCAAAAATGAGTAAAACAGGTAACTGTGAATGGAACAATCTTAAATTTGTCACAAAAGAACCTACTGATTATTATGTAGTGATAAATTCACCTCCGTTAAATGCTGTTCTTGATAAAGCAAGGACTATTCTTTTTCGCATGGAACCAAATATGGAAAATAACAAGCATATATGGGGTGAATGGGCTGAACCTAATATATCAGAGTTTTTATATGTAGGGCATCACTCAACAAGTATGAACAATCTTGAATGGCATTTATCCAAAACATATGCTGAACTTAGTAGTGTACCAATTATAAAGAGTAAAACACTGGAAAATAGTATTTCTTCTGTTCTTTCCGATAAATACTCAGATATCGGTCATATTAGACGTATAGACTTTGCTAAACTATTAGAGAGAAAAGGTATAGATTTGCATGTATTTGGAGGAAATAAATTTATGTGGAAAAATTATATGGGTGATTTACCGTCTCATTCTAAAGACAACGCACTATTTCCATACAAGTATACATTTAACTGTGAAAATCACTTTATCAAAAACTATGTTACAGAAAAATTGGTTGACGGAATTCTCTCTGAATGTTTGACTTTTTATTATGGATGTATAAATATTAGAGACATTTTAGACGAAAGAGCATATGTTTATTTGGACCTTGCAGATTTTGAAAAATCGGCTGAAATAATAGAAAGAGCTATTAAAGAAGATTGGTGGTCGCAAAGAATCGAGTATATAAGAGCAGAGAAACATAGAATATTAAATAATTTACAGTTCTTTCCAAGAATTTACGAGATACTTTCGAAAGAGTAATTTAATATGAAATTTGCTTTAATATTTAATTCTTAATAAGAAATGGAGGACAGTATTAAAGGTATGATAATAGGTCATGCACTGGGAGACGCTTTTGGTGCATCTTTTAGTAATCAAGAATATACAGGAAAATTAGAATATATTAGACGTAAACATAAAAATAAGGGAACAATATTTGCGACTTTAGGTCAAACTACTGATATAACTGAAATGGCTCTAGCGTTATGGGAAAGTTTAATTATTTTTCCTGAATATAATAGAGATAATACTATAAATTCATATATTGAATGGGCTAATAGTGGTTGCCCGTTCTTAAGGAAAGAAACTGGTCTTATGTTTGAGGGTATTACATCAATAAAAGGATACAAGTTAAGATGTCAAAAGTATAGATATATGTTAGAGAATTCAGAAAATAATCAATGCTTATCTAGATGTTACCCTCTTTGTTTTTTGGATAATATATCACAAATAGACTGTAGCCTAACAAATACCTCTGAAATATGTCAAGAGGCAGTCTATATTTACTGTCAAATATTAAATATGGTTATTAGTAAATTTTGTATAGAAAATATACTCAAATTTATAAAAGATAATCTGTCAAATAGTTTTTTGATAGAAGCATACAACGATGCTATATATGGTTTTGGAACCAGAAATTTATTAAACAGAAAAGATTGGGTAGCGCACGGCTTTTATTGTGCTATATGGGCTTTATGTAAATCTACCTCTTATAAGCAAGGAATTGACTTTATAATAAATCATTCACATATTTGTGGATATTATGGAGATACCAGTTCAAATGCTGCTATAGCAGGTGCTATATTGGGTGCTAAATTTGGATTAGAGAATATGCAAATATGTGACAGATTATATAAAGAAATAAGTATGATATTAACATGTAATACAAATATAGGTAATTTACCCAGACAATATAAATATGTTTTAAGTATGAATAAAATTAATACTATTTTGTCTATAATAATTATCAGAAAAAGTCCACCCTTAATCTCTAACGAATTTTGTGATTCTGAAAACGAGGAAACGCTGAAGAAAGAAAAGAAGAAATATCACTGGCCTGATGCGATAGATGATGAGACTAGAACTTTTTCTACAAAAAAGTCAAAATTTATTATGTGAAAATATCTTTATTGTTATTTTTGAGTATATTTTGTATAAATGAACAAATTTTGTATAACTATACAAAATCTAAAATATTTGTAATATTTTTTTCATACATTTTATTTTTTCACAACAATAATAAAAGACATGTCTAATATTTGTGCTGGTAATTTAACAAGTGGCTTCGTTGATTTAGCCTCTTTTGACGAGATTGAAAGATTTATGTATGGGCAAAAGGATGCTACCGCCTATTTTGTTCGTGATGTTCGTAAATCGACATGGTTTACACAAGTTCCTGTTGTTCTAGCTCGTTCAGCTGGTTCACCCGGTTTTGGTCAAGATTGGTCTGTATCAATCTCAAGAGCTGGTGACTACCTCTTGCAAACATGGTTGCGTTTGACAACATCCAAGGTTGAACTAAAATCAACAAATGCTTATGGTGCAAATGGTCGAATTCGTTGGTGCAAGAATTTTATGCACAATCTTATCAGGGAATGCTGTATAAGTTTCAATGATTTGGTTGCTGCTCGTTTTGACAACTATCACCTTGATTTCTGGGCTGCTTTCACAGTTCCAGCTGGTAAGCGTAATGCTTATAATAATATGATTGGTAATTATGATGAGCTTACACGCCCACATTCATCTACAGATGACGCTATTCCAGCATCGACACTGAACTTGCCTCTTCCATTCTTCTTCAGCCGTGATTCAGGTGTTGCTCTTCCAACAGCTGCATTGCCATACAATGAGATGAAGATTAACTTTATGTTCCGTGACTGGGAAGATTTGTTGATTCTTGACAATATTGCCGCTTCTGGTTCAGAATTCAGAAGTGTTCCTGTTGTCGGTTCATCAAATGATATTGCATCTGCACCAACTCTTTCAAATGTTCAAGTTTGGGCCAATTATGCAATTGTCTCAAATCAAGAGCGTAAGAAGATGGGATGTGCTCCTCGTGATATTTTGATTGAACAAGCTCAAACAATTCCACGTCAATCGTTCACACCATCAACAAATCCTCAACAATCATTTGACATTCGTTTGTCTCATGCTATTAAGGTCTTGTTCTTTGCAGTTCGTAACTCAACATGGAGAGGAGAGTGGTCAAATTACACAACAGCATCACCAGTTGATAATGGAGTCGTTACAAACACTATTCCATCTGGTGCAGCTGATCCAATTCTTCAAACTTCTCTTATCTATGAGAGTACAAACAGGTTGGCTCAAATGGGTTCTGATTATTTCTCTTTGATGAATCCATTCTTCCATGCACCTGTTGTTCCATCAGAGACAGGATACCATTGTTACTCATATTCTTTGGACTTTTTCTGTTTGGACCCCATGGCTTCTACAAACTATGGTAAGTTGACAAACGTATCCATCGTTCCAGAAGCCTCTCAAACTGCTATTGATGCGGCTCGTGGTGAGGGTAGTGCTGGTTCAGGTATTGATTTCGCTCAAACATATCAATTTGTATTGACAGCAGTCAACAACAATGTGATTCGTATCTCCGGAGGTGCTCTTGGTTTCCCCATTATGTAAATTATATATTGTATTTCTCTATATTCTCTACATAAACCATACTATATGTATTTATACATATAAAATACCATAATAAAATATGATAAACTATAGAAATTTTGGATTATACAAATGCATGATTGATAATGGATTCTCAGATGATACAGTAATTTGTGAACTAGAAAAATTTATTATGAATGATGTAAATAAACTAAATCTTGATTTGGCATTTTTCTCTGATTATGAATCTATACAGTATTCAGAAGATAATATTGACTCATATGTAAGTTTGGCAAATTATTTAAATGTTGATTTTTTAGAGGAATTTACCAGATATATAACTGATGAATTCATATTGTCAAAAAGAGTTTTTCTAGATAAAGTAATAAAATACTGCATCTTTAGAGAAAGACTACAAAATTTATCAGGACCGTTTGTTTCTGATATAAATATTGAATACATCAGTTCTTTTATAGAAATAAAAAATTTAAACGCTGCTAAAAATAAGTATGTCACAGATAAATCTGTTTCTAAACTTTTATCTCTTCGTTCTCTGGATATTTCTTTCAACCCAGCTGTTACAGATATTTCTGTTTCAAAATTGATTAATCTCGAACATTTAATAGCCTCGTGGAATCCGAACATAACAGACGATGCTGTTATAAATCTAGATAAACTTGTTGAATTGAATATTTCTTATTGTGACATCTATTTGTCTGAACAAATTCTTGACAATAGTGACTTGTTTAAACTATATCCATCTACATTTACAGGAAAGAATTTACATTTACTGAAAAATCTCAGAATATTAAATATCTCATATAGAGATATGTTTGATTTTTCTGTCTTAAGACAGATAGAGTCTTTGAGAAATTTAAATGTAAGAGGAACACCAGTGAAAGATGAGAATTTATCAGAACTCACCCACTTAACAGAAATAGATGTCAGTAAAACATCTATTTCTGATGCTATAATTTCAAGACTCACAAATTTAACTCATCTGAATGTTTCCTATAGTGATAGAATTACGGACAATTCTGTCATAAATCTAAAATATTTGACACATCTAAATATAAGTTTTAATACAAATATTACAGATGAGTCTGTTAAATTATTAACATCTCTAAAATCTTTAATAGCTAATAATAACCAGAGAATAACAGACATTTCTATACAAAATCTTCAAAATCTTGAAACTCTTCATATTAATTATAATACAAAAATTACTGATAATTCTCTGATAAAACTTATGAAACTTAAATCTTTATCAATCAGAGGTATTACACAAATTACTGATTACGCTATATTAAACCTTTATTCTCTGACAAGTTTAGATATAGAAGAAGGTGGTTCTCGTATAACAGATAATTCAGTCTCAATGTTGAGAAAACTAACAAATCTAAATCTCAAAAATAACAGGTTCATAACTGATGTATCTATATCAAAGTTATCCTTGTTAACTAGTCTTAACATTTCTCATACAGAAAAAATATCTGATGCATCTGTCTCAAAACTAAAGTATCTAACTGACTTAAGATGTCATTTTAACAGAAATATAACAGACATTTCTATTTTGAGTTTAAAGTATCTCTCAACTCTAGCCACAAGTAATAATGAAAAAATTACGGACAAATCAATCTCAAAACTTAGATATCTCACTGAACTTTCTGCTAAATATGACCAAGACCTACTTCTTTGTTCAGGTACTTATCCAGAATCACAGATAACTGATGTATCCATATTATGTCTTCCTTTTCTGTATATTTTAGATGCAAGTTTTAATGAAAAGATTACCGATAAGTCAGTTTCGCAGTTAAAATCTCTTGTTCTCTTGAAGACTACATCTAACAAATATATAACTGATAAATCTATTTCTGAACTTGAATATTTGTCAATTCTTGTTGCTGATAATACAGAAGTTGTTACAGATGATTCTCTGTTGAAACTTAAATATATCAGTGCTCTTGTTTCTGTGAATAATGAGAAAATTACAGGTCTTTCATTGGATAAAATGAAGTATTTGAGATTTTTAAAGTCAGAACGAAAAATTATGGAACTATAAAATTCTTTTATGCATCAAAAAGTTCATACTTTTGTCCTGTGTAAAATGAGCCAATTTTGATACTCAAAAATCATTTCATGTATAGGTATACATGACAAAAAATATTGAATACATTTTATCTGAAAAAATACTCACTTTATCAGTAATTGCTACTTTCCTAATATTTATCTGTAAAAATAATATAATAATTTTCTGAAAAAGTTTACAGGTACTTCTTCTCTTCCTTCTTGTACTTCTTCCCTTCCTTCTTGTACTTCTTCTCTTCCTTCTTGTACCTCTTCTCTTTGTTCTTGTACCTCTTCTCTTTGTTCTTGTACTTCTTCTCTTTGTTCTTGTACTTCTTCTTGTACTTTTAGTTTAGTTGTGTAATCAAAATAAATTGTATGAGTATTTTTATCTAAATACCATTTATCAAAGTTTGTATAGAGTGATACAGCAGATACTATATAAGTTCCGACATTACCATGTTCGTCGTATAATTCTTGTATATTTTGGTTTATTTCTGTTTTTACCATATTTAAAAAATTTTTTCTAAACTGAATTTCAAATATATCTGTATCATTCAGATTCTTAAAGTATTTATCAAGAATATTAAATACTTTACCCTTAATATAAGTACTTAATAAGACAGTTATCTCAAGTTCTGTATGTTCATCTGTAAATCCTTGTATAACATTTATTAACCTAGAAAGATACCCTGTTGAACAGTAATTATACATCTCTTCTAATTCTTCGAGTAAACGTATGATTAATTCTTGTTTATGTTTATGAGAAAGAATATACGTCCATAAAGATGCAAATACATCATGTAGAGTAAAAGTATTATTATTAAGTGAAAAACGACTCGTGTTTATATAAATTTTTGCTATTGCATTCTTTATTTTTTCTCTGTCATATTTTGAATTTACTGGATTACTGAAAATTTCTTTCATTATAAACTCAATATCATAGTTTTCGAATTTAACAAGAGATATTAGATTTATAGATGCATTTAACACAGAATTATTTATATCAGATGTATGAACATTTTGAGAATCCTGATAAATCGTTTTTACTACATGACCAGTAGTGAGTAGCAAATTAGGCTGTTGTATCTGAGGCTGTTGTTGATGTTCACGAGCATGAATCTCATTTTCTATTCTTCTTATATTATTCAACATAATATTCCCTAATTCTTGTTCATTATTTAGAAGCATAACATCAGCAATTTCCATTTTTACATACAGAGGAACTTCATCATTTTGATATATATCTTGAAATACTCTCTTGACATTTTCTGAATATGACTTTATTATTCGGTCAGAGAATAATTCAATATCACCCTTGTTTAACAGAAATTTATATATTTCGATACATAACTTTATATTTCTCATCTCGATATTTTGATGAAATTCTTTGTCAAAAAGTTTCATACATGTGCTATATACTACCTTATTATCTCTAAATGCCAGAAAACATGAACGTAATATCATGGGTAAGTTATTATCTGTATAAATAACATGTGCTAGTTTATTTATGAGTAATTCTCGTTTAACATTGTTAAATAAGAACATTTTATACAATTTATTAGCCAAAAAATTTCCTATTTTTAGTATCTCGATAGATTTTGTGGTTGTTTCTAGAACATCATATATTTCTTTCAGACGTAATGAAAGATTGTGTGCATCTATGAAACAACATGTTTCATTATTATTTATTGTGATTAATTTATCAACATCAGATTTTTCCGAGTCTAATGCTTCTATAACAGGATTTATCTTTGTCATATTGATAGCATTTTGTATATGAAGAGGTATCATTTATTATTGTTCAGACGAATATTTTAAACAAACATAACAGGAATTTTAGTATGAACATACTAAATATGTATAATTACTCGAAAATGTATGGAATTAATTTTCGATTCTTCTTTTAAAATCCATACTTTTATACAAGAAAATTCTTGTCTATTTTCTGATTAAGAAATGTCTTCATGTATACCTACTCATGGAATATTTCAAAAAAATGAATTTTGTAATTTTGATATTAATCATACTCATATAACTTATAACTACTTCTATGTTTTTCTCAATCTTCTCACAAATCGACTATACGCAATTTGAACTCTACAATAATCTACTAACTACTGGTGTGTCTACATTCTTTGCTAAACAAGCCATAGATGAATATCTTGAAAAGAATAAGATTCCATCAGACCTCTTTCAGAAAGGTACTAAATTGATGCTTGATGAAACAAATATACGTGCATATTTCATGGCTGTTACCTACCTTAAGCCTAAAGTTAATCGCAAAGATGAACTCATGAATTACGCCATTAAAAACAGAAAACTCCATGCACTTTGTAAGAATTCTCTGTTTACAAGTGTGAAACTCTATTTACCTACTAATGACATATATGTTTCAGATGACATAAAATACTTTGAATCTTACAATTCTACAATCTACTAAACAACAAAAATACTTAACCCAAATATAACCCAGAATAATTATGTATAAATATACATAAATTCTTTGGTAATTGAATAAGGCTAGCGGACTTTCAGTTTTTTCTGATACATCCAAATAAGTAAAAAGTTGTCATGTATAGGTATACATGAAATGATTTTTGAGTACCAAAATTGTCTCATTTTATACAGGGTAAAAGTATGAAAAAATTAAGAATAGATGAAATATGCTTCTTCATAAGAAATAACTCTTTTTCTCTGTCTATAGTTTACGGCATTATGAAAGTCCACAAAAAATTTAAAAAGGTTGTCTTTTGACAAAACAGCATTGTCAATTTCTGTAGAATGGCTCAAAATATATGCATTTGCATGGTCTTTACAAGTATCACATGGTAACATTACTGGTATACCCATAATAAACCATCTCATTCTATTTTTGTATGTTTCTGAAGGATTTTCTGGATAACCTAAGGAACCAGCATGCAAAGAATACCAAAATTTAGGTCCCCAAATTTTCGGGTCCTGATTTTCACTCGTATGTTTCATTATTTATATTTAAAAAGACTTCTTTAAATTTTTTCATAACTTTTTCTGGAGTAAACTCTTGATAACATCGATTATCTATAGAAGAGTAATATTCTCTGTCAAATGTTAGTAAAATATTATAAAGTTCATCTTCATTAGAGAAGTAAAGTCCTTTATTACCCAAAATTTCATAATGAGCAGTATTCCAAACAGGACCTTTGTATAAAATGATAGGTTTATTAAAAGAACTAAATTCTCCTATAGAAAGTCCAAAAGAATGACCTAAAGAACCACACTCTAAATGAGCATCACATGTATTAATGAATTCTCTCTTGATATTTTCACATGAAAAAGAATTCATATAAATTACTCTTTCATGTCTGATATAGCAGGGTGTGTTTGCTAATAATATCCATAAATCTTTTCTATAATTTACGGCATTTAGTATCGCAGAATGAGTAAATTGAAGGTTAAATGTATCTTGTCCGCCATATCTTCCAGCAACAAATGCTGTTTTCGGAATTTTAAATTTATTTCTCATATCTCCTGATAAAATATTAGGTCTTAATGATATCATATGAGGTACATAAACTTGACTATTAAATTTGGCAGCTAATGTCTTGGAAACACCTGCATAAACATCACCATGAGGTTCACTCATATCAAAAACACAATGTATAAGTACCTTTACGCCTAATGGTATGTATCTATCATTTCTTCCATACTTAATAATATATATATAATCACAGTCATGAACAGCTTTTTGAATGTCATCATTTGTGTCATACCATCTTATCTCAAACATTTTAGAAAATTTGTCTATGGCGACTAAGTCATGATGAGAATTCTTAGATGTGAGTATGATACTTCTACCATGTAGAAGCAATTCAAAATACTTTGCATAATCGTACAAGGCTACACACGTTCCTCTCACATCCAATATTTCTGTTTGAAAAGCTATTGTTATCATTTAATTTACTATTGTACAATTATTTAAATAAAATGAGTTTAGATAGGTATTTTTTCAAAGAAAGAAATGCCATCGTTCTGCAATATATGCAAAAAGAATTTCGAGTTTCAAAAAGACTTGGATATTCATACTAAATCGACATTGTGTACATACTATAAAAATATCATATTTAAGTGTAGTCTATGTAATTTTGAGACATTTGGTAGGTCAAACATACATGACCATATAAATTCTGGATGTGATAAAACAAAGATTTGTATAGATGATAAAATATCACAATTACAAAGAGAATTAGCTATAGAAAAAGCTAAATCGAGAATATTTGCTTCTTTATTAGAAAATAATACACAAATTAAAGTAGGAGATGTTTTTATGGATAATTCGAGTTCTATTGAGATAAATTGTTACAAAGATAAAAATATACCAATAATATTACACGAAGAAGGAATAGAGTTTAAAACAGACAAGAAAAAGAAGAGTTATCGTAATGTGAATGATAAAGTAGACTTTTCACAAGTAATAGAGCCGATAATACCTATGAACGAAAAGAATGAAACATCTCCTCCTGTTAATTCTGTTATAATTCCTGATATAACTTCTCTTTTCAAGGAATTAGCAGAAAGCAGAATATACATAAATATTATAGGAAAAATACGCATCGCGAGAAATATAAAAGCTAAAACTATGAATTTTCTAGATTTAACAGAAAATGCCAAAAGTAATATTGAAGAAATAAAGTCTATACTTATTTCTAGAAAAATAGATACAAAAAGATTGGAAAAAATAATACTTCAATCTCTCACTCCGTTGGAGACTAGACTCTTATTTCCTAAAGATTATCATACCATTCAACTACAGGAAGATGACTTAGAATTGTGTGATACTATGTTGCGAAATAATTTAGTCATAAATGATACTATGTTTGACCATAATTATCTAATTCAATCTATATGTAATTATTCTTTGGCTGCAATACCTATAAAAAGACTGATAGAGATATGTTTAATACCGTATTTTAACAAAATAATCATCTATGTTCCATTTGAAAAGTCTAAAGCGGATGACCCTTATAGTTTTTATACACTTTCAAAAGTTACCTCAAAAGGACAGAAAAAGTGGAATATGGATTCACGAATGGAAAATACAGCTTCTATATTGAATATACATGTTCTGCCTTTTGCTATTAATTTATTCAGAAAAATATATAATGATATACTTTCTGACAATGATTTTAGAAAAGACTATAAGAGTCATAGTCAAATATTTCAAACAGATATGGAGATACTGTTACAGGCTATAATATTATTAGCAAAACCTATAAAACTTTCTAATTTTCTCAGAGAATTAGTGAAAGAAAAGTCAACATATACACCTATAACTGATATAGACTTATTTAATCTAGTAGGAGACGATGCACTACAGAAAAGAAAATTTAAAGCAGGTGAAGAACCAGATATTATAGAGAAAACTATCAAAAGATTATTTGACAATATAACTTCAGAAAATGCTGTTGATTTTTACAGAGATTTCACGTCAAGATTTGATGTTTAATAAAATGAAATAATATAGAATTTTTATAGTCAAATTAACTCAATGGCAAGAAATCTTACTGAATCTGAAATAAAAGATATACTTTCGTTTATTAAACCTTCTTCTGATATACCGAAGGATGCAGCAATTATTATAGCTAATAATGCTCGAAATAAATTTAGACAACAGTTAATTAATGTGAAAATACACAAGATTATAATACCAAGACTTAAAGAAGAATTAAAAAAAGTATATGAAAATTCACTCATCGATGCCGGAGAGAGTGTAGGTATTATCTGTTCACAAAGTATAGGTGAAAAGAATACACAAACAACTCTCAACTCTTTTCACAAGGCTGGATTAGCAGAAAAAACCATGACAACAGGTGTTCCAAGACTAAAAGAGATACTAAATGCCACACATGAGCCAAAATTAGTTAATCATCGTATATTTTTTAAGAACAACAACTCAAGTATTCAAGAACTCAGAAATTCAGTAGGCTCGAATTTCGTTAATTTGACTATAAAAGACTTGTGTGAAGATATATCTGTTCATTTAGAGAAAAATGACGAAACATGGTATGATGCATTTGAGATATTACATAATAACGATTTTAGAATGTGTAAAGGAAGGTGTATTTCTCTGAAATTAAAAAGAGATAAACTATTTACATATAAATTAAGTTTGGAATATATATCAAAAAAGATAGAAGAGACATTTGCTGACTATAAGTGTGTATATTCCCCAATAACACACTCTATTATTGATGTCTTTATAAATGTAAATAATATTTCTCTGCCAGAAGATAGAATTTTTTTTGTTACACATGAAAACACAGTAGAAATTTGCTTAGAAGAAGTAGTACAAAAAAGTATAGAGGAATTTCACATTTGTGGAATAAAAGGAATAGAAGAAGCATTTTATGAGAAAGTTGACAATAAGTGGATTATTGAGACATGTGGAAAATTTTGTAAAAAAGCCGATACATTTTTAGATATATTAGCTCAGCCAAATGTAGATAGTTATAACACTATATCAAATAATATATGGTCTGTTCTGAATGTTCTAGGTATAGAAGCCACAAGGCAGTATATGATTGAAGAATTCGCTGTCATTATGGATGGTATTAATTTATGTCATCCAACACTTTTAGCTGATAGAATGACTTTTTCTGGTAGTATAGAATCTATTTCTAGATATACCATGCGTTCTGAATCCGAAGTACTTCTAAGGGCTTCTTTCGAAGAATCTATGGATAATTTTTTAAACGCCGCTTTTTTTGCAGAAGAAGAACAGGTAAAAGGTCTTGCAGCAAGTTTAATTTGTGGAAAAAGTGGTACATTTGGTACAGGCTTCTTTTCTGTAAGAATGAATTTAGATGAATTGCCTGAAGAAGATACGGAACAATCTGAAACAAGTATAGAGATACAAGAACCTGAAGTCAATGAAAATTCTTGGTCTGCGTACTAAATAAGGCTCAAATAATTTGAAATAAAAAAGTTGTCATGTATACCTATACATGAAATGAAAATCGAGTACCAAAATTGGCTCATTTTACACAGGACAAAAGTATGAAAAATTAGTCGGTTATGATAAAAATGAATTTTACATTTACAAACGAGAAAAGTCAACCCCTAAACTATGGAAATGACTAACATTATGCAAATTGCTGAAAGTAACGACTTCTCTCTAATTGAGACTTGCGATATACAATCTTTACTATATTATGTATGCAGTAATACAGAAAATGTAGATATGCTGAAATATATACTTGAAAACTACAAAGAAAAAGTTAATATAACACCCGAATTCATAGCTCAATGCTATCTTCAGAGCTTCAACAATGATATCTATTACTATGAGATATTTAATGTCTTGTTTAACTATGATGTAGATGACCAAGCTTATAATCTCATAAAAGATGAAGCTCAAGAAAAAATTGAATCAGGTGAAAGTATGCTTTGTGATATAAAAAGCTTCAAAAATAATTCGGCTACAGAAAAAGTCAAATGGTACGAAAATCTTGCGAAACTCAAAACTTATATTCGTGAAAATGGGCAAAAACCTCCTTCATATCATGTAAATAAAGATATAAGAACTTTAGGAATGTGGCTTCGTGAACAAATAAGAAACTATAAAGAGCACAAAGATGCTATGGCTGATACAGATGAGAGAAGAAAAATCTGGGAGGGCTATGTTACTAGTGATGGATATTCATTATTCCTTTCTCATATACCTTTATAAAAACTCCTAAAAACTCTTACTAAACAATTATGTATAAAATACATAAGAAAATCACAAGTTATTCATTTGACCAATCATATGTTCAGAACTTAATATACTTATAGGTATCACAACACCACTATTGACATATCCAAGCCATAAACTCAATCCTACATGATATTCTAAACTATTCCATATAATATAGGCTTTTGGTGTACATACAGAGCGAGATAACCAAAAATCAATATTTGTTATTAATCTTTCATATGACCCATTTATATTTATTAAGTCAACTTTTGTCTGAAAATTTGATGGAATAATGACAGTAGATGATTTACCTTTCAATAAGGATAATCTAGAGGGAAATGCACTGTTTAAATACTCAAAGCATTTTTCAGTATATTTATACTCACAAATATCAACACATGTAATTTTGGCATTAGGATTTGCAATTAGCATTATTAATGTCGAGAATCCGGCATTAAATCCAATATTTAGTATGTTTGAAGATAATTTTGATAGAACATATAGGTCAACTTGTCTTAAATTTAGTCTAATGTTTGAACTACAGTGTCTATTCATAATTCCATCCTCTAAAAATTCTTTCTCTGACATTACTATATTAAGCAGATTTACCAGATGTTTGGATGCTTTTAACATTACAGAGCGATATTCAGAAACAAAGGGTGAATTATGAGACTCGATATTAAAATCAATAGTTGGTGTATGTATTTTAGGCCAACTTAATACAATGGCATGCTTATCAAATTGAGGTTCTATTGGAGATACATCAAAATCCTGTTTAGATGAGAGAAGAGGATTGATAAGTCTATGTTTCCACACAATATAGCCATATTTACAATCATTTAAGAATAAGTTTATATATTCATTCTGATAACAAACTGGCATTTCTCCGAAAGAATACATAGAAATAAATAAATTTGGCTTTATTGATTCATTCATATCATAACATCTTATTGTTTTACTGTTAAATTCAGACAAATATCTTTTTGTCAGAGCCAGTACTTCAGGTAAATCAACAAGAACATATTCTTTTATACTGAGACCAAAATGTTTCAGTAAAATTTCCAATATAACAGCAAATCCTCCATATGAACAGCCGACCTCAATTATACTTAATTCATCTTGACATTTACGCTCGATTAAACTCATACATATGTCAATTCCATATAAAATATATCTTATTGTTGCGTGAGATGTCTGGGAAACATACGGTTCTAAGTCAGATGTCTCATATATATGAGGATTTCCTATATAATCGTTTCTGAGTAAGTCCAGCCAAGGCAATGATTTAAGAATAGACTCATATTTTAATTTGAGAGATTCTGAATAACGCTTTAATAAATAACTATCAGGTTTTTCTAGCATAGTATTAATGTTATTATTTCTCTTAAACTCATTAAATTTATCTATATTCTCTGAAACTAACACACATTCATTTATGTATATACTATAAGCATCATTACCCAGAATTATGGTTTTACGATAGTCCCAATTTGGAATTCGAACTGTAAACATCATATCTTGATAGTTAACATACATCATCGACATAAAATACTGGTCGTCATCGATAATACCTTGTTCCATTATATTATCGATAAGAGAATAATACTTTTTATGAAACTTTTCGATTGTATCAGCATTTCCTACCACAAGACCTCCGTCAATAAAATCCTGATGGTCTTTAAAAAATTCAATAGGGTCATTAGACGATATTTTATCCTCTAGAGTATTTACTACGATTTTATTTAGAGATGCTTTTTCTACATAGTTTGTTAGGTCAGGCTTGTGAAACTCTGGAATCAAAAATCTAGAATGACCATAACCAGCGTCTATCCAGACAAAGTTCTCTGTAGAAAAAGGGTTTTCTTTACTTACTCTATACAAAAAATCTATCTTATTATTGACAACCACGTCATATAATGGTATATAAATTTCTGGACATGGGTCGTTTGTAGAAATACTTTTATACTTTTGGTCTTGTTGTATTTCTTTAATTCTGTCTAATTTACTATATAAAACATAGTCTTTTATAGAAATTGTATAAATTTTTGTATTTGGATGCTTACTACGAGAGTTGGTAATAAAATCAACCATGTATTCTTCAACAAAGATACACATAGGAACACCCATACGCATCACATTTTCCATAAATTTCATATACTCATACCACGAACGACTATATGCTTGCCAATTTTCTCTGTCAATATTAATCAGGGCTGTTACCACAGTAAAACTCATTTTTGTTGTAATTATTATCTCTATATATATTTAAACAGTACAGTCCTTTCCAAAAATGAAAGAACTCATTGTTTTTATTACACACAAAACTCTTACTAAAGAACATGCACAGGCTACTTTTAAATCTCTAGAAATGTCTACAGACCCAATAGAGATAGATGAGCTAATAATCTATAATAGTCATGAAGACGACTTACCTAACACAGAAATTCTTGATATTTATGCTAAAAGTGGTATAAATTATATTAAAAATATAGTTATCTTTCCATATAACAAAAATATACCAAAAACATTAGCATCGGATATTCAAGCTATACGTACATATTTATTTCAGAACTACGACCAAAATGACAGAGTTTTAATATTAAAGTCCGATATTCTACTATCATGTAACTTTCTGAATGAAATTAGAAAATTTAGAGATACAAATAATGATTTTATGTTTGTCGCTCCCTTGTTTAATGCAAAACAATCTGTATGTGATGAAGAAATTTTTAGTTTTATTAGACTACCATACGCTATTATGTCTTCTGAAGAAATTTTTTATATGGAAGATGAAACACGTTCTTCAGACAATGACTTCAGGAATAGACCAAACATAGATATTTCAGATAAAACTATCAAATTTATATCATGTAAAGTCAAAAGAGATTTTTCTTGTCATTATATGCCTATTAAAAGTATGAGAATGATTGACTTAATAGATAAAACATGGGGAGGAACATCTTTTTTGAATCTAGAAAGTGTATGGGTTGGTTCTTACAAAAGTTTTACTGTACATAAATATCATAGTATAAAGTCAGAGAATAGGGATACAGAAAGACCAGATGAATGGGGGCAATGGCTTGCGTCATGAGAATTTATATGATATATAAATTTAGCACCAGATTTAGTGTTTGTAATGTGTGAGAAAATAATTCAAATCTTCGGGAACCCCAATACCCCACATTTGCTGAATCGGAAAGATTTTAATCTTTTTACCTGCTTGTATAGCTTCATTAAACACAGGAGCTGTATAAAATTCATTGTTTACACGTATATTCTTTTCTATCATTTGTTCAGCAAATTTCACAAAGTCTGAACCGTGTTTCCAATAGTAAATACCAGTTGTTGCATGTGTACTGATAGGTCTCTTTTCAGCTACCTCGCATACAAAACTATCTTCTCCGAGTTTTGCGTAACTCCATTTTGGATGTGTATTTGTAAATGTTGCGATACCTCCATCAATATCATCAGCTATCATAGAATACATGAACACGTTTGCATCCCATTCCATAAATTGGTCAGAATTTGCTAGTATTAAATGCTTTTCATTATTAATATACTCTTTAGCTAAAAGAATAGAGCATGCAGCACCCTCTGTTAATCCATTCGTAGACACAATCTCACAATTTGGAGCTATCGCACGCAGAAGGTATGGTAAGCTATATTTTTTAATATGTTCTTCACGACAAATAAAAATAAACTTACATTTTGCTGGGTCAAGCTGTAAGTTTTCTACTACTACTTGAATCATAGGTTTACCATTCACATCAATCAGAGGTTTTGGAAAACTATATCCAGCATTAGCAAAACGTGAACCTTCTCCAGCCATTGGAATAACAATATTACACTCTCCTTGCCATAACTGACCATTCACAGATTTAGTATGTTCCTTAATACTAGCAAGAATCTTTTCAAGAGTAAGGTCTTCTGGATTCTCTACAGATAATAAGTTAGCGCCTGAAGCAACAGCTGCTTGTCTACCAATATGTGAGTCTTCAACTATAATAGTATCTGAACTACTTACATTTGCACGAATCATACAGGTATAATAGATTTCTGGACTTGGTTTATGATTAACAACATCTTCATTCGATATAAAATAGTCTACATATTCTAGAAATCCTTTACGCATTAAAATTAGCTGTACAGTTCTATAGATACTGTTAGAAGCAACGTAGATAAGAAATCCCTTTGACCGTAGAGTAGACAGAATAGAACGGATTCTTTCATCATAAGTATATGTTTCCTGAACGACATTCTCTGTAAACTTTTGTTTACTTCTCCAAATTTGCTCATAAAGCTCAGCTGGAAGCCCTTTTTTCTGTGTTAATATTTTTAGCTTTTTTGTAGTTGACAATCCGTCATAGGTAGACAGGTGTTCATCTCTGTTAATAATATAATCAGAAGAAATTTCACCAAGTGCACGATTTAAGGCTACATAGTGTGTCTCACGTGAATCTACCAAAACACCGTCAAGGTCAAATATAATTAACTTTACCATTTTATAGCTGTAATATTACTTTTTAAGCTATAAAAAATGACATATATTACTTCTCCCGTTTGTTTCTGATAAATATTCATCAGTAAAAGTTGTCATGAGTACCTACTCATGAAATGATTTTTGAGTACCAAATTTGGCTGAATTTAGACAGGGCAAAAGTATGGAAAATGAAGTCTTCAAAACAAAAACTTGCAATTTGAAAGTATATCAGTTCTTCTGTCTGTTTCTGATAAATATTCATGAGTACCAAAATTGGCTCAAAATATTGGTATAATATATGTAAAATAAAATGTCATGAGTAGGTACTCATGAAATGATTTTTGAGTACCAAATTTGGCTGAATTTAGACAGGACAAAAGTATAGTTTTATTTAATACGATTTTTGATTTTTTGATTAAACATCCATATAACTGCACTACATACAAATACAACAGCTTTTTGGTGATCATTTAAGAAAGGTCTCATTTTTTTGGTATATTTTTCTTTTAAAATAGAAAGAATATATGTATAATACATATATTATAGTGATTGTTGGGTAATTCATGGTTTGATTAAATAAGCTGTTGGAGCACTAACATTGGTTTTATGTAACACTAAATTATGTTGACGAACAAATCTATCTACAGCATTACTTTCAGTCCATGCACCGTAACCATATTCATCAAATACAATAATACCTCCAGACACAATAACATTCCAAAAGTTTTCCAGAGCATCATAAGTAGGTTTTTCAAGGTCTAGGTCTAGATAAAGCAAAGATATACGAAATCCAGGATTTCGTCTCACATATTCAAGTGATGTTATTGAAACATCTCCTTTGACTAACTCAAACTTATGTTCTGGTATACCAATATGTGTTAGTCTTGAGGCGATTGTTTGATTCGAGATTTCATCTTCTGTAGTATCACAACGGGAAAATACCTGTTCCATACTATTACGGTCATTGTTTTCTAAATTTGACACAAAATTTTGTGAAAAGAAATCAAAACCAACAATTTTCTTTATCTCAAACGGTGCAAAGAGCTCAATAAGTTTTGCCCAAGTAAATATACCAGAACCCTTAAAAACTCCACATTCTACTATGTCTCCGGGTTTATCCTTAACCATGTTGTATAAATGATATCTGTAGAATAGTTTGTGTAAAACTTTCCTGTCTTTGCTAAAGATAAACTGATTGAATGCTTGGTATATATTGTTGTCATCGTTAATTTTTCCATTTGTGTTATAGATGTTCATTTATTTTAAAATACTGTTAGTTTTAGACGTATATTTAGATTTAGTATAATATAGTTGTTTAAACATTTATACTTTTTAGGTTAAATGTTTTTTATTGCACATAGAGGAAATACACATGGTCCAAATCCGTCACAGGAAAACAGTCCAGAATATATTCAGACAGCTCTAGAAGACGGATATTATGTAGAAGTTGATGTTTGGTATATTAAAGATTCTGAAAATTCCGATTATTCAGTATACTTGGGTCATGATAAACCACAATACAAAATTAATTGGGAATTTTTATCAGAAAAACGCTTAATATGTCACGCTAAAAATGAACAAGCACTGTATGAACTCGTTAAAAGAGGAATTCATTGTTTTAGTCATGATGTAGACAACGTGGTACTTACAAGTAATAATTGGCTCTGGACATATCCCGGAAAACCCCTTACACCATGTAGTATTGCTGTTATGCCTGAAATGTCTCCAGATTGGGATATATCTATATGTATGGGTGTTTGTTCTGATTATGCTACCTTCTCAAAACCATGAGAACGTATAACTCCGTAGTGTAGATTTAGTCTAGAAATATTTATATTATTATGTTTTAATTGACTATACAAAAAGCCTTCTGCCGTACATGGGCAATCATTACGCTGTATAATTTCAGGTATATTTGGAAAAATAGAGCAATAAGTTTTCATACTCGAGAAATCACCAAAACCAAAATGGTCCATAATCTGACATGTCACAGATTCATATTTACCATGCCAATTAGACATATAGACCGTATTCGGTTTGATGTCGTTTATCGCTGATAAATCGAACTCTTGTTCAAAATATATATCTGGACGTATACGAAAGACAATATCGGGAGTTCCATCTATTAGTTGAAATGATTTCCATACTTTATACCACATACTTGCGGCATCTCCACATGTTTCAGGTCCAGAAAGTGATGAATAATTTCTCCATCTATCATTATTATACATATCTATAAAATATTGTCTATTATGTTCCTCAAACTCTATACGGAAAGAATCAGACTTTATCTGCTTTGTGCAAATGTCTCCATTCCAACCTAATTCTCTAAATCCAGAGTTATTCCAGATAGAAGAATATATTCTGCATTCATATCCAGCTTTTGTTAATGGATAAATTAACTTAGTATGAATATTATCGTGTGTATAATTATAGGAACGAATGTGTCCGGGTAATAATATCGCTATCATTTATTGTCTGTAAATTTTCTATAAATAACCTTTCTAATAGAGATTTGTATTGTATATTCAAACATAACATGTAATATTAATTTAAAACATGAATTATCAATATTAATAGTATTTATTAATGTTTCAGACAAATTCTTTCTTTAAATTAATACAAGCGAATCCTGATAAACCATGGGCTTGGGAATATATCTCAGAAAATCCAAATATAACATGGGACATTATACAAGCAAATCCTGATAAACCATGGGATTGGAGATATGTCTCAGAAAATCCAAATATAACATGGGACATTATACAAGCAAATCCTGATAAACCATGGGATTGGAGATATGTCTCACTAAATCCAAATATAACATTGGACATTATACAAGCAAATCCTGATAAACCATGGGATTGGAGATATGTCTCACTAAATCCAAATATAACATTGGACATTATACAAGCAAATCCTGATAAACCATGGGATTGGAGATATGTCTCACTAAATCCAAATATAACTTTTGAATTTATACAAGCTAATCATGATAAACCATGGAGTTGGTCGTGCATCTCACGAAATCCTAATATTACATGGGAGAATATACAAGAGAATCCTGATAAACCATGGAATTGGTACTGGATTTCACAAAATCCTAATATTACATGGGAGAATATACAAGAGAATCCTGATAAACCATGGAATTGGTACTGGATTTCACAAAATCCAAACATAAAATGGGACATTGTCCAATCTAACCCTGAAAAACCATGGAATTTCGATTATATCTCAGAAAATCCAACCATAACATGGGACATTGTCCAATCTAATCCTGATAAACCATGGAATTGGTGTGGTATCTCAGCAAATCCAAACATAACATGGGAGAATATACAGTCTAATCCTGATAAACCATGGAATTGGAAATATATTTCTGGATCTTCAAATATAACATGGGATATCATACAACTAAACCCTGATAAACCATGGGTTTGGCGTAATATCTCTGCAAATCCAAACATAACATGGGATATAATAGAAGCTAATCCAGATAAAGACTGGAATTGGGACTGTGTCTCTGCAAATCCAAACATAACATGTGATATCATACAAGCTAACCTTGATAAACCATGGGAATGGAAATGTATCTCAGCAAACAAAAATTTAATCTAGATAAATGCTATTGACTAAATATGTATAAAAATACATATTTATTATAATAAATGGTTAAGTGTCAATATAAAGGAGAACCAAAATGCAAAGTATTATGGGCTGTCTTTGACCACCCGTATGGTTTTGGAAGATTTTGTTCAAAACATAAAGAATCAGGTATGATAGATGTTAAAAATAGAAGATGTGAACATTTAAGTTGTTTAACTCAGCCAAATTTTGATTTTATTGGAGGTAAAGGAAGATTCTGTTCATTACACAAGGAACAAGGTATGGTAGATATTAGAAATAAAAAATGTGGAGAAATTAACTGTAGAACAAGACCTACTTTTGACTTTCCAAATGGCAAAGGTCAATTCTGTCACAAACATAGAAAAGAAGGTATGATTAATATAAAGAATAAAAGATGTGCGTATGAAAACTGTAATTTTAGAGCAAAGTATAATCTTAAAGGTCAACGCGAAAAATTTTGTATTCTACATAAAACTGATGACATGATAAATATTGTCGAAAAACTATGTTGTTATGAGAATTGCAAAACACAAGCAAAATATAATTACTCAAATAAACTCGAACCTGAATACTGTTATCAGCATAAGTTATTAAATATGGTAAATATTAAGAGAAAAAGCTGTAAATTTTTTGGCTGTAAAAATTACCCTCGTTTTGGCTTTACCAAAGACGAACAGCTTTATTGTGAAAAACATAAACAAAAAGATATGGTTTTACATAAAAAGGCTAGACGTAACAAAAAAGGTGATATAAAACAGGTAACTTGTATAGAAAATATAGATACTAGTATACAACAGAATGAATTTAGTTATTTATTGAAAGAGTTAAGCTCCAATTCTTATACTTGAGTTAATAAAAATGCTGAAGAATCAGTATCACTTTTAGAATTATTTACACAAATAATATAATATTTCTGACTTGAATTTATTGTGGTAAATTGTGGACCTGAATGCGTGTATATTCTAGTAGCTTGGGTAGATGTATTTATGACTAGTATAGTAAATCCATTTTTTAGTGTCGTTGGACTAGGAAGCTTTAAATTTTGTATCGAAGTTCCAGTAATTACTTGTATAAAATCACTATCATTCGTTAGAGAAATATCGTTTACTGAAGATTCTGTTACGGTGCTGTGTAATAATTGTTTATTTAGAAATATTTCTCCACTAGTAGAATTATACTGTAAATTACCTGATATATTTTGTGAAGATAAATCTCTTATAGGTTTAACATATAGTCCTTGTGAAGATGTGTTTAAAACTACACCAGATGCATTTAAAATTATACTGTTGGTTGATTGATTAGTCTCTCCTGCGAGATTTCCTATAGCTATAGAATTTATTCCTTGAGATATTCTACCTGCAAATCTTCCTATAGCTACAGAATAATTTGACTGTTCTTGATCTCCAGCTGAATTTCCTATAGCTACAGCTTCTATTCCTTGTTGTACTTGTCCAGCTGCATCTCCTATGGCTATGGCTTTTCCTAATTGATTGAGTCTTCCAGCTGAATTGCCTATTGCTAGAGCATTAACAGCTTGATTAATATAGCCAGCAGACGGTCCTAAACCAAGATTTGGTGTTTTGAATTTTAGATTACTAATATTCAAAACATCTGCCGATGAAACGAGTGTATCGAAAATTTTCATTTATTAAAGAAAAATATAAATAAAGAAATGTTTGTAAAAAGATACAGCAGTAAATTTAAATAATATATTATTTGTGTCAAATAAACTAGTATCAAAATTGGCTGAAATTAGACAGGACAAAAGTATGAAATATTTGATATAAAACATTAATGTTTTATATCAAATATTTTTCTGAGAAAAATAAAAATTCTCTATAGAGAAAATGGAATATACTACATTTTCAAACTTCGGTCAGGGTTATTGTGAATTAAACTCTTTTGAAACGGACCCTTTATCTTACTGTATACCAGATGATGGTAATTTCTACTTTAATCATGGTGGAAATGCATCAAACCTTCGTTCTAAAAGTAAAGCATGTAATTTGTATATGGCAGAAAGATGTGTTAATAATTGGGATGGAATATGTCAAATTATGTCAAAAAACGATTCTGTCATTGTAACAGGAGCACCAACAACAGGAGAAAGACTATTATATGAGACAGCTTCAAAAAAATATCTTATTAAAATGGAAAATGGTGTACAAGTAACAGAACAATTCGACCCTAATGTTGAATCTTCTCCAAATATCACATATTGGGCTGCTACCGGAGGACGTTTAATACCAACATACAGTGTAAATCCTTCTACTATAGACAGTGATTTAGTAATGACAGAAATGTTACAGCGTCCTAATGTTGTTATGGATATTTTAATAAACATCTATAATACCATGAAAAGAGAAGGAACTATTTCTCTACTAAAAGGTACAAAACTTGGATATTTCTATAATACACATCCATATTTTGTATCTAAAGGAGGTTTATAGGTATCTTTTTCTCATACTAAATGTCTCATCAACAAAAAGCTCCGTCATTTAGTATTAAAACAGTACAACCTACTGTCTATAGAACAGTTTCTAAGAGTGAAAATACGACTCCAACATCTTCTTTATACCAATCGAGCTATTCTTCATTTGGAATACAATCCCAACAAAATAATCAGAAACAAAACAATAAAGGATTAACTATACAAACAACTGATACTTCTATTGAAGATTCATTCTGAATCTTTTGAATATGTATGTTTTATACATATTATATCTTGTTATTTATTCAGCTACTGGCTTTTTCACCACTCTCTTGACAACTTTTGGTGGTGCTTTTACTGGAGTAGGTGGAGGAGTCATACTTATTTCTTCTTCTACTAGAGAATTTGTCTCATCCTTATCATCAGTTTGAAGTGGATTTGATTGATTTTTCGCTGGATTAAACACAGAGACTGTTTCATCAGCGGTAGGTCTTGTGAAAGAACTTTTCAATAATCTTTGCCCACCCATCATAGATGGCTCAATAATTGCCTCCATCAGCTTAATTTGAAGAGAAATTGCACCTGTCGCTCCGATAAAGATTGATTCAAACTTAAGAGCTCCCTGAGCATAGAAAAACTTCTTGTCTGTTTCAGTCGAAATCAAGTCATATGGGTCTAGTTGTAGCTCTTCACCATGCTCGTCTTTCTCAGTAGCTGAGTAAAACTTTGTGGCTATTTTACCCTTTTTGGCAGAATACATAAGTTTTGCATACAAAGTAGGACCTACACCTGGTACATTTCTCAAAGTAGTCTTCTTTGTTTCTGGGTCAGTATACTTTTCCTTCTTATAATAAAGAGGATTGACCTTCTTCTTTTCCAAGTCTCGTGGTTCCAAGTCATATTGCTCAATTTCGTCCTTAACTTCGAGAATATGCTTTTTACATTTTTCCACGATACTCTCAAAAACTTCTAGAAACTTCTTTTCTTCTGCTGTAGCACCATCCCTAGAGAAGAGACAAAGAGGAAATGTAAAACCGACACTTCCAGACATCGAGTTTTTACTTATACCAAACGAAAATAGTCTAGAGGGTGTAGATAGTATCAAGTCTCCTTCAGACCCATCTGGATTCTTAGTTTTCAGAAAGATTTTATAGAAAGAAATTGGTACTCCTAATTCTCCATTATCTTTCTTATCATCAAACTTGTCTTGTTTAGGCTCAAGAAATAGTATTCTTTCAGCATTAAAATTCTCATAGGATGAGAGGATAGTCTTTTTTTCAGATTTAGATTGCATTTGTTGTTACTTATATTTGTAATAAGTCTTTCTTAAATAAATCATTTTATATTTAATATAAAAACAGACATTTCATACTCTTATACTAGACCTACACTTATATTTCATAGAACATGCTACAAAAGTACAAAAAAGGAATGAAAGAACACATATAACCACGATCAAGACTGGCCAAGAAGGAAATTTATCTTTGGATTGAGCTAAATCTCTCTCTTTTTCTGGAACACAACATTTAGGAAAGCATCGTTGTGGTACTATATCTAGACCAGATGCAAGCAGTTGCTGTCCACAGTTTTTTGTCTCATCTGGTACACATCTTTTACATTTTTCGTTTGGTTCACTATTACTACATTCAGCCCAAGACACAGTTTTACCATCTCTACTTGTTAAAGGTGCACAGTCTGTTGGGTACTGAAGTTTACGTGGAACTACATAATTTCCATTTTCGTCACGATTAGAAGAATTAAACAGTATTGGCTCGTTGTTTGTATTTGAATTTGTCCCACCCATTTTATTTTATGATATTATTTTATTTTTGATATTTTATATTAATATAAGTCGTTCCAAGTACCATTACCGTAACATTGTAACTTTCCGCTGTTAAATATGAGCATTCCATCTACAGGTGTTGTTATATTTGATTTTTCTGTATTGGTAAGTGTTTTAATTATCGGAATATCCAATGTTTTATTTGAGAGAGTCTGTGATGAAGAAGTTACAGCTATTGTATCATTATAATTAGGTATAGTCAATGTTCTTGTTTGAAAATTAGTAATATTTGAACAATTAAATTTTACTGTTTTTAGTTCAATTAGATCTCCTTCAAAAATAACTCTTTTTTCTATATACAAATTTTCATCACTGATAAATAATGTTTTATTAGTAATTGTAGAAACACTATCATTTGATAGTATATACAAATCTCCTGATGTTTCCCTATTTGGAAAGATTATATTAAATGGTACTACTGGACTAATAGAATCAGTATAATAACGAAACCCATAAAAATTATATCCATTAGTTATACCGAAAATATCTTGCGGTATTCCGCCTAAGTAATCCTCAGTTATAATTAGTCCACCAATACGTGCAAGAAAATCAACAGTACCTTCAACAGAAATATTACTAAAACTAATTGTTTTAGTACCTGTAATATCTTGTATAATAAAAGTTGTTTCAAGAACAGGATTTGTCAATATAGTACCACCAGATGAAGGTACTGTGAGGGATACAGTTGTATCATCAGGTATGTTACCACATTCAAACCTCATTTGTTTGGTTGGATTGGTATTATCCTGAATAACAAAGTCTGTGTCTGTTATAGGAGATGTCAGTATAGTACCACCAGATGAAGGTACTGTGAGCG
>Ga0255182_1000305_pt1 | contig 37259 bp, 30 predicted proteins | sample Atl_UVDOM_RepA_8_FD_188420 | JGI IMG/M metagenome (GOLD analysis project Ga0255182, IMG submission 188420) | Freshwater microbial communities from Altamaha River, Georgia, United States - Atl_UVDOM_RepA_8d | ecosystem: Environmental > Aquatic > Freshwater > River | place: USA: Georgia...
CGCGCGCGGGCTGCCATCCGGATTGATGAACTGGAGCGGGCCGAGGAAGGTCATGTAGAACTCGCTCGCAATGGGGAAGTAGGTCTTGTCGTGCCGCGCATTGCAGGCCTCGTAGCCATAGCCGAGCGAGGTGGCCGTCGCGCCGCCCTGGTCACGCCCGCCGCGCACTTCCATGCGTCCCTTGGTCAGCAGGTACTCGCCGGGGCCGATGTGGATGTGGCTGGCGAAGGACGAGCCTTTCGGGCAGCTGAAAATTGCGGTCCAGGCGCCCATTTCCGGAGACACGTGCAGCAGCTTCCACCGGATGCCGCCTGCGGAGAAGGCTTCGGGAAAGGGCATCCAGGGTTGAGCGTCGATCTGGACGTAATCGGCGGTGGCAATCATCGGTAAATCTCCCCTCTGTACTTTTTATCTTGGTGACCGCGGCACTGCGTATTCAGCAGTCCGCACCGCAGCCCGGCTGCTGCCGGTCCGCCTCCGCGCGAAGGGCGTCATACCCCCCTTCGTTCGATACTCTCTCGAAGCCCTGCGCCTCGAGTGCGACCTTGGCCATCTGGGCGCGTACCCCGATGCCGCAATAAACCCTGATTGCGCGCTGCTTGTCGCGCGTGACTTCCGAGATGCGGGTGGCGATTTCGTCGTAGGGAATGTTGACCGCCCCCTCGAGGTGACCGGCGTCGAACTCTTCGGCACTGCGCACGTCTATCCACAGCGGCGCTTCGGCCGCCAGCGCAGCGGTCGCCAGGGTGGCGGAGAGGATGAGGATCAGGAGCGGGCTCAAGCGCATGGCGGCCTCCCGGGCGCGTGGCATTGTCTTTCGTGGGCCTCGACCCCACCTGCGGCACAATGATACACATCATCCAAGTTCCGCCAGAAGCGGGTACCCTTCGCCCATGAAATTCGTCGACTACTACAAGGTGCTGGGCGTCGCGCCGGACGCGACCGCCGACGACATCAAGAAGGCTTATCGAAGGCTGGCGCGCAAGTACCACCCCGACGTCAGCAAGGAGCAGAACGCCGAGGCACGCTTCAAGGAGATCGGCGAGGCCTACGAGGTGCTGAAGGACGCCGAGAAGCGCGCCGAGTACGACCAGTTGCGACGCTTCGGCGGGGAGGGTGGTGAATTCCGTCCGCCCCCGGGCTGGCAGCGGCGGCCCGGGGGCGGCGATTTCGAGGGCACGGGCTTCAGCGAATTCTTCGAGGCGATTTTCGGGCGCGGCCACGGCGGCGCGCAGCGCGCTGGCGCATCGTTCAAACGGCGCGGGGAGGACATCAATTTCCGGCTACCGGTGACCCTGGAGGAGGCTGCGCGTGGCGGCACACGGACGATCACGCTGCCCGTGCATGAGATGGACGCCCGCGGCGGCTTGCGCGAGACCAGCAAGACGCTGAAGGTAACCGTGCCGCGCGGGATCACCGACGGTGGCAAGATACGCCTGCGAGGCCAGGGCCACCCGGGCAGCGCCGGCGCCGGCGACCTCTACCTGCACATCGAGTTCGAACCGCACCCGGTCTACGCGGTGGATGGCCGCGATCTGCGCACCGCGCTGCACGTCGCGCCATGGGAGGCGATGCTCGGCGCCCGGGTCGAAGTGCCGACCCTGGACGGCACGATTGCCCTGTCGGTGCCAGCCGGCGCCCGTGCCGGCCAGCGCCTGCGCCTGCGCGGACGCGGCTTGCCCGGCGAGCCGCCGGGCGACCTGTACGTCGAGATCCAGATCGTGGCGCCCCCCACTGCGACGCCCGCCCAGCGCGCAGCGGTGGAAGCCCTGCGCGACGCCTTTCCCGACTTCAATCCCCGCGCCGCGCGCTGAGACTCAGCGGCGGCGGGCGGTGCGTGCCTTGCGGGGCCCGCCGGACAGTGCGTCGAACAACCGGCTTTTCGGATACTCGGCGCCGACGACGTTCTGCAGGGTCGCCGCGCGCACCATCTGGTAGGTGCGGATGCGGAACGCCGGGTCGCAGGACATCCGGACATAGAGGTCCTTCGGAGGAACGCCGAAATCCTCCTCGAGCCAGCTCATCAGGTTTTGCGTCGCCTCGAGCACCGCGTGCTCCATCGGCAGGTTGATGCCCAGCGCGACGATGCTGTCCGGCTTGTCGATGCGCACGCAGGGCAGCCGTTTGCGCTTGATCACCGTGCAGGAAAGCTGCACCGTCGCCCGGGTTTCGTCGGCGATGCCCGTGAACTCGGTGTCGCCCTGGCCGCCGTGCACGTCGCCGACGTAGAGCAGGCCGCCCTTGTTGAAGGAATTGAGGTAGACGGTGTGGCCGGGGCGGATGTCGCGGCAGTCGATGTTGCCGCCGAAGGAGCCCTGGCCCAGCACGGAGGTGAACACCTCGCGCTCGGGCGCGGTCGCCAGCGTGCCGATGAAAGGTTCGAGATCCCAGGACAGGGTGTCCGAATAGTGCGCGGTGCCGTCGCGGGTGTGGCCGCTCGGGCCCGGCAGGTGTTCGATCACGTGCACGTAGGGCTCGGCGCAGTCGCGACGGCTCAGCGAATCCGTCAGCGGGCCGATGCCGGGCAGGATCCCCGAAAAGCCGTAGCGCCAGGGATCGATCCAGTCGATGTGCACGGCCAGCACGTCTCCGGCCTCGCAGCCCTCGACGTGGATCGGGCCGACGACCGGGTTGAACAACGGCGGATGGGCCGCCATCAGCCGCGCCATGTGCTCACCGGTCATCGAGTGGACCAGCGGCCGGTCGCTGTCGTCGGCGATGAGGCCGGACAGGGCGTCATCCGTCTCGACCCGGAATACTTCGCCCTGCTTGACGCGCAGGCAGGGCTTGTCCCGCGCATCGAAAGCATACTTCTGGACCTTGCCGCGCTTGACGGTTTTCATGTGAGATCGTGCTCCTCTTGCTTGCTGCTCTGCTGAGCCTAGACCACGAAGACCGGCCGCGACACCGCGCGGCGCGGCACGGAGTCGCCGGATGCGCGTCGGACTGATCGCTGACACCCATGGACTGCTGCGGCCCGCGGCGCTGGCTGCGCTGCGCGGCTGCGAGCTGATCGTGCACGCGGGCGACATCGGAAGCAGGGACGTGCTGGATGCACTGGCGGAAATCGCGCCGGTCCGCGCCGTGCGCGGCAACATTGACCGGGGGGCGTGGGCGGCCGGCTTGCCTGGCGACGACGTCGTCCGGTTCGGCGGTGTTTTCCTCTACGTGCTGCACGACCTCGCCGACCTCGATCTCGACCCGGCCGCGTCCGGCTTTCACGTGGTCGTCACCGGACACTCGCACCGCCCGCGGCACGAAACCAGGGACGGCGTCCATTACGTCAACCCTGGCAGCGCGGGCCCGCGACGCTTCACCCTGCCCATCACGCTGGCGGAACTCTTCATTGGCGCCGAGGGCATCGAGGTCCGCTTCGTCGACCTGGCCGCCGCCGGCTGAAAGGCCCGGAGGGAGGCGGGCACAGGCGCCGCTCCTCATGACCATCGTTTTTTCCGTAGCGACGAGCGCTGGAAAGCCCGGTTGAGCCTGTGCACAATCGCGGTGCGCGACGCGTCCGCCAGTAGCGGGGCGCGCGGCCCTTTCCCCAACCCCAACGGCCCAGGCCGACACTGCATCACGGGACGCCATGCTCGAACTCATGACCCAACCGGAAGCCTGGATGGCTTTCCTGACCCTGACCGCGCTCGAACTCGTGCTCGGCATCGACAACGTCATCTTCATTTCCATCCTCGTCGACAAGCTGCCTCCGCAGCGGCGTGAGCTGGCGCGCCGCATCGGCCTGTTCCTCGCGATGTTCATGCGCATCGCGCTGCTGCTCGTGCTGTCCTGGATCGTGGGCCTGCGCGAACCGCTGTTCTCGGTGTTCGAGCTCGATATATCGGGGCGCGACCTGATCCTCATCGTCGGCGGCCTGTTCCTGATCTGGAAGAGCACCAAGGAAATCCACCAGCTGCTCGAGGGCGTGGAGGGCGAGGCGTCGGCGGCGGTGCGCGCGACCTTCAGCGCGGTGCTGGTGCAGATCATCCTCATCGACATCGTGTTCTCGCTCGATTCCATCATCACGGCCGTCGGCATGGTCGACGAGGTCGAGATCATGATCGCGGCGGTGATCGCCTCGGTCGGCATGATGATGCTGTTCGCCGGTGCGATCGGCCGTTTCGTCTCCGCCCACCCGACCATCAAGATGCTCGCGCTTTCCTTCCTGTTCACCATCGGCCTGCTGCTGGTGGCGGACGGCACCGGCAACCACGTGCCGAAGGGCTACATCTACTTTGCAATGGCGTTCTCCGTGCTCGTCGAGATGCTGAACCTGCGGCTGCGCAAGAGGCAGGCGGCGCCGGTGGACCTGCACGAGTCGTACTCGCGCGAGCCTTGACGTGACGCGCATTCCCTACGCCAGCGACAGCCTCGGGGAAGAGCCCGGGCTGGTCGCCGCGATCAAGGCCCGGCGCGGCGGGGAGTTGCTGAACCTCGACCGGATGCTGCTGCACAGCCCGCCGCTCGCGCGCGGCTGGAACGCATTCCTGGGCGAGGTCCGGGCGGGCCTGCAGCTGCCGGCGGCGGCGCGCGAACTTGCGATGTGCTACGTCGCGGTGCTGAACGACGCGCCCTATGAATACTCGCACCACGCGCCGCTGTACCTCGCCGCCGGCGGACGGCAGGTCGTGCTGGACGCCATGCGGCTGGGCGCAGAGGCCGCCGGCGTGCCCGAGCTGCACCCCGGGGAAGCCGCGTTGCTGCAGCTGTGCTTCGAGAGCACGCGACTCGTGAAGGTGGCGCCGGCAACGCGTGACGCTGCGCGCACGGCCTTGGGCGGGGACCGGGAACTCGTCGAGTTCATCGCCGTGGTCGCCGCCTACAACATGGTGTCGCGCTTCCTGGTCGCCACCGGGGTCACGCTCGAGGAAGACGACGCGGGCTGATCTTTGCTTGTTGCAAACAAATAAGTGACGGACCGATAATCGGCGGGTGAACCTCGCCCTCAAATCACAGTTGACGCCCCCGGCACGGCGCACCCAGGCGGAGCGTTCGGCGCTGTCCGATGCCCGGATGCTCGATGCGGCCGTGAAGCTCATCGTCGAACGGGGGACCGCAGGCACGACGCTCAAGGACGTGGGTGAACTCGCCGGCTACAGCCGCGGGCTCGCGAGCGCTCGCTTCGGCAGCAAGGCGGCCCTGTTCTCGTTCATCGTCAAGGCGGTTGGCGAGGAATGGCTCGACGCGCTGAGCCACGCTGTGCGTGACGAAAGCGGGCTGGCCGCCATCTGCGCGGCGACCGACGCGCACTACCGTTACGTGCGCGACGGCGCGGAGCGGATCCGCGCCTTCTATTGCCTGTGGTTCGACTCCATCGGGCCCGACGCGGCGCTCAAGCAGGTCATCGCGAACGTGCACGACCGGCGGCAGCGCGACGTGGAGGCCTGGATCCGGCAGGGCATCGAGCAGGGCACGGTTCGCGCGGACGTCGACGTCACCGAGGTCGCCCGCCAGTTCTGCGCGGCGATCATCGGCATCGTTTACCAGTGGCTGGTGGCGCCCGAAGCCCACCAACTGATCCAGGATTTGCACACCGGCTTGAAACAGCAGATGACGCGGGCGCTTGCTGCCCGCGCCACCACAGGAGACGCACGATGAATACGAGAGCCCAGGATATCAGCCCGGCCGCGGACAGCTCGACGCAGGCGCACCCGCTGCGCTTCGTCACCGCCGCCTCGCTCTTCGATGGCCACGACGCCGCGATCAACGTGATGCGACGCCTGATCCAGGCCAGCGGTGCCGAGGTCATCCACCTGGGCCACAACCGCAGCGTCTCCGACGTGGTCAGCGCCGCGATCCAGGAGGACGCGGACGCGATCGCGATAAGCTCCTACCAGGGCGGCCACAACGAGTATTTCAAGTACATGGTCGACCTGCTGCGCGAGGCCGGCGCGGGCCACGTGCGGGTCTTCGGCGGCGGTGGCGGCACCATCACGCCGGAGGAAATCGCCGACCTGATGGCCTACGGCGTCGAGCGCATTTACCACCCGAACGACGGCATGACGATGGGCCTGCAGGGCATGATCGACGACCTCGTCGAGCGCGCAAGCAAGGCGCGGCTCGCGTCGCGTCGCCCGGCGCAGGTCTCGCGCGACGAGGCGCTGTCCGTGTCGCAGATGCTGTCCGCGCTCGAGGACGGCGTGCTCGGCGAGGCGGAGCTCGAGAAGCTGCGCAAGGAATGGAAGATCGCCGGCGGGAAAGTGCCGGTCATCGGCATCACCGGCACCGGCGGCGCGGGCAAGAGCTCGGTGACGGACGAGCTGCTGTCGCGCTTCATGCAGTACTTCCCGACGATCCGCATCGCGGTCCTTGCGGTCGACCCGACCCGCCGGCGCACCGGCGGCGCGCTGCTCGGCGACCGCATCCGCATGAACAGCCTGCGCCACGATCGCATCTTCATGCGTTCGATGGCCACGCGCCGCCAGCACCTCTCGACGAGCGCGATGCTGGGCGACGCGGTCGCCTTCCTGAAGTCGCTGGCCTACGACCTCGTGATCGTCGAGACCGCCGGCATCGGCCAGAGCGATTCGGAGATCGTCGATCTCGTGGACCTGCCGGTGTACGTGATGACCAGCGAGTACGGCGCAGCGTCGCAACTCGAGAAGATCGACATGCTCGATTTCGCGTCGATCATCGTGTTGAACAAGTTCGACAAGCGCGGCGCCGAGGATGCGCTGCGCGACGTGCGCAAGCAGTGGAAGCGCAACCACCAGGCTTTCACGGCGACCGACGACGAAATTCCTGTCTTTCCGACGATCGCGAGCCAGTTCAACGACCCGGGCCTGACCTGGATGTTCGTGAACCTGTGCCGCACGCTCGCCGCGAAGGTCAACGCCGACGAAGGACGTTGGCTGCCGGCCGCCAACGTGGACGTCAGGGAGCCGCGTGCGACGGTGCTGATCCCGGGCAATCGCACGCGCTATCTCGCCGAGATTGCCGAGCAGGGTCGTGGCATCAATCACACCATCGAGCAGCTCGCGGCGAAAGCCTCGACCGCGCAGCACTGCTACGAAGCCTTGCGTGCCATCGATGACGAGGCGCTGCCCCCGGCGCTGGAGCCGTACGCCGAATCGCAACTGACCAGCGACACCATGGGCCTGCTGCGCCGCCGTTACAACCAGGCGATCAGCGCGCTGGGCAGCGAGGCGCTCGGCCTGCTGCGAGAGTGGCCTGCGCGCCTGAAAGGCATCACCGGCGAAAAATATTCCTACCAGGTGCGCGGCAAGGCCGTCGAGGGCGACAACTACCGCGAGACGCTGTCGCACAACAAGGTGCCGAAGATTGCGCCGCCCAGGTTCGACGGCTGGGGCGACCAGCTGCGCTTCCTGATGCGCGAGAACCTGCCTGGCGGCTATCCATACACCGGCGGCGTGTACCCGTACCGCCGCGCAGGCGAGGACCCGACGCGCATGTTCGCCGGCGAAGGCACGCCGGAGCGCACGAACCGCCGCTTTCACTACGTGTCGGCCGGCCAGCCGGCGGCCCGGCTCTCCACCGCCTTCGACTCCGTGACGCTCTACGGTGAAGACCCGCACGAGCGCCCGGACATCTACGGCAAGGTCGGCAATTCCGGCGTGTCGATAGCGACCGTCGACGATGCCAAGAAACTCTATTCCGGCTTCGACCTGTGCGCGCCGTCGACCTCGGTGTCGATGACGATCAACGGTCCCGCGCCGATAATCCTCGCGTTCTTCATGAACGCGGCGGTCGACCAGCAGGTCGAGAAGCACCTGCGCGAGACGGGGCAGTGGGAGGCGGCGCAGAAGCGCATCGACGACTGGTTCAAGGCCAACGGCAAGCCACGTCCGGTCTATCGTGGTGAACTGCCGGCCGGCAACACGGGCCTCGGCCTCGGCCTCCTCGGCATCACCGGCGACAAGGTCGTCGACCGCGAAACCTATGCGCGCATCAAGGCCGACACCCTGTGCACCGTGCGCGGCACCGTGCAGGCCGACATCCTCAAGGAGGACCAGGCGCAGAACACCTGCATCTTCTCGACCGAATTCGCGATGAAGATGATGGGTGACGTGCAGTCCTACTTCGTCGACCACGACGTGCGCAATTTCTACAGCGTCTCGATCAGCGGTTATCACATCGCCGAGGCGGGAGCGAACCCGATCTCGCAGCTCGCTTTCACGCTGTCGAACGGTTTCACGATCGTCGAGTACTACCTCGCACGCGGCATGAAGATCGACGACTTCGCGCCGAACCTGAGTTTCTTCTTCAGCAACGGCATGGATCCCGAGTACTCCGTCATCGGCCGCGTGGCGCGCCGCATCTGGGCCCGCGCGATGCGGGAGCGCTACGGCGCGAGCCCGCGCAGCCAGATGATGAAGTACCACATCCAGACTTCAGGGCGGAGCCTGCACGCGCAGGAGATCAGCTTCAACGACATCCGCACGACCCTGCAGGCGCTCTACGCGATCTTCGACAACACGAACAGCCTGCACACCAATGCATACGACGAAGCGATAACCACGCCGACCGAGGAATCGGTGCGACGCGCGGTCGCCATCCAGCTGATCATCAACCGCGAGCTGGGGCTGAATTTCTGCGAGAACCCCTGGCAGGGCTCTTTCATCATCAACGAGCTGACCGATCTCGTGGAAGAGGCCGTCTACGCCGAATTCGAGCGCATTTCGGAGCGCGGCGGCGTACTCGGCGCGATGGACACGATGTACCAGCGCGGCAAGATCCAGGACGAGAGCCTGTATTACGAAAGCCTGAAGCACGACGGCCGCCTGCCGCTGATCGGCGTGAACACTTTCCTGCCGAAGGCGGGCAGCGAGGACCAGGTGACGACGATCGAGCTGATGCGTTCCACGGACCAGGAGAAGCAGGATCAGATCACCTCGGTACGCAACTTCCAGGCGATCCACGGCGCCGAGTCCCCGGCGGCGCTGCGCCGGCTGCAGGACGTGGCGCGGGCGCGCGGGAACGTGTTCGAGGAGCTGATGGAGACCGTCAAGGTCGCCTCTCTCGGCCAGGTGTCCGGCGCGCTGTACGACGTGGGTGGCGAGTACCGGCGCAACATGTAGGCCGGGCCTGGCAGTGGCGCACAACGTCGACGCGATGGGCGTGGCCCACCCTCCTTGCGAGGGCGAGCCACGCATCGTCTCGCTGGTGCCCAGCGTGACCGAGCTGGTCTGTGATCTCGACCTCGCATCCAGCCTGGTCGGGCGCACGGGCTTTTGCATCCATCCGCGGGAGACGCTGCGTGCGATCCGCAAGGTGGGCGGCACGAAGGACGTCGACCTGGATGCAGTGCGCGAGCTGGCGCCGACACACGTCATCGTCAACATCGACGAGAACCTGCGCGAAACCGCCGATACGCTGCGGGCGTTCGTGCCGCACCTCGTCGTGACCCATCCGCTGGGACCGCACGACAACCCGGCGCTGTATCGCCTGCTCGGCGCGGTGTTCCAGCGCGAGGCCGAGGCCGAGCGCCTGTGCGCCGCCTTTGAACGCGCACTGGCCGGCGCTCGGCGTAACCGGCCGCCGCAACGCGTGCTCTACCTGATCTGGCGCGACCCGTGGATGACCGTCGGGCACGACACCTACATCTCGCGCACGCTGGCGCTGTTCAACTGGCAGACTTGGCCTTCGGAGGGGGAGGCACGTTACCCGACGGTCGACCTCGCGTCCTGCCTCGGGGAAGTCGATCGCGTGCTGCTCAGCAGCGAGCCGTATCCCTTCCGCGACAGGCACGTCGCAGAACTGCGCGCGCGCCTGCACGGCATGCCGGTCGACATCATCGATGGCGAAATGACTTCCTGGTACGGCAGCCGCGCGATCCAAGGCCTCGCGTACCTTGACATATACACGGCGGCGGCAGCGGCCGGAGTGAGCCATGCGGATTGAGTCGCCCTGCATCCAGGTCTGCCAGATTGACGACGAAACCCGCTTGTGCCGGGGCTGCCTGCGCAGCCTGGACGAGATTGCGCGCTGGGCGCGTTATTCCGACGCGGAGCGCTCGCGCATCATGCGCGAACTGCCGTCGCGCCGGGGCATGGCGCCGGCCGCCAACCCGAACCCGTAGCGTCCGGCCCGACGCGACTATCAACTATCAACAAGTTCAAGTGGAGGGGAGCATGGACCTCAAGACGATGGAATTCTCAGTGTCGGACGGCATCGCGACCATCACGCTCGACCGGCCGGACGCCGCGAACGCGCTCGATCTCAGGATGTCGCAGGACCTGCTCGCGGTGGCTTCCCACTGCGACGCCAGCCCCGCGATTCGCGCCGTAATCCTGACCGGCAAGGGCAAGATGTTCAGCGCCGGCGGTGACGTCACGGGCTTCGCCGCCGCCGGCGAGGGCGTCAGCGAGATGATGCGCAACATGACCGGCTTTCTCCACAGCGCGATCGCGCGGTTCATGCGCATGAATGCGCCGCTGATCTGCGCCGTGAACGGCACGGCAGCAGGCGCGGGCCTCAGCATGGCGCTGATGGGCGACATCGTGCTGGCCGCAGCTTCCGCGAAGTTCACGATGGCCTACACCAAGATCGGGGTGTCCCCCGACGGCAGCAGCTCGTTCACGCTGCCCCGCATCGTCGGCATGGCGCGCGCGAAGGAGATGATCCTGCTCAATCCCGTCTACACCGCGCAGGAAGCGCTGGACAAGGGCCTGGTCACCGCGGTGCTGCCGGACGAGCAGGTGATGGCGCGTGCGATGGAGATCGCGACGCAGCTCGCGAGCGGGCCCACGCTCGCCTACGGCGAGGTCAAGCGCCTGCTCGCCGACAGCTTTTCGAACTCGCTCGAGACGCAGATGGAGCTGGAGACCCGCGCGATCGCCGGCCTGTCCGCCTACACTCGGGATGCGAAGGAAGGCTTCCAGGCCTTCGCCGAGAAGCGCAAGCCCAGGTTCGAGGGGCGCTGAGCATGAAGGCGGTCGTCCTGCACGAAACCGGGGGGCCCGACAAGCTGCGCATCGAGGACGTGCCGACCCCGTCGCCCGCGCCGGGGCAGGTGCGCGTCGCGCTGAAGGCGTCGGCGCTCAACCGTCGCGACTACTGGATCACGGTCGGCGCCTACCCCCGGATCCGCTACCCGTCGATCAGCGGTTCCGATGGCGCCGGGGTGATTGACGCGGTCGGCACCGACGTCGATGCGGGCTTGATCGGACGCGAGGTGATCATCTACCCGGCCTGTGACTGGGGCGATGACCCGCGCTGCGGCGGCCCGGACTTTCGCGTCCTCGGCATGCCGGACCAGGGCACCCTCGCCGAGTACATCTGCGTCGCGGCGGAGAACGTCACGGAGAAGCCCTCGCACCTGTCGTGGGTGCAGGCCGCGGCATGTCCGTTGGCCGGCCTCACCGCCTGGCGCGCCGTCGTCACGCACGGCGGGATCCAGCCCGGTCAGAAGGTACTGATCACCGGCATCGGGGGTGGCGTTGCGACCTTCGCCCTGCTGTGGGCGCGCTATCACGGCGCGGCCGCCTACGTCACCAGCGGCAGCGACGAGAAGCTCGCCCAGGCTAAGCAACTGGGCGCCACCGGCGGCGTCAGTTACCGCGCCGCGGACTGGAGCCGGCAGATCCGGGAGATGTCGGGCGGCATCGACCTCGTGATAGACAGCGCGGGAGGGAGCGGTATGAACGCCGCGCTGAACACGCTGAACAACGGCGGGCGCTTCGTGTTCTTCGGCGCAACGCTCGGCAATCCGCCGGAAGGTCTCGAGATGGCGAAGCTGTTCTTCCGCCAGATCCGCATCCAGGGCACGACGATGGGCACGCCGGCGGAGTTCAATGCGATGGTGGAGTTCATCAACCGGCATCGCATCGAGCCGGTCGTCGACCAGGTGTTCAAGCTCGAGGATGCCCAGGCCGCCTATCGCCGGCTGGCTGCCGGGGACCAGATGGGCAAGCTGGTGCTGTTGAACGCATGAGCGAAGCGGCCCGGCGCGCTCGCGCGCCGGGCCTCGCGTTGCGTAAGCCGGGCTACCCTGCCGCGATTTCCTGCAGGATCGGCAGCAGGTACTCGCGGAACTTCCGCGGGTTCTCACTCATCGGGAAATGCCCGTTGTCCTTCATCTCGATGAACTTCGAGCCCTTGATGCGCTCGGCAAGCCGGCGGGTGTCTTCCGGGCCGGTCGCGAAGTCGTACTCGCCGGTCAGCAGGTACAACGGGCAGCGCGTGGTGTCGATGCTGTCGACATACGGCGTCGCGTCATACTCCACCGAGTAGTAATACAGGTCGCCCTTGAACACCATCGGCGCACCCTGGCTGTAGCCGAAAATCGTCTCGCGGATGTTCGGCTCCGGGCTGGTCGGCGCGCACAGGCCGTACATCGTCGCCGGTTTGGCCTCGTTGCTGATGCGCGGGTGGTAGAACTGGTCCAGGTAGTAGCCGGGACTGTTCAGCGAGGCCTCGACGCCGATCACCGCGCGGAACTCGTCCGGGTGATGGGCGGCGAGATCGACCGCCACCTGTCCCCCCATCGAGCAGCCGATGAACACCGGCTTGTCGAGTTCGAGCGCTTTGGCGAAACCCGTGATGAATTTCAGGAAGAAGTCGCGCGTCAGGTTGTAGGGCTTGGTCCAGTGCGCGTCCCCGATCGGCGGCAGCGACTTGCCGTGGAAGGGCAGGTCCCAGGCGATCACCCGGTAGTCGCGGGTCACGTCCGGATCCTCGAGCAGGTGACGCCACTGGAAGCCGTGGGCGCCCGCGGTGTGCTGGCAGATCAGCGGAATGCCGGTGCCGTTGGATTCGTAGTAGACGCGATACTCGACGTCGTTGATGGTGAGGTAAACATAGCGGCCCACCGCTGCGTCATGTCGTGCCATGCTGGTCACTCCTGGTTCGTGGCATGTTCGCGCATGAGCTGGAACATGCGACGGAAGGCGCCGTAATACGCGAAGAAGGTTTCCGCATCGCCGCTCCACTCGAACGCTCGGCGCACGATCGCGGCGAACATGTCGTGGAAGAACGGGCGGGGCACCGGCTGCAGGAATTCGCGCCAGCTCGCCGCCGGCCCCTTGATCACCACCGTCGCGGTTTCGAACATCGAGGGACGGTCGATGCGGGTCAGGCGACCTTCCCTGAAGTGCAGCATCAGCGCGTCTTCGTCGAAATGAAGTTTCATCGATCCGTCGAGAAAGCGGGCCGAAATCAGGAATTCACCGTCGCGATTGACGGCGTCCATGAAGGCCTGTTGATTGAAGTAAGCCACCTCGTCTCCTTCCGCCACTACGTAGAGGAGGGGACGATAATGCTTTGCCCCGGACCCGGCAACCGCGGGGGCGGGTGCAACCGTCCGCAAACGACGAGCCGTCAGACGTCGCGCAGTTCCCTGACCAGCAACTGCAGCGAGCGCGCATCGAAGGCCGGCAGGAAGTGGTCGATGCAGGGCATCGCCGCGCGCATGCCGGCCGCGCGGACCTGGAAGGTCGAAGCGCCGTACATCGGGTTGATCCAGACGATCTTGCGCACCCTTCGGCGTAGCTGCGCCATCTCGCACGCGATGCGGTCCGCCGCCCCGTTGTCGTAGCCGTCGCTGACGATGACGGCAATCGTCGAGCTCGCCGAGCCCTCGCGGATCACCCCGCGATTGAGATTGCCGAGCGCGCCGCCGATGTCGGTGCCACCTGACCAGTGCCTGACCTGTGCCGCGACCTCGCGCAGTGTGGCCTGCACCGAGCGGGCGCGCAGCGCGCTCGTGATCTCCGTGACGTGCGTGCTGAAGACCAGCGTGCGGGAACTTCGCATCAGCTGCTGAAGCCCCAGCATCAGACGCAGCAGGAAGGGGTTGAAGGTGTCCATCGAGCCGGACACGTCGCACAGCATGACGAGGCGGGTGCGGCGGGTGCGGCGTTCGCTGCGGGCAAGCTCGACGAGTTCCAGTCCGTGCCGAGTGTTGCGCCGGATGCTCCGCCTGAGGTCGACGGCAGAACCACGCCGGTCGCTGCGCTGCCGTCGGCTGGGTCGGGTCGCGAGGCGACGGGCGAGTTCGCGGATGATGCGCTCGAGCGGCGCCGCGGACGGATCCCAGCGATCGGCGAGATCCGTGTCGCGCTCGAATTCACCCTGGCTGAAATGCGCGGGGTCGACGGTCAGCTGCTGGTCGAGCTCCTTGTAATGGTGGCCCAGCCTGCCCTGCATGGTCTCGCCACGGATCCCGCCGGGATAGCGTCGCGTGTCGGGTGCGCCGCGGAAGTGCTCGGCGAACACCTGGTCGAACAACCGCTCCTGGTCCGGGCTCGCGGCGACGTTGAGCCTCAGCGCGAGGCGGTAGTCGTCTTCGTCGAACACGTCGACGAATTGCAGCGCGCGCAGCGCGTCGAGCGTGCGCGCCGGCGCGACCGGCAGCCCGGCCGTGCGCAGGCGCGCGAAGAAAGCCAGCGTGCGAGCAACGGGCTGGGACACGCGATCGCCCGCGGCGGAAGTATCCACCGGGCCCTCAGTAGACCTGGCGGCTGCTGCCGGTCGTCGGCGTCTCGCCGGCCAGCACGGCGTCCAGGTCGCTGGCGCGCAGGCGCTCAATGTCGTCACGGTGCTTAAGAATGACGCCCGCGGTCTCGAGCAGGAGCTCGGGAGTGATGTTCTTCACCTCCAGCCCCAGCAGGGCGCGGCTCCAGTCCAGCGTCTCGGCGATGCCGGGCCGCTTGTAGAAATCGATCCTGCGCAAGGTCTGCATGAGGTTGGCGACGGTGTGCGCGAGCGCGTCGTCGAGTGCGGGCAGGCGCTGCCGGATGATTTCCCGTTCCTTGTCCGCCGTCGGAAAGTCGACCCAGAGATAAAGGCAGCGCCGCTTCAGCGCATCGTTCAGTTCGCGCGTGCGGTTCGACGTCAGGATCACGTACGGCGGCAGCGCCGCCTTGAAGGTGCCGATTTCCGGCACCGTGACCTGATAGTCGGACAGGACCTCCAGGAGGAAGGCTTCGAATTCCTCGTCCGCCCGGTCGATTTCGTCGATCAGCAACACCGCCGGGCGCGGCCCGGGATGGCGGATCGCCGCGAGCAGCGGCCGGTTCAGCAGGAACTGGTCGTCGAAGATGCTCGTTTCGAGCTTTGCGCGCGCCGCCGCATCGTGCTCGGCGATGCGGATGTGCAGGATCTGCCGCGCGTAGTTCCACTCGTACAGCGCGTTGTTCGCGTCGAGCCCCTCGTAGCACTGCAGGCGTATCAACGGCGTGTCCAGCACGCTCGCGAGCACCTTGGCGACCTCGGTCTTGCCGACGCCTGCCTCGCCCTCGAGCAGGATCGGCTTCTGCAGTTCGCCGGCCAGTTTGACCGTCAGCGCGAGCGCGCGGTCGGCGATGTACTGCCGGGATTCGAACAGCGTCTGTACGGACGCGACCGTACTCAGGTCGGGCATCGGACTCATGGGCGCCTCGGCAGGGGTCGAGAGGGGGGCCTTATTTTACGAAGCCGGTCGACGCGCGGCGAGCGGGCCGGGCCTATAATCGAACGCACGGGAATTGGGACGGGCACCGAGGATGAATGGCTCGATTCGATGGTCGGCAGGCTTGCGCGCCGGGTTCACCGCGGTCGCGGCGGCATTGGCGCTGTGCGGTTGCGCCGCCCCGGCAACCACGCCTTATCGTCCCGCCCTGGATGCGCACGACCAGGGCTACCAGGAGCAGCGGATCGAGGCGAACCGGTACCGCGTGAGCTTCACCGGCAACAGCGCCACGAGCCGCGAGGCGGTCGAGAACTTCATGCTCCTGCGCACAGCCGAGCTGACGCTGAACCAGGGTTACGACTACTTCGTCCTCGACAACCAGGACACCGAGTCCCAGACCTATTACCTGCAGAGCCTGTCCGAGTACGGTCCGCTCGATCCCTTCTACGGCTGCGTATGGCCGCGGAGCGGCTTCGCGGTGTCGACGGCGACGCCGATCACGAACTACAAGGCACAGGCCTACGTCGTGATGTTCAAGGGCGAGAAGCCGCCGACGGAGCTGAAAGCCTTCGATGCCCGCGACGTCCGGGCGAGCCTCGCGCCGCTGGTGCCGGCGCCGCCGGGGGTCGCGCCCCCCTGAAGCGGGCCGCGAAGGGTGACGCCGCGTGTCGAAGCCGGCACACTCCGGGCTTCGACCACCGACAGATTACCCGGGGGAGGGTGCATGGATTTCAACGAGGTCGTCCGCTCGACCGGAACCTGCCGCTACTACAAACCCGACCCTGTGCCGACCGGGCTCCTGGCGCAGGTGCTCGATGCCGCACGCTGGGCGCCATCGGGCGGCAACCGACAACCGCTGCGTTTCATCGTCGTGCGCGACCAGGTGAAGAAACAGGCCTTGCAGGACCTCTACCTCCCGATCTGGGATGACTATATTGCCGGCATCCGGCAGGGCCAGGTGCGGCTCGGCGCGAAGCCCGGGCTCGTCGATCACGCCGACCACTTCGCGCGACACATGGCCGAAATCCCCGTGCTGCTGCTGGTGCTCGCACGCCTCGCCGACGTCCACCCAACCGACCACCAGCTGGGTAGGCTCAGTATCGTCGGCGGCGCGTCGGTGTATCCCGCAGTGCAGAACATCCTGCTCGCGGCGCGCGATGCGGGACTGGGCACCGCCTTGACGACGCTGCACTGCGCGGTCGAACCGATGCTCAAGACCCTGTTCGCGATTCCCGACGATATTTCCGTGGCCGCCATGGTGAGCATCGGCTGGCCGGCGCAGGCCTTCCCTTCGAAGCTGACGCGACGACCGCTGACCGAGATCGTGTTTGCCGACAGCTACGGCGTGCCGATGAGCTGATTCGCACGGGTCAGCGCCCGGGTTCACGCCCCGGGTACTGCGGAAGCTCGTCGTCGATGCGGTACCAGGGGGCACGATCGGCGACGAAGATATGCGCAACCGCCTCCAGCGTCTGCCCGTTGTCGAGCGCGCCGGCCCGCACCCGCAGGACATCACCGCCGTCGACTTCACTGTACAGTGGGGATCCGCAGCGGGCGCAGAACCAGCGCGCCTTGGGGGGCGTCGCCCGATAGCTGCGCAGTTGCTCGGCGCCTGTCAGCAGCGTGAAGCTCGCCCTGGGCACCGGCACGCTGGCGGCGAAGGCAGTGCCCTGAGCCTTGCGGCACTGGCCGCAGTGACAGAAGTAGACCGCGTGCGGTGCCGGGTCGATGCTGAAGCTGACCGCGCCGCAGAGACAGCTGCCCGTGACCGCCACGTCAACGGATCTTCCGCGCCGCAAAACGCAGGCGCACGTAGTCGAGCTGCCACGCGCCGTCCGCGAACAGCACCGGCCGCAGGCGCGCGCTGACTCGCGCGAGCAGCGACGCCCGCGCATCCGGTGGTAAGGGCGCGAGGAAGCTCTGCGCCATCAGTTCGAGCCAGTCGGCAAGTTCACGCTCGAAGCGGGTGGGCCGCGCGAAGACCTCGAGCGACGTCACGTCGAAGCCGCCGGCCCGCAGCAGTTCGCCGAAGTGCGCCGCGGAGGGAAAGGTCCACGGGTTGTGTAATGACGCGTCGATGCCGAGGACGTCGAGTTCCTCGGACAGCGCCGCGATGATGCCCTCGACATTTCCCTGCGCGCCGAGTTCGCCAACGAAGCGCCCACCTGGTCGCAAGGCGCGCCACACGCCGGCCAGGACCTGCGGCTGGCGCGGCATCCAGTGCAGCGCGGCGTTCGTGAACGCGCCGTCGAATTCCTGCTCGAAGTCCAGCGCTTGCGCGTCGAGCACGCGGGCATCGAGACCGCGCGCCCGCGCAGCCTCGACCTGCGCCGGGCTGTTGTCGATGCCGACGACCTCGCAGTTCCGCGCGGCAAGCTCCGCCGTGAGCGCGCCGTCGCCACAGCCCAGGTCGAGGACGCGCTCGCCAGGGCGCGGCGCCAGCAGATCGAGGAGGGGTGCGCCGAGCGCGGGCACGAAGGCCGCGACGCGGGCGTAGCGTTCAGGCTCCCAAGTCTGAGTCATGACGCGATTATAGGCGCCGGTCCGGACGCTCGATACCGTACAATAGCCGCGGTTCGGACCATCATTCGCAAGCGAGGAGGAGCAAGCGTGAGCACGCAAATCAAGGCAATCGTCGCCGAGGAAATCGACGGCAAAATCCGGGGCAGCCTGAAGACACTGAACGTCAGCGATCTGCCCGACAACGACGTGCTGGTCGACGTGGCTTACTCCACGGTCAATTACAAGGATGGTCTGGCGGTGTCGGGTGCCGGCCGCATCTGCCGCTCGACGCCGATGGTGTGCGGCATCGACCTGGCCGGCACCGTGGCCGAATCCCGCGATCCGGCCTGGAAGGCAGGCGATCGCGTGCTCGTGAACGGCTATGGCCTGTCCGAGGACCAGTGGGGCGGCTATGCGCAGAAGCAGCGGGTGAAGGGCGGATTCCTGGTCCGCGTACCCGACGCCTTCGGTCTCGACGAAGCGATGGCGATCGGCACCGCGGGCTACACGGCGATGCTGTGCGTCAATGCGATTCGCGATCACGGCATCACCCCGGATCGCGGCCCCGTGCTGGTCTCCGGCGCTGCCGGTGGCGTCGGCTCGGTGGCCATCATGCTGCTCGCGAAACTCGGTTTCGAGGTCGCGGCGATCACCGGCCGCGCGGAACTTGCCGACTACCTGAAGGGGCTGGGCGCCAGTGAAGTGCTGGACCGCGCGGAATTCGCGCGCGACGCGAAGCCACTTGAAAAAGAACGCTGGGCGGCAGGCGTGGACAGCGTCGGCGCGACGACGCTCGCGACGATGATTGCGCAGACGAAGTACGAAGGCCTGGTCGCCGCGTGTGGCCTCGCCGGCGGCGTGTCGCTGCCGTCGACGGTAATGCCTTTCATCCTCCGCGGCGTCACGCTGCGCGGCATCGACTCGGTGCAGGCCGCGATGCCGCGGCGTGTGCGCGCGTGGCAGGACCTCGCCGAACTGATCGATCGCGACAAGCTCCGCCTGGCAACCAGCCGCGAACCGCTGGAGCGCGTCCCGGAGCTGGCCAGGGACATCCTGGCCGGCAAGGTCCAGGGCCGCGTCGTCATCGACGTCAACGCCTGAGTCGACGAGGGGCGGCCGCGCGAAGCGGCCGCCCGATTTTTCACGCGGACGGCCCGTTCGCGCGCGCCAGCGCCACCAGCGCAGAGCGAACTTCCAGCGCCGATTGCACTGGCCCCTCGAATTCGACGCGGTGGATCCGCTGGCCATTCCTCACGTGGATGCCTTCGGCGTCGACGCCCGCCAGTGTCGGTTGGCTCGCCAGCGCGGCCGTGTCGCCGATCAGCGGCCGCAGGTAGTGCCGCATCGCCACGACGTGGTCCGCGTTCATGTGCTCGACCATCGAGGACTCGTCGGCCTCGGTGAACGGATTCGGCGAGCACAGCGCAGCCGGCTCCAGCCAGTGAATGGCGCCGAAGCCCCCGATGAAGCGGATGCGCTTCAGCGCAAGCCGCCAGAATTCGAAGCTGTGGGTCAGGTGATAGCCGGCCGCCTCCGGAAAGTAGCGGTAGTAGCGCGCCGCCGCGTCGGCCGCGTCCGCATCGATCCTGGTCGCGTCGGCCAGGAGGGTTAAACGCCCGTTCGACTGCAGGTCATCCGCGCCGCGGTCGAAGACCGTCAGCGATACGCGCGGGTCGGCGACGACGTTCTTGCGGTGCTGGGCAATGTCCGCAATCAGGATCACGGGCTGGCCGGTGCGGTCGAGGCAGAACGGCACGACCGAGCCGAAGGGATAGCCCGGCACGGCGACCGAAACGGTCGCCAGCACCCCGTCATAGCAGCGAAGAAGTAGGCGCCGCGCTTCGCGCGCGGCGGATTCTGCTTGCGTCATGGAACGATGCCCGGCGGCTCAGGCCGCCGGCTCCAGCTTGATCAGTTCCGCTCCCTCATGCGTGACCTGTTCACCCTTCGCGTAGCGGACCTCGGTGACGACGCCGTCGAACGGGGCCACGATGGTGTGCTCGATCTTCATCGCCTCGAGCATCATCAGCGGCGCGCCGCGCGCGACGCGTTCGCCGGCCGCCACCATCACCGCGGTGACGGCGCCCGGCATCGGCGCCGTCAGGCTGCCGGCTGCCGCCGCATCCTCCTCCGCCGCGTGCAGCGGGTCGAAGACGACGAACTGGCGGTAGCGACCATCGTGCAGCACGTGAATGCCGGCCGGGTCGCTGAACACCGTGGCGCGGACGTGTTCGCCGTCCACCACCATTGCGAACCGGCCGTCGCGCCAGCCGTGGCGGGTGATCGCGTACTCGTGGTCGAAGGCCACGATGCGCAGCGCGGAGCGCGTCTGCGTCAGCACCAGAGTGTGGTCCACGCCGTCCGTCCGCAGGATCAGGGTTTCGCTGAAATCGTGATTCAGCCGGAAGCAGTCGCGTGTCGCCCATGGCGACGTGTTGGCGCCCGCTTGCGCAGTGTCCCGCGCGGCCAGCACGGCGCACGCGGCGAACAGCACTTCGTAAGGCGCCGCCGGCGGGACCGGCGCATTCAGCGCTTCGCGGTGCTCTTCGACGAAGTGCGTGTTGAAGCCGCCCGCGACAAAAGCGGGATGCGTCACAAGGCGCTGCAGGTAGTCGACGTTGGTGGTCACGCCGGTCAGCGCAGTCTCGCCGAGCGCGGCCGCCATGCGCTGGAGCGCGGCCTCGCGATCGGCCCCGAAGGTGATGAGCTTCGCGAACATCGCGTCGTAGAAAGGCGTGATCGCGTCGCCGCTCTCGACGCCGGCATCGACGCGCACGTCCGCCGCCGGATGAGGCAGGTGCGCATGCCAGATGCGGCCGACCGAGGGCCGGAAATCCTGCGCGGGGTCCTCGGCGTACAGACGCACTTCGACGGCATGTCCCTGCTGGCGGATCTCCTCCTGGCGCAGCGGCAGGGGTTCCCCGGCCGCAATCCGAAGCTGCCATTCCACGAGGTCGAGGCCGGTGATGACCTCGGTGACAGGGTGTTCGACCTGCAGGCGCGTGTTCATCTCGATGAAATAGACGTCACCTTCGCGATCGATCACGAATTCAACCGTGCCGGCGCCCGTGTAGCTGACCGCGCGGGCCGCGGCGATGGCGCTGTCATACAGCGTCTCACGCTGCCGGGCGCTCAGCGCGACCGCCGGCGCTTCCTCGATCACCTTCTGGTGCCGGCGCTGCAGGGAACAGTCGCGCTCGAACAGGTGCACGATGTTGCCGAAGTTGTCACCGAAAACCTGGACCTCGATGTGGCGCGGCCCTTCGACATACTTCTCGATCATCACGCGGGGGTCACCGAAGGCCGATTTCGCCTCGCGCTGCGCGGAGGCCAGGGCGTCGTCGAATTCACCCGGGGCGCGCACGATCCGCATGCCGCGGCCGCCCCCACCGGCGATCGCCTTGATCAGCACCGGCATGCCGATCGATTCGGCCTGTGCCCGGAGGAAAGCGGGAGACTGCTCGTCGCCGTAGTAGCCGGGCACGAGTGGGACGCCCGATTTCGACACCAGCGCTTTCGCCTCGCTTTTCGAGCCCATCACCCGGATCGCCTCGACCGAGGGTCCGATGAAGACGATGCCCTGCTCGGCGCAGGCGGCCGCGAACGCCGCGTTTTCGGACAGGAAACCGTAGCCGGGATGGATGGCTTCGGCGCCACTGCGCTGCGCGGCCTCGATGAGGCGTTCGATATTCAGGTAGCTGTCGACCGCCGCCGCGCCCCCGATGTGCAGCGCCTGCTCGACCGACCTTACGTGCAGGGCGTCGGCATCTGCATCGGAATAGACGGCCACGGGGAGGATCCCCATCCGGCGGGCGGTGCGGGCGATGCGGCAGGCGATCTCGCCCCGGTTCGCAATGAGAATTTTCTTGAACATGTACCGAGTCCTTACATCCGGAAGACGCCAAACGGTGTGCGCTCGCCAGGCGCGCTCTGCGCCGCGCTGAGCGCGAGGCCCAGCACGCGCCGGGTGTCCATGGGGTCGATGATCCCGTCGTCCCACAGGCGCGCGGTCGCGTAATAGGGATGTCCCTGTTCCTCGTACTGGGCCCTGATCGGGTCCTTGAACGCGTTTTCCTCTTCACCGGACCAGGTCTGCCCCTGGGCTTCGAAGTTGTCGCGTCGCACTTGGGCGAGCACCGCGGCGGCCTGCTCGCCGCCCATCACGGAAATCCGCGCGTTCGGCCAGGTCCACAGGAAGCGCGGACTGTAGGCCCGTCCGCACATGCCGTAGTTACCGGCCCCGAAACTGCCGCCGATGATCACGGTGAACTTGGGCACGCGCGCCGACGCGACGGCGGTGACGAGTTTCGCGCCGTCCTTGGCGATGCCGCCCGCTTCGTATTTCGAGCCGACCATGAAGCCGGTGATGTTCTGCAGGAAGAGCAGCGGAATGCCGCGCTGGCAGCACAGTTCGATGAAGTGCGCCCCCTTCAACGCGGACTCCGAGAACAGGATCCCGTTGTTGGCGACGATACCGATGGGGTAGCCGTGCAGGCGGGCGAAGCCCGTCACGAGCGTGGTGCCGTAGAGTTCCTTGAACTCGTCGAAGCGGCTGCCGTCGACGAGGCGGGCGATGACCTCGCGCACGTCGTAGGGCTTGCGCAGATCGGTCGGCACGATCCCGTACAGGTCACTGGCGGGGTAGAGGGGTTCCTCGACCGGTTCCTGGCGCAGCTCGCCGAGCTTGCGCCAGTTCAGGTTCGCGACGAGGCGGCGCGCGATGGCAAGCGCGTGGGCGTCGTTGCGGGCGTAATGGTCGGTGACGCCGGAACGGCGCGAATGGACGTCGGCGCCGCCGAGGTCCTCGGCGCTGACGACCTCTCCGGTCGCCGCCTTCACCAGCGGCGGGCCGCCGAGGAAGATCGTGCCTTGGTTGCGGACGATGACCGACTCGTCGGACATCGCCGGCACGTAGGCGCCGCCAGCCGTGCAGGATCCCATGACGACGGCGAGCTGCGGAATCCCCTGGCCCGACATCGTGGCCTGGTTGTAGAAGATCCGTCCGAAATGCTCGCGGTCGGGGAAAACTTCGTCCTGCCGCGGCAGGAAGGCTCCGCCTGAATCGACGAGGTAGAGGCAAGGCAGGCGATTCTCGCGCGCGATCTCCTGCGCCCGCAGGTGCTTCTTCACGGTCAGCGGGTAGTAGGTGCCGCCCTTGACCGTCGCGTCGTTGACGACCAGCACGCACTCGGTACCGCTGACGGTGCCGATGCCCGTGATGACGCCGCCCGCGGGCACTTCGTCCCCGTACATGCCGGTTGCGGCCAGCGGTGAGAACTCGAGAAAGGGACTGCCGGGGTCCAGCAGCCGGTCTATGCGCTGGCGGGGAAGCAGCTTGCCCCGCTTGAGATGCTTCTCGCGCGCGGCAGCACCGCCTCCACTCAGAATGGCCGTGGTCTTGACGCGCAGGTCATCCACGAGTTCGCTCATCTGCCGAACGTTAGCCGAGAATTGCTCGGAACGCCGATCCACCTTCGATTGCAGTTGATTCATCGGATTCTCGTACTGATATTGACGTTGACGTGCAGGGAAATTCAATTTGACGTGAACGTAAACTAGAGCTCGAAAGCGAGCTGGTTGGTATTCACTGCAGCCTTGCGGTTCAGCGCTTCCATGGTGCGCTCCTCGATCTCATCCATTGCTTTCAGAGTTTCATTTATATCTTTGATTTTATTTATTAGTTCTCTTCGATGTTCACGTATTTTCTCAAGTAGAACCATGGTCTGGCGGGCATCGTCCGGCTGGGTAGGGTCATACATGTCGATGACCTCGCGGATGTCCTCGACCGACAGGCCCGCACGCCTGCCTCGGAGAGCGAGGACCAGGCGCACGCGATCACGCTCGGAGTAGATTCGGGTCGTGCCCTGGCGGCGCGGCGCGAGGATGCCACGCGACTCGTAGAAGCGCAGTGTCCTCGGCGTGATATCGAATTCCTTGGAAAGCTGGGAAATCGAATACTGCGTGTCCATCGCTAGCACCCGCATTTGACGTTAACGTAAACTTTATCGGGCTGGCCGCTGCTCGGCAAGACGAGTCCCAGGGGCTGCGTGGCAGGCTCGGCCGGGCGCGGCGCGAATAGCGATTTGCTGGCCCAGCGAAAGCCTAGATCGCTATACTCGGCGCTGCCGTTCGTCCGCGGAGGGCTGGCGCGACGCGAGTTCGCATTGCGTCCTGACCGGCCCGTCATCGCGGCCCGCCGGACCCATCAAAACAATCAGGAATCTCACAATGGCTGAAGTCGTTTCCTATCGGCGTGAAGGGAAGATTGCCCTCATCACGGTCGACAACCCTCCGGTCAACGCGCTGTCCCTGCCGGTGCGGGCGGGCCTCGCGCAGGCGTTCACACAGTTCGCGGCCGACGCGGACGCTGCCGCAGCGGTCCTGATCTGTGCCGGGCGGACCTTCATCGCCGGTGCCGACATCACCGAATTCGACAAGCCGATCGAAGAGCCCTGGCTGCCCAAGGTCATTCACCAGATCGAGGACTGCGCGAAGCCCGTGGTCGCCGCGATCCACGGCACCGCGTTGGGCGGCGGCCTCGAGACCGCGATGGGCTGCCACTACCGGGTGGCCGTCGCGACCGCGCAGGTCGGGCTGCCCGAAGTGAGCCTGGGCCTGCTGCCGGGCGCGACCGGCACGCAGCGCCTGCCACGCCTGATTGGTGTCAAGAACGCCCTCGACGCGATGATCAGCGGCAAGCCGATGAACGCGAAGGCGGGCCTGGAGAAGGGTGTCATCGACCACATCGTCGACGGCGACCTGCAGGCCGGCGCCATCGCTTTCGCCGAGCAGCTGCTCAAGGACGGCAAGGGTCCGCGGAAAGTGCGCGAAATCAAGGTCGACGCCTCCAGCCTGCCGGCCGACTTCTTCGCCGAGTACCGCAAGTCCATCGCGCGTGACACGCGCGGTTTCTTCGCCCCGGAACAAATCATCAAGTGCGTCGAGGCGGCCGTGTCGCTGCCCTACCTCGACGCGGTTGCCCGCGAGAACGATCTCTTCATGGAGTGCATGAAGTCGTCCCACTCCAAGGCGCAGCGTCACCTGTTCTTCGCCGAGCGCGAGGTCGCCAAGATCCCTGACGTCCCGAAAGACACCCCGCTGCGCCAGATCAGGAAGGTCGCCGTCATCGGCGGGGGAACGATGGGCGGCGGCATCGCGATGAACTTCGCGAATGTGGGCATCCCGGTACTGCTGAAGGAGATCAACCAGGCTGCACTCGATCGCGGCATGGCAATCATCCGCGGCAATTACGAGGGGCCGGTCAAGAAAGGGAAGCTCTCGCAGGCGCAGATGGACCAGTGCATGGCGCTGATCACGCCGACGCTCGACTACGCCGATATCGCCGACTGCGACCTCGTCATCGAAGCCGTGTTCGAAACCATGGCCATCAAGAAGGACGTGTTCGGGACCCTCGACAAGGTCTGCAAGCCGGGCGCCATTCTCGCCAGCAATACGTCGACGCTGAACATCGACGAAATCGCCGCTTGCACGAACCGTCCGCAGGACGTCATCGGACTGCACTTCTTCGCGCCGGCGAACGTGATGACCCTGCTCGAAATCGTGCGCGGCGCGAAGACGGCCAATGACGTCATTGCGACCTCGATGGCGCTGGCGAAGACCATCCGCAAGATGGGCGTGCTGGTCCGCGTCTGCTTCGGCTTCGTGGGCAACCGCATGTTCTTCCCGTATGTCCGCGAAGCGCAGCGCATGATGCTCGAGGGCGTGGCACCGGAACGCATCGATCGCGTTGCTTACGAGTGGGGCATGGCGATGGGCCCGCACGGCGTGTCCGACCTGTCCGGCCTCGACGTGCTCGACAAGGTCAACAAGGAGTGGAAGGAAAAGCCGGACGATCCGGCCTACTGCCGCATGATCGAGGTGCTCGTCGGCATGGGCCGCAACGGCCAGAAGACGGGCGCCGGCATCTACAAGTACGAGGGCCGCAACGCGGTGCCTGACCCTGAAGTGGCGGCGCTGGCGAAGGCCGAGGCGGCCAGGCTGAATGTGCCGCAGCTGGACGTGAGCGACGAGGAAATCATCGAGCGCCTGATGTACGCGATGATCAACGAGGGCGCACTGATCCTCGAAGAGGGCATCGCCTACCGCTCGAGCGACATCGACATCGTGTACTGCCACGGCTATGGCATGCCGCGCTATCGCGGTGGCCCGATGCAGTACGCGGACACGATCGGCCTCGGCCAGGTCGTCGCCGCGATGGAGAAGTATCGCGCGCGCTATGGCGACCTCTACTGGAAGCCGGCACCGCTGCTCGCCAAGCTGGCCGCCAGTGGCCAGACTTTCGCGCAGTGGAGCAGCGCCAAGCGCTAGCCTCGCCGACCGGGGCCGCAACGCGGCCCCGGTCCTCCTCATCATGGAATTCCGCATGGACTGTCGTCCTCACTGCGGCGCCTGCTGCGTGGCGCTCTCCATCACGACGCCGTTGCCTGGCATGCCGCACGGCAAGCCTGCCGGACTGCCCTGCCTGCACCTGCATCCCGACCACAGTTGCGCGATCTACGCGGATCCGCGACGGCCGGCCTGCTGCGCAGGCCTCAAACCCTCGCCGGAAATGTGTGGCGAATCCGCCGAAGAGGCGCTCGCTTACCTGTTCGAACTCGAAATATTGACGCGACCGTGAGACCGCCCGGCGGAAATTCCAACCGGCGTCAGCGGAGGCTCGCCGCTTGGAGGGGATAGAAGAGACCGGAGGGCGATGCGGTCGTGAACACGACCCGCACCAGGAACGACACCGGGCGGCATCCGCCCGGTGTCGCGCGACCGATCAGAAGCGGAAACGGATACCGCCGCCGACGTTGTGGCTGTCGAAGCCGATGTCGCGGGTCACGCCACCTGCGGCCGGAAACAGCGTCACCTCGGGGTCGGTCATGCCGACGTAGCGGTATTCGCCGAACACAGACCAGCGCTGGTCGATCTTGTACTCCGCACCGGCGATACCCTGGTACGCAAAGGTCGTGTCGTCGTCGTCGAAGACGTTCACGCCCGCACCGCCGAAGTTGTCCATGTTGACGAAGGCAACGCCCAGGCCGCCGCCCGCGTAGAAGGTCAGCGGACTCTGCTTGTTGAAGTCGATCAGCAGGTTCGTCATCACCGTATGCGCCGTGACGTCACCGGTGCTCGGGATGAGGCGGGCGCCGCCCAGGCGGTGCGTCTCGACGTCGTTTTCACGGTAGCCGTATTCGATCTCGACACGCGAACCGATGTTCTCGGACGGCGTGAGGTAGCGCATCAGGTTGGTCTCGAGACCCGCTGCCGCGCCGACATTGAAGCCATCGTCCATGTCGCTCGTCACGGGGCCAAGCGCCGTATTGAACTCGAGGTCATCAAGAGCGGTGTAGCCGCCGAAGCCACGCAGGTACGTTTCGGCGTAGGCCGGCGCGGTGACTGCGGCTGCAAGCGATGCCGCGATGATGGTGCTCTTTTTCATAGTCTTCTCCACTTGTGTAACAGACAGGAGTCACACAGGACTCCGATGTGGGCCAGGCTCGACGAATCTCGAGACGCTGCACCGACACGCGGGTGTCGGCTTCGGGCCTGCCACCATTTGCGCCTCTTTCCTACGATGTTTCGCGCAGCGGAAAGTTTCGCGCACGTGCGCTGAATGCGCACTGAATTGTACGGGCGCCTGCAGCGGCAGGATCATGTCGGGGCGTTCGTTGCGGGTATTCGCGTCCAGAATGAATCTGAATCGTGCATCGGGAACATCGAATAGACACCTGCGCACCGCGCGCCGTGCTTTTTTACAGGCCCATGCATCATCATCGCGCACGTCGTCGGGGCGACGCGTGACACGCACGTCGCGCCTTTCCGAACCGCGCAGGCGTTCTGTCGCGATCGCCTCCTGCCGCCGGCCCAGCCGAATCCCCTTGCCGGGGCAACGCCGTGTCCCGGTTCGGCGTCTCGCTTTCATCCTCCGTACTTGAACACGCGGTCCGCGAGCCCGGCGGGTGCGAATAAAGCGTGACGCAGGTCAAATGCCCAGTGCGTCCTGCATATAGGATTTCTTCCGGCGAAATGGGAAATGTCGCGAGGAAAACGCGCTTCCCGTTCCATTCAGCGCAGTTTCCATCACTGTCTCGACAGCGGGAGAAGGCACCATGAACACTGCACCGGGACGCAACTGCCTTGCGGCCTTGTTTTACCTGCTTGCACCCGTCGGTGCGTCAGCGGCCCTGGTTTCGGACGGGTCCGATGGGGCCTACGCGCCCGGGGCCGGGGCTCACGTCATCGACCTGAGCCTGCCCGGCCGCGAGGACGGCATCCTCAATTTCACTTCGATCGACATCCCACTCGGCGCGAGCATCACCTTCAAGCGAAATGCCGCGAATACACCTGTGTTCATGCTGGCCCAGATGGACATCAACGTGCTGGGCGCCATCACCGTATCGGCCAGCGGCAATCTTGCCGGGCCAGGCGGCGGGGAAGGTGGGGCGGGCGGCTTCGGTGACGCTGGCTGCGGCGGAGTGGATTGCCATCCTGCAGCGGCCGGCGGCGGCCTCGCAGGCGGCAATGCGGGGCCGAACGCCACGGTGGGCGGGATCAAATCCACCCCGGGCTACGCGGGCAGTGGCGGTGCAATGGCGACGCCCGGCCTCGCGGCGGATCCAGGGCGCTTCTCGCACAGCGCCGAGGAAAAGCCCGCGCTCGCCAATCTGCCTGCTCCTTTCGCCGGCGGCTCGGGTGGAGGCGGCGGCGGGGGCTGGATGTACTTTGGCGTGGAGTTGGGTGGCGGCAGCGGCGGCGATGGCGGCGGTGCCCTGTACCTTGCCACCCCCGGCAACATCACCGTGGGTGGCACGCTGCGCGCGAACGGGGCGAATGGCGGCTGGGGCTTCACCAACATCGGCGGGACCGGTGGCCCGGGAGGCGGGGGCAGCGGCGGCAATTTCCAGCTGGTCGGAAACGCCATCAGCGTGCTGGATACGGCGGTCGTCGAAGCCATCGGTGGCTGGGGTGGATGCCTAAGCACCGAACCCTGCGACCGCGACCGCGCCCTCTACAGCAAGTTGAACAACGGCGGGCTCGGCTTCTTCGACCTGACCGGCCGCAGCATAGACCTGAGCCCCGCCGCCAGCATCGAGGCCGTCACCGCGGTTCACGTGGTGCCGCTGCCGCCGGCTGCAGCCCTGTTCGCGGCGGGCCTCCTATCGATAGCTCCCGCCCGGCGCCGCATGCGTCGTGCGGGGCAGCCTCATCCCGGCTGACAAACCGGGAATAAGGCCCGTCCTTGACGCGAAAATATCCCATAAATGACGGAATAAGCAGGACTTAATCCCGTTCAGTATCGAGATCTCCGTGCCGATGAATTGGGCACGCCCGGCCGCTTGGCCGGTCACGGAGACCTTGCAGTGCTGAAGAAGATAGAGATAGAGAAACTCCGCCTGGGCATGTACATCACGGAGTTCTGTGGCTCGTGGATGGAGCACCCCTTCTGGAACACGAAGTTCGTCCTCGAAGACTCGAGCGACCTCGAGCGGATCCGCGACAGCGGCATTCGCGAACTGTGGATCGACGTCAGCAAGGGATGGGATGTCGAAGGCGGGATGAGCGCGTCCGAGGTCCAGGCGCGCAACGAAAACGAGCTGCTGGCCGCCTCGGTCGAAGCGCAGGGGCCTACGCCACGGGTCACGGCGAGCGAGGAGCTGATGCGCGCCCGGAAAATCTGCGCCGCCGCCAAGCAGGCCGTGGAGTCGATGTTCAAGGAGGCACGGATGGGCCACTCGATCGACACCCAGGCGCTCGCGCCGATGGTCGAGGAGATCTCGGCCTCGGTCATGCGTCACCCCGGCGCCCTGGTGAGTCTCGCCCGCCTCAAGACCAAGGACGATTACACCTACATGCATTCGGTCGCGGTCTGCGGACTGATGATCTCGCTGGCCCGTCGACTCGGGCTGGACGAGGCGACCACGCGCGAGGCAGGCCTGGCCGGCCTCGTTCACGATCTGGGCAAAGCCGTCGTACCACTCACCGTGCTGAACAAGCCCGGCAAGCTCACCGACGATGAATTCAGAGTCATGCGGGGCCATCCCGGCGCCGGCCATGCGATGCTGCTCGAAGGCGGCGGCGCCGGAGAAATCGCGCTCGACGTCGTGCTGCACCATCACGAGAAAATCGACGGCTCAGGCTATCCGCACAAACTCGCGGGCGACCAGATTTCGCTGTTCGCGAAGATGGGTGCGGTGTGCGACGTCTACGACGCAATCACGTCGAACCGTCCCTACAAGGCAGGATGGGACCCGAGCGAGGCCTTGCGCAAGATGACCGAGTGGACCGGCCATTTCGACACCGGGATCTTTCACACCTTCATCAAGTGCGTAGGCATCTACCCGCTGGGGTCGTTGGTACGTCTCGAATCCGGGTTGCTCGGTGTTGTGACCGAGACCAAACCCGATGCGTTGCTGAAGCCGGTCGTCAAGACGTTCTACTGCACGCGCCGGCGGCAGCGCTTCATTCCGCGCCTCGTCGATCTCGGCAAGCCGAACGTGCGCGATCGCATCGCTGCCTGGGAATCGCGCGATAAATGGCGTTTCCCCGATATCGATGAAATGTGGACCGACAACCGGCTCGGCGGCAGAGCCTGAGCCAGGAGCTCAGGCTGTCTGCTGGACCGCGATCTCGAGTTCCTCGACCATCGCGTCCCGCATCAGGAACTTCTGGATCTTGCCGGTCACCGTCATCGGGAAACTGTCGACGAAACGCACGTAGTGGGGAATCTTGTAGTGCGCGATCTGCCCTTGGCAGAAGCTGCGGATTTCCTCCTCGCTGGCGATTTCTCCTTCGCGCAAGCGGATCCAGGCCCCGACCTGCTCGCCAAAGCGGGAGTCGGGGACGCCGAACACGGCAACCTCCTGGATTTTCGGGTGCCGGAACAGGAATTCCTCGATTTCACGGGGGTACACGTTCTCGCCACCGCGAATGATCATGTCCTTCACGCGGCCGACGATGTTGCAGTAGCCCTCGTCGTCGATCACCGCGAGATCGCCGGTGTGCATCCAGCCGGCGCCGTCGATTGCGTCACGGGTCTTTTCCTCGTCCGCCCAGTAGCCGCGCATCACGCTGTAACCGCGAGTGCACAGTTCGCCGCGCGCATTGCGCGGCACCGTGCGACCCTCGGCGTCGACAATCTTGACCTCGACGTGAGGATGAATGCGCCCGATGGTCGAGACGCGCTTCTCCAGCGGGTCGTCAACCCCGCTTTGGAAGCTCACAGGGCTCGTCTCGGTCATGCCGTAGGCTATCGTCACATCCTTCATGTGCATTTCGGCGAGCACCCGCTTCATGACTTCGATCGGGCAGGGCGCGCCCGCCATGATGCCGGTGCGCAGGCTGGACAGGTCGAAGCGGGCGAAGTCGGGATGATCCAGCTCCGCGATGAACATCGTCGGCACGCCGTGCAGCGCCGTGCAGCGTTCGGCCTCGACCGCTTCCAGCACCGACCGCGCCTCGAACGCCTCGCCCGGGAAAACCATCGTCGCGCCGTGGGTGACGCAGGTCAGCACACTCATCACCATGCCGAAGCAGTGGTAGAGGGGCACGGGTATGCACAGCCGGTCCTCGGCGGTGAAACGCATGGCCCGGCCCACGAAGTACCCGTTGTTGATGACGCTGAAATGCGTCAGCGTCGCCCCCTTCGGCATGCCGGTGGTGCCGCTGGTGAACTGGATGTTGATCGGATCATCCGGCTGCAGCAGGCCTGCGAGTTTGGCGATGCGGGCGCGAGCCTCCGCGGTCGCCAGCCGTGGAAGTTCGTCGAAAGTGAGCATCCCGGGTTGGGCGCGGTCGTCGATCGCGATGACCGTGCGCAGATGGGGCAGCGTCGCGGAGCGGAGGGCGTCCGGGGCCGCCTCGTTCAACTCCGGCGCGAGTGTGCGGAGCATTTCGAGATAGTCGCTGGACTTGAAGCGGGTCGCGGTAATCAGCGCGACGCACTGGACCTTGTTGAGGGCGTACTCGAGTTCCGATAGTCGATAGGCGGGGTTGATGTTGACGAGGATGAGTCCGGCTTTTGCGGTCGCAAACTGTGCGATGACCCATTCCGCGCAGTTCGGCGACCAGATCCCGATGCGGGCGCCCGGCTCGAGCCCGAGTGCGACGAGTCCCGCCGCGACCTCGTCCACGGTTTCCTTCATTGCGCGATAGCTGAGGCGGACCTGCTGGTGCCTGACCACGAGGGCCTCGCGCTCGCCGTGCAGCGCGGCCGACCGATCGAGCAGGTCGCCCACCGTGATGTACTGCAGTGGCTCGTCGGCGGCGCCGTGCACGTAACTCAGGGTCTGGCGCGTCATGCGGGTCCTCCTACGGTGTGGCCTCGGCCTTGATGAGTCTACAGGTTCAGAATTCGAGGTGTCTGGGCGTGCGCGGGAACGGGATCACGTCGCGGATGTTGCCGACGCCGGTCGCGAACATGAGAAAACGCTCGAAGCCGAGGCCGAAGCCGGCATGCGGCGCTGAACCGAAACGGCGCGTTTCCAGGTACCACCAGTAGTCGGCTGGGTCGAGCCCCATTTCCGCGATGCGCGCCTCCAGGCGGTCCAGCCGCTCCTCGCGCTGGCTGCCGCCGATCAGTTCGCCGACCTTCGGGATCAGCAGGTCCATCGCCGCAACCGTGCGCCCGTCGTCATTCTGGCGCATGTAGAAGGCCTTGATGTCCCGCGGCCAGTCGTGGACGAATACCGGCCCCTTGAAGTGACGCTCGGTGAGGTAGCGCTCGTGTTCCGACTGCAGATCCGCTCCCCACTGCGGCGTGAATTCGAAGGTCTCGCCCGATGCCTGGAGGATCGCGATGGCGTCGCTGTAACTGACGCGTGCGAAGCTCGCGTGGCGCACTGCGGCGAGCCGCTCGAGCAGCGTCGTGTCGACGAAGTTCGCAAAGACGTCCAGGTCGTCACGGCATTCCCCGAGCAGGAAATCGAGCAGCGACTTGACCATGTCCTCGGCGAGTTGCATGTCGTCGGCGAGGTCGGCGAACGCGAGCTCGGGCTCGATCATCCAGAACTCGGCCATGTGACGGCTCGTGTTCGAGTTCTCGGCGCGAAAGGTCGGCCCGAAGGTGTAGACCTTGCCGAGACCCAGGCAGTAGGTTTCCACCGCCAGCTGGCCCGACACCGTAAGGTGCGCCTCCTTGCCGAAGAAATCGGCTTCGAAGTCGACCTCGCCGTCGCGCAGCGGCACCCTGTCCAGCGGCAGCGTCGTGACGCGGAACATGTCACCGGCGCCTTCGCAGTCGGAGCCCGTGATGATCGGTGTGTGGATGTAGTGGAAGCCGCGCTGCTGGAAGAAGTCATGGATCCGCCAGGCGAGCCGCGATCGGATCCGCGCCATCGCGCCGAACTTGTTGGTCCGCGAACGGAGGTGCGCGATGGTGCGCAGGTACTCGTCGGTATGCCTTTTCTTCTGCAGCGGGTAATCCTCGGGACACACGCCGACGATCTCGATGCGGCTCGCCTTGAGCTCCCAGCGCTGTCCCTTGCCGGCGGACGCGACGAGATCGCCCTCGAGCCGGACCGCGGCGCCGGTCGTCGCCGATTTCAGCTCGGAATATCCCGCGCAGTCGAGGCCGACCACGCACTGCAGGGATTTCAGGCAGGACCCGTCGTTGAGCTCGATGAAGGAGAAATCCTTGGCGTCCCGCCGCGTCCGCACCCAGCCGCGCACATCGAGCCCGGCAAGCGGTTGTTCAGCGTTCAGCAGTTCCTTTACGGCGCGGCGTTGGTGCATCGCTCTCAGTCCGGTTCGTAGCCCAGGTTGGGTGACAGCCAGCGTTCGGCCTCGCGGACGTCCATGCCCTTGCGCCGGGCATAGTCCGCAACCTGGTCGCGGTTGATTTGTCCGACCCCGAAATAGCGCGCCTTCGGATGCGCGAAATACCAGCCGCAAACCGACGCCGCCGGGCTCATCGCGAAATTGCTGCTGAGCGTGATGCCGACGCGTCGCTCCACGTCGAGCAGCGACCACAGCAAGGGCTTCTCGGTGTGGTCGGGACAGGCCGGATAGCCCGGCGCCGGCCGGATGCCGCGATACTCCTCGCCGATCAGCCCTTCGGGCGCGAGCTGCTCTTCACTTGCGTAGCCCCACATCTCGCGCCGCACGAACTGGTGCAGGCGTTCCGCCAGCGCCTCGGCCAGCCGGTCGGCGAGGGCCTTCGCCATGATCGCGTTGTAGTCGTCGTGTTCACGCTCGAAGCGCTGCACCAGCTCGTCGAGGCCAAATCCCGCCGACACGGCGAATGCGCCGAAATAGTCACGGATGCCGGAGTCCTTCGGCGCGACGAAGTCGGCGAGCGCGAAATTCGGCTGGCCGTTCGGCTTGCGCTGCTGCTGGCGCAGGCTGTGCACCACTGCCAGCTCACGGTGAGTCCCGTCGGCGGCGCGCAGCTCAATGTCATCGTCGATCGCATTCGCCTCGAAGATGCCGACGACGGCGCGCGCCTTCAGCTGGCGGCCCTTGACGATCTCGTCGAGCAGCGCGAGCGCATCGTGATGGAGGCGGCGCGCCTCCTCGCCCACGATCTCGTCGTCGAGAATGCGCGGATACCTCCCCGCGAGTTCCCAGGCCGAGAAGAACGGCGTCCAGTCGATGTAGGGGACCAGGTCCTCCAGGGGCCACTCGTCGAAGGTGCGGATGCCGGCTTCGCGTGGCGCGGGCGGCTGGTAGTCGTCCCACGCCGGGCTGAAGCGGTTTTCGCGCGCTTGCGCCAGGGTCAGCCATTCAAATCCCGACTGCCGCTGCCGGTGCCGCTCGCGAATCGTCGCGTACTCGTCGCGAACCTTGGCGACGAACCCGCGACGCAGCTCACTGCTGATGAGGCTGGTTGCGACGCCGACCGCGCGCGACGCGTCCTTGACGTGCACGACCGGTCCCCGATAGGCGGGCTCTATCTTGACCGCCGTGTGGGTGCGCGAGGTCGTCGCGCCACCGATCAGCAGCGGCAGTTCCAGCTTGCGCCGCTCCATTTCCGCGGCAACGTTCGCCATCTCGTCGAGCGACGGCGTGATCAGGCCAGACAGTCCCACGATATCCGCGCCCTCGCGTACCGCGGCGTCGAGAATGTCGTTGCACGCGACCATCACCCCGAGGTCGATGACCTCGAAATTGTTGCACTGGAGCACGACCCCGACGATGTTCTTGCCGATGTCGTGGACGTCCCCCTTGACCGTCGCCAGCACGATCTTGCCGGCCGCGCTGGCGGTGCTGCCGGAAGCGGCTTTCGCCGCCTCGATGAACGGGATCAGGTGGGCGACGGCCTTCTTCATCACCCTCGCGCTCTTCACGACCTGGGGGAGGAACATCTTGCCGGCGCCGAAGAGGTCACCGACGACATTCATGCCAGCCATCAGCGGCCCTTCGATGACCGCGAGCGGGTAGGGCGCGGCGAGGCGGGCTTCCTCCGTGTCCTCGACGATGTAGTCCGCAATGCCCTTGACCAGCGCGTGGGAGAGGCGTTCGTCGACAGGCAGCAGGCGCCACTCTTCGGTTTCGGCTTTCTGCTTCGTTTCGCCCTTGACCGAGCCGGCGAACTGGATGAGGCGTTCGGTCGCCTCGGGATTGCGGTTGAACAGCACGTCCTCGACCAGGCCGAGCAAGTTCGGGTCGATCTGGTCGTAGATTCCGAGCTGGCCGGCATTGACGATGGCCATGTCGAGGCCGGCCTTGATGCCGTGGTACAGGAAGGCCGAATGGATGGCCTCGCGCACCGGGTTGTTGCCCCGGAACGAGAACGAAACGTTGCTGATGCCGCCGCTGACGAGCGCGTGCGGCAGGCGCTGCTTGATCAGGCGCGTGGCCTCGAAGAAGGCAATGGCGTAGTCGTTGTGTTCCTCGATGCCCGTGGCGACCGTCAGCACGTTCGGGTCGAAGATGATGTCCTCGGGGGGAAACCCGAGCTGCTCGACGAGCAGGCGATAACTCCGTTCGCAGATCTCGAGCTTGCGCGCCGCGGTGTCGGCCTGGCCATGCTCGTCGAAGGCCATCACGACCACGGCGGCGCCATAGCGTCGGCACAGCTGCGCCTGTTCGAGGAATTTCTGCTCGCCTTCCTTCAGGCTGATCGAATTGACGATGCCCTTGCCCTGCAGGCAGCGCAGGCCCGCCTCCAGCACGCTCCACTTCGAGGAGTCGATCATGATCGGAACCCGACTGATGTCGGGATCGGACGCGATCCGGTTCAGGAACTCGACCATCAGCGCCTCGGAATCGAGCATTCCCTCGTCCATGTTGACGTCGATGATCTGCGCGCCGTTCTCGACCTGCTGGCGGGCGATGTCGAGGGCAGCCTCCAACTGGCCCTCCTTGACGAGGGTCGCGAACTTCGGCGAGCCGGTCACGTTGGTGCGTTCGCCGACGTTGATGAAACCGGTCTCCGGCGTGAGGTTCAACGGCTCGAGGCCCGACAGCCGGCAGTAGCGCGCCACTTCGGGCAGGCGCCGCGGCGCCAGCCCCCGCAGCGCCGCGCCGATGGCGGCGATATGCTCGGGCGTCGTTCCACAGCAGCCGCCCGCCATGTTCAGGAAGCCGGCCTCCGCGAACTCCCGCAGGATGGACGCCATATGGGCAGGGGTGTCGTCGTATTCGCCGAACTCGTTTGGCAGGCCGGCGTTCGGATGCAGGCTCACGTAGGTGTCCGCGATGCGCGACAGTTCCGCGACGTAGGGGCGCAGATCCTCGGCGCCCAGCGCGCAGTTCAGCCCGACGAACAGTGGCCGGGCGTGACGCACGGAATTCCAGAAGGCCTCCGTGGTCTGGCCGGTGAGCGTGCGGCCGCTGCGATCGGTGATCGTGCCGGAAATCATCACCGGCAGGCGGCGGCCCAGCCCTTCGCAATACTCGTCGATGGCGAACAGGGCGGCCTTCGCGTTCAGCGTGTCGAAGATGGTCTCGACGAGGAGGAGGTCGGCGCCGCCGGCGACGAGGCCGTCGATGGCCTCGAGGTAGGCGAGGCGCAGCTGATCGAAGGTGACGTTGCGATAGCTCGGGTCGTGGACGTCCGGCGAGACCGACGCGGTGCGGTTGGTCGGGCCGAGGACGCCCGCCACGAAGCGCTGGCGATCGCCACCGGCGCGTTCGATCGCCTCGCGCGCCAGCCTGGCGCCGGCGAAATTGAGCTCGCGCGCGAGGTGGCTCAGCGCATAGTCGGCCTGCGCAATCGACGTGGAATTGAACGTGTTCGTCTCGACGATGTCGGCTCCGGCCGCGACGAACGCGGCGTGGATGTCGAGAATCACGGCCGGCTTCGTCAGCGTCAGCAGGTCGTTGTTGCCTTTCAGGTCGACTTCGTGCCCCGCGAAACGCTCGCCGCGGTAGTCCTCCTCGGTCAGGCGATGGCGCTGGATCATGGTGCCCATCGCGCCGTCCAGCAGCAGTATTTCGCGAGCCATCCGCTCGCGGAGGATCTGCT
>Ga0255182_1000306_pt1 | contig 37188 bp, 32 predicted proteins | sample Atl_UVDOM_RepA_8_FD_188420 | JGI IMG/M metagenome (GOLD analysis project Ga0255182, IMG submission 188420) | Freshwater microbial communities from Altamaha River, Georgia, United States - Atl_UVDOM_RepA_8d | ecosystem: Environmental > Aquatic > Freshwater > River | place: USA: Georgia...
CGCGCAGTTCGCGTGCGACCCGCGCGCGCTCCGCCCGCATGCGCTCGTACACGGCGCTGCTGACTTCGACCGGCAGGTCGATGCGCTTGATGCGCACGTCCACGATCTCGAGCCCGAGTTCCTCGCCGCGCTCGTCGGCCGTCTTCTTCACGATCTCCATGATCTTGCCGCGCTCGCCCGCAACGACTTCCTGCACCTTGCGCTTGCCGAACTCGACGCGCAGTGCGTCGTTGATCTTCTGGTAGACGAGGATGCCGGCGCGGCGCTGGTCGCCGCCGGTCGCGAGGTAGAACTTCACGACGTCACGGATCCGCCAGCGGACGAAGGAGTCCACGATCACGTCCTTCTTCTCGCCGGTCAGGAAACGCGAGGCCTCGGCGTCGAGCGTCTGCAGCCGGCCGTCGAACTTCACGACGTTCTGGAACACCGGCACCATGAAATACAGGCCAGGCTCGTAGTCGGCACGCTTGATTTCGCCGAGCTGGAACAGGATGGCCCGCTCCTGTTCGAACACACGGAACATGCAGGTCCACGCGACCAGCAGTGCGACGACGACCGGAATGACGATGCGGGCGGCCATCAGCGGGCTCCTCTCAGGCGCGCCGCTTCACGTTCGCGCGCGTATTCGGCCGGCGGCGGCACGTAGTTCTCGTTGCCCGTCACGGGGCTGGGCGCGGCGGCCGCGCCGGACGAAGCGCGGCCGCCCTCCATCAGCTTGTCGAGCGGCAGGTAGGTGATGTTGCCACCACCACCGTCGGTGACGACCTTCGTCGTGTCACGCAGCACGGTTTCCACGGTCTCCAGGTAGAGGCGCTCGCGCATGACGTCGGGCGCCTTCTCGTATTCGGCCAGCAGCTGCTCGAAACGGCGCGCATCACCTTCCGCGCGCGCGACGACCTGCTCCTTGTACGCCTGGGCTTCGAGTCGAATGCGTGCCGCATCACCCTGCGCGCGCTCCACCACCTCGTTGCGGTAGGCCTCGGCCTCGTTGATTTTCCGCTGCTCGTCCTCGCGCGACTTGATGGCGTCGTCGTAGGAGGCCTTGACCTCCTCGGGCGGATTGGCCGACTGCATGTTCACGCTGGTGACCGCGATACCGGAGTTGTAGTTGTCGAGCATGTCCTGCATCAGCTTCTGGGCGCTGATGGCGATGTCCGCGCGACCCTCGCCGATGACGAAATCGAAGGTGCTCGCGCCGATGATGTCGCGGATCGCGCTCTCGGCGGCGCGCTGCACCGATTCGTCGGGGTCGGCGATGCGCAGCAGGTAGTCCTCGACGTCCTTGATGCGGTACTGCACGGCAATCTGGACGACGACGATGTTCTCGTCGCGGGTGAGCATCGTCGCGTCGATCGTGAAGGCGCGGAACTGATCGATGTTGACCCGGATGACGTTCTCGACGGGCCGCGGGAAGCGCAGATGGGGACCGGGCTGCAGCGTCGCGACGTGCTTGCCGAAGCGCAGCACGACACCGCGTTCCGCGGGCTCGATGCGCCAGAACATTTCCATGAACAGCAGCGCAAGCAGGACTGCGCCGGCGATGAACCACACGGCCGCGGGTGTCTCGCCCGTCGGTGGCCGCGGCCGTCCTCCGCGCCCGCCACCGAACAGACCGCCGAGTCGCTGCTGCATCTTGCGCACGACTTCGTCGAGGTCCGGCGGACCCTGCTCGTTGCGCCGGCCGCCCCACGGGTCGCGGTCGTTGTTGTTGGAATCATTCCAGGCCATTGGACAAGTTCTCGATTCGCGGGCGGAGCGCGGAGTCCGCGGATTGTAAGTGGGTTGAGTCTGGTTCAGCAATTGAACGGGGCGCGCCGCGCACGCTCAATGGCCGACGCTCTCCGTGCCAACGACATGGGCATCGCCGGCCGCCGCGGGCGACAGCCCCGGGAACAGGCGCGCCCAGCGACTGCGGCTCAGGGTCACTTCGAGCAGCCAGCCACCGTCGGGCAGCGTCTCCTCGGCGAGCACCGCCCCCATCTCGAAGAGTTGTGCGCGGAGCCGGCCGTCGGCGGGCGCAATCTCGATACGCCGCACGAGCTTTTCCAGATCGAGGCGCTCGGCGATTGCCGCGCGCAGCAGTTCGAGCCCCGCGCCGGAGTGGGCCGAAATCCAGACCGCGAGCGGCGCGCCGGACTCGTCGCGCTCGATGCGCGGCGCGAGGTCGGGGCAGAGGTCGATCTTGTTGTACACCTCGAGCACCGGCGTTTCGCGGGCGCCGATGCGCTCCAGCACCGAGATCACTTCCTCCCGCTTGGCGTCCATGTCCTCGGCGGAGGCGTCGATCACGTGCAGCAGCAGCGTGGCGTCCTTGGTCTCGTCGAGCGTCGCGTGGAAGGCGGCCACGAGGTCGGGCGGCAGGTCGCGGATGAAGCCGACGGTGTCGCTGAGCAGCACCGGGTGCTCGCCAGGCACGTTCATGCGCCGGAGCGTCGTGTCCAGCGTCGCGAACAGCTGGTCCGCCGCATAGGTCTCGCTGCTCGTCAGCCGGTTGAACAGGGTCGACTTGCCGGCGTTGGTATAGCCGACCAGCGCGGCGGTGTTCAGCGAGGCCCGGCGGCGGGCCCGTGCGCTTTGCTGGCGCTGCCGGCGCAGCTTCTCCAGCTTCTCGTTGAGCTGCTTGATGCGATTGCCGATCAGGCGCCGGTCGGTCTCGAGCTGGGTTTCACCGGGGCCGCGCAGGCCGATGCCGCCACGCTGCCGCTCGAGGTGGGTCCAGCCGCGGACGAGGCGGGTCGAGAGGTGCTTCAGCTGGGCCATCTCGACCTGCAGCTGGCCTTCGAACGAGCGCGCGCGCTGGGCGAAGATGTCGAGGATGACGCCGGTGCGGTCAAGCACGCGACAGCCGACCAGGCGTTCGAGGTTGCGCTCCTGCGCCGGGCTCAGTGCGCGGTCGAAGAGAACGACGTCGGCGTGCAGCTCGGCGACCAGGGCCTTCAGTTCCTCGGCCTTGCCGTCGCCGAGGAAATGCTTGGGATCGGGCCGATCGCGCTTGGCAGCCAGCGTACCGACGCATTCCACTCCCGCGGAGGCGGCCAGTTCGGCGAACTCGGCCGGGTCGCCTGGCGACGCGGGCGGCGCCAGGGTGACGTTGACGAGGACGGCCCGTTCGCCGCCCTGGTGTCGATCAAACAAATTTCATGGCCCCGCTTATTCCTCCTCGGGCTCGCCATCCGCGCGCGGGAGTTTCACGTTGCGCGAAGGCACGACGGTCGAGATTGCGTGCTTGTAGACCATCTGGCTCACGGAGTTCTTGAGCAGAATGACGAATTGATCGAAGGATTCGATCTGGCCCTGCAGCTTGATGCCGTTCACCAGGTAGATGGAAACCGGGATGCGCTCCTTGCGCAAGGCGTTGAGGTAGGGTTCCTGCAGGGATTGGCCTTTGCTCATGTGAGTCTCCTTGTTATAGGTCGAGGCTTTCCGGCCGGATTGCCGTTGCCCAAAGTAGCGACGCCGGGTTCCCGCGATACCCGATGCGTCCCCGGACGAGCAGCCGGCAGGATAGGCCAATGCCCCCGGAGTATACTCAATAATCAAGGAGATTGGCTCTCGATTTGAGATTCTCCATAAGTTGGTCGGCGACCTGCTGCGCGTCGGCGTCGAACCAGGTCGCGCCCTGCTCGGCGCGGCACCACGTGTACTGGCGCTTCGCGTACTGGCGGGTCGCCGTCACCGCCGCGTCGATCATCGCCGGGCGATCGAGTTCGCCCGCCAGGTGGCGCGCCACCTCCCGGTAGCCCACCGCACGCAGCGCCGGGCAGGCGGGCGTGAGCCCCGGCCTCGCGAGCAGCCCGCTCACCTCGTTGACCAGTCCGCGCTCGAGCATCGCGAGAAAGCGCTTCGCGAGTCGTCGTCGCAGTCCCTCGCGATCGCCCGGCGCCAGCACCCACTTGATGACCGGTCTCGCAAGCGCCGCCTGTGCCGCCTCGGCGAAATACGCCGACAGCGGGCGACCCTCGGCCGCGTAGACCTCGAGCGCCCGGGTGATGCGCTGGGGATCGTGCGGGTGGATGCGGGCCGCGCTCGCGGGATCCACCGCGGCGAGGCGGGCGTGCAGGGCCTCGCTGCCGTGGCGTTCGAGATCGGCCCGGAGGCTTTCGCGCACGCCGGCCGGAGCCGCCGGGATGTCGGTGATGCCGGTCTCGAGCAGGCGGAAATAAAGGCCGGTGCCTCCGACCAGCAAGGGCAGGCGCCCGCGCGCGACGATGGCCTCGATCGCGGCGACGGCGTCGGCCCGGAAGCGCGCGGCGGAGTACGCGTCGGCCGGCTCGCAGATGTCGATCAGGTGATGCGGCGCCTGCCGGCGCTCGGCCGGCTCGGGCTTGGCAGTGCCGATGTCGAGCCCGCGATAGACCAGCGCGGAGTCGACGCTGACGATTTCCAGCGGCAGGCGCGACGCGAGCCACAGCGCCGCCGCGGTCTTGCCGGCGCCGGTCGGTCCCATCAGGAAAATCACGGGCACGCCGGCACCCTGCGCCTCGGCCGCCATCGCTTCAGGTCTCCGCGCCGGCGAACAGGCGACCGGCGGCGGCAAGCCCCAGCGCGCGCCAGTACTGCGCCGCCTCGACGCCGGCCTCCTCCGCGGCGCCCAGCAGGCGGCCCAGCCAGGCGGCGCGTTCACGCGGGGGCGGGATCTGCAGCGCCGCGCCCGCAGCGGCGGCGAGCAGGCCGGCACCGGAGTCGCCGTTTTCCGCCGCCAGCGCCGCCGCGAAGCGCGAGGGCTCGACCGCCGGCAGGACGACCGGCACCGCGCGCAGCGCGAGCGTCCGCTCGCCGAGCGGCGTGAGCTCGAGCCCGAGCGCGTCGAGCCGCGCCGCCAGCGCCGCGGCGCGCGCCCCGTCCGTGCACTCGATGCGCACCGGGATCACGAGTGGCCGGGCCGTCCACGGCCCCGCCAGGCGGCGTGCCACCGTGTGCTCGACCAGCGCCGCGAGGTCGACAAGCGCGCAGCCCTCCTCCGCGGTCAGGATTGCGTAGCGCGACTCGATCACGGCCAGCACCTCCGGCCCAGGCGTGCCGGCAGCCGGCAGCGCCCGGCGCGGCTGCTCGACCGGGCGTGGCGCCGGCGGCGGCGCGGCGTCCCGCAGCAACGACGTCGCGCGCAGCGTCACGGGACGCCCGGCTGCGTAGGCGGTTGGCGGGCGCAAGGCGGGCGCCGGCTCGGCCAGCGCGCCGCGGACGGCCGCGTGCAGGACATCGTGCACCGTGCGCAGGTCCCGGAAGCGCACCTCGATCTTGCCGGGATGGACGTTCACGTCGACCGCATCGGGCGCCATCTCCAGGTGCAGCGCGTAGGACGGGAAGCGGCCTGCCGGCAGCTGCTCGTCGAAGGCCGTGCGGATTGCGTGCGCCAGGTGGCGGTCGCGGATGACGCGGCCGTTGACGGCGAGCATCTGGAGATCGGCCTGCGAATGCGCGAGCGCGGCCCCGCCCACCCAGCCGAAGGCCCGCACCCCGTCGGCGACGACGTCGATGTAGCGCGCCTGGCTCGCGAATTCCGCGCCGAACAGCGTGCGCTGGCGCCGCTCGGCCGCGCGCGCATCCGCGGCCGCCGGCAGTTGCAGGCTGGGCCGCCCGTCGTGCGTGACGGTGAACGCGACACCCGGCGTGCAGAACGCGACCCGTCGGACCAGGTTGAGCACATGCAGGAACTCGGTCTGCGCACGCTTCAGGAAGCGCCGTCGCGCCGGCACCTGGGCGAACAGGTCGCGGACGACGACGGTGGTACCGCGCGGATGGGCCGCCGGCGCCACCGGCCCGGGCGGGCGCGAGGGTTGCTGGGCGATCTGCCAGCCGTGGGCTGCATCGGCGGTGCGACTGGTGATGCTGATCTCGGCGACGGAGCCGATCGCGGCAAGCGCCTCGCCGCGGAATCCCAGGGTCACCAGCACCGGCAGATCGTCGGCGCTCGAGATCTTGCTCGTGCAGTGACGAGTCAGTGCGAGCGCGAGCTGGTCGGCCGGAATGCCGCTGCCGTCGTCCCGGATCCGGATGCGCCCGATTCCGCCCTCGTCGAGTTCGACGTCGACGCTGCCGGCGCCGGCGTCGAGCGCATTTTCGAGCAGTTCCTTGACGATGGAGGCGGGGCGCTCGACGACTTCGCCGGCCGCAATCTGGTTGATCACCGACTCGGGCAGCTGGCGGATCACGCGCGGATTCATGGCGCGCAGTCTACCGGCGCGCAGCCGCGCGGTCAGCGGCCACGCACGGGGCGGCTCTCAGGGGATCGCGAGCAGTTCGCCGATGCGGACGACGTCGTCTTCCATGTTGTTCGCGAGGCGGATCTGCCGCGGGCTCACCGCGTAGCCCAGCGCGATCCCCGACAGGGTTTCGCCGGGACTGACACGGTGCCGCCTGCCGGCGGACCCGGTGCCTTCCGCCGCCGCGACCTCGCCCTGGGCCATGCGCTGGCGCGTCGGGGCGGCCCGGTCGAAATAGCCGACGATGCCGTCCCGGATCGCTTTCGCGAGCCGCACACGGAAGCCGTGGTTGCGCAGGCGCTGCTCCTCCTGCGGATTGCTGATGAACGCGGTTTCGACGAGCAGCGACGGAATGTCGGGGGACTTCAGCACCATGAAGCCGGCCTGCTGCACGCGCTGGGAGTGCACGGCGCCGACCCTGCGCAGCGCGCCGAGCACCGAGTCGGCGACGTCGAGGCTCGCCTCGAGGGATTTCGCCTGCGACAGGTCGAGCAGCACCGAGCGCAGCTGCGGGTCCTTGTCCTCGATGGTCACGCCGCCGACGAGGTCGGCCGCGTTCTCGCGGTCGGCGAGCCAGCGCGCAGCTTCGCTCGAGGCCCCGCTGCGCGAAATCACGAACACCGAGGACCCGCGCACCCGGCGGTCGCGGAAGGCGTCGGCGTGAACCGAGACGAACATGTCGGCGCGGTGCTCCCGCGCCTTCTCGATGCGCTGGCGCAGGCCGACGTAGTAATCGCCGTCGCGGATCATCACCGCGCGCATGCCGGGCTCGCGGTTGATCAGCGTCTGCAGCTCGCGTGCGATGGCGAGGACGACATCCTTCTCGTAGGTGCCGCGGGCGCCGACCGCGCCGACGTCGTCGCCGCCGTGGCCCGCGTCGATCGCGATGACGACGCCGTCACGGCGCCAGGCCGGCGCCTGGGCGACGGGTTCGCTGGCCGGTGCCAGGGCGTCGCTGGCGCGGCGCTCCTCGGGCGTGACTGCCGGAAGCGTGGTCGCCGGTGCCGCGGCGACCGGGGCTGGCGGCGCCACCGGTCGGCGCACGAGACCCGGCGGGTCGACGATGTCGACGACGAGCCGATGGCCGTACTGGGCACGCGGTGGCAGCAGGATTTTCCGGACCTCGACCGCGTGCTCGAGGTCGAGCACGACCCGCAGGCCGCCCGCGGGACGGGGTGCGTGTCGCAGGCCTGTGATGCGGCGATCGACCGCGGACGGCAGTTTGAGGGCTTCGCGGCTGGCGGCGCGCGGCAGGTCGACGACCACCCGGTGCGGGTCAGTGACGGCGAAGACCTCGAACTCGGTCGGCGCGGTCAGATCGAAGACGAGGCGTGTCTGGTCCGGCGCGTGCCACACGCGCAGCTTGGTGATTTCCACCGCCCCGGCCCAAGGGCAAACCACCAGCAGCAGCAAAAAAACCAACACAGGCATGGGGATGGGCTATTTTTCTCAAGGCTTTCCGCCGTGAGTTTTAGCCGCTTGGGCCCACGAATTCAAGTGATTGAGCGCGGAACGTGCGATTTACTTGATATTCGCAACGCGAGTCGCGAATTCAGCGACTCTTTCCTCCGCAATCGCGCTGTCGAACTCAACGACGGCCCGCCTGCTCTCCAGGCCCGTGACGGTCAGCGTCACCGTGATCGACGGCGTCAGCAGCCGGCCCCCACGCGACGGCCACTCGATCAGGCAGAGCGCGTCGGGGCGGCGGTAGTCCTCGAATCCGAGGTAGTGGAGTTCCTCCGGGTCGCCGAGACGGTACAAGTCGAAATGATGCACCGTACACAGTCCGTCCCGCGCGTCGATGGCGTAGGTTTCGACGAGCGTGAAAGTGGGACTCTTGACCGCCCCCTGATGACCCAGCGCGCGCAGGAAGCCGCGGGAGAAGGCCGTCTTGCCGGCGGCAAGCTCGCCGATCAGATGTATCTCGATGCCCGGCGGCGCGCTGTGCGCGAGGGCCGCCGCCAGCGCCAGCGTGTGCGCCTCGGACGGCAGGTCGAAGCTGTGGCGGCGGGGTGCCGGCACGTCGCAGCCGGCCTCAGTTGACCAGCCGGCGCAGCGGGCCGAACAGGTCGCTGGCCAGCAGGCCGCGCTCGCCGTCGACGGCTGCCGCATCGGCCGCGGCCGCGTGCAGGGCGGCGCCGAAGACGGCCGCGTCGTGCAGGCCCAGGCCCTGGGCCTGCAGCGCGGCGATGACCCCGGTGAGCACGTCGCCCATCCCGCCCGAGGCCATGCCGGGGTTGCCGTCGGCGATGACGTCGACCCCGCCGCCGGCGCTGCTGACGAGGCTGCCCGCGCCCTTCAGCACCACCACCCCGCCGTAGCGCGCATTCAGCGCCGCAGCGGCGGCGTAGCGATCGGCGGCAATGTCGGGCGTGCCCGAGCCGAGCAGGCGCGCGGCCTCGCCGGGGTGCGGGGTCAGGCACCAGTCGTCCCGGCGCTGGGGGTCGCGCGCGAGCAGGTTCAGGGCGTCCGCATCGAGCACCAGCGGCAACGGCGCGTCGCGCACGACGGAGAAGAGTTCGGCGCTCCACGCAAGTTGCGCGAGACCCGGCCCGATCGCGACGACGCTCGCGCGCCGCAGCAGGGGCGCCAGCGCGGCCGCGTCGGCGACGGCGTGGACCATGATTTCGGGGCGACCGGCGTTGAGCAGGGCTGCGCAGTCCGGGTGGACCGCGGCGCTGACGAGCCCCGCCCCCACCCGCAACGCGGCTTCGGCAGCCAGGCGGGCGGCGCCGGCATAGCCGGGTGCGCCGCCGACGATCAGCACGTGGCCGTGGTCGCCCTTGTGCGCGGTGCGGGCGCGCACTGGCAGCTTCCGCCTGAGAGCCGGGTAGCGCACGCGCCGCGCGCAGGCCGGCACCGCGTCGAAAATCGACGCCGGCGTGCCCAGCGCGTCGAACGCGAGCCGCCCGACGTGCGCGGCCGCGGCGCCGGTGACCAGCCCGCGCTTGACGCCGATGAAGGTAATCGTCGCATCCGCCCGCACCGCGGCGCCCAGGGCCACGCCGGTGTCGGCGTGCAGACCGGAGGGGATGTCCAGCGCGAGGACCGGCCGCCCGCGCGCCGCCGCCGCGTTGATGGCGTCGATCGCGACCCTGAATTCGCCGCTGACCTCGCGCGTGAGGCCGATGCCGAACAGCGCGTCGACGATGACCTCGGCGTGCTCGGGAAGCGTGCCACTGCCGACGACGGGCACGCCGGCGGCCAGGGCGGCGGCCCGCGCGGCAGCGGCATCGGGGCCGAGCCCCTGCGGGTCGCCGTGCGCGAGCACGGAGGGACGCAGGCCGTCCCGCTGCGCCAGCTCGGCGACGACCCAGCCGTCGCCACCGTTGTTGCCGGGCCCGCAGACGATCGCGACCCGCGTGGCCGCCGGCCAGCGCCGTCGCAGCAGGCGATAGGCGGCGGCGCCGGCCCTGCGCATCAATTCCGCGCCCGGAATGCCCGCGACCTCGATGGCGGCGCGGTCCAGCGCGCGGACCGCGGCGGCCGTATACAGCGCTGTCGGCAGCTCGCTCAGGACGGCAGGCGCAGGAAATGCGCGCGGTAGTGCTTGAGTTCGGCGATCGAGTCGCGGATGTCGTCCAGCGCCAGATGGCTGGACGTCTTGTCGAAGGCCGGCACGTTCGGCGCCCAGCGCTTCTTCAGTTCCTTCAGGGTGCTGACGTCGAGATTGCGGTAGTGGAAGAACGCGGCGAGCTTCGGCATGTAGCGATAGAGAAAGCGGCGGTCCTGGCAGATGCTGTTGCCGCACATCGGCGAAACGTTCGGCGGCACGTGACGGGCCAGGAATTCGAGCGTCATCGCCTCGGCCTGCGCGGTGTCGAAGCCGCTCGCGCGCACGCGCGCGGTAAGGCCGGAGGCGCCGTGCTGTCGCGTGTTCCATTCGTCCATGCCGGCGAGGGTCGCGTCGGACTGGTGGATGGCGATCACGGGCCCTTCCACGCTGCGTTCGAGCGTGGAATCGGTGACGACGGTGGCAATCTCGATGATGACGTCGCGCTCCGGTTCGAGACCCGTCATCTCGAGGTCGATCCAGATCAGGTTGTCGGCGGAAAACTCCATGGGCCCCTCGTGTGCTGGTCAGTATTCGCGACGGCTGCTGATCGCGAGCGACAGCGTGGTGCCGTCCACGTATTCGAGTTCACCGCCTACGGGCACGCCGTAGGCGATGCGCGTCGGCGTCACGCCGTGGCGGCGCGCCATCTGTCGCAGGTAATGGGCGGTCGCCTCGCCTTCCATCGTCGTGCCGGTGGCGACGATGAGCTCCCGCACCTCGCCCTCGGCGAGCCGCTGCTCGAGCAGGGGCAGGCCCAGGGTTTCCGGGGTGATGCCGTCGATCGGCGACAGCCGCCCCATCAGCACGAAATAGAGCCCCTTGAACGAGGCCGACTGCTCGATCGAAGCGACGTCCAGCGGCGTTTCGACGATGCACAGCAGGCCCGGGTCCCGGCTCGACGAGGCGCAGGTGCGACACAGCGCGGTCTCGCTGAAGGTGCGGCAGCGCGCACACTGCCCGATACGCTCCATCGCCTCCTCGAGCACCCGCGCGAGGCGGCGCGCGCCGTCGCGATTGCGCTCGAGCAGGTTGAAGGCGATGCGCTGCGCCGATTTCGGCCCTACGCCCGGCAGGATCGTCAGGGCCTTGATCAGGTCGGCCAGCAGCGGCGTGCTCATGCGCGCACCGCGCTCAGAACGGCAGCTTCATGCCCGGCGGGAGTTCGATGCCCGCGGTCAGCCCGGCCAGCCGCTCCTTGCTGAGCTTCTCGGCCTTGCGGTTCGCGTCGTTGACCGCGGCCGCGAGCAGGTCTTCGAGCATGCTCACGTCCTCGCTCATCAGTTCCGGCGCGATCTTCACCGCCTTGACGTCGTGGCGGCCATTGATCGTGACCTTCACGAGCCCGGCGCCGGACTCGCCGGTGACTTCCATCGCCGCGATCTGTTCCTGCGCGCGCTGCATTTCTTCCTGCATGCGCTGCGCCTGCTTCATCAAGTTGCCGAGGGCACCTTTCATTCCGCGCTCCTTCCTGCGCCGGGCCCGCGCGGGGCCGTCATTTCAACCTTTTCGATGCTCGCGCCGAACTCGCGCTGCAAGGCCTGCACGTTCGGGTCGTCGTCGATCGCGCGCCGCAGTTCCGCCAGCCGCAGCTGCTCCTGCTCGCTCATCGCCTGCGCCGGCGTCGCGAGTCCACTGCGCTCGTCGACCGTGACGCGCACCGAGAGCTCCCGGCGGAGTTCCGCCTGCAGCGCCTGCTCCAGCGATTTGACGATGCGTTCGCCCCGCAGGTTCTCGAACTGGGGCGTGACGACCAGTTCGATCACCCGGCCGTCGTAACGTCGCAGTGCGCTGTTGCGAGCCAGTTCGCGCGCGAGTGGTGGTGCCGCCTGCAGGCGATCCTGCACGACCCGGCTCCAGTCGAGATCCGCCGTGGCCCCGGGCGCGGCACGCGCCGCAGTGGCGCGGAGGGCCTCCGCATCCGGCGCGGCGCTCCGCAGCGGTGCGGCGGGCGCAGTCGCCACCGGGGCCACCGGCGGCGCGGCGGGACGGGACGGAGGAGCGACTGCCGGCTGCGCCCGCGAGGACAGCGCGGCGCGCGCGGCGGCGGCGGGCGCGACCGCTGCGGACGGTGCCATGGCGGGCGTGGCGGCAGCGGCGGGCGCACTCGCGGGAGCGGACGCCGGCACCACGCCGTCGCTGTCCAGCGGCCGGAATGCGAGCATGCGCAGCAGCGCCATCTCGAAACCGACCTGCGGTTCGGGCGCGAGCGGGAGGTCGCGCCGGGCGAGCAGGCCGAGCTGGTAGTAGAGCTGGCATTCCTCGGCGGACATCGTGCCCGCGAGACGCTGCACGGTCGGGTCGTCGTCGACCTCGCGGGCCGCGTCGCCCAAGGCCTGCACCACTGCGACCCGCCGCAGCAGCGAGAGCATTTCGCCGAGGACCAGGGCGAAATCCGGCGCGAAACCGGCGAGTTCGCGCGCCTGCGCGATGAGGCGCGGGCCGTCGCCCGCGGCCAGGGCATCGACCAGCATCGACACCTGGTCGGAACCGAGTGTCCCCAGCATGCCGGCAATTTCGAGCTCGGTCAGCGCGCCACCGGCGAAGGCCAGGGCCTGGTCGAGCAGCGACAGCGCATCGCGCATGCTGCCGTCGGCGGCGGTGGCGACGAGACGCAGCGCACCGTCCTCGGCGGCAATGCCCTCCTGGTCCAGCACGTGTCGCAGCTGCCCTTCGATCTGGTCGACACTGAGCCGCTTGAGGTTGAACTGCAGGCAGCGCGACAGGATCGTGACCGGGAGCTTCTTCGGGTCGGTCGTCGCCAGCAGGAACTTGACGTGCGGCGGTGGCTCCTCGAGCGTCTTCAGCAGCGCATTGAAGGAGTGGTTCGAGAACATGTGCACCTCGTCGATGAGGTACACCTTGTAGCGCCCGCGGCTGGGCGCGTACTGGACGTTGTCGAGCAGTTCGCGGGTTTCGTCGACCTTGGTCCGCGACGCGGCGTCGACTTCGATGAGGTCGACGAAACGCCCTTCGTCGACCTCGCGGCAGGCGCTGCATTCGCCGCAGGGCCGGCTGGTCACGCCGAGCTCGCAATTCAGGGACTTCGCGAACACCCGCGCCAGCGTCGTCTTGCCGACGCCGCGCGTGCCGGTGAACAGGTAGGCGTGGTGCAGTCGTCCCGAGTCCAGCGCGTTGATCAGCGCGCGCAGCACATGCCCCTGGCCAACGACCTGGGTGAAATCGCGCGGCCGCCACTTACGGGCCAGTACCTGGTAGCTCATCGGGGTCGGCGGTATCCAGCAAGCACGAGGGGGAGCATAAAGGGCGGTGACCCTGCCAGCCACACCCCGGCGCCCGCAGTCACCGTTACCGCTGCTTCCTTCCGGACCTGACGGGGTTCACAGTCTTACGTCGCGAGGGGACCGACAGGGCCACCATCGAGTCGACCATTATCGCGGTTGCCGCCGCCTTATGGAACCACCATGAGACGACCGACTTTACTGCAGGCCATCGCGCGCCGGTTCGGACACCGGACACACGGAAGCCAGTGCGAAGCAAGGCGGCGCGAACGCGAATGCCTACGCGGCGGCAGTGCCCTGCCGCGAGCGGCGGCGCCCTGCACGCAGCAGTACACCGATACCGCCCAGCAGCAGCCAGCCGGCCGCCGGCAGCGGCACGGCCGACACATTGATGCCAAAGCTACCGTTCGGGCCGAAGTCGAGGTCACCGAGTTCGAGACCGAGGCCGGTGTTGTCGACCAGCGAGGCGAAGGCCCCGGCGAAATCGCCGGCGCGCAGGAAAGCGAAGGACTGCCCGGCCGTCGGCGTGAAGTCACCGTAGGCGCGCAATTCGAGGATTGCGTCCGTGAGATTCAGCGTACCGCTCACCTCGAGCACGTCGTAGCCCGAGCCCGGCGTCGTGCCGCCGAGTTCGATGACCAGCCGGGCGCCTGCGCCGAGCGTCAGGTTCCCCTCCACGGTCAGCCGGCCCGGCGAATTGCCCGGGCTCAGGCTGCCGAAGACGTGCACGTCGCCCAGACCGTCGCCCGCCGGATCGGGGTCGCTCACGCGAATCGTGCCGTTGCCGTCGATGAGGGTGCCGGGCCCGGCGACCAGACTGCCACTGTAGTAGGTGGTGTAGCTGATGGTCTCGCCGAACCACTGGTAGCTGTAGGTATCGACGTGCCCGTTCACCTCGAGCAGACCGCCGTCGCGCACCGTCAGATGACCGGTACCGGCCTCGGCGCCGGGTCCGCTGCCACCGTAGAACAGCATGATGGAGTTCGCGCCGAGCCAGAGTTCGTCGACGGCGAGTCGCGAGCCCGCACCTTCGACGACGATGCGTGCGTCGCTGTCCGGAGAGTAGGCTGCGGCCCGGAGTTCCCCGTCCACGCTCGCCTCGCCGCCCGCGCGTACCTCGAGCAGCGCGGTGCCGCCCTCTTCCGCCATGGCGAGCTTTCCGGCGACCGTGAGCCGCGCGTCGCGCTGCGGGTGAATCTTTTCGAGCAGCAGTTCGCCGTGGCCACCGGCGGCGGTTCCCAGGGCCAGCTTGGGCATGAAATCCTGGACAGTCGCGTCGCCGAATGCCGCCGCACCGAAGACGCGCAGAGTGCCGGCGCCGGTTACACCAACTTCCGCCCTGTCGGCGTGCAACACGCGGTCGGGGTTCGTCACCTCCACCTCGCCGCCCCGCTGCACGCCGAGCAGCGCCACTGTCACGTCGCCGCTCGACCGGGCCTCGCCTTCGACCAGCAGCTCGTTGCCGAAGAGGCGCCCCGCCACCTCGAGTTGGGCCATGCCGGCGTCGCTGGCGAGGCGCGTGAGCGGATTGCGGCCGACGATGATGTTCGGCCGGTCAGCCGACAGTCCGCCCGAGAGCTCGGCGGAATGCTCGACGACCAGCCGTCCTGCGCCGCCTTCCTGGCCGATCAGAATCGCCCCCTGGTGCCACCACGTCGCCCCCGGCTTGAGGCGCAGGATGCCTTCGGCGGGCCGGCCCGCCGCGGACGGGGCGCCCAGCAGCGCAAATCCCGTGGACTGGAGCACCACGCCCCAATTCAAGTCCAGGGCCGCCACACCACTGTCCGCCGAGTCGCCGACGACCAGAGCGGGTCTGAAGATGTTGCCGTTCGACAGCGACAGCATCGCGTTGCCCGCTTCGTCGAGCCTGCGGCTGAAACCCGCCCACATGTCCACCCAGGCGTTGCTCACCGTCAGCGTGCGCGCCTCGTAGCTGCGGGTGTACATCAGGACAGGTCCCCCGGTGTCGTGCCCGAAGCCGCCCGGTTCGTCGGAACCCAGCGCATCCACGCTCTCCAGCATCCGCATGTAGATGTCGGCCGTGGACGGCGGCGGGTCCGTCACATTGGGGTCATCGAGCCAGGTGGCCTCCGCGTGCAGGTTGCTGAACACGTCGGCCTGCGCGCCACCGGCAAGACCCGCCAGCGCCAGCGCTGCCATCAGCGATGTGATTTTTAGTTTTCCGTGCATGTTCTCCGCCTCGTGCGGGGTGCGGACCGGTTCACCATCTGCGCCGCCCGCTTTATCGCTTGCCCGACTTGCATGCTCGCAGCTCGCACGCGGGCCGCGAAGGGCACGGCGCGACGGGTTGCATCGGACAGTTCTCATTTCCACAAGCAAAGGACAGAATCCGTCGCCTTCAGCCTGCCCGCGCCCCGCGGTGCCCGTCGTTGCTGTTGCGCCGCGCTGCTCTCTAGATTCACCGGACAGCCACGCGATGGAGACGCCCATGCGCCCAGCCCCGTTCGATTACCTGAAACCCGCGTCGCTCACCGACGCACTCGCCGCCATCGCCCGCGGCGCCACGCCGCTGGCCGGCGGCCAATCGCTGCTGCAGGCGATGCGCCTGCGCGCGGCAGAGCCTGCGGCGCTCGTCGACCTGAACGGCGTCGCCGAACTCGGCCGCACGATCGAGTGGACGGGCGCGACGATGGACGTCGGAGCGCTCGTCACGCACGCCACTTTCCTCGCCGACGCCCGCGTGACGAGCGAATTTCCGTGGCTACACGCGGCGGTCCGCGCCCTCGGCGACGTACAGGTGCGCAATCTCGGCACGGTCCTCGGCAATGTCTGCTGGGCGGATCCGCGCGCGAACATGCTGGTCGCGCTGCTCGCGAGCGACGCGGTCGTACGCCTGCGCGCGCCGGAGGACACTGCCGAGCGACGCCTGCCGCTGGCCGATTTCGTGACCGGCTTCCGCAGCACCGCGCTCGGTCGAGGCCTCGCGCTCGGTCTCGAAGTGCCGCGGTTGCCGGCGCACGGGGTCTACCTTGAATTCTCGCGGCAGCGCCAGGACCTCGCACTCGTCAACGTGTGCGTGGTGCGCGCGCCGGGCCACGCGCGCGTCGTCGTCGGCGGCGTGCACCGGCAGCCGCTGCGGCTGACGGCGCTGGAAGCCCGCCTCGCCCAGCGGCCACTGCCGGAAGCGGTCGACGACGCGACCTTGGACGGCCTCTTCGACGGCCTCGCACTCGAGCCGATACGCGATGCCCACGGTTCACCCGGGTACAAGCTGCACCTCGCGCGCGTGCTGGTCGCCCGCGCATTGAGCGCGATCGCGGAGGCCGTGCAATGAGCAACATTCCCACCCTGCCGGTCACGCTGACGGTCAACGGTCGCGAGATCAGCGGCAGCGTCGAGCCGCGCACGCTGCTGACCGACTTCCTGCGCCGCCACGCCGGCCTCAGCGGCCCGCGCTTCGGCTGCGAGGAAGGTGCCTGTGGCGCGTGCACCGTCGACCTCGACGGGCGCACCGTCAAATCCTGCCTGGTGCTCGCCGTGCAGGCCGACGGCGGCAGCGTCACGTCGGCCGAGGGCCTCGCCGCCGGCAAGACACTGAGTCCCGTGCAGCAGGCCTTCGTGCAGTGCCATGCCGTGCAGTGCGGCTACTGCACGGCCGGCATGGTCATGAGCACGCGCGACTTCCTTGCGCGTCACCCGGATGGCGAGTTCACCGACGAGGAACTGCGCGAGGCGCTGACCGGTAACTACTGCCGCTGCACGGGCTACAGCCATATCCTGCAGGCGGCGAAAGTCGCGGCCGGACGCGCCGCGCCGTTCGCGAAAGCCGAAGACCAGCTGGACACCCGGCGCGGCTACATCGGCCAGCCCGTCGCGCGACGCGAAGACCGGAGGCTCGTGATGGGCGCCGGTCGTTACGTCGACAACCACTCGACGCCGGCCGATCTGCACCTCGCGATTGCGCGCGCGACGCGGGCGCACGCACGGATCAGGTCCATCGACGTGAGCCGCGCGCGCAGCGCCCCCGGTGTCACGCTCGTGATGACCGGCCGCGACGCGCTGCCGCACTGGCAGCCGATCGCGGCGTCGATCGAGATGGCGGAACTGAACATGCCGCGCCGCCACGCGATGGCAGTCGACAAGGTGATCTTCCACGGCGAGCCGGTCGCCTTCGTCGTCGCCGCCACGCCCGAACAGGCGGAGGACGCCGCGCGGATGATCGTCGTCGACTACGAGGACCTTCCGGTCAACGTCGACCTCGTCAGCGCGGCCGAGATCGGCGCCGGCGACGCGGCGCTGGTCTACCCGGACTGGGGCAGCAACCTGCAGCGTGACTTCCGCTTCGCGGTCGGCGAGGTCGACGAGGTCTTTGCCGGCGCCCACCTCGTCGTCGACGAAATCATCACCTCGCACCGCTTCGGCGCGATGCCGATGGAGACGCGCGTCGTGCACGCGCACTACGAGCCCGGCGAGGAGAAGCTCACCGTCCGCGCGTCGACCCAGGTGCCGCACCAGATGCGCATCTACATGAGCCTCGTGTTCGGGATCCCGGAGTCGCGCATCCAGGTGCTCGCCGGCGACGTCGGCGGCGGCTTCGGCGCGAAGCTCTCGGTCGACGTCGAGCACATTCCGGCGCTCGCCTCGATCGTCACCGGGCGGCCGATCAAGTATGTCGAGACCCGCGGCGAATGGCTGCACGCGGGGCCGGCCGCGCGCGACATCCGCACGCGTTCGCGCGGCGCCTTCGACCGCGACGGCCGCCTGCTCGCGCTGGAAACCGACATCCTCGCCGACATGGGTTGCGACGGCGCCGAGCGCGCCTGCGGCCTCGGCATGCCGATCAACGGCGGGCTGTACACGCCGGGTCCGTATCGCGTCGGCGTGTACCGCACGCGCGTGCGCTGCGTGGTGACCAACAAGGCGCCCTACAGCGCCTACCGCGGCTACGGCAAGGACCTCGCGAACCTGTTCATCGAGCGCGTGCTCGACCAGGCGGCGGCGAGACTCGGCCTCGACCCGCTCGACATCCGACGCCGCAACCTGCTCGAAACCTACCCGCACCCCATCGTCACCGGCCCCATCATCGAGAACGGTTCGCTGCGCGAAGCGCTCGAGAAACTCGTGGAAATGATGGACCTGCCGAATCTCCGCGCGAAGCAGGCCGCGGCGCGGGCCGAGGGGCGCCACCTCGGCTGGGCGATCGCGTCCTATATTGAACCTTCCGGCTTCGCGTTCCCGGGCAGCACCTTCCAGAACTACGAATCGGCGACGGTGCGCGTCGCGGCGGACGGTTCCGTGCACGTGATGACCGGCATCCAGAACATCGGCCAGGGCATCGAGACCGCGTACGCGCAGGTCGCTGCCGACGCGCTCGGCTGCGCGCTGTCGGACGTCACCGTGTCCTGGGGCGACACCACCGCCATTCCCTTCGGCTCGGGAACCTACTCGAGCCGCGGCGCGATGTACGCGGTCGGCGCGATCGTCGCCGCGGCGAAGACGGTGCGCGCACGCCTCGTGCAGGGCGCGGCGGTCTACCTGCAGTGCGCGCCCGAGGAAATCGAGATCGAGCGCGGCGTCGTGCGGCGCCGCGGCTGGGACGCCCAGTGCACGCTGCGCGAGCTCGCCTACGCGGCCTACGTGCAGCCGGGCGCGGAGATCATCCTCGCCAACGCCGACGGACCGCTGCTCGAGGCGACGAACACCTACCGCCATCCGCAGGTCAGCTGGAAGCTCGACGACCTCGGCCGTGCGCAGGTCTACCCGTCGCACCCGGGCGGCGCGGCCGGCGCGCTGGTCGAGGTCGATCCCGACACCGGTCGGGTCGACGTGAAGAAGATCTGGATGGTGTCGGACCACGGCGTGATCCTCAATCCGCTGATCCTCGCGGGCCAGACGCGAGGCGCGGTGGTCCAGCAGATCGGCGGCACGCTGTACGAGCACCTCGCCTATGCCGAGGACGGCAGCCCGCTGGCGAACACGCTGAAGGAGTACGGCATGCCGACGGTGTGGGCCGCGCCGGAAATCGAGCTCGAACACCTGCAGACCCCCTCGCCCGCCACCAGCGTCGGCGCCAAGGGTGGCGGCGAGGACGGCTGCATCGCGACGAGCACCATCCTGATGGGCGCGGTGGAGAACGCGCTGGCACCGTTCGGGGTCAAGGTGATGGAGAGCACGCTGACGCCAGCGCGCGTGCGCGCGCTGATCGAGCGCGCGGCGGCGGGACAGGTGGCCTGATTGCCGTTTTCACCTCTCCCGCCTCGAGAGAGGTCGAGGTCGAGGCCGAGGCCGGCGGGTGACGGCGTCAGTCGGCTCGTCATCACTTGGCAGCGACCTTCACTTGCGAGCTCTTCACCTCTCCCGCCCCGGGAGAGGTCGACGCCGAAGGCGGCGGGTGAGGGTCGCTTCGGCTGGCGCAGCGCCATCCTGAAACGACCCTCACCCGCGCTGCGCGCGGCCTCTCCCGGAGCGGGAGAGGCGAAGAGGTTTCATGCGGCGAGGTGACGCGCGTCGCGCGCAGTCCTCAGTCCGCGCGCTGGGCCTCGAGGCGGGCCTCTTCCTCCGCCGCGCGCAGGGTCTTCGCACGCAGGTAGAGGTTGTTGGCGACGAGGGCGGCGACCACAAGCAGCGCGCCGGCGATTTCCACCGCCATGAAGCGCTGGCCCTGCGCGACGCGGAAGGCGAAGGTCACCACCGGCATGAAGTTGATCAGCAGCGCCGCGTTCAAGGCGCCGATGCGCCGCGCACCGAAGTTCCAGGCGAGCATCGCGACGAGCACGCCGCCGAACGTCAGGTACAGCATTTCGGGAGCCACGGCGGCCAGCGCCTCGAGCGTCGGGAGTTGCGTCGTGCCACTGGCGAGGAGCAGCACGTTGACCAGCGTGCAGGCGAGCGCGCCGGGCAGCATCGTCAGCACGGTGATGCGCCAGATCGACCAGCCGGTCATGTGCACCGTCCCCATCGTGTACACCACCCAGCATGCGGCGCCGACCAGCACCAGCAAATCCCCGAACAGTTCGCGCGGCGACGCCGCGACCGTCGGACTGCCCTTGGTGACCACCAGCACCACGCCGCAGAAGGCCGTCACCAGGCACGCGAGCGTGACCGGCGCCGGCCGCCGTGCCTGGAACAGCCACAGCGCGATGCCCGTGATCGCGGGCTGCAGCGCGACGATGACTACGGCGTGCTCCGCGCGCGACATCGACATCCCGAGGAAGACGAGCATCGGCGAGGCGCACATGCCGACCGCGCCGAGCGTGCTGGCCCGCCGCAACCTGCCGTCGTAGCGCAGGGCGCCGGGCCCTTCGAGGTACACGAGCGCGAGCGCGAGACACAGGCCGGCGACGAGGTAACGGACGGTGGTCAGGAAGAACGGGTCTACGCTGACGAAGGCATCCTTCGCGATCGGCAGCTGGATGCCCCAGAGGACGACGGCCAGAAGCGCAGCGGCGAGTCCAATGACGAAAGGCCGCGTCATGTGCGCGACCGGAGATGGCGGGAAGTCATCCGTCAATGCTAACCGATTGCCCTGCTGCCCTGCAGCGTCCGCCTTCCCCAAACCGGGGCAATCAGCGCAGCGGCAGTTCGACGCCCTGTGCGATGAACACCTCGCGCGCGGCCGCGACGCCGTTCAGCGCGGCGGGAAAGCCGGCGTAGACGCTCATCTGCAGGATGACCTCGACGATCTCGCGGGGCGTGCAGCCCGCGTTCAGCGCGCCTTTGATGTGGGAACGGAGCTGGGGCCCGGCGGTGCCCAGCGCGGTCAGGGCCGCGACTGTCGCGAGCTCGCGCGTGCGCAGGTCCAGCTGTGGCCGCGAGACGACGTCACCGTAGGCGAAGTCGACGATCCAGTCACCGAGTTCGGGCGCAACGTCAGCCAGGCTGTCCCGCAACTGCTGCGTGCCACCACCGGTGATCGTCTCCAGCGTTGCGAGACCGCGCGCCTGCCGGTCGACGGCCGGCGCCGGGTCAGCGGCGCGCGCCCCGACCGCGAGCAGGGCGAGCAGCAGCGGGCACAGCGTGCGGATACGCGGCATCGTCTGGCGCCCGCTCATTCCTGTCCCGGCCCGAGGTCGACGTCGGCGAGCGCATGGCCCCAGTCACGCTTCGCGGCGAGGTAACGGGTGTTCCAGGGGCTGACCCCGGTCACGTGGCGCACGGGCGTTATCCGCTTCAGGCCGAACGCGCCGAGGTCTGCGATCTTCTTGGGATTGTTGGTCAGCAGGCGGAAGGACCCGCCACCGACGAAGTAGTGCAGCAGCGCGGCGGCATCGGTGAAATCGCGCGAGTCGTCGGGCAGGCCCAGCGAACGGTTGGCTTCGTAGGTGTTCTCGCCGGCGTCCTGCAGCAGGTAGGTGGCGGCCTTGGCCCACAGCCCGATGCCGCGACCTTCGTGGCCCGACATGTAAATCAGCAGCCCGCCGCGCTCGTCCTTGCTGATACGTTCCAGCGCGGAGACGAACTGCGGGCCACACTCGCAGCGCTGCGAGCCGAACACGTCGCCGGTCAGGCAGCTGGAGTGGACGCGCACCAGCGGATTGTCGCGCGACTCACCATTGCCGATGGCCAGCACACTGTTGACCGCCATGCTGCTCGCCAGCATCGAGAACAGGCGCTGGCCGCCGTGGCGGCTGAGTTCGGAGGCGAGCCCCTCGACCTTCGCGAGCTCGGTGCTGCGCACGGTCGCGTACCAGCGCGCCTGGATCTCGAGCGTACCGAGCCGGATCGGCAGCGGTATCGGGCCCAGCACGTTTATTGACAGCTCGCCTTCCGGGGCGGGCAGCTCGGCGTTGATCCGGCCCCCCTGCGCGTTGATGCGAACCAGCTTGCCGTCGGCGATCAGTCGCTGGCGGATTTCAGGATTGAGATACGTAAACATGGGCGTCCGGCGCGTGAAAGCGCATCATCGTATACCGTCGCCGCGGGGCGCCGGTGCACACGGGTTAAAGCTGACGCAGGTACGCATAGAGCCTGCGCGCGGATTTCGGCGGCCTGGCGGCCGCGCGGTCCTGGCGTGCCGCCGCCGCCAGCTCGCGCACCAGTTCGCGGTCGAAGCCGGGGGCGCGCGCGGCGATTTCCGCCAGGCAGGATTCGTCGCCCGCGATCAATGCGTCGCGCCAGCGTTCGAGCTGATGGAGCGCGCGGATGTCGTCCTGCGTCGGTTTCCGCATGCGCTCGAGGTCGGCCCGGATTCGCGCCGGATCGTCCTCGCTTTCCAGGATGTTCGCGAGATGCCGCAGCTGCCGCTGCAGCGCGCCGTGCTTGAGCCTGCGCGCAGTGGCGATGCCGTCGAGGGCCGCCTCGCTGAGTCCCAGCTGCCGCAGCATGCGGTCCGACAGGCCGAGCAGCTCGGCACCGAGGTCCTTGATGTCGTGGTGCTCGCGCTTGAGCTGCGATTTGCTCTTGCGCTCCTCGCCGACGTCCCACCAGCCCGGTTCGTCAGCCACCGTAAAACACCTTCTCACCGAGATCCCTGAGCGTCAGGGTCAGGTCGTCGGCCCGCCCTTCGGGGGTGTGCCTGACGCCGGCGCCGACGACTTCACCGACGAACACCGAGTGATCGCCCCACTCGTGGACATGCTGCAGGCGGCAGTCGAGCCACGCCGCGGCGTTCTCGAGCAGCGGCGAGCCGGTGATCTCGGTGAAGTAGCGTTCACCGTTCAGGGTATGGCCGTCGAGCTCGGCGGGCTTGAAGAACGCGAAGGCCAGTCCCTGCTGCCCCTTGGCGAGCACGTTCAGCGCGAAGCACTTCGTCTCCTTGATGAGTTCGTGGGCGCCGGAATCGACCTTGACGCCGACGACGACCAGCGGCGGCTTGAACGAAGCCTGCGTCACCCAGTTCACCGTGGCGGCGGCGGCGGCCCCGCGGCCGTCCGCGCTCGTCAGCACGTACAGCCCGTAGGGGATCATGCGCAGCGCGGTTTTCTTCGTGTTCTCGTCCATCTTCGTGTTCCTCGTTGCGGATCGGCCGGGGAGCGCGGGCGACGTCCCGGCCGCGCGATTCTAGCGAAGCGCGGCCTTCGCCGCCTGACGGCGGTCCGCCGCCGTGGCCGGCTTCACCACATGAGGTCGTCCGGCACCGGGTGCTCGGCGTAGGCAGCGTCGTCCCCGCCAGGCTGGGCCTGGTTCAGCACCACGAGGTACTCCGGCTCACGCTCGCGCACCGCCTGCGCGCCGGCGGTCGTGACGACGAAATAGCGGGTGCGCAGGCGCACGATGCCCAGCTCGCCGCGGGCCAGCAGTTCGCGCGTGGCCGGCGTCACGTAGATGCGCTTGATGCGGTTGCCGTCGACGAAACTGTACGCGTCCTCGCCATCGTTGTGGGGCCGCCGGTGTGCCTGCACGAGTTGCAGGATCTGCGCATCCAGGGCCTTGCGCGCGGCACGTGCCTCGCGCTCGGCGTTGAGCGCCCGATCGCGCTCGGCCTTCTGCTGGCGGGCGGCCTCCGCCTGGCGCCGGGCCTGGGTCGGCTGCTGTTTAGCGGCCGGCTGCTGGCGCTGGGCGTGCTGTTTCTGCTTGTGGGCTTCCTTGACCTGCTTGTCCTTGACGAGGCCAGCCTTCAGCAGTTGGTCCTGCAGCGCATTGCGCATCGAGTCGTCTCCAGCGTGGGGTGCCGGGGATCTAAACGCGGCGGGCCCTGCTGCGCAAGGGCCCGCCGCCAGGACGGGGCTGCCGCGGGCGAATGTGACCGTCCGCCGCGTCAGCCGACGGCGAGCAGTTCGACGTCGAAGACCAGCGTGGCATTCGGCGGGATGACGCCGCCGGCGCCGCGCGCGCCGTAGCCGAGCTCGGGGGGAATCACCAGCGTGCGCTTGCCGCCGACGCGCATGCCGGCGACGCCCTGGTCCCAGCCTGCGATGACGTGGCCGGCGCCGAGCGGAAACGAGAACGGGTCGCCGCGGTCGCGCGAGCTGTCGAACTTGCGGCCCTTCTGCTCGGGGGCGGCTTCATCGTACAGCCAGCCGGTGTAGTGCACGACGACGTGCTTGCCGGGCTCGGCCAGATCGCCGGTCCCAATCGTGTGGTCAATCATTGCATGCTCCAGGTGGGGAAAAGAGTGCGCGGGCTCGCCTGCGCGCGCCGGGATCGTAACCGTGCCGGGCGGCGCGCGTCACTTGCGCGCCGGCCTCAGCGCGAGCAGTGCCCCGTCCGCCCCGTCGGTCACGACGTACAGCAGGCCGTCCGGTCCCTGCCGCACGTCGCGCACGCGCTGTCCGAGCGCGCCGAGCAGGTGCTCCTCGCCGACGACGCGGTCCGCGTCCAGCACGAGGCGCACCAGCAGGCGGTCCTTGAGGCTGCCGACGAACAGGTTGCCGCGCCACGCGGGGAACGCTGTACCCGTATAGAACTCCGCGCCCGATGGCGCGATGACCGGGTCCCAGTAGTAGACGGGCTGCCGATAGCCCGCGCGGTCGGTCCGCGCGCCCCGGATCGGCAGGCCGATGTATTCCTCGCCGTAGGCGACCAGCGGCCAGCCGTAATTGGTGCCGGCCTCGAGCAGGTTCAGCTCGTCACCTCCGCTCGTGCCGTGTTCCACGCCCCACAGGCGGCCCGACGCATCGACGGCGACGGCCTGGACGTTGCGGTGGCCGAGCGTCCAGATCTCCGCGCGCGCACCGCGCCTGCTCACGAAGGGGTTGTCGGCCGGCGCCGAGCCGTCCGGCGCGAGGCGGACGGTCTTGCCGAGATGGCTGTCGAGACGCTGGGCTTGGGCCCGCAGCGCGCGGTCGGCCCGCTCGCCGAGCGTGACGTGGAGCATGCCGTCCGGGGCGAAGGCGAGGCGCGAGCCGAAATGCTTGTGTCCGTCATGCGCGGGCCCGGCGCGAAAGACGACCTCGACCCCGGTCAGCCTGTTGCCCGCCGCGTCGAGGACGCCGCGCGCGACGCTGGTGCCGTTGCCGCCGGCGCGGGGCTCGACGTAGCTCCAGTAGACGAGGCGGTCCGCGCCGAACGCGGGCGACAGCGCGACGTCGAGCAGGCCGCCCTGGCCACGCGCGTCGACGACAGGAAGCCCCGCCAGCGGTGCTTCGAGGCTGCCGTCGGCGCGCACGAGGCGCAGTCGTCCGGGCTTCTCGCTGACGAGGAAGTCACCGTCGGGGAGTGGCTCCACCGCCCAGGCTTCGTCGAGGCCGGAGGCCACGACGACCACTTCGAAGGGGGCCGGTGACACCACGCCACAGGCGCGGGTCTGGCCCGGCAACGCCGGGCGCTGGCTGCGGGCTTCGGGCGCACGCCGCTCGAGCGGCTGGCAGGTGTCCGCCAGCGCCGCGTCATCGGCGAGCAGGGCGCCAACCAGCATGCCGAGCAGGACGCGCGGCACGCCAGCCCGTCGGCGGCGGCGTCCGCCGCGCAATCCCGTCATGTGCAGTTTGCCCCTGTTCGGCAGCGCGAGTTGCGCCAAGCATACCCGGCAAGGCGTTGAATAAGAGACCCGCGGCGCAAATGGGGTCTGGGGGTCAGGTTCGGTGCGCCGCGGGGTGTCCAGCAGGACGGATTGAGAAGCAGGTCCATCATCGGCGTCGCGCGGCGGCAGGGCTGCAGGCGCACAGGCCGCCGTGCGGTAGGACTTGGGCGCATCGACACGCCGTCGCCCCCGGACCGGGGAGGTAAAAATGCCCGCGGCGTGCAAGGGAACGGGGAGAAAGACGCCACGCCGCGGGGTTCGGGGGTGGCTTGAGCATAGGCCCGCGCGCGCGCCCGCGATGTAGGTCGCGGCCGGGCGCGCGTGTCGGACGGCGCGCGCGGGGAGCGCCTCAGAACGCGAGCGTCAGCTGCGCGTAAAGGTAGCTGCTGTCCTCGCCGTCGCGGCCCGCGTTGGGCGCCGAGGACGGGAATTCACCACCGAGCAGACAGGCGCCGCCGACCTCGACGGTGACATTGGTCGGCACCACGGTCCACGTCGCACTGAACTCGAGCTGGTTGCCGACGAAGCTGCCCGCGCTGCCGGTCACGTCGCGCACGCGGTTCGGCACCCACTGGTCGGTGTCGCTCGCGAGCCAGAACGCGCGATAAGCCGCCATCACGCGCAGGTCCGGTCGCGGCGCGAGGTTCACGCGCGCGCCCGGCGAGTACATGTTCGAGCGCTGGAACGCGCCCCAGATGCCGGTCGGGCCGTAGTCGAAGCGGCGCGCGCCGAACAGCGGATCGAAGCGGCCGTTGTCCCGGTCCCGCGGGTCTTCGTCGCCGCTGGCGTAGTCGAACAGCGCGGACATTCGCGGCGACCACGGGGCTTTCAGCGTGTAGCCGAGCTGCAGGTTTTCGTAGTGCGCGAAGTGATCGAGATCGGTGAGCGTCGCCGGGTTCTCGTCGGCGCGCGAGGTGCCCGTCTGCAGGATGACTTCGAGCTGGTAGTCGAAGCGCGCCGGCGCGGGGTCTCTGAACAGGCGCAGTCCCGGCGTGACCAGCCGGCGGTTGCGCGTCGCGACGTGCTGGTCGCTTTCATTGAGGCCGATGACGTAGGCCTCCAGCCGCGCCCCGGCCGCGGGGCCGTCGGCCATGGGCGCGGAGGTGCCGCCGAGCAGCCACAGGACGGTGCCGAAATCCTCCTCGTCGAACGCGGCCTCGTCGGCGCTCAGCGCGGGCCGGTCGACGGGCAGGCGCACGACCGGCACGCCGACGAACATCTCCGAGGTCCATCCCTGCGCCGCGCCGAGCTTCCAGTCGAGTCCCGTGAAGGCGTTGATCGTATTGCGGAACCGGTTGCGCGAGACCAGGCGCCGCGAGCCGAAATCGAGGGTCTGGCGGCCGAGCCGGAACTCGCTGCCCACGTCGAAGCCGAGGGTCCGCGGCGCACGGTACAGCGCATAGGCCTGGAGCAGTTCGGCGGCATCGACCTGGGTGGCGTCGAGGGGCGTGCCCGCGTCATCGAGCACGGCGCGGGCGTCGATCATTTCGAGTCCCACGCGCACCGTGTCCGACCCCGCCTCCAGCAGCGCGAGCGTGCGCATCACGAAGATCTGGTCGCCGCCCTGCCCGCCGGCGCGGAACTGGTTGTCGAGCGTCTCATAGCGGAAGCGGCTTTCGACCGAGAGCCGCACCCAGGCGGGCAGATCGAGCGCGTCGTGCAGCGAGAATGGCGCGGCCTCGGCACTGCCCGGCGCGCACGCACAGGCGACGCAGCACAGGACGCCGGCTATCCGTTCGATAATCATCAATCACGCTCCGCTTGGCTACAACGTCGCATCATACGCACTCGGCACGGAATCGCAGGAAGAATGCGGGCGCCGGATATTGTGGCCGTGCGGCACGCCCAGCATCATGCGCGGCATCCTTCCCGACCGAGCGACTTACATGCAACGAACCGTCTGGCTGCTGCTCCTCTTGACCCTGATATCGAACGTTCACGCCGAGGACAGGCGACTGCGCCTGGCGACGACGACCAGCACGCAGGACTCGGGCCTGCTGGACCACCTGCACCCGCGATTCGAGGCGACCACGGGCATCAAGGTCGACGTCATCGCCGTCGGCAGCGGCAAGGCCCTGGCGCTCGCACGCAACGGCGACGTCGATGTGGTCCTCGCCCACGACCCGGCGGCCGAAGCCGCTTTCATGGCGGACGGGGCCGGCGTGGACCGCCGGCCGGTCATGGAGAACGACTTCGTCATCGTCGGACCCGCCGCCGACCCGGCCGGCGTCGCCAGCGCGCCGACGGCGAGCGCAGCCGTAGCCCGCATCGCGCAGGCCGGTGCGGCCTTCGTCTCGCGCGGTGACCAGTCCGGGACTCACGTGAAGGAACTGGCCCTGTTCGAGGCGGCCGGCATCCAGCCGGCGGGCGCGTGGTACCTGTCCGCCGGCCAGGGGATGGGGCCCGTGCTGCAGATGGCCGACGAGAAGCCCGGCTACACCCTCGCCGACCGCGGCACCTGGCTCGCGATGCGCGGCAAGCTGGGCTTGCGCCTCCTGCATGCGGGCGACCCGGCCCTGAAGAATCCGTATCACGTGATGGCGGTGAATCCGGAGCGTCACCCGCACGTGCAGGCGGACCTCGCCCGCGCCTACATGGATTTCCTGACTGGCGGCGAGGGCCAGGCGCTGATCGGCGGCTTCGAGGTCGACGGCGAAGCGCTGTTCCAGCCGACAGCCGCGCGCTGAGCGCGGCGCCGGTCGTGGATTTCTTCGCCGCCTCCTTTGCGCGCGCCTTCGCGCTGATCGGCGCGGGCGACGCCGCGCTGCTCGGCATCGTCGCGACTTCGCTGATCACCGCGATGGGGGCCGTGATCGCGGCCTCGCTGGTCGCGATCCCGGCCGGCATCGCGACCGCCCTCGGCGAGTTCCGCGGCAAGTCCATGCTCAAGCACGGGCTCAATGCCCTCATGGCCTTGCCGACGGTGGTGGTGGGACTGCTGCTCTACGGGCTGCTGTCCCGGCGGGGCCCGCTCGGCGAATTCGGGCTGCTGTACAGCCCGCTCGCGATGACCATCGGCCAGACGGTCCTGATCGTGCCGCTGATCTGGAACCTCGTGCTGACCGCGGTCGAAGGCGCGGACCCGCGGCTTGCCTTCACCTGCCGCGCGCTGGGCGCGAACGCCTGGCAGCGCGCGCTGATTTTCGCCCATGAAACGCGCTACGCGATCGTCAGCTCGACGATCATGGGCTTCGGCCGGGCCATCGGCGAAGTCGGCGTCGCGATGATGCTTGGCGGCAACATCGCCGGCTACACGCGCACCATGACGACCGCCATCGCGCTCGAAACGAGCAAGGGCGAATTCGCGCTGGGGCTCGCGCTCGGGCTCGTGCTGCTGGCCGTCGCCCTGCTCGTCAACCTGGCCCTGGGCATCCTGCAGGGGCGGCGGACTTGAGCGCGCTCTACGCCCTGGACGGCCTGCGTGTCGCGCGCGGCGGGCGCACGGTCCTCGACGTCGACGGACTTGCGCTCGAGGACGGCGGCGTCACCGCGCTGGTCGGCCCGAACGGAGCCGGCAAGAGCACGCTGCTCGAGGTGCTCGCGTTCCTGCTGCCGCCCGATGCCGGGCGGCTGGTGTTCGACGGCAGGCCCGTGTCCGCGGCCGACGCACCGGCCTGCGCGAAGCGGGTCGGCCTGGTGCCGCAGAATCCATACCTGCTCGATCGCAGCGTGGCCGCCAACGTGCGGCTCGGCCTGACGCTACGCGGGCTCGCGCGACGCGCGGCGGACGCCCGCGTCGAGGAGACGCTCGCCCTGCTCGGGCTCACCGCGCTCGCCGGGCGCCACGTGCGAGGGCTGTCCGGCGGCGAGGCGCAGAAGGTCGCGATTGCGCGCATCGTCGCGCTGCGACCGGAAGTGCTGCTGCTCGACGAGCCCTTCAGCTACCTGGACAGTGCAGCCACCGCGGAACTGGCCGCGCTGCTCGCAGACCCGTTCCGCCTCGGCGCGCGGAAGATCGTGTTCACGACCCACGACGAACTGCTCGCGCTGAAGCTGGCCGCGGAGACCGTCAACGTCGTCGCCGGTCGCGCGGACCGCGGCTCGCTGCTCAATCTGTACAGCGGGCGGCTCGACCGCGCGCGCCACAGTTTCGTGACCGGGGGGCTGGAGGTGCACGTGGGCGACCACGTCACCGCCGGCACCCGCATCGCGCTCGACCCCGCCCACGTCGTGCTGTCCGCCACGCGTCTCGACTCGAGCATGCGCAACTCCTTCCCCGGCCGGGTCACGAGCCTCGCCGAGCACGGCGGCGAAGTGCTGGTCGGCGCCGACATCGGCGTGCGCATCCATGCGCTCGTCACGCACGACGCGGTGCGGGCGCAGGGCCTGCAGCCGGGCGCGGCGACGTGGGTCAGTTTCAAATCGAACGCGCTGCGCGTGTTCTGACGCGCGCGGCGCGCAGCGGCCGCCTCAACCGAAATGCAGTGCGTGGCGCTCGCCGGTCGCGACGAGCTTTTCGACGTCGACCTCGCCGCCCGGCAATTGGGCATCGACGGCGGTGAAGAACTCGGCGGCGTTGCTGCCGACCCCCGTCAGCGACAGCATGCGCGCCCCGCCCGGGCCGAAGCGGAACCAGTGCAGAGTGCCGGCCGGCAGGTGCACCAGGGTACCGGCGGTGGCGGTAAGGCGCTCGTCGTCGTAGCCGAAATCGACCTGGCCTTCGAAGACGAAGAAGGACTCGTCCCAGGTGTGGCGGTGGGGCGGCGGCCCGCTGCCCTCGGGGCCTTCCTGCAGAAAGATCTCGTAGCCGTCACCGGTGGCCTGCCTGGAGGCCAGCACCGTCAGCTGCTCACCGACGATATTGAGGGCGCGGGGGCGGGTTGCGGGGGTCACGACAAAGGGTCTGGCGGTCATGGAGCTACCTCGTTCGAGCGAAGGCTCGCTTGCATGAGTGTCGATCCGGGCCTGAACGGCACGGCACCCGTTCGAGGATAGCCCGCGTATCCAGGGCGCGCCACGTGCGCGCGCCCAGCTACCGGCGGCCCGGGCCCGGCTTCAGGCGCCGGCGTGCGCCGTCGTCGCGAGCGCCGCGCGCAGCGCGTCGATGCGGCGAGGGTGGCGCGCCGGTGCGGGCAGGTGCGTGTCCGCCTTCAGGCCGGCCAACACCTTCGCCACGCCGTCGCTCATGCCGCTGACGAAGACCGACTTGCCCGCTTCCGCAGCATCGCTGGCAATGGTCTCGACCGCGCGTGCCGCGGAGACGTCGATGTGCTGCAGGCCGGAGAAGTCCAGCACCAGTGCCGCCTGTCCCTCCTTGACGCGCTCGCGGACGCGATGGCCGAGGTCGGCGGCCGCCCCGAAGCTCAGGGGAACCGTGAAGTCGAACAGCACCACGCGCCCGGCCGCCTGCTCGAGCAGCGCGCGCTCCTCTTCGTCGTTGGTGCGCGCGTTCCCGTTGCTGAACGCCGCCAGCTGCACGTCGGCGACATGCTTGGCGAACGCCAGTGCCGCAAGGACCACGCCCACGGCCACGGCCGTGATGAGGTCCACGAACACCGTCATTCCCAGCACCAGCAGCATCAGCACGAGATCCCAGCGCGGCCCCTTGTGGGCGCGCAGCAGGTAGGAGAAATCGATGATGTCGTAGCCGACCTTCAGCAGGATGCCCGCGAGCACTGCGTGCGGGATGCGTTCCGCCAGCGGGGCGAGGCTCACCGCGACGGCGACCAGCAGCAGGGCGTGGACCATGCCGGACAGCCTGGTCTTGCCGCCGGTGCGGATGTTGACGACGGTGCGCATCGTCGCGCCCGCGCCGGGAATCGCGCCGAACAGGCCGGCCACCGTGTTGCCGATGCCCTGGCCAATCAGCTCCTTCTCGGAGTGATGGCGCGTGCGCGTCATGTTGTCCGCGACCAGCGAGGTCAGCAGGCTGTCGATCGAGCCGAGCACGGCGAGGATCACGGCCGCCTCGAGCACCACCTTGAAGGAGTCCCGCGACAGCTCCGGAAGCACCAGCGCCGGCAGGCCGGACGGGATGTCGCCGAGCACCGGCACGCCCGGCAGGCCGAGGCTGATCAGCGTGCAAAGGATGAGCGCAGCCAGCGGCGCCGGCACCCAGCGCGCCCAGGCTTTCGGCCACAGGAAGATGATGGCGAGGCTCAGGCTTCCGATCATGAGCGCCGCCCAGTTGGGGTCGAGCACCGCGGCGGGGATGGCCGTCAGCGCCGGGATCGTGCCGCTGTCCGCCGGCTCGTGGCCGAACAGCCGCGACAGCTGCAGGGCGATGATGATGCAGCCGATGCCGCTCATGAAGCCGGACACCACCGGGTAGGGCACGAGCCGGATGTACTGGCCGAAGCGCATGACCCCGCACAGGACCTGCAGCAGGCCGGCGAGGACCACGGCCGTGAAGACCAGTTCGGGCTTGCCGGCGAGCGCGCCGTACACCCCGGCGAACACCACGACCATCGGGCCGGTCGGGCCCGAAACCTGGGCCCCGGTGCCACCGAACAGGGCGGCGAAGAAGCCGACGAAGATCGCGCCCCACAGGCCGGCGATCGGGCCGGCACCGGAGGCTTCGCCGAACGCCAGGGCCAGCGGCAGGGCCACGACGCCGGCGGTCAGGCCGCCGAAGATGTCGCCCCGCAGGTTGGAAGTATCCAGGAAGCGCGCGACGCCGGCGCGCGGGTTTGCCGCCGTGGTGCTCATACCAGCCGTATCGCCTCCGTCCGCGTACCCGTCCTGCGTTGACTCGCCTGGTCACGGTAGCGCTCGGCCACCGGCACGAAGCGCCGGACCTCCTCGTCGTAGGCGCTGACCTGCCCGGTGCGAATGTCGTAAACCCAGCCATGCAGCTCGAGGTCCCCCGTCGCCACCCGCGCCGCGACGCTGGGGTGGGTGCGCAGGTGCTGCAGCTGGAGAATGACGTTGTGCTCGGTGAGCAGCTGCATGCGGCCGGCCTCGTCGAGGTCGCCACCGATGCCGTTGACGATCTCGACGGCGGCCCGGGCGTAGCCGAGCCATTCCCTGACGTGCTGCAGGCCGCCGAGCGAGGCGGGATTCATCGCCCCCTTCATCGCGCCACACTCCGTGTGCCCGCAGACCACGATGTGCGGCACCTTGAGCACGGCCACCGCGTATTCCAGCGATGCCGTCATCGCGCCGGTCTGGTTGGAGTGCGGAGGGACGATGTTGCCGGCGTTACGGCACACGAACAGCTCGCCGGGCACGGTCTGGGTGATCATCGCGGTCTCGATCCGCGAGTCCGCGCAGGCGAAGAACAGGGCTTCCGGTGACTGGCCCAGGCTCAGGCGTTCGAACAGCGCCTTCTTGGCCGGAAAGACATCGTCCTGGAAACGCAGGACACCGTGGGCGAATCTGGGCATGGGCAGCTCCGGGATTGAATGCGTCGCAGGCGGTTCGGGGCGGGCCGCCGCCACCCGTCGAGGACCCGGCGGCAGCGCGGATTCCCTTGCCTGCCCCGGGAATTAAAACGCGATTCCGGAACGGGGGTGTCCACGGCAGCCGGATTTTCCTGATAGATTTTTATTATCAATTTTCTCGAGATCTCCCCCTTCAGATTCATACCAAATGGAGGAAGCCGACGCCGCGAGCCGGCCCGCGCGATTGCGGGCGTTCAGCTGAGCGGAGCGATGACGTGGCCCAGGCGCGCCGCAAGGATGTCCCGGATATCGTCCGCGAGACGCTGGAACAGCGCGCGGGCCGGGGACGACGGGCGCCAGATCAGCGCGTGCGAACGGAACACGGGTTCGTCGCTGAGATCGCAGACCTTCAGCTGGCTCTGCTCGCGGATCTCGGACAGCACGTACAGCGCGGGCAGGAAGGCCTGCCCCATGCCCATGACAACCATGTGGCGCAGGGCGTCCAGGGTGGTGCCCTGGTAGTCCCGCAGCAGGCGCGCACCGATGCGCTGGCAGAGCAGTTCCACCTGGCGATAGAAGCGGTGGTGCTCCTCGATCGTCAGGATGTCGAGCCCCCGCAGGTGTTCGATTCGCAGCGGCGTGCAGGCCGCGAGCGGGTGGTCCTCGCGCACGACGAGCTTGATCGGCTCACGGAACAGCGGCGTCACGGCGAGGCCCTCGGTTTCGATCGGCATCGGGCACAGCACGAGATCGTGGCGCCCCGCGACCAAGCCCGCCTCGAGTTCGCGCTGAACCTCCTCGCGCACGTACAGCTTGAGCTTCGAATAGCGCTGGTGCAGGGCCGGCAGGAGGTGCGGCAGGACGTAAGGCCCCAGCGTCGGCGAGATGCCGAGCCGGAAGGTGCCTGCCGCGCCGTCGCGCACGACCGCCGCGGCCCCGAGCATGGCGTCGAGTTCGGTCTTGATGCTCTGCGCGTGTGACAGCAGTTCACGGCCCGCGGGCGACAGGCGGGTACCGGCGCGCGAGCGCTCGAACAGGCGCAGTTTCAGGATGCGTTCCAGTGCGCCGATCTGCGCTGTGAGCGTCGGCTGGCTGACCATCAGTCGCTCGGCGGCTTTGCGAAAGCTCGCGCACTCGGCCACGGCGAGGAAATACTCGATCTGCCGCGTCGACGGTTTTTCCCTGGCCATGGCTGACGCTCCCGGTCGCCGCCGTGCCGCGGCCCTCGCCGCGGTTTCACGGTCGGCGTGGCGCAGCGACGGGACATTGCTGGTGACTGCTGTGCCCGCCGCTCGGCAGCGCGCCGCGCCGGCGGGCGACGGAAGCTTACACCGGGGCGGGGTGTTCAAGCCTCGCGTCGCGCTGCAGGCGTCCTCCGCGCCGGAGCCGCGTCACGGGTCGGCGTAGCACTCGGCGATGGCGCGGAAGGTTTGCTCATTGCGCGCGAAGGCCTGCACGATGTCGGGATCGAAGTGCGTGCCGCTGCCAGCCCGGATCATCGCCGCGGCCTCCTCGTGGGTGTGCGCAGCCTTGTAGTAGCGCCTGCTGACAAGCGCATCGTAGACGTCGGCCAGCGCCATCAGTCGCGCCGAAACCGGGATCTGGTCGCCGCGCAAGCCCTGCGGATAGCCGCTGCCGTCCCATTTCTCGTGGTGGCAGAGCGCGATCTCCATCGCGCACCTCAGGAACGAGGCCTCCACGCCCAGCGCCTGCTCGGCGACGGCTATCGCGTCGTGGCCGATGCGCGTGTGCGTCTTCATGACTTCGAACTCCTCGACATCGAGCCGGCCGTTCTTCTGCAGGATCCGGTCCGGGATCCCGACCTTGCCGATGTCGTGCAGCGGCGCCGAGGCGTAGAGCAGACGGGTCCGTTCCGGCGTCAGGTAATCCGCGAAGCGGGGATGCGACCGGAGGTCGGTCGCCAGGGTCTCGATGTAGTGCTGGGTCCGCCGGATGTGGTTGCCGGTTTCGTTGTCGCGTGCCTCGGCGATCGACGCCATCGCCAGGATCGTCACTTCCTGGATGGCCGTGACCTCCCGCGCGCGCCGCTCGACTTCCGCCTGCAGGAAAGCGTTGTTGTTGCGCAGGAAGTCCGACGCCGCCTTGAGCTTGAGGTGGGTCGCCACGCGCGCCAGCAGGATCGGCGCGCTGACCGGCTTGGTGATGTAGTCCACCGCTCCGAGGCCGAGCCCGATCTTCTCGTCCTCCGGCTCGTTGCGCGCGGTCATGAAAATCACCGGCACGTCCTGCCAGCGCGGATGACGCTTGAACGCGCGACACACGTCCCAGCCGCTGATGCCGGGCATCATCACGTCGAGCAGCACGAGGTCGGGCAGCGGCGCGGAGTCGAGCATCGCGAGCGCGCGCTCACCCGACGTCGCAACCCTGATCTTGTAGGCGTCGCCGAGCAGGCCGCCGATCAGTTCGAGATTGGGCGGCGCGTCGTCGACCACGAGAATCACCGGACGCACCGCCTGCTGGTTGTCAAAGCCCATGTTCGGCCGCTGCTCCCTGGTGCGTGAACACGCTGTGCTGGGCCTGGCTCAGGACGTCGAGCGCGGCCGGAAAGTCGAAGCTGCGCATCTTCGAGGCAAGCTCCCGGTGCACCCCGGGCACCGTGCGCTCGAACAGCGAGGCGTATTTCTCGAACACGACCGTCGACGCGAAATCGTCGTTGCGCAGCCGGTTCGACAGCTCCGTGATCGCGAAACGCAGTTCGTGCTCCGCTTCGTGCGGGACCGCGCGGGCCGGTTCCGCCTGCTGGGCGCGCGGGGGCGCGTCGGGCAGCCTGGCCCGCATCTCACCGAGGAGATCGCCGAGCAGTTGCTTGACCCGCCCGAACGCCGCCGCGCTCGCGTCATCGGGGGCCGCTTCCTGGAGCAGGCGCTCCAGCGCGGCGGCTTCGGTGGCGAGCGCCACCGCGCCGATGCTCGCCGCCGTCCCCTTGATCGTGTGCGCCAGGCGCACCGCCTCGGCGCCGTCACGCTCGCGCAGCGCGCGCTCGAGGTCGTCGAGCCATACGCCCTGGGTGTCGCGGAACTGGCACAGGATCGACAGGTAGAGCTTCGTCTTGCCCAGCACCTGGCGCAGGCCGAGGCCCGTGTCGACGCCCTTCAGGCCGGGGATTGCGCCGCCTGCCACCGCGGGCGCGCCGCGGGGTCGAGGCCCGGCGGCGGGCGCGAGCCAGCGGTTGACGACCTCCCAGAGTTCTTCCGGATCGATGGGCTTGGTGAGGTGTTCGTTCATGCCCGCGACGCGACAGCGCTCGACGTCCGCCGGCAGCGCGCTCGCGGTCAACGCGACGACGGGAAGCGCGGCGTGGCGCGGATTCCCGCGCAACTCGCGCGTGGCGGTCACACCGTCCATCACGGGCATGTGCATGTCCATAAGCACCAGGTCCCAGTCCTCGCGCTCGATCATCTCGAGCGCGACCGCGCCGTTGTGCGCGACAGCCGGCCTGATTCCGATTTCCTCGAGCAGGCCGATGACGACCTCCTGGTTGACGACGTTGTCCTCGACGAGCAGCACTCTGGCGTGCTCACGCGCGCAGGTCGGCGGCGCGGACGCGCGCGCGGCCGCCACCGCCACCGGCTGCGACCCGTCGCCGGCGAGACCGATGCACTCCAGCAGGGGCAGCAGTCCGACCGGCTTGTAGAGCACCGCATCGAACAGGCCCGACGTGCCGATCCCGGACAGGTGCTCGCGACCGTGCGCGGTGGCCAGCACGAGGCGCGGACGCGCGTCGCCGTGCACGCGGTGGATTTCCCGTGCGGTCTGCTCCCCGTCGAGCCCCGGCATCAGGAAGTCGACGAAAACCACCGCGAAGGACTCGCCGCGGCGGCGGGCCGCGGCGAGCCGTTCCAGGCCTTCCTCGCCCGACGCGGCGAGTTCCACGTCCAGCTTCATGCGCTCGAGCATGCCCTGCATGACGATGCGCGCGTTCTCGTTGTCGTCGATGACGAGAATCCTGCCATGCACCGTCGACACGTCGGGCAGCGCGGATGCCGCGGGACTGCTGACGGTCACCAACGGCACCGAGAACCAGAACGTGGAGCCCGTGCCGATCTCGCTGTCGAGGCCGACGGCCCCGCCCATCATGTCGGCGAGGCGCTTCGCGATCGCGAGACCGAGCCCGGTTCCGCCGTAGCGCCGCGTCGTCGACTCGTCGGCCTGCTGGAAGCTGCGGAACAGGCGCGCCTGCTGCTCGGGGCTGATGCCGATCCCGGTGTCGATCACCGCGAAGCGCAGCACAGTCGCGTCGTCGCGCACCTCCTCGACGGCGATGTGCAGCCTCACCTCGCCCTGCTCGGTGAACTTGATGGCGTTGTTCGTGTAATTGATCAGCACCTGGGTCACGCGCAAGGGATCGCCCCGCAGCTGGCGCGGCACGTCGGGCTCGACCTGGAACACCAGTTCCAGTCCCTTGTCGGCGCAGCGCTCGGCGGCCACCGTCACGACGTCTTCCAGCACCTTGTCGAGGTCGAACTCGATGCTCTCCAGCTGGAGC
>Ga0255182_1000308_pt1 | contig 37108 bp, 35 predicted proteins | sample Atl_UVDOM_RepA_8_FD_188420 | JGI IMG/M metagenome (GOLD analysis project Ga0255182, IMG submission 188420) | Freshwater microbial communities from Altamaha River, Georgia, United States - Atl_UVDOM_RepA_8d | ecosystem: Environmental > Aquatic > Freshwater > River | place: USA: Georgia...
AAACGCCATAGACATCATTGAACTTGGCGATCAGCGCCTTGGGCATGGCCGAGCCGCCCACGGCGGTGCGCTTCATCGTCGAAAAACGCAGGCCGTTTTGCTCGACGTGCTGGATCAGGCCCATCCAGATGGTGGGCACGCCGGCGCTGAGCGTGACCTGCTCGCCCTCCATCAGCTCGTAGAGGCTGGGGCCGTCGAGCTTGGGGCCGGGCAGTACCAGCTTGCTGCCGGCGATCATGGCGGCGTAGGGGATGCACCAGGCGTTGATGTGGAACATGGGCACCACCGGCAGCGCGGTTTCGCGTGCCGAGAGGTTGAGCACATCGGGCATGCAGCCGGTGGTGGCGTTGAGCACGATGGCGCGGTGCGAATACAGCACGCCCTTGGGGTTGCCGGTGGTGCCCGAGGTGTAGCAGAGCACGGCGCCGGTGCGCTCGTCGAATTCGGGCCAGTCAAAGCGGTCGCTGTGCGGAGCGATCAGGTCTTCGTAGCTCAGCACCTTGACGCCTTCGATGGCCGGGGTGTTGGCCGCATCGCTCAGGCAGACCCAGGCCTGCACCTGGGGGCAATGCGCTGCAATGCCTTTGACGATGGGGGCAAAGGTGCTGTCGAACAGCACCACCCGGTCTTCAGCGTGGTTGAGGATGTAGATCAGCTGCTGTGGGTGCAGGCGCGGGTTACAGGTGTGCATGACCATGCCGCTGCCCGACACGCCGTAATACGCTTCCAGGTGCCGGTGGTTGTTCCAGGCGATCGAGGCGACCGCGTGCCCGGGTTCGAGCCCGAGGGCCTGCAGGGCGTTGGCGAGCTGGCGGGCGCGGCGGGCCACTTCGGCATAAGTCGTGCGGTGCAGCGGGCCGTGCGTCTCGCGCGAGACGACGTGCTGGCGCGCGTGCTGCGCGGCGGCATGCTCCAGCACAGCAGAAATCAGCAGCGGACGGTCCATCATGAGGCCGGCTTGCAGGGGCATGGTCTTGTCTCCTCTTGATCGGTATCAGTCCAGGGCAGCGTACACCAGGTTCCGCAACAGCTGGCGGTAGTGGTCGCGCTGGTTGGGGGCCTGCGTGAGCAGCAGGGCGTACAGGTCCTGCGCCGGATCGACAAAGAACGAGGTGCCGCCGATACCGCTCCAGTGGTAGGTGCCGACCGAGCCGGGCACGGGCGACTCGCCTGCAGCGCGGCGCACCGCAAATCCCAGCCCAAAGCCGTGGCCCGGTGGCAGCAAGGTGCCGTCGATCGGGATATCGCCCAGGTGGTCGGCCGTCATAAAGGCCAGCGTGTGGCGGCTGAGCAGGCGGTGGCCGTCCAGTTCGCCGCCATTGCGCAGGCATTGCAGAAAGCGGGCGTAGTCCATGGCGGTGGACATCAGGCCACCACCGCCGCTTTCCATGGCCGGCACCTCGCGTGGGTTGATCAGCTTCATCTGCACGCCACCGTCCGGGTCGTGCGCAAAGGGCTCGACGATGCGGTGCTGCTGCGCGGGCGGCACGGCAAAGCCGGTGTCGACCATGCCCAGAGGTTCGAAAATTTCGCGCTGCAGGAAGCTGCCCAGTGTCTGGCCGCTGACAACTTCCACCAGCCGCCCCAGCACATCGGTGGCCCGGCTGTAAGCCCAGCAGCTGCGCGGCTGGAACTGCAGCGGGATGCCCGCCAGCGTGCGCGAGAAGTCTTCATTGCTGCGCTTGCGCGAAGCGATCTGCACCTTGTCGTATTCGCGCTGCACGGGCGAGTCACCCAGAAACTCGTAGGTGAGTCCTGCGGTGTGCCGCAGCAGGTCCTGCACTGTGGCGGATTGCCAAGCGGGGACCAGACCGCTCGCACCCAGTACGGCCTGGTTGCGGTATTCGGGCAGCCAGCGCCCCACCGGGTCGCTGATGAGCAGCCGCCCGCGCTCGACCAGCATCATCACCGCCACCGACACCAGCGGCTTGGTCATGGAATAGATGCGAAAGATGCTGTCCGTTCGCATCGGCGTGGCTGCAGCGGGGTCCTGCTGGCCCACGGCTTCGAACAGGCCGATGCGGCCCTGGCGCGCGATGAGCACCACGGCGCCGGGAATGTGCTGCCGGTCCACGCTGTCCTGCAGCACGCGCGCGATGTGCCGCGTGCGCTGCGGGTGCATGCCAATGTCGGCGGGTTTCGCTTTCGCCAGCGGAGTGGCCTGGGTCATGGTGTCTCCTGGTGAGCGGCCTTTGTACACCAGGGTCATGGGGCCGGGTATCCCGCGTGCAACACCGGGCTGTCTGGTGACGAGCAAGGCCTCTCAGGTCTACAATACTTGTCCAGTACATTGAACAAGTCATTGCCATGCGAATCGTCACTTATTCAGAGGCCCGAAATGGTTTGAAGTCCGTTCTGGACACGGTTGAAGCCGATGCAGACATCACCATCATCACCCGGCGTGACGGTGGTGATGCGGTGGTGATGTCTCTTGCGCATTACGAGCGCATGGCCGAAACCCTTTACCTCTTGTCCCATCCGGCCAACGCGGCCCATCTGGCGGCCTCAATCGCCGAACACAAGGCGGGCAAAGCCAGGCGGCGCGAGTTGCTGGCCCCATGAGCCGCGGGCTTGCGTTCACCTCGTACGCCTGGGCGGACTACCTGTATTGGCAAGGCCAGGACAAAAAGACCTTGAAACGGATCAATCTGTTGATCGAGGCCACGCGCCGTGAACCGTTCGTGGGCATCGGCAAGCCCGAGCCTTTGCTTGGCAACCTGTCGGGTTATTGGTCTCGGCGCATCGATGACGTGCATCGACTCGTGTATGCGGTTGACGATGTGGAACTGACGGTCATCGCCTGCCGCGGCCATTACCAATAGGCTTTTTCGTTCCACACCGCCTTGGCTCTCGAAAAGCGCCGGCTTGCCCACCTAGCGTGGCCCCAGCGGTCCCGCGGCGGCGGCATCTCACAAGCTCGTCTTTCAGTTAGACCAGGGTTTGGAGTGGAGTCTTCCTTGAAGTTTTAACGTGTGACGTCAAAATTTCAAGGTTGAAGCCAGCTTTTAGCCCTGGAGCAAGCGCTGGAGGTACCTTCCCGTGTGGCTGTCCGGGTGCGCCGCGATCTGCTCAGGCGTGCCTTCAGCCACCACGGTGCCGCCACCGGCGCCGCCTTCGGGGCCCATGTCGATCAGCCAGTCGGCGGTCTTGATGACGTCCAGGTTGTGCTCGATCACGACGATGGTGTTGCCGGCGTCGCGCAGCTGGTGCAGCACCTTGAGCAGCAGGTCGATGTCGGCAAAGTGCAGGCCGGTGGTGGGCTCGTCCAATATATAGAGCGTGCGGCCGGTGTCGCGCTTGGAGAGTTCCTGCGCCAGCTTGACGCGCTGCGCCTCACCGCCTGACAGGGTGGTGGCGCTCTGGCCCAGGCGGATGTAACTCAGGCCGACGTCCAGCAGCGTCTGCAGCTTGCGCGCAATGGAGGGCACGGCGCTGAAGAAGGCGTAGGCGGCCTCGACCGTCATGTCCAGGATCTGCGCGATGTTCTGGCCCTTGTACTGGATCTCCAGCGTTTCGCGGTTGTAGCGCTGGCCGTGGCAGACGTCGCAGGGCACGTACACGTCGGGCAGGAAGTGCATCTCCACCTTGACCATGCCGTCGCCCTGGCAGGCCTCGCAGCGGCCGCCGCCGGACGAAGCGCTCACGTTGAAACTGAAGCGCCCCGGGCCATAGCCACGCTCACGCGCCGCAGGCACTTCGGCCATCAGCTCGCGGATGTGGGTGAACAGGCCGGTGTAGGTGGCCGGGTTGCTGCGCGGCGTGCGGCCAATGGGTGACTGGTCGACGTTGATGACCTTGTCGAAGTGCTGCAGGCCGCGAATTTCTTGGTGTGGCGCGGGCTCGTCGTGCGCGCGGTGGATCTGCTGGGCCGCTGCGGCGTACAGCGTGTCATTCACCAGCGTGGACTTGCCCGAGCCGGACACGCCGGTCACGCAGGTCAGCAGGCCGACCGGGAATTTGGCCGTCACGTTTTTCAGGCTGTGACCGCTCGCGCCGACCACCTCGATCCATTCCTGGCCGGGCGAGTGGCGTTTCGGGATCGCGATCTGCTTGCGGCCTGACATGTACTGGCCGGTGATGGAGTCAGGCACGGCCATGATCTGCTCGCAGGTGCCTTGCGCCATCACGCGCCCACCGTGCACGCCCGCACCGGGGCCCATGTCGATCACATGGTCAGCGACGCGGATCATGTCTTCGTCGTGCTCGACCACCAGCACGCTGTTGCCGATGTCACGCAGATGCTTGAGCGTGCCGATCAGGCGATCGTTGTCGCGCTGGTGCAGGCCGATGCTGGGTTCATCGAGCACATACATCACGCCCGTCAGGCCCGAGCCGATCTGACTGGCCAGGCGGATGCGCTGGGCCTCGCCGCCCGAAAGCGTGTCGGCGCTGCGGTCCAGGCTCAGGTAGTTCAGGCCCACGTCGTTGAGGAACTTCAGGCGCGAGGCGATTTCGCGCACCACCTTGTCGGCGATGTCGGCCTTGGCGCCCTGCAGCTTCAGGTTCTGGAAATAACTTTGCGCCTCGCCCAGCGTGACGTGGCTGATTTCATAAATGGCGCGGGCCTGCGCGCCTTCGCCAATGCGCACATGGCGCGCGTCGCGCTTGAGGCGGGTGCCGTGGCAGCTGGTGCAGGGTTGGGTGCTGCGGTAACGGGCCAGGTCTTCGCGCACCAGTTGCGAATCGGTCTCGCGGTAGCGCCGCGTCATGTTGGGGATGATGCCCTCGAAGGGGTGCTTCTTGCTGACTTTTTTGCCCTGCGAGGCGCCGGACTCCATGATGTAGCTGAACTTGATTTCCTCTTCGCCCGAGCCGTGCAGGATGACCTGCCGGACCTCGGGGGGCAGGTTCTCGAACGGCGCCTCGACGTCAAACTTGTAATGTTTGGCCAGGCTCTCCAGCATGCTGAAGTAAAAGCCGTTGCGCCGGTCCCAGCCCTTGATGGCGCCACTGGCCAGACTCAGGCTCGGAAAGGCCACCACCCGCTCGGGGTCAAAAAACTCCATGGTGCCGATGCCGTCGCAGCTGGGGCAGGCGCCCTGCGGCGAGTTGAACGAGAACACGCGCGGCTCCAGCTCGGCGATCGAGTGGTTGCACACCGGGCAGGCAAAGCGGGCGTTGAACAGGTGCTCTTTGCCGCTGTCCATTTCGACGGCCAGCGCGCGCTGCTCGGCCAGGTTCAGGGCGGCCTCAAAGCTTTCGGCCAGTCGCTGGCGCAGGGCGTCGCGGGCTTTGGCATCGTCTTCGGCGCGGACCTTGAGCCGGTCGATCACCACGTCGATGTCGTGCTTTTCGTTCTTCTTGAGCTCGGGCAGGTCTTCGGCCTCGAACACCTGGCCGCCAATGCGAAAGCGCACATAGCCCAGGGCCTGCATCTGCTCGAAAAGTTTTTCGAACTCGCCTTTTTTCTCGCGCGCGACTGGAGCGAGGATCATCAGCTTGGTGTCCTGCGGCAGGGCCATCACCGCGTCCACCATCTGGCTCACCGTCTGCGCCTGCAGCGGCAGGTCATGGTCGGGGCAGTGCGGCGTGCCCGCGCGCGCAAACAGCAGGCGCAGGTAGTCGTGGATCTCGGTCACCGTGCCCACCGTGGAGCGCGGGTTGTGGCTGGTGGCTTTTTGCTCGATGGAGATGGCGGGCGACAGGCCCTCGATCAGGTCCACATCGGGCTTGTCCATCAGCTGCAAAAACTGCCGCGCATAGGCCGACAGGCTCTCCACATAGCGGCGCTGGCCTTCGGCGTACAGCGTGTCAAACGCCAGGCTGGACTTGCCCGAGCCCGACAGGCCGGTGATCACCACCAGCCGGTCGCGCGGAATGTCGAGGTCGATGTTCTTGAGGTTGTGCGTGCGCGCGCCGCGGACACTGATGCGCCCCTGGCGCAGGGCATTGCCCAGGTAGGCGCTGTCGGCGGCCGGCAGCTCGGTCAGGGGGAGGGTGGGAGAGTTCAAGGCGAAGCCGCAATGCACAAAACCCTTCATTATCGTGAAACCCTCCACAAGGGCCGACCTGATTGGCCAAAGCCTGCGACCGCCCGTGGCCCATAATGCAGCCTGCATTGAGGAGGTTTTCATGGCATCCGTGAACAAAGTCATCATCGTCGGCAACCTGGGCGCCGACCCCGAAACCCGTTACCTGCCGTCTGGCGATGCCGTGACCAACATCCGCGTGGCCACCACCGACCGCTACAAGGACAAGCAATCGGGCGAAATGCGCGAAGCCACCGAATGGCACAGCATCAGCTTTTTCGGCAAATTGGCCGAAATTGCGGGCCAATACCTGCGCAAAGGTTCGCAGGTGTATGTGGAAGGCAGCCTGCGCACCCGCAAGTACACCGACAAGAACGGCGTCGAAAAGTACGCCACCGACATCCGCGCCGACACCATGCAGATGCTCGGCTCCCGTCAGGGCATGGGCGGTAGCAGTGGTGGCGAAGAGGGTGGGTATTCGCGCGACAGCGGCGGTGGCGGTTATGGCGGTGGCGGTTATGGCAGTGGCCGTGCTGCAGCCCCGGCGCCTTCCCGTCCGGCACCGGCTGCAGCCAAGCCCGCGGCCGCGTCCTTTGACGACATGGACGACGACATTCCGTTCTGACCTGAACCTGGATGACGCCCTTCCCGGGCGTCATGCCCCCCCAGCCTGCATCCTGAACCGATGCGGGCTTTTTTACGTCTGTGCCCAAATGTGAGTGCACGCACACATGCGCAGATTGGCTGGACCCATGAATGATGTAGGTCTGTCCCTTGGGGCCAACGCGCCACTGACGCGCTGTTGATGGATTTCAAACCCATGTCCGGGGGCAAGCCCCCTGCCACGCCGCCTCAACGCACTGACGGCAGGTCGCTTTGACCGTAAGCTGTGTCCGGCCAAAGAGGATTGCCTTGATACGGTGGGGGGTATATGTTAGGATCCTGCTCCAGAGGTGAATTGCCATGAATCTGTCCCGAATTTTTCGTCCCGATGCCCTGTGGGTGAGCACACTGCTGGCCGCCGCGGTGTTCTCGCCTGTTCAGGCGCAGCCCGTCGTGCCCGTGGTCAAGCTCGGCGCCCAGGCGGTCAGCACCGGCTACGAGATCGACGGTGTGGTCGAGGCCGTGCGCCAGGCCACCGTGTCGGCGCAGGCCACCGGCCGTGTGGCCAGCCTGCTGGTCAAGGTGGGCGACAAGGTGCGCGCCGGCCAGGTGCTGGCCACGATTGACGACCGCGACACCCAGACCGGCGTGGCCCGCAGCCAGGCCCAGGTGGCGCAGGCCGAGGCCGAGCTGGCCAATGCCCAGGCAAATGTGCAGCGCACACGCGACTTGCGCCAGCAGGGTTTTGTGAGCCAGTCCGCGCTGGATGTGGCCGAGTCGCAATACAAGGCCGCGCAGGCGGCCCGTGCCGGCGCCGGTGCCGGCGCGCAGCAGGCGCGGCTGGCCCAGTCTTTCACCCAGGTGACCGCGCCGTTTGACGGCTATGTGCTGGAGACGCTGGCGCAGGCCGGTGATCTGGCGGTGCCGGGCAAGCCGGTGGCGGTGGTCTACGCGCCGCAGCCTTTGCGTGTGGTGGTGCAGGTGCCCGCGTCCATGGGCGGGCAGGCGCGCAGTGCGCAGCGCATCGAACTGCAGGCCGGTGACCGCTGGGTGCAGCCCGCCGCGCAGCAAGGCGTGACCGCCGCCGACCCGGTCAGCCAGACCCTGACCTGGAAAATGGATGTGCCCGCCGCCGTGTCGGCGCAGATGCTGCCGGGCCAGCAGACGCGGGTGCGCTTTGTGGGCGGATCGGCCCAGCGCATGGTGGTGCCGCAGGCAGCGGTGCTGCGCCGCGGTGAACTGACCGGTGTGTACGTGGCCAGTGACAAGGGCTTTGTGCTCAAGGCGGTTCGCTTGGGTGCCTCGCATGGCGAGAACGTTGAGGTGCTCGCCGGCCTGAAGGCGGGCGACGCCGTGGCCGTGAACGCGATCCAGGCTGGCCTGGCTGGCGCGCAGCCCGCCAAATGAGGCCGACCATGTCGAACCTCAACGAAGAAAAAATGGGCGTCTCCGGGCGCCTGGCCGCGGCCTTCCAGGCCAACGCGATCACACCGCTGCTGGCGCTGGTGGCCTTGCTGCTCGGCCTGTTTGCCGTGCTGGTCACCCCGCGCGAGGAAGAGCCGCAGATCAACGTGACCATGGCCAATGTGCTGATCCCTTTCCCCGGGGCCAGCAGCCAGACGGTGCAGAACATGGTGGCGCGCCCGGCCGAGCAGGTGCTCAGCCAGATCCAGGGCATTGAGCACACCTACTCAGTGGCGCGGCCCGGTGTGGCGGTGCTGACCGTGCAGTTCCAGGTCGGCGTGCCGCGCACCGAGGCGCTGGTGCGCCTGTACGACGTGCTCAACGCCAACCAGGACTGGCTGCCGCGTGACCTGGGCACGCTGCCGCCCATCGTCAAGCCCAAGGGCATTGACGATGTGCCGGTGCTGGGCGTGACGCTGTGGAGTCCCGAGGCGACTTCGGCGCTGGAACTTGAACGCGTGGCCCGCACGCTGGAGATGGAGCTCAAGCAGGTCAAGGGCGCCCGCGAGGTGCAGACCATCGGCGGACCGGGCCGGGTAGTGCAGGTGCAGCTGGACCCGACCCGCCTGCGCGAGCGCGGCATTGACCTGCTCTCGCTCAAGTCGATTCTGGCCGCTGCCAACTTCGGCATGCCTTCGGGCGCCGTGGTGCAGCCCGACAACGCGCAGATGCTGAGCATCGAAACCGGTGAGTTCCTGAGCTCGGCCGAAGACGTGGCCGGTCTGGTGGTGGGGGTGCACAACGGCAAGCCGGTCTACCTGCGCGAAGTCGCCAGGGTCGAGGCCGGCGCCGCGCAGCCGCAGCGTTACGTCTGGTACACGCCGGGTGTGGCCGATGCTGAGGCGGCAGGTGTGCAGGCCGGCCAGGTCTACCCGGCCGTGACGCTCACCGTGACCAAGAAGCCCGGCGAGAACGCGGTCGATGTGGCCTCGGCTGCCCGTGCGCGCCTTGATGTGCTGCGCAACACCGTGATTCCGGCTGACATCCGCACCACCGTCACGCGCGACTACGGCGAGACCGCGGCCGACAAAGCCAACAAGCTGATCCAGAAACTCGCCTTTGCCACCGGCTCGGTGATCCTGCTGGTGGGCCTGGCGCTGGGCCGGCGCGAAGCGGTGATCGTGGGCGGCGCGGTGATCCTGACGCTGACGGCCACGCTGTTCGCCAGCTGGGCCTGGGGCTTCACGCTCAACCGGGTGAGCCTGTTCGCACTGATCTTCTCGATCGGCATCCTGGTGGACGACGCGATCGTGGTGGTGGAAAACATCCACCGGCACCAGCAGCTCTTTCCGGGCAAGCCGCTGCGCGAGATCATTCCTGAGGCGGTGGATGAAGTGGGTGGCCCGACCATCCTGGCCACGCTGACCGTGATCGCCGCGCTGTTGCCGATGGCCTTTGTGAGCGGCCTGATGGGCCCGTACATGAGCCCGATACCGATCAACTCCAGCCTGGGCATGGCGATCTCGCTGGCGATTGCCTTCACCGTCACGCCCTGGCTCGCGCTCAAGCTGATGAAGTCGCACGGGGCCGGCGACCAAGGCCACGGTCATGGCGCTGCCGATGCCCAGGCCGGTCTGGCCGGCAAGCTGCAGACGGTGTTCACCCGGGTGCTCACGCCCTTCCTCGAAAGCGCGCGCAAGCGCTGGCTGCTGCTGGGCGGCATCGTCGCGGCGCTGCTGCTGTCGGTGGGCCTGACGGTGGTGCAGTGGGTCGTGCTCAAGATGCTGCCCTTTGACAACAAGAGCGAGTTCCAGGTGGTGGTCGAAATGCCGGCCGGCACGCCGCTCGAAAACACCGCCTCGCTGCTGCACGACATGGGCGCCTTCCTGGCGCAGCAAAAGGAAGTGCGTGACCTGCAGGGCTATGCCGGCACCGCCAGCCCGATCACCTTCAACGGCCTGGTGCGCCAGTACTACCTGCGCGCCGATGCCGAGCAGGGCGACCTGCAGGTGAACCTGGTCGACAAGGCGCATCGCAGCGAGCAAAGCCACGCGATCGCGCAGCGCCTGCGGCCCGAGTTGGAAAAATTGGGCGAACCTTATGGCGCCCGCGTCAAGGTGGTCGAAGTGCCGCCCGGCCCGCCCGTGATGAGCCCGCTGGTGGCCGAGGTCTATGGCCCCGACGAAGCCGGTCGACAGCAGCTGGCCGCCCGCATCCTGAAAGCCTTCGACGACACGCCCGACATCGTGGCGCTCGACAGCTCGCTCAAGGAAGATGCACCCAAGGTGCACCTGACGGTGCGACGCCAGCGCGCCGAGTCGCTGGGCATTCCGGTGGCCGCGATTGCGCAGACGGTGCACGGCGCGCTCTCGGGCATGGACGCCGCCTACCTGCACGATGCGCAGTCCAAACTGCCGGTGCCGGTGCGCCTGCAACTGCCGCAGGTGTCGCAAGTCGGTCTCGACCACATCCTGGCGCTGCCGATGCGCGCGGCCAACGGCCGGCTGGTGCCGCTGTCCGAGCTGGTGCAGGTGGACAAGGGCATCATCGACAAGCCGCTGTTCACCAAGGACCTGATGCCCGTCAGCTATGTGTTCGGCGACATGGCCGGCAAGCTCGACTCGCCGCTGTACGGCCTGTTCGCGATCCGCCCGAACCTCAAGGACGCGCAGCTGCCCAACGCCGGCGAACTGGGCGAATACTGGATCCGCCAGCCGGACGACGCTTACCGCCAGTACGCCATCAAGTGGGACGGCGAGTGGCAGATCACCTACGAGACTTTCCGCGACATGGGCGCGGCCTATGGCGTGGGCCTGATCCTGATCTACCTGCTGGTGGTCGCGCAGTTCAGGAGCTACCTCACGCCGCTGGTCATCATGGCGCCGATACCGCTGACCATCATCGGCGTGATGCCGGGCCACGCGCTGCTGCAGTCGCAGTTCACCGCCACCAGCATGATCGGCATGATCGCGCTGGCCGGCATCATCGTGCGCAACTCCATCCTGCTGGTGGACTTTATCGAGCTGCAGGTCAGGAACGGCATGGCCTTCAAGGACGCGGTGGTGCAGTCGGCCGCGGTGCGTGCGCAACCCATTGCCCTGACCGGACTGGCCGCCATGATCGGCGCCTTCTTCATCCTCGATGACCCGATCTTCAACGGCCTGGCCATCTCGCTCATCTTCGGCATTCTGGTGTCCACCCTGCTCACGCTGGTGGTGATCCCGGTGCTGTATTACGCGCTCTACCGCAAGCGCTTCGAAAGTGTCTGAAGGCCTTGTGTGGCAGATCTTCAGCGCTATGACTCACTGGTTTTTTTAAGGAGAAAGAAATGACCGTTGAACGTTACATCCGCATCATCGCCGGCTTCTTCATCATGCTGTCACTGGCCCTGGGCGTGCAGGGTTCGCCGCTGTTCGTGAGCCCCTGGTTCCTGGCCTTTACCGCTTTTGTGGGGCTGAACCTGTTCCAGTTCGGCTTCACCAACTTCTGCCCCATGGGCATCATCCTGCGCAAGCTGGGGGTCAAGGAAGGCGGCGCCTGCAGCACTGACGGCAAGTGCTGCTGATCATGAGCGACAAGACCATCCGGATCGAGCTGACCCAGCGCCACGACTACCGCTTTGATGTGCAGTTTGGCGGCGATGCGCCGGCGCTGACCACCGACGAGCCGGCGCCGCTGGGCACGGGCCTGGGGCCGTCGCCAGTGCAGCTGCTGGCCGCGGCGGTGGGCAACTGCCTGTCGGACTCGCTGCTGTTTGCGTTACGCAAGTTCAAGCAGACGCCCGAGCCGATCCGCTGCACCGTGCAGGCCGAGATCGGCCGCAACACCGACAACCGGCTGCGCGTACTGAAAATGACCGCCGTGCTGACACTGGGGGTGCCGGCGGCGCAGCTGGCGCATCTGGACCGGGTGCTGGAGACCTTCGAGCAGTATTGCACCGTCACCCAGAGCGTGGGGCAGGGCATTGCCATCGACACGCAGGTGTTGGACGCCACCGGTGCCCGGTTGAAGTGACCCTTCGGGCGCCTTCATGGACGGCTCTGCCGGCTGCGGTGACAATGCGTCCATGAACGAACTCGATTCCCGCGTCCTGCCGCCCGACGATCCGCTGCGGCGCGAGCTGCACAACGAAGTGCATGCCCGTCCCTCGGCGCGGGTGCGTCTGCCGGCCCTGATCACTTACGTGGCAGTGCTGAACGCGGGCGTCAGCCGCGAGCAGGAATGCGCCTTGCTGCAGCGCTTGCCCGGCCATGAAGACCTGACGCCGGCCCAGATGCAGGGCAACTTCCTGCGCCTGCGCTGCGAGGGCTACACCGTCAAGTGGGAACGCCACACCGAGTTCACCCGCTACTCCATCGTGCAACCCCTGCCGGCGCATGCCGGCTGGGGCAGCGCCCTGCCCGAATTGCTCAGCCATGTGGCCACGGGGGCCCACTGGCTGCGCAGCATTCCGGGGCAGACGGTGGCCGCCATCCAGCTGGCCATGCTGCCCGAAGGCATGGGCGAGCCCGACATGCTGGCCAAGGCCCAGCAGTGGCTGGGCGAGGGCATGGTGATCGGCTCGCACATGGGCAACACCGTGCACGGCGACTCGCATTCCTGCCTGCTCACGCACTTTCGCATCGGCGAAGACGGCTTTGAACGCATGCTGGTGGTCACCCGCGGCGAAACGCCTGAAGGCCGTGCCGGCCGGATTTCGCAGCGCGTGCTCGAACTCGAAACCTACCGCCTGATGGCCTTGCGCGGCCTGCCGGTGGCCAAGCAACTCTCGCCCGAACTGGCGCAGGCCGAAAACCGGCTGGCCGGTATCGCGGCCCGCCTCGAAGGCAAACAGGACAGCGATCAGGACCTGCTCGATGATCTGGTGGCGCTGGCCGCCCGTGTCGAGCGCGCCACGGCCGAGCACGGCTACCGTTTTTCAGCCACGCGCGCCTACGACGCGGTGGTGCGCGAGCGTCTGGGCGAGCTGCGCGAACGCCCGGTGCACGGCACGCAGACAGTGGGCGAATTCATGCAGCGCCGCATGGGCCCCGCGATCGCCACGGTGGCGGCCACCGCGCAACGCCTGGCGGCGCTGTCTGACCGCATCACCCGCACCAGCGCGCTGCTGCGCACCCGGGTCGACATTGCCACCGAAACGCAGAACCAGCAGCTGCTCGAAAAACTCACGCGCGGCCAGGCCCTGCAGCTGCGTCTGCAGTCCACCGTGGAAGGCCTGTCGATCGCGGCCATCAGCTACTACGTGGTGAGCCTGGTGCTCTATGGCGCCAAGGCGCTCAAGCAGATCGGCCTGCCCATTCACCCTGAAATGGCCGCCGGGCTGTCCATTCCGCTGGTGCTGTGGGGGGTGTGGAAGGTCACCCGGCGCATCCATGAAAGACTGCGTCAGAGTTCGCCATGAGGCTGTGGTGACGTCCCGGGTGTCCTCTGGCCTGATGCGCGCCTCGACCCATCAGGGGCGCTGCAGCATCACCAGGCCAATTGCTCCAGACTGAGCCCCAAGGCGTCAGCCAATTTTTGGAGGGTGGCTTTGCGCGGCCGCTTGGCGGCTTCTGTTTGGGCGTAGGCGGCCTGGCTGATGCCCATACGGGCTGCCACATCGGCCTGGGTCAGCCGCAGGTATTCGCGCCAGGCTTTGGCAGGTGTCACTGCATCATCGAACACGCGGTTGACCACGGCATTGGGCACGCTGCCGGGCGTGACACCTCCGGTCAGGCGCTGGAATTCCTTGTAGGGCAACACCACAAAGGCAGGTTTGCCATCGGCATCCAGAATGGTCTGAAAGTTAATAGGTGCGTTCATCGCGTTTCCTCACTTCTTCAATGTGCACGATGCAGGCAGTGCCGCTTTCGAGATTGAAAAATACCCGGTAGTGGCCCACCCTGAGCCGATAGCCGTAAGTGTGGTTGATCAAGGCTTTTACGTTCCGTGCGGACTGCAAGTTGGCCAGTTCTGTGTTGACACCCTGACGAATCGCAGCCCCATCGCGTGCGTCCATCTTGCGCAACTGCTTCAGGGCCTTGGGCTTCCACTGGATGTCATTCATAAGGGAAGTATAGGCAAAATATAAGTTTAAATCCAAAGCCGTTGAACACGCCCAAGAGCGCCGCAGGCAGGTGCAATCGGGTGTGTCGCAGCATCAGGACAGCCGTCGCTTGCGCAAGGCGCCGACCAGGTGTTCGTGAAACATGGCCGCTGCCGGGCGCAAGGTGCTGCCCTGTTTGCGCAGCAGGCCCAGGCTGCGCGAGATGCCCGGTTTGCGCAGCGGCAGGCCGATCACGCTGGGATGGTTGGCGGGCAGCGAGGTGCGCGGAACAGCGGCGATGCCCAGGCCGGCCTCGACCATGCCCAGCAGGGTGCCGATGTGGCTGACCTCGAAGGCAAAGTGCGGGTGCAGCCCCATCTTGCTCATCACGTCGTCGAGCAGCTGGCGGTTGCCGCTGCTGCGTGCGACCGAAATCAACTGTTCCGACTCAATCTGTGACCAGTTGACGCTGCTGCGCTTGGCCAGCGGATGGTCGCGCCGCATGGCGACCACAAAGGGGTCGTCGTGCAGACCCTCGAAGGCGATCTCCGGCATCAGGGTGTTCATGAAGCCGATGCCGAAATCCGATTCGCCCGCCAGCACGCTTTGCAGGGTCTGGTTCATCGACTCGTCGATCACGCGGATGCGGATAGCCGGGTATTTGGCCGAAAACGTGCGGATGACCTGCGGCAGGAAATAGATCGCTGCCGAGGGCACGCAGGCCACGGTCACGCGACCGCTGCGGGTGCTGGCAATGTCGGAGATGCCCAGGATGGCCGACTCCAGATCGTCGATGGCGGCGCGCGCACGTTCGAGAAACACCCGCCCGATGCTGGTGAGCTCGACCTCGCGCGTGGTGCGGTTGAACAGCCGCGTGCCGATGATGGACTCCAGTTTCTCGATGCGGCGGCTGAGCGCCGGGGGCGAGAGATGGATCTGGTCGGCCGCTGCCCGGAAGCTGCCGCGTTCGGCCACGGCGATGAATGCCTGCAATTGCTGCAAATCGAAATTGATGCGTCGCATGCACCAATCATATTAAAAGTTGCAATTCAAAAACAGAAGCCCTTGCGGCACCATTCGCCCATTCCATTCAAGGCCCGTGCGGGCTTTTTTTATCGAGCAAAGGCAAAGCATGAAAAAATTCCTCAAGATCTGTGCGGTGTCGCTGGCACTCGTTACCTGCGGCTGGGTTCAGGCCCAGGCAGACAAGCCCCTGACGATCGTGGTGCCCACGGCCGCCGGTGGCGGCAACGATGCCATGGCGCGAACCATTGGCCAGAAGCTCAGCGTGTTGCTGGGCCGACCGGTGATCGTGGACAACAAGGCCGGTGCCAACGGCGCCATTGCCGCCGAATACGTGGCCAAGGCGGCGCCGGACGGCAACACCCTCATGTTCGGCTACATCGCCACCCACGCCATGAACCCGGCGCTGCAGAAGCTGCGTTACGACCCGGTCAAGGATTTCACCCCGATCGGGCTGGTGGGCTATTCGCCAACGCTGATGGTGGTCAACCCGGCCGTCAAGGCCAAGGACGTCAAGGACCTGGTGCGCATGCTCAAGGCGCGGCCCGACCACTTCAGCGTGGCATCGGCCGGCAACGGCACGGCGCCGCACTTTGCGGCCGAGCTCTTCAAGATGGCCACCCAGACCACGATGCTGCACATTCCCTACAAGGGTTCGGCGCCCGCCGTCAACGACACCATCAGCGGCCAGACGCAAGTGATGTTCCCCAGCCTGTTTACCGGCGCGCCTTTCGTCAAGTCCGGCCGTCTGCAGGGCCTGGCGATTGCCGGCGCCAAGCGCTCGGCCCTGTTGCCCGATGTGCCCACACTCAAGGAAATGGGCATCGAAGGGGTGGAGGTCGACCAGTGGTATGCGATCTTTGCGCCGGCCAAAACACCGGCCGATCAGGTGGCCCGCCTGAACCAGGCGCTCAACAAGGTGCTGCAGGACAAGGAGACCATTCAGCGCATCGAAGGCCATGGCGCCGATGTGGAGTCCAGCACGCCCGAGCAACTCGGCGAGATCGTGCGCAAGGACCTGGCCAAGTGGCGCCAGGTGGTGGCCAAGGCCCAGCTGCAGGCCGATTGATGCGCCCCGCCCAGCGCACCATTCCCTGCGTGCTCATGCGCGCCGGCACCTCGCGGGGTCCCTTCTTTCTCAAGGAGTGGCTGCCGCAGGACCCGGCTGCGCGTGACCAGGCCCTGATCGGTGCGATCGGTGCATCCGATCCCCTGCAACTCGATGGCCTGGGTGGCAACAGCACGCTCAACAGCAAGGTCGCCATCGTCTCGCGTTCGACCCAACCCGATTGCGATCTGGACTATCTGTTTGCGCAGGTCGGTGTCGGCCACCAGTCGGTCGACACCCGGCCCAACTGCGGCAACATGCTCTCGGGCGTGGCGCCGTTTGCCATCGAGCAGGGCCTGATCGAGGCGCAGGACGGCACGACCACGGTGCGCATCTTCAACGTCAACACCGGCTCGAAGATCGAGGCCACGGTGCAGACCCCGGGTGCCCGCGTGGTCTACGAAGGTGATGCCCGCATCGACGGTGTGGCGGGCACGGCGGCGCCCATCCTGCTGAACTTTCTGGATGCCTGGGGGGCGGTCACCGGCCAGCTGTTTCCGACCGGTCAGCGCACCGAGCTGATCGACGGGGTGCCCGTCAGCTGCATCGACGCGGCCATGCCGCTGATGATCATGCGGGCGGCCGATCTGGGGCTCACCGGCCGCGAGCGTCCGGCCGAGCTCGATGCCAACACCGCGCTGCTGCAGACAATCGAGTCCATGCGCCGCCAGGCCGGCCTGCGCATGGGCCTGGGCGATGTCTCGGGCAGTGTGGTGCCCAAGCCGGTGATCGTCAGCCCGGGCGATACGCCCGAAAGCATCGTCTCGCGCTACTTCACGCCGCACCGCTGCCATGCCTCGCATGCGGTCACAGGGGCCATCGGCGTGTGCACGGCGTTTGCCTTGCCGGGCACCGTGGCCTCGGGTGCCGAACGTGCCCCCGGCCGCCACCTGTTGTCAGTAGTGCACCCGCAAGGCCAGATCGACATTGACGTGACCCTGGAGGGCCAGGGCGAAGCGGCGGTGGTGCAGAAAGCGGCCCTGGTGCGCACGGCGCGCAAGATCATGCAAGGCCAGCTGCACCTGCCCGACTATGTGTTCCCGGCCGAGGCCGCGGCTTCGGAGGGAGGGGCGCAGTTCCCGAGCGAGCCGGTCACGCTCATCGTGCCGACCACGGCCGGCGGTGGCAACGACACCCTGGCCCGCGTGCTGGCGCGCAAACTCGGGCCCCAGCTGGGCCAGTCGATCGCGGTGGACAACCGCGCCGGCGCCAACGGCAGTGTGGCTGCCGAGTACGTGGCTGCGGCCAGACCCGACGGTCACACCCTGATGTTTGGCTACATCGCCACACATGGCATCCACCCGGTGCTGCAGCCGCTGCGCTACGACCCCGAGCGGGACTTTGCGCCGGTGGGCCTGATCGGCCATTCGCCCAGCGTACTGGTGGTGCGTGCAGACCTGGGCATCCAGTCTGCCCGGCAATTGCTGGACGCCCTCCGTGCACAGCCAGGGCGGCTGCACCATGTGACCGCCGGTGAAGGCACGGTGCCGCACCTGGCCGCGCGGCTGCTGCTCAATGGCCTGGGCGTGGAGGCCGAAGGGGCTCACCATGCGGGGGCTGCACCGGCCCTCAACGCCCTGGTGCGCGGCCAGGCCCACTGGATGCTGCCGAGCCTGTTCAGCGCCCTGCCCTACCTCAAGACCGGCAAGCTGGTGCCACTGGCGATTGCGGGGCAACAGCCCCTGCCCGGCTGGCCGCAGGTGCCCACTTTCGAGGCCCTGGGCCTGTCCGATCTGGACCTGACCCAGTGGTATGGCCTGTTTGCCCCGGCGCAGACCCCGGACACCATCGTGGGCCGCCTGAACGCCGCCCTCAATGCGGTGCTGGCCGAGCCCGAAACGGTGTCGCGCCTGCTCGAAGACGGGGTCCAGGTGCGCACCAGCACGCCGGCGCAACTGGCCGCGCAGGTGCACAGCCAGCTGGCGCACTGGGCCGATGTGCTCTCGCGTTTTGAGCTGGCGGAGGTGGTCGAGGTCTGAGCCTCCTTGTCTGACGGCTGCAGGCCGGGGGGCTCGGAAGTGGCGGTGTTCCTGGCCAATGCGAAGGCGGCCTGCCGGTCAAGCCAGTCGAATGTGGGTGTGGGCGTGGGCGTGGGTTAGTTCTTGTGGGAGAACACCGCACGGTAGGCTTGCTGCGGGTCGTTCGGTGCTTCAGGGTTCGTCATGGTGAGGCGGCCATTGCGCATGAGGGGGCGCAGGTAGTTGTTGCGCACATACCTTGGATGACGTCCCAGCACAATGGCCAGTTCCTCGGCAGACCATTCGCGCAGCTTGCACAGCTCGACCACGACGTCGCACACCTCACCAGGTGGGTGCCTTTGGCCAAAGCCACCGATGCGTGCAGCCAACGCCCCGGGCAAACCGTTCAGCAAGGCGGCGCGGGCTGTCACTTCGGCGCCTGGCCGGGGGTTACCAGATAAGGCACTGGGGTTGGTAGATAAGGTGCCGGAGTTGGTAGATAAGCCGTCAGGGTTGGTAGATAAGGCGCTGTTTTCGGCTGTGTTTTTGTTCAGGCCCAGCCGCTCGGCGGGCAGGTAGTAGGTGGCCGAGCCCCGGCCTTTTTGTATCAGCAGCCCGGCATCACGCAGGCGGCGCAGGGCGGCGCTGGCGGCCAGGGTGTCCACCTTGCTGAGGGCGCGGTAGGCGGCGTTGTCAATGGCGCCGGCTTCGCGCACCACGATCAGGGCCTTGGCTTCGTCGGGGCTGAGCTGGGCGTCTTTGAATTGGGCCAGCCAGGCCACGTCTTCGGCGCCCAGGAAGTGGTGGAAGAAGTAGCGGGCCACAAACTGGTCGTTGCCCCGGTCGGATTCGAACAGCGGCGGAGTCAGGCCGGCTTGTTCCATGGTGTCGCGCATCACGCGGATGCCGCTGCCCTTCGTTTCGGCAAAGCGGGTTTCGTGCAGCACGGCGGCGATGCGGGGGTTGCGCGGCTCGCTGCCGGGCTCGCCCAGGTGTTCGGGCGACTTGAGCGAGAAGCCGGGGTTGCGGATTTCGAGCCGGTTGGCGTAGCGGATGATCTGCACCGAGCTGTGGCTGCGGTAGCTGCGGTGCATGAGCGCGTTGACCAACGCCTCGCGGATGACGCGCTGGGGAATCACCGGTTTGTCCTGGCGCTGCAGATCGCCTTCTTTCAGCGCAAAGCCTTTGGGCAGGTCATCCAGCACGGCGGCCTGGGCGCGGCGGATCAGGCGAAACAACGGGTCGCGCAGTTCGATGGTGTCAAAGCGGCGGTCGGGGTCGGGCACCCATTCACGGCCGGGCACGCGGATGTAGTCCACCCGCGTCATCGGAAAGCAGCGGCGCAGGGCTTGGGGTTTGCCAAAGAGCATGAGCCCGGCCACGGTAGGGCGCCAGGCGCCCCGTTCGTCCTGGCCGATGCAGCCCAGGGCGCGCAGCAGCTCTTCGTCGGACCAGCGCAGTTCTTCGGCGTCGGGGTTGGCTTGGGCACGGGTCTGGCGGTAGTCGGCCAGCGCTTCGGACGCCAGGTCGTCCAGCGTGGCGTCGGGCACCAGCCTGGCGTCAAAGCTGTCGCGCTGGCGGCCTTGGTAGAAAACGGCCTGGTCGTCGTCGGTGCAGTGCTGGTCCACGCTGCCCACACGGCGCAGCGCACCTTTGGGCAAGCCCTGCGATTTGAAGAAGATGGGCTTGTCCTGCGGCTGTGCTTCAGGCACAAAAGCCACGACCACGGCCTGGCCGTTGATCTGTTCAGTACTCAGTTCGATGCGTACCGGCACGTTGAAGGTGTCGCGGCACTGGGTCGCGAGATCGGCGCAAAGTTTGTCGGGCTGTGCAACGCCTTCGACCTGGTAGCCGGGAAAAAGGGCTTGCTCTTCACGCTCGACCCCCAGCAGCAGCCAGCCACCGCCCAGCCCGGGCTCATTGGCAAAGGCGCAGACGGTTTCAAGCAAGGATTTGCCACTCTCGCGGGCGCGTTTGGCTTCAATGCGCTCTGTTTCGTCCAGCAGGTTCAGGTTGTGCAGCAAGTCCAGTGCGGTCATGGCTTTGGCACCTTGGTGGGGGCAGTTCAAAACACCCGGTGCTGCAGCGCCGGCAGCTGGGTCCGCACCGCCTGCAGGCGCTGGCTGTCGCAGTCGGCCAGCACCACGCCGGGGCCTTCGGCCTGCTGCGCCAGCACTTCGCCCCAGGGGTCGATGACCATCGTCTGGCCCCAGGTGCGGCGGCCGCTGGGGTGTCGGCCACCCTGGGCCGGGGCCATGACGTAGGCCAGGTTTTCAATCGCGCGGGCGCGCAGCAGCACTTCCCAGTGGGCCTGGCCGGTGGTGTGGGTGAAAGCACTGGGCACCAGAATCAGGTCGGGCCGCAGTTGCCGGTAGAGCTCGGCAAAGCGCAGGTCGTAACAGACCGACAGGGCCACGCGCCAGGTGTGGCCATCGCGCGAGGGCAGCTCGAAGGCGACCGGCTGGTGGCCCGCCTCCAGCACGCGCGACTCGTCGTAACGCTCACGGCCGTTGTCGTAGGCAAACAGGTGCACCTTGTCGTAACGGGCGACCTGTTCGCCCTGCGGGTTCCAGACCAGGGTGCTGTTGCGCACCCGCCCGGGCTGGTTGCCGCGCAGCGGCAAGGTGCCACCGGCCAGCCACACACCGTGGCGCCGGGCCGCATCGCGCAAGGCATCCTGCAGCGGACCCTGGCCTTCGTCTTCGGCGATCGCGAGCTTGTCAGTGTCCTGCTGGCCGATCAGGCAGAAATATTCGGGCAGGCCCACGAGTTCGGCGCCGGCCTGCGCCGCCTGTGCGATCAGGGCCAGCGCGGTCGCCAGATTGTCCTGCGCATCGGGTCCGGAGACCATCTGGAGGGCGGCGAGTTGCATGGGCTCAGAGGGCTTTCACAGCAGGAATGGCCGTGTTGATAATGCCGCCGCCCAGGCACACCTCGCCGTCATACAGCACGGCGCTCTGCCCCGGCGTGACCGCCCATTGCGCATCGGGAAAGTGCAGGCCGAAGGCCGTGGCGGTCTGGCCGCCAGCGCCTGCGCTCAGGGTGCAGGGCGCATCGGACTGGCGGTAGCGGGTCTTGGCCGCGTAAGCGCCCGGCGTGGGCGGCACACCCGCGCACCAGCTGGCGTCTTCGGCCTGCAACCCTTGCGAGAGCAGCCAGGGGTGGTCATGGCCTTGCACCACCCACAGGGTGTTCTTGTCGATGTCCTTGCGGGCGACAAACCAGGGCTGGTGTTCGCCTTGGCCCTTTTGCGCGCCCTTGGCCTTGATGCCGCCAATGCCCAGGCCCTGGCGCTGGCCCAGCGTGTAAAAGCTCAGGCCCACATGCTGGCCGATCGTGCGTCCGGTCGGGTCCTTGATCGGGCCGGGCTCCTTGCGGATGTAGCGGTTGAGGAATTCGCGAAACGGCCGCTCGCCGATGAAGCAGATGCCGGTCGAATCCTTCTTTTTGGCGTTGGGCAGGCCGATCTCTTGGGCAATGCGGCGCACCTCGGTCTTGTGCAGTTCGCCGACCGGGAACAGCGTTTTGGCCAGCTGCGCCTGGTTCAGGCGGTGCAAAAAATAGCTTTGGTCCTTGGACGGGTCCAGGCCCTTGAGCAGTTCGTGGCGGCCGGTGGCCGCGTTCAGCCGTACCCGTGCATAGTGGCCGGTGGCGATCTTCTCGGCCCCCAGCCGCATGGCGTGGTCAAGAAAGGACTTGAACTTGATCTCGGCGTTGCACAGGATGTCCGGGTTGGGGGTGCGCCCGGCCTGGTATTCGCGCAGGAATTCGGCAAACACCCGGTCCTTGTATTCGGCCGCAAAGTTGACGTGCTCGATCTCGATGCCGATCACGTCCGCCACCGCAGCGGCGTCCACAAAGTCGATGTTGGAGGAACAGTATTCGCTGTCGTCGTCATCTTCCCAGTTCTTCATGAAGATGCCGACCACGTCGTAGCCTTGTTGTTTGAGCAAGTGGGCACTTACAGCGGAATCAACGCCGCCGGAGAGGCCGACGACCACACGGGTTCTGGAAGACATGGCCGGATTATCGCTGCGGGTCTTGTGAGATCGCGAGGCGCGCAACGCCCCCCACGTCATGGCGCGTGGGCACCACAGCCTGGCAGGACCCGGCCATTTCGTCTCAAGCCGATCGCGTCGGCCACAGCACCGCCGCGATCGACAGCACCATCAGCACCACCGCCGTCCAGTCCTGCCAGTGCAGCACCTCGCCCAGCCACAGCGCGCCACTGAACACCCCCACCACCGGAATCAGCATCACGCTCAGCGTTGAGGCCACGGGCGGCAGGCTGCGTGCCAGGTAAAACCAGGCGGTGTGTGCAAAGCCGAACACCAGCACCGCGTTGAACACGATCGACGCCCAATGCACCGGCGAGGGCGCCACCCAGCGGTCCTGCTCGAAGACCAGTGACAGCACCGTCATGACCACGGCCGTGAGGGTCGCCATCCAGAACGAGATGGTCAGCGTGGACACCGGCATGGTGGTGCGACGCAGCAGCTGCGTGCCCAGCGCCCAGGCACTGGCTGCCAGCAGCGCCAGCACCACGCCCTGCGGCCGTCCGCTGAGGTTGCTGAGCTCGTGCCACAGCAACAGCCCCACGCCCAGCGTGGCTGCGGCCACCCCCGACCAGGCCCGTGGCGCCAGCCGGTTGCCAAAGTACAGCGCCCCCAGCACCGCGGAAAACATCGGCATGGTGTAACCCAGAATGGCCGAACGCCCGCTCGAGAGCGACTGCACCGCGATGATGATCAGCGCGTGCCAGAAAAACATGTTGAACACCGCCAGCACCAGCAGCTCGCGCCAGTGCTCGCGCGGCACACGAAACGACACCCGCATCAACAGCAGCGCCAGACCCAACACCGGCACACCCAGCCACAGGCACAACATGCGAAACGTGAGCGGCGGAAACCCGGTCACCCCGAGTTTCATGATCGGCCAGTTGATGCCCCAGACAAGGGTCAGCAGGACGAGCAGCGTCCATTGGCGGGAGGAGAGTTTGTGCATGGGGGGATCTTAGGCCAGACACTGAAAATGACATGCACCCGTTGCGACTTGACAATGTTATTTCAATGTAATAACTTTGGGCGTTCATTTGACCGGAGTTCAGTCATGCATGTGACCATTCGCCCATTTGGCAATTCCAAAGGGGTCATCATTCCAAAGCCATTGCTGGCGCAGGTCGGCTTGCAGGACGAGGCCGACATCGAAGTTCAGGACGGCGCGCTTGTCCTGCGACCCGTCAAGGCGCCGGTCCGCCAAGGCTGGGCGCAGGCCGCTCAGGCGATTGCTGCAGCGCAAGAGGATGATCAGGTCCTCGGCGACCAGCCCCTGACGGATGAGGACGAATGGCAATGGTGAAGCGTGGCGACATCTGGCTCATCAACCTGGATCCGACGGTCGGTAGCGAAATCCGAAAAACCCGTCCCTGTGTCGTGGTGTCACCCGGCGAAATGAACGACCACTTGCGCACGGTCATCGTGGTGCCCATGACCTCCAAAGGCTTCGATGCGCCGTTTCGACCCACCCTGACTTTTCAGGGCCAGGCTGGACGCATCCTGCTGGACCAGATTCGCACGGTGGACAAGGCGCGGCTGGTCAAAAAACTGGGAAGCCTGACAGCACAGACACACCAGAAAGTGATGAATACCTTGCTGGAGCTTTTTGCTGTCTGAACTGCTTGCAGCAGGAGGCGCGTCCACAGGCAGGGGCCCCTCATAAAATCCCCCGCATGACTTTCCTCGACATGCTGCGCGCCGCCGAGCGCCAAAACCGCTCCATGCTGTGCGTGGGCCTGGACCCTGAACCGACCAAGTTTCCGGCCGGCCTCAAGGGTGACGCCAACAAGATCTACGACTTCTGCGCCCGCATCGTCGACGCCACGGCCGATCTGGTCAGCAGCTTCAAGCCGCAGATCGCCTACTTTGCCGCGCACCGCGCCGAAGGCCAGCTTGAGCGCCTGATGGAACACATGCGCCGTGTGGCGCCGCAGGTGCCGATCATTCTGGACGCCAAGCGCGGCGACATCGGCTCGACCGCCGAGCAGTACGCCAAGGAGGCTTTTGATCGCTACGGGGCCGATGCCGTGACGCTCTCGCCCTTCATGGGCTGGGACTCGGTCGCGCCGTACCTCCAGTACGAGGGCAAGGGCGCGTTTTTGCTGTGCCGCACCTCCAACCCCGGCGGCGACGACCTGCAGAACCAGCGCCTGGCCTCGGTCGACGGCCAGCCGCGCGTGTACGAGCATGTGGCCGCGCTGGCCCAAGGTCCGTGGAACACCAACGGCCAGCTGGGTCTGGTGGTGGGCGCCACCTACCCCGCCGAGATTGAACGTGTGCGCAGCATCGCGCCCACGGTGCCGCTGCTGATTCCGGGCGTGGGCGCGCAGGGCGGCGACGCGGTCGCCACCGTCAAGGCCGGCTGGCGCGAGGGCGCGTCCATCATCGTCAATTCATCGCGCGCGGTGCTGTACGCCAGCAGTGGCGCTGACTTTGCCGAGGCTGCCCGCAAAGTGGCCATGGCCACGCGCGACACGCTGGAAGCAGCCAAATTCAGCTGAAGGCTCAGCGGCGTTCCCACAGCGCCATGCCCCGCTGGGCCTTGCTCACATCCACCGGGTCGAGGGCGACAGGTCCCTGGGGGGTCTGACGCAGCGCCTGGGCGAGCAACATGAGGGCTGCGTCGGGGCCATCCAGCAATTCCAGTTCCAGTTCGAGCAGGTCTTCGGTCAGCGCGGTGCCGGGCACATGGACGCGGCCTTGGTCGAGCGCGACTTCGATGCGCGCACCGGCGTGGTCGATGCGCCAGCGCTGACGCTCGAAGTCGGTGGCAAACAGCGGCTGCAGGGACGGGCGCAGGGCCATGAGTTCAGCTGCCAGCACGGCATCGTCCACCAGCGCGGCAAAGTCCAGAGCGCCGGGGGTGGTCGGGCCTTCCCATTCCTGGCGGCGTGAGAGGCCGCCTGTGCTGCGGCCCGCGGTCTTGACGGTCAGCAGCCATTGCGCGCCCGCAAGGCGTTCGCGCACGGCCATGCGGCGGGTCTTGAGGGCCAGGTCGGGCGTGTCGAAATAGGTGTTGAGCAGGCGTTGCGCCGAGTCGGGCGCGGTCAGCAAGGGGTGGCTCAGCAGGCGCGGCAGGTCGCCTGGCTGCAGGCGGAGTTTGAGTTCGGTTTCCAGAGGCATGCGGGATTATCGGCACCCCATGCGGCTTCGTGCCGGTGATCGCGTCCAGCGGTATCGCTTATGGCGCAGGGCTGGCGATGCCGCCGGTCTGGCCGCCCTCAAACTGCGCACGCAGCAGTTCGACAGTGCTCTCGAGCGTGCTGACCACCGGCAAGCCGGTGGCCTGGCGGACCGCTTCAGCAGTATGGGCCAGGCTGATCTGGGCCAGGGCGATGGCGCGGCAACCCTGTTGTACGAGCTCGCGGGCAGCGTCGACCACGGCCTGGTCGTGCGCGGCACGGTCGCCCCGTTGCAGGGCCTCCAGCGCACCCACGGCCAGGGCGGTGCGCAAGGTCACCTGGGGTGGGAACTCGGCGGGCATGCTGGCCAGTGTGGGGGCAAAGCTGGCCAGCAGACCCAGCGGCTGCGGCAGGTCCACGGCCATTTGCAACAGCGCGTCGTTGGGCTTGAGCACGCACTTGCCGGGGTGCAGGGGCACGAGGGCGTCGATGCAGGCGCCGAAGGCCGAGCAGGTAAAAACCAGCGCCTGCGCACCGCTGGCGCTGGCGTAATCGGCCAGACGAACAAAGCGGCCATAGAGCGCCGCGTCGGGCACGCCACCACAGCGCTCGAGGTCTGCGGCCAGGCTGTCGTCGAGCAGGTTCATGCGCAGCGGCGCCGGCCACAAGCGCTCGAAGGCGGCGTTGGCCGGCGCCATGGACGCCGCAAAACCATGGATGAGGGCGATGCGCAAGGGCGCAGCGGCTTGCAGGGGCCTGCGCCCCTGTTCAGGCGCCATCCGTGTGACCTCAGTCGCTGGTGATGTTGGCCTCGCGAATCACCTTGCCGTAACGGGCCAGCTGTTCGCGGGTCAGGTTCTGGAAGGCTTCGGGCGAGGTGCCGACGATCTTGAGGCCCAGGCCGGCGTAGCGTTCCTTGATTTCAGGATCGGCCAGGGCCTTGACGGCTTCGCGGTTGAGGCGGTTGATGATGTCGCGCGGCACGCCGGGCGGCGCGGTCAGTGCGAACCAGGTGCTGAACTCGAAACCGGGCACGCCCACTTCTTCAAAAGTGGGCACGTTGGGGTATTCGGGGTGCCGGGTCTTGGCGGGCACGCCGATCATGCGCAGCTTGTTGGCCTTGACCAGGGCCGAGACGGTGGCAATGCCCTGGAAGGTCACGTTGACCATGCCCGCGACCGCATCCTGCGCAGCCTGGCTGGCGCCCTTGTAGGGCACGTGCTTGAGCTTGAGGCCGGTGTGGGCCGCGAACATGGCGCCGGCCATGTGCTGCGGGCTGCCGTTGCCGCCCGAGGAATAGGTCACGCTGTCAGGATTGGCACGGGCCGCGGCCACCAGGTCGGCGATGGTCTTGAAGGGCAAGTCCATCGGCACGGCGGCGGTGAAGTCGATGATCGCGACCTGCGAGATGTAGCTGAAGTCGTTGAGCGGGTTGAACGGCGTGTTGCGGTTCAGGTTGGGCACCATGGTCAGGATGCTGTCGTTGAAACCGCCGATGGTGTAGCCGTCGGGCGCGGCCTTGGCCAGGCGGTCGGCCCCGATGATGCCGGCTGCGCCGGTGATGTTCTCGACCACGATGGACTGGCCCATGTTGACCGACATTTTCTGGGCGAGCAGACGGGCGGCCACGTCCACCGCACTGCCGGCGGCCAGCGGAATGATCATGCGGATCGGCTTGGTCGGGTAAGCCGCCTGGGCCTGAGCCTGCGTGGCCACCCCAAGACCCCCCAGGGACGCCAGCGTGAACGCCAGCCCCTTGACCATGCGGGAAATTGTCTTGTGCTTCATGTCACTGTCTCCTTTTAAAAAACCGGAATGAAAGAGGGCCCGCCACAGGCTCAAACCTGCAGGCCGAGCACGCGGATGGCGTTTTCCCCCAGGATCGCCAGCCGCTCGTCGTCGCTGAGCTCGGGGGTGCTCATGACGTGGGTGACCGGGTCTTCTTCCCAGGGGATGGGGTGGTCGGTGCCGATCATGATCTGACCGGGGCCGACTTCGACCGCCAGATGCCGCAGGGCCTCCGGCGTGAACACCAGCGAATCGACATAGATCTGGCGCAGGTATTCCGAAGGCTTCTTGCGCAGCACGATCTCGGGGTTGCAGTTCTGCGGCGAGACGTAGCAGGCGCGGTCCATGCGCGGCGCATACGAGCCCAGAAAGCCACCGCCATGCGCGGCCAGCACCTTGAGGTCGGGGAACTTGTCGAAGATGCCCTCGAAGATCAGTTTTTCGAGTGCGATGGTGGTGTCCAGCGGGTTGCCAATGGTGTTGGCCAGCCAGCCATTGCCCTTGAAGCGCGCCTGCAGCTCGGGCGTGCTTTGCGGGTGGATGAAGAGCATCACGCCCAGCTCCTGCGCCTTGGCCAGCACCGGGTGGAATTCGGGGTGGCAAAAGTCACGGCCGGCCACGCTGCCGCCGATGGCCGCGCCCTTGAGGCCGTACTTGCGCACGGCTTCTTCGAGCTGCTGCACCGCCAGGTCCGGGAACTGCATGGCCAGGGAGCCGAAAGCGGCAAAGCGCCGCGGCTCGCGCGCGCACAGCTCGGCCAGGCCTTCGTTGTGGATGCGGCAGATCGCCTCGGCGGTGTCGCGGTCCTTGCGGTACCAGAAGGGGTTGATGCTGAGCACCTGCATGTCAATGCCCATGCGGTCCATGGCGGCCAGGCGCGCAGGGATGTCGATGAAATGCTCGGGCACGCCCTTGACCGGCGGGATCACGCTCGGCGCGTCCTCGCCCATGAGGTCGATCGCGGCTTGAAAGAAGCAATGCGCATGCACGTCAACCGTGCGGGCGCGCTGGCCCTTGAGGATGACCGGGGCGCGGCGCAGCGAAGGGCCGGCCTCCTCGCCGATGGGCATCATCGGTCGCAGGGCGCAGCCGCAAAAGCGCAAGCCCCCCAGGGGGTGCGAATGGCCTTGCGGCATCAACCAGTTCTTGAACATCCTGAAACAACCTTTCGTCAGAGGGAAGCCGGCTGCGCATCGCGCAGCCGGGTGGCCGCGTGCTCGACGGCGCGCAGCATGCGGCTGTGGGCGCAGCAGCGGCACAGGTGTTTGTCTAGCGCGCGCACGATGTCTTCGCGCTGCGGCTGGGGGTTGTGGGCGAGCAGGGCAGCGGCCGAGGTGACGATGCCCGAGACGCAGTAGCCGCACTGGGCCGCGCGCAGCTCGACAAAGGCGGCCTGCACCGGGTGCGGCTGCCCGGGCGTGCCCAGGCCTTCGAGCGTGGTGATGCGCCGGCCTTCGACGGCCCACAGCGGCAGGTTGCAGGCGGTCTGGGGCTGGCCATCGACCAGCACCATGCAGGCGCCGCATTCGCCCTGGCCGCAGCCGAATTTGGGGCCCGAGAGGCCCAGTTCGTCGCGCAGCACCGACAGCAGCGTGCGCTGCGGGTCAAAACTGCCGGTGTGTTCTTGTCCGTTGACGTGCAGCATGAAGATCCTTTCAGTCGCCCTGGGCGGCATGCACGGCCTGCAGCAGGCGTTCGGGGCTGAGGGGCAGGCTGCGGATGCGAATGCCCAGCGCCTGGCTGACGGCATTGGCCAGGGCCGCGGCCACCGGCCCCTGTGCGGCTTCGCCCGCCCCCAGCGGCGGCGCCTCGGGCCGGTCGAGCACGTGCACGCAGACCTCGGGCACTTCGGAAAACCGCAGCACCGGGTAGGTGCTCCAGTCGCGGCTGGTCACGCCCTCGGCGTCAAAGGCCACCTCTTCCTTGAGGGCCCAGCTCATGCTTTGCAGGGCACCGCCTTCGATCTGGTTGAGCACGCCATCGAGGTCGACCACCATGCCGACATCGACCGCGAGGTCGAGGTTGAGCACCCGCACCTGCTCGCCGACCTGCACGCGCGCCAGCACGGCGCACCAGGCGCCACTGTTCTTGTAGCGCGCCCAGGCCAGGCCGTGGCCGATGCCGGCTTCGGTGTCGGGCGCCGTGCCCCACCAGGCCGAGCGCTGCACCACGGCTTCCAGCACGGCCAGGGCGCGTTCGTCCTGCAGGTGGCGCCGGCGAAAGGCCAGCGGGTCCTGCCCGGTGGCCTCGGCCAGCTCGTCCATGAAGGACTCGATGGCCATGACATTGGCAAAGGCGCCCAGGGCCCGCATGGCCGAGGTGCGCAGCGGCATGACCAGCAGCCGGTGGTTGAGGACCCGCACATGCGGCAGGGCGTAGCCGGGCACCGCATTGCGGTCGGCACCGCCGCCGGCCGACAGCGGCGGATTGATGGCCAGCGGCAGGGGCTGGCCACCGACCATCTGGCTGGCCGCCAGCAGGGTCGAGGTGCGGGCGCGGCCGGGCCGCGAGCTGTAGCCGTTGGCCCACAGGGCATGCTGCCAGTGCGTGATCTGGCCGCTGGCGTCGACACGGGCCTGCAGCTGCACGCTCTGCGCGGCGCCCAGCGGCGCATGCGAGAGCTCGTCTTCGCGCGACCAGAGCACCCGCACCGGCACACCGGGGCAGTGCAGGGCCATCAGCACCGCGTCAAACGCCACATCGTCGGCGCCGTTGTGGCCGTAGCAGCCCGCGCCCTCGACATGGTGGATGGTGATGTCCTCGCGGCGCAGGGACGCCAGGCGCGTGCCCAGCGCCAGCACGATGTCGTCGCGCAGGTTGTGGATGCCCTGGCTGTGGGTCCAGACTTCGAGCTGCTGGCCGTCCCAGCGCGCCACGGCGCAGGACGGGCCGATCGAGCCGTGCGCCAGATAGGGTTTGAAGTAATCGGCCACAAAGTGGCGGTTGTCGTCCGCGGCGGCAGGGGCCTGCTCGGCCCAGGCGGACTCGCCCTGTTCGAAGGCCACGGTGGTCTGGTGCTCGGCGCTGCGCAGGAACTGCGGCAGGCTGTGCACCGGCGGCAGGGGCTCGGGCCGCTGCCACTGCAGGGCTGCTGCCAGCCGGCCGGCCCAGTGCTCGGCCTCGTGCTCGCGGGACGCCACCACCGCCACAAACTGGCCGTCGGCCCAGCACTGCACGCCGGCGGGCAGGTTCTCGACCAGGTCCTGTGGCCAGTTCAGGCGTTGCGCCGCCATCGCCGGCGCCCGCACCACGCGGCCGTGGCACAGGCCGGGCAGGCGCAGGTCGTGAATGAAGCGGGCCTGGCCAAACACCTTGTCCTGCAAGTCCACCCGGGGCGCGATGCGCTGGCCCAGCAGGCGCCGCGCAGCCGCGGGCTTGGGCGCATGGTGGCCCTGGTATTCGGTATCGAGGTCCTGCGGTGTGATCAGCTGCCAGTAGTCGCCCAGCACCCGGCCATCGGCGGCGAGCACCTGGCCGTCGTGCACCGTCAGGCTCTCAAGGGACTGGCCCGAGCGCTCGGCCGCACGGGCCAGCGCCAGGCCCCGCACTTCGGCGCAGGCATGGCGGATGGCACCGCCGCTGTCCTGGATCGAGAGGCTGCCCGAGGTCACGCCCTCGTCAGGGCCCCGGGCGGTGGTGGCCGGACTGATCTGCACCCGGTGCAGGGCCACGTCGAGTTCCTCGGCCGCCAGCAGGCGCAAGGCGCTCAGGATGCCCTGGCCAAGTTCGGCCTTGCCGGTGGCCAGCTGCACCACGCCGGGCTGCTGCAGGCTCAGCCACTGCGACAGGCGCGGGTTGGTGTGCAGGCTGCCCGGGCGTTGCGGGCCGCCCTGGCTCCGGTCGATGACAAAGCCGCGCACGGCCGGTGCCGCGCCGGCAGCACCCACAGCCGTGGAAGCAGAAGCACCCTGGACAGCAGTCATGGTGGCAAACGCTCAGCGCTTGTGGTGCTCGGCCGAAATCGGCCGGGTTTCGCCGGTTTCGGTCAGCGTGCGGGTGGCTTCGACCGAGGCGTAGGTCCAGAGGATCTTCATCGGTTCGGTGTCCGAGCAATTGCGAAAGCGGTGCGACACATTCGGCGGGATCCAGGTGGTGTCAAAGGGCTTGAGCTCGTGCACCTCGCCGTTGATGTCCAGGTAGGCGTGGCCGCTGAGCAGCATCACGCTTTCCTCGCAGTTGTGGCTGTGAAAGGGGATGGCGGTGCCCGGCGCGAATTCGGTGATGCCGTTGATGAAACTGCGCGCGCCCACCGAAGGACCGACCAGCGGGGTGGTGCGGGCGCCGCCGCCACGGTCGTGGCTGGCGAGCTGGTCGGGCCGCAGGACGGCGGGCTGACGGGTGTCGGCGGTGGGGGTTTGCATGGTGCTTTCTCCTGAGGTTCAGGCGCGAGACGGGCCGCGCCAGACGGTCTTGATCTGCATGAATTCGTACAGGCCCAAGGCGCCCAGTTCGCGCCCGTAGCCCGAGGCCTTGCTGCCCCCAAACGGCAGTCGCGGGTCGGAGGCGACCATGCCGTTGATGAACACTGCGCCGGCCTGCAGCTGGTGCACCAGGGCCTGCGCCTGTTCGAGGTCCTGGCTCCAGAGAGCGGCGCCCAGGCCAAAGGGGGTGTCGTTGGCCACGCGGATGGCGCTGGCCACATCGGGCACGCGCAGGATGGCGGCGGCCGGACCGAAGGTTTCCTCGCGCGCCACGGTCATCTGCGGCTGCACATGGTCGAGCACGGCGGGCTGGTAGAAGGCGCCGGGGCCCTCGACGGGCTGGCCGCCCAGCAGCAGTTGCGCGCCTTCGCGCACCGAGGCGAGCACTTGCTGGTGCAGCTCGTCGCGCAGCGAGCGCTTGGCCATCGAGCCCTGGGTGGTGCCGGCGGCCTGCGGGTCGCCGACCACCAGCGCCCGCACGCCTTCGCAGAAGTGGTGCACAAAGGCGTCGGCCACCGCGTCCTGCACGATGAAGCGCTTGGCGGCAATGCAGCTCTGCCCGGTGTTCTGAAAACGCGCCTTGACGGCCACGGCCGCAGCGGCGGCCACATCGGCATCGGCCAGCACGATGAAGGGGTCGGAGCCGCCGAGTTCGAGCACCTGCTTCTTGAGCGCCTGAGCGGCCAGACCGGCAATCTGGCGGCCTGCCGGAGTCGAGCCGGTGAAGGTCACGGCCGCCACACGCGGGTCGGCAATCAGGGCCGGCACGCCAGCGGCGTCGACCAGCACGGTGGTGAACAGGCCATCTGGCACGCCGGCGTCCTGCATGAGCTGCTGCAGCGCCAGCGCGCATTGGGGCACGTTGCTGGCGTGCTTGAGCACCAGGCCATTGCCCCCGGCGAGCACCGGAGCGACGGCCCGCATGACCTGCCAGAAGGGGTAGTTCCAGGGCATCACGGCGAGCACCAGGCCGACCGGGTCGTAGACCACGCGGCTATCGGTGGCGTTGCTGGCGATCACCTGGTCCTGCAGGTAGCCGGGCGCGGCCTCGGCGTAGTGCTCAAAGTTCCAGGCGCATTTTTCGACCTCGCCCACGGCCTCGGCCAGCGGCTTGCCCATCTCCAGCGTGATGGTCAGGCCCAGCGCCTGCTTGCGTTCGCGCAACACCTGCGCCACCTGGCGCAGCACCTGCAGGCGCTCGGCCAAGGGCGTGCGTGCCCAGGCGGCCTGCGCCGCGGCCGCGCGCGTGAGCAGGGCCTCGATCTGGCCGGGCGTGTGCTGCGGGAACCGGGCCAGCTCTTCGTCGGTGGCGGGGTTGATCGAGACGATGTCCTTCATGCCGTGACTTCCAGTCGGGCAATGCCCAGTTGATCGGCCAGGGCGCCGAGCTCGTCGAGCAGCACGGGCGGCACCGGGATGCCCTGCGCGGTGTAGCGGCTGCGCTTTTCGTGGCTTTGCTCGCCGGGCAGCCAGATGCGGTCGAAGCCGGGCAGACGCGCGCTGTTGCGGATGTCGCGCACCAGCTCGTCGACCTTGTGCTTGAAGAGGGCCGGGTCGCCAAAGGCGGCCAGGTCGATGACCAGGATCGCCTGGCCGGTGTTGGTCACGCTGTGCGCGTCGTTGTTGAAGTCGACCACATCGCGGCCCATGGCCGCGCCGCCCAGGGTGCCGGCCAGCAGGCCGACGATCAGGGCCAGGCCATAGCCCTTGTGCTCGCCGATCGGCAGCAGAAAACCTTCGTTGGAGCGCTTGGGGTCCAGCAGGGGCTGGCCCTGGCGGTCGATCATCCAGCCGTGGGGCATCATCTCGCCGCGCTTGGCCTTGATCTTGACCTTGCCGTAGGCGGCCACGGTGGTGGCCATGTCGAGCACCACCGGCGGTTCGGACTCGGTCGGGATGCCGGCCGAGATCGGGTTGGTCGAGAGCAGCATGTCGGTGCCACCCCAGGGCGCCATGTGGTTGGCGTTGCCGACCGCAAAGTAAAGGCCCAGCATGTCGTGCTGCAGCGGCTTGCGCGAATACAGCGAGGCCGGTCCGGCATGGTTGCTGTAGCGGGTGCTGACCCAGGCCACGCCGGCCTCGCGCGCTTTTTCAATCGCCAGGTCCACCGCATACGACACCACCAGATGCCCCATGCCGTTGTCGCCATCGACCACCGCCATGGCCGCGCGCTCGTGCACGACCTTGATGCGCGGGTTGCGGTTGACGCCGCCGGCCTGCAGGCGCTTGATGTAGTTGGGCAGGCGGATCACGCCATGGCCGTCCGAACCCTGCAGGTCGGCTTCGGCCATGAGGCTGGCGATCTGCGCGGCATCGGCCTGCGGCAGCCCTTCCTTGACAAAGGCGGCTTCGATAAAACGCTGGAGCTGCGCGTAGGTGGTGGTGCTCATCGTGGATGGGACTGCTTTGAAATATGGGCAAACTGTAGAAGCCTTACAAGACCCTGTCCAATGCTGTTTTCGGCCAATGCCATATCATTTTGCGATGGCAAGGAGGCCTGCCCGTGCACCTCAAAACCCTGCGCAACTTCATCACCGTGGCCGACAGCGGCAGTCTGACAGCGGCTGCGGCGGCCATTCCATTGGCCCAACCGGCCCTGACGCGGCAGATGCGCGAACTCGAAGAAGAAATGGGCGTGGCCCTGCTGCAGCGCCTGCCGCGCGGCGTGCGCCTGACGCAGGCGGGGGTGAGCTTTTACGAGTCGGCCCAGCGCATCCTGGCCGAGCTCGGTCGGCTGCGCCAGCAGCTCGCCAGCAGCCAGGGCCAGGCGCAGGCGACTGTGGTGCTGGGGGTCTCGCCCACGCTGGCAAGGGTGCTGCTGCCCGGCCTGTTCGAGAAATGCCAGGATTCGCTCGAAGGCGTGGGCCTGCGCACCCGCGAGGCCTTCACCCCGGCCCTGCTCGAATGGCTGGAGCGCGGCGTCATCGACATGGCCATCGTCACCAACCCGCCGCCGATGCGCTCGGTGGCGCTGCAGCCCCTGCTGGGCGAGCCATTTGCGCTGGTGTCGCACCCCTCGATGAGGGTCGGGCCGGTGGTCTCGGTCAGCCAGCTCACGCGCATGCCGCTGATCATGACCAGCCTGCACCGGCGCATCGTCGAGCACCAGATGTCGGCCCTGGGCAAGCCGCTGAACCTGCAGGCCGAGATCGACTCGGTTGAATCGATCTGCGAACTGCTCGAGCGCGGACGCTGGGCGACCATCATGCCGATCTCGGTCTTCAAGCAAAGCCGGCAATACAGCCACCTGGTGCTCTCCGAGATTTCGGGCGTGCAGCTCAACCGCATGCTGGTCATGGCCACGCGCATCGAACCACGCCCGCAGGCCGCCCAGGCCATGCTGCAGGAGCTCATCGAGGCCGAGTTCTCGCGCCTGACGCGGCTGGGCGTCTTCAGCTTCGCCACCCAGAGCAGCCTGCCGCCAGCGGTCTGACCCCTCCCCCCTTTTTTCAGGAGCCCCCCATGTCCCTTGACACCCTGCAAGCCCAAAGCATCGACGGCCAGCCGCTCGATCTTTCGCGATACCGCGGCCGCGTGCTGCTGATCGTCAACACCGCCAGCGCCTGCGGCTTCACGCCGCAGTTCGCCGGCCTTGAACAGCTGCACCAGCGCTACGCCGACCAGGGCCTGACGGTGCTGGGTTTTCCGTGCAACCAGTTTGGCGGTCAGGACCCGGGCGACAACGCCCAGATCGCCGGCTTCTGCCAGAAAAACTACGGCGTGACTTTCCAGATGATGGCCAAGGTCGAGGTCAACGGCGCCAACGCCCACCCGGTTTACCAGTGGCTCACCGCCGAGGCCCCGGGCCTGCTGGGCACCAAGGCCATCAAGTGGAACTTCACCAAATTCCTCGTTGGCCGCGACGGCCGCGTGATCAGGCGCTACGCGCCGCAGGATGCACCGGAAAAACTCGCGGCCGACATCGAAGCGGCGCTGGCGGCAAGCTGAAGATCGGGAGCGCCCTGGTCGCGGACTTGGCGGTCAGGCACGGGGACGCCGGGCCATCAGCTGGCGCGCAGCCTGCTGCACCTGGCTGGCATCGACCCGCGCCACAGACTCCAGCACCGGTGCATAGCCCACCGGGATGCGCGGCGCACCCAGTCGGCTGACGGGGATATCCAGCGCCTGCGCCACGGTGGCAGCAATTTCAGCCCCGAAGCCTGCCGCCTGGATGGCCTCGTGGACCACGAGCAGACGGCCGGTTTTTTCGCAGGAGGCCAGCACCGCCTCGCGGTCCCAGGGCCAGAGGGTACGCAGGTCGATGAGTTCGACCTCGACGCCCTCGCGGGCCAGCTGCGCGCAGGCCGCCTCGCAGACCTGCAGCTGCCGGCTCCAGCTGACCAGAGTCAGGTCCCGCCCTTCGCGGCGAAGGGCGGCACGGCCCAGCGGCACTTGCAGCCCCACATCCACCTCGCCCGTCAGGCCCCAGAGCGTCTTGTGCTCCATGTACACGACCGGGTCGCCGCATTGCATGGCCGACTGCAGCAGGCTGTAGTTGTCCTGCGGTGTTGACGGGCAAACCACGACCAGCCCCGGGATGTGCGCAAACCAGGCCTCCAGCGATTGCGAATGCTGGGCCGCTGACGCATCCCAGATGCCACTGGGCATGCGCGCCACCAGCGGCACCCGGCCCTGGCCACCGAACATGTAACGGTTCTTGGCCGCCTGGTTGATGATCTCGTCCATGCCGCACAGGGCAAAGTCAACGACCCGCATCTCGACCACCGGCCGCAGGCCGGCCAGGGCCATGCCCACGCTGGCGCCCATGATGGCGGCTTCGCTGATGGGGGTGTCGATCACCCGCTGCGGCCCGAAGTCTGCCTGCAGGCCCTTGTACTGGCCAAAGATCCCGCCACGGCCCACATCTTCGCCCACCACGACCACGCGCGGATCGGCTGTCATGCGGTCCCGCACCGCTTGCACGGCGGCTTCGGCGTAGCTCATCGTCTTCAGAACCATTGGCCTTCTCCGGTGGTCTGGACATCGGTGTAGGCCGCGTCGGCCAGCGGCCAGGGCGCCGTGTCGGCGCGCTGCACCGCCTGCGCCACCTCGTCATCGGCCTGCGCATCGAGTGCCTGCAGATCGGCCAGCGCCCCCCCAGCGGCCAGGTAGGCGTCGCGAGCCCTGGCCATCGGGTCCAGCCGCAGCGCGGCCTCGACTTCGGCCGGGTCCCGGTAGAGCGCCGGATCCACGGAAACATGGCCCTTGACGCGGTAGGTCAGGGCATGCAGCAGGCGCGGGCCCTGCCCGCCGCGAACGGCCTGCAGGCATAGCGCAGCGGCCTGGTAAACGGCCCACACATCATTGCCATCGACCTGCACCGCCTCAATGCCCAGGCTCTCGCTGCGGGCAGCCGCCCCGGGCCCGGCGATCATGGGCGCGCTGGCGGTGGTGGCGCTCCAGCGGTTGTCTTCGCAGACAAAGAGCACCGGCAAGGTGTGGATGCGCGCCCAGTTGAGGGCTTCCAGAAACGGGCCCCGGTTGGTGGCACCATCACCAAAAAAACAGACCGTCACATGCGGCCGCTGCTGGAGCTTGATGGCATGGGCTGCACCCACCGCAATGGGCAAGCCGGCGGCCACCACGCCATTGGCACCGAGCATGCCCACCGAGAAGTCGGCGATGTGCATCG
>Ga0255182_1000309_pt1 | contig 37056 bp, 32 predicted proteins | sample Atl_UVDOM_RepA_8_FD_188420 | JGI IMG/M metagenome (GOLD analysis project Ga0255182, IMG submission 188420) | Freshwater microbial communities from Altamaha River, Georgia, United States - Atl_UVDOM_RepA_8d | ecosystem: Environmental > Aquatic > Freshwater > River | place: USA: Georgia...
TAGCGGCAGATAGCATCTTTACCACCCTTATGGGAGAGGAGGTAGAGCCGCGGCGCCAGTTCATCGAAGACAATGCCTTGCGCGTAGCCAATTTAGACGTCTAAAGGATCGATTGATATGCCCCCTGATCTATCTGATCAGCTGGTCATTGCGCTGTCCTCGCGGGCATTGTTTGACTTCGAAGAAGAAAATCGTCTGTTCGAACAGGCTGACGATCGTGCCTATATGAGACTGCAAAGCGAACGGATGCAGATCCCTGCCAATCCGGGGGTCGCATTCTCTTTGGTGCGCAAACTTCTCGCCTTTAATACGTCGCCTCGTCATCGTGTAGAAATTGTGGTGCTTTCTCGCAATGACCCGGTATCTGGCCTTCGTGTCTATCATTCTGCCCAGCAGCATGGTCTTCCCATACAAAGAGGCGTGTTCACTAGGGGCCGGTCGCCTTACCGATATTTAAAGTCGTTAGGCGCTCATCTTTTTCTTTCGGCGAATGCGTCAGATGTGGAGCAGGCCTTGCAAGCCGGCTATCCGGCTGCCCATGTCTACCCTCATTCCACAAAAGCGGCAGAGAATTTTCCGCATGAACTTCGAATCGCTTTTGACGGTGACGCGGTGTTGTTTAGTGATGAGGCTGAGCAGATCTATCAACGCGAGGGCCTCGATGCATTTGTGGCCCACGAAATGCAGCGGGCTGAAACACCTTTGCCACCCGGACCGTTTAAGCCTTTGTTGGAAGCCTTACATCGCCTTCAGCAGGAGACCAGAGACTCTTCTGAGATGAGAATCCGTACTGCTTTGGTAACAGCGAGATCGGCGCCTGCCCATGAACGGGCAGTGCGAACACTAATGGACTGGAATATTGAAATTGATGAGGCCATGTTCCTTGGCGGCCTAAACAAAGGAGATTTCCTCAGAGAGTTTGAGCCCGATTTTTTCTTTGATGATCAGACTCGCCATTGTGATGCAGGTGCAACTGCCGGCCCCACAGGTCATGTCCGCTCTGGCGTGATCAACCAGACACCGAACTAGGCTGCTTTTTTGGCGCGTGGTTTTACGGCTTTTGCTGGTTTCGGCTCTGAATCTTTCTTAGCGGCCGGTTTTGGGGACTTTGCTGCCTTTGCTGGCCGGCTTTCAAATTCGAAACCGATCTTACCCTCAGGAGTTTTGACCAGATAAGCCTTGAACTTACGTCTCGTTCTCGCCGATACGAACCCGTCTAGTAGATCTGTTTTGCCTGACTCCAGAAGTTTTTTTACCTGCTCAGGAGAAATGGCCTGCTGCAGAATCATCATGCCGGTGCGAAAGTCACACGATGGGCCTGGACCCACACTTTTCTCACAGACATAGGATGTGCCATGGGCATAGACATGGGCATTACATTTTGGACAGGCCCCGAGGACGGACTGACCCGTAAAGTCAACGGGCTCGGCATTTTCGTCCGTATCCGAGCTATTTCCAAAGTCGAACTCAAGCTTGTGTTCAGCGGTGATTTTTAGGCTCGCCATAAAAGGCCGCCCCATCTTGCTACGAAAACCATCGACCGGCCCAAAGGTTTTTTCTTTTAGCAGCTGTTCGACCTCGGGGATTTCAAATGCCCGACCACCGGGAATCTTTGATATCGAGAAATCACAGCTTGCGCAGGCAAAGCGCCGATAGTTTTCTTTCACTGTGCCGCCACACTTCGGGCATGGAGTGGTCAGCGTAGCGTAGTCCCCGGGAATAGTGTCGTTGTTATAGTTTTTTGCCTGATGCACCATGTGTTCGGTCATCCGGGCGATCTCATGCATAAATGCTTCCCGGGAGAGCGTACCGTTTTCAATCTGGCGCAGCTTATGCTCCCACTCACCCGTTAACTCCGGCAAAGAGAGTTCCTTGACGTCTAAGCCCCGCAGTAGAGTCATTAATTGAAATGCCTTGGCAGTCGGAATGATCTCTCGGCCGTCGCGGAGAAGATATTTTTCGGCCAACAGGCCTTCGATAATCGCGGCGCGGGTTGCGGGCGTGCCCAGCCCTTTGCCCGCCATTGCCTCCCGAAGCTCGTCATCATCGACTAGTTTTCCGGCACCCTCCATTGCCGAGAGCAGCGTGGCTTCGCTGTAGCGGGCGGGCGGTTTGGTTTTCAGCGACTTTGCTTCAACCGCTTCGGCGGTGGGTTGCTCGGAGGGGCTTACCGGCACGAGCACAGCCTCATCGCCTGCAGCATCTTTTCCGTAGACAGCCATCCAGCCTGGATGGATCAGAACTTTGCCTTCTGTCTTAAATGAGTGAGACCCAATAGTGCTAAGCCGGGTGGTTACCTGAAACTCTGCCGAGGGGTAAAACACCGCGAGAAAACGTCGAACCACGAGGTCAAAAATCTTCTGTTCTGGTTCAGAGAGCGATTTTGGATTTACGCCTGTTGGAATGATGGCGAAGTGGTCGGAAACCTTGCTGTTATCAAACACCCGTTTATTCGGCCGGACCCATTTCTGTCGCAAAATCTCCTGCGAAAAAGTAGAAAAAGCGCTCTGCTCACCCAGGGCGCCGATCGTGGTTTGGACGGTGTCGAGGTAGTCCTCCGGCAAGGCCTTAGAGTCGGTTCTCGGGTAGGTCAGCACCTTATGCCGTTCATAAAGTGCCTGGGCGAGTCCGAGGGTGTTTTTTGCTGAAAAACCAAACCGGGCATTGGCCTCACGCTGCAGGCTGGTTAAGTCAAAGAGTGCGGGGGCCGCCTGGGACGAGGGCTTGCTTTCCTCCCTTACTGTCGCAGTCTTTCCCTGACAAGCGTCAACAATTGCCTTAGCAGAGGCATGATTCCAAAGCCGCTCGGCTTTTAGTTCGGGATCGGACTCATTTTTCTTAAAGTCTGGCGAAAACCAGCGGCCCTGATATTCACCTGCCTTGGCCTGAAATGTTGCGATGACTTCGAAATAGTCTCGTGCAACAAATTTACGAATGTTTTCTTCCCGCTCCACCACAATCGCCAGGGTGGGTGTCTGGACCCGACCCACCGTGGTGAGGAAAAATCCGCCCTCTTTTGAGTTAAAGGCAGTCATGGCCCGGGTGCCATTGATACCGACAAGCCAGTCGGCCTCTGATCGGCAGCGGGCCGCATCCGCCAGAGGCTGCAGTTCCTGATCCGAACGTAGATGTGTAAATGCGTCCCGGATGGCAGTTGGTGTCATTGACTGGAGCCAGAGCCGATCAATTGGCTGGCGGGCTTTGGTGTGCTGGACGATATAGCGAAAAATAAGCTCACCCTCTCGCCCTGCATCGCAGGCATTGACCAATCGGGTAATGTCTTTGGCCTTAATGAGCTTGGCTAAGGTTTTAAGTTTGGCCTCGCTTTTCGCAATTGGCTGGAGATCAAAGTGGGGGGGAACGACAGGCAGATTGGTAAAGGACCACTTGCCGCGTTTGACGTCGTACTTTTCCGGTGCGATGAGCTCGAGCAGGTGTCCGACGGCCGAGGCGATGACCATGTCGTCGCGTTCAAAGACGTCGTCATGTTTTGTAAAGCCCCCGAGGGCTTTGGCGATATCCGAGGCGACGCTGGGCTTCTCGGCGATTACAAGAGCTTTGTCCATAGAGGCGCGGATCATAGGGGAGCTCTTTGGGCTGGAGCAAATACTTTTTACACTTAGAACGTCAAAAGAAAATTAATTGTGAGCACACACTTATAATACAAGCCTTATTTTGCGCCATCTACCATCGGGAGTTCGGCTAGCCAATTGCCTGAGTTCCAAAAGCAACAATTCCCCATATAACTTTTCCTTGGGCAGGCCAGTGGCTTTTTCCAGGGAGTCAACATCCTGCGGGTGGTGGCTAAGCGAGAAAAGCAGTCGGTCATGCGCCCCTCGGGCATCCGCAGAAGCGCTGCTCAATTGCTCGAAAAGGGGCATACCATCTGGATGTTCTCGCTGAGCGCCCCGACGTTGACGGCGTTGCGTGGATTGAATCGGTGGCCGAAGTAGACCGAGATCGGCTAAGAGTTGTTCCGGCGACTCAACCGGCTGGGCGCCCTGGCGAATTAACTGGTTACAGCCCTGGCTCTGGGGTAAGTGAATTGAGCCTGGGATTACAAACACATCTACACCTAGATCGAGGGCATGCCGGGCTGTGATTAAAGAGCCGCTCTGTGGCAATGCCTCAACAATCAGCAGCGCTTTAGCCAGCCCCGCAATGATTCGGTTGCGATGGGGGAAGTGATGGGCCTTGGCGGGCGTCCCTTCGGGATACTCGGTCAATAGGCATCCGCCCTGTGCAGCAATATCTTCTGCCAGGCCGCGATGCTGCAAGGGGTAGACCAGATCCCTGCCGTGCCCTAAAACCGCTACCGTCTTTCCCGGCCCTTCGAGCCCGCCGCGATGGGCGGCCGCATCAATCCCTTGGGCCAGGCCACTAATAATGGTGAAACCCGCCCGAGATAATTCCCGGCCAAACCATCTCGCGTCCGAACAGCCTTGAAGTGTTGCCTGACGACTGCCCACAATGGCGATGCCGGGCATCTGGAAGAGCGCTCTGGCCAGAGACTCGCACCCCCGGCCAAACAGTGCGACTACCGGTGGGTGCGTCTGGCCTAGCGGCATGGGAAAATCACAATCAGTGGCGTCAATTTCAAATGTGCTGATGGCTGAAAGCGGTGGGGCAGATCGGGGTTCGGTCATGCCCCTACCCTATCGGGTCGGCGGTAAGATCAGAATCGACCGCCCGAGTTAGAAAGGTAGACGGATGGCAATTCTTGAACTCTTGCACTACCCGGACGAGCGGCTACGGACGGTCGCCCGGCCGATCGCTGTGGTGGATGATCGGATTCGTCAGATTGCAAAAGACATGGCAGAGACCATGTACGCCGCCCCCGGCATCGGCCTGGCAGCAACCCAGGTCAATATCCATGAGCGGATGATTTTGGTTGACGTATCGGAGGACCAGTCTGAGCTGAAGGTTCTGATCAATCCTGAGGTCGTTGATGCCAGTGACGAGAAAAAGGTTTTCCAGGAGGGCTGTCTTTCTGTTCCAGGAATTTTCGACGACGTCGAGCGGCCTGATCGAATTCGGGTTCGAGCCCTCAATGAGCATGGACAGACCATTGAGTTTGACGCCGATGGGCTTTTATCCGTCTGTATTCAGCACGAGATTGATCACCTGGACGGAAAGGTGTTTGTGGACTATTTATCGCGTCTTAAACAGGGCCGTATCAAGACGAAAATGATCAAGGCCAAGGAAAGCGGGGCCTTTGATATGGATCAGGAATTCGCTCGTCGGCACGATCGAGACGTACAAAAAGCATAGTCAGATGCAAATTGTTTTTGCGGGCACACCTGAGTTTGCCCGCGTTGCGCTAAGCGCGCTTATTGGATCGACGCACCAGATTGTGGCCGTGCTTACACAGCCCGATCGGCCCAGTGGCCGAGGCCGAGGACTCACCCAAAGCCCGGTTAAAGAAGAGGCCTTGCGACATGGTTTGACCGTGCTGCAACCGGAATCGCTGCGTCGACCAAGGCCGGGCGCCGAGCAGGCAATCAGCCAGCTTGAACAACTGAAGCCAGACCTGATGGTGGTGGCTGCCTATGGGCTTATCCTGCCGCTGGAAGTGCTCAGGATCGCGCGCCATGGATGTCTCAATATTCATGCCTCGTTGCTGCCTCGCTGGCGAGGAGCAGCACCCATTCAAAGGGCAATTGCTGCAGGCGACACAGAAACGGGTGTTGCATTGATGCAGATGGAGGAGGGCCTGGACACCGGTCCGGTCTGGTCAACGTATTCCTGCCCGATTGGGCCGCGCGATAATTTTCAGACGGTGCATGATCGGCTCGCCAGAATAGGCGCCGATGGTCTTGTCAGATTGCTTGCAGATTTCCCTCCGTTGCAGATCAAACCCGTGCCGCAGCCTTCAGAGGGGGTGGTTTATGCGCACAAAATAACCAAAACCGATCTGCTGATCGACTGGTCTAAAACCAGCCGTGAGGTGGCTGATCAGATTCGAGCGTTTGATCCTCAGCCGGGAGCCGTGGGTGTTTTGCAGGAGGCCAGGATCAAGTGCTTTGATGCCCAGGCCCATGATATGGGGTTGAAAAATGAGGCACCCGGACAAATTATTCAGGCAGATGAGAACGGTTTTCTGGTGGCCTGTGGCCAGGGGGCGGTGTCGATTGGGGCCGCCCAGAGGCCAGGCGGCCGTCCACTTGCGTTTAGGGAATTTTTAAACGGCTGGCCTGTCAGAGCAGGCCAGCGTTTTGATCAATTAAAGGAGTAGGACCATGTTTAACTGGTTTAAGACTGCCCTGCTGATGGCGGCTATCGTTGCCCTATTTGGGATGATTGGCGCGTCGTTGGGCGGCCAGAGCGGCATGATTCTGGCACTTGGTTTTGCGCTGCTGATGAATTTCGGGGCCTACTGGTTTTCTGACAAGCTGGTGCTGCGCATGTACAACGCCCAGCAGGTGGACGCATCTACGGCGCCCGAGCTTTTCAATATGGTCAAAGAGCTTGCAGACCGGGCGGGACTGCCGATGCCACGCGTGTACATCATCGATGACCAGGCACCTAACGCCTTTGCCACAGGGCGAAATCCAGAGCATGCCGCTGTGGCAGCAACCACCGGCATCATGCGTTTATTGTCGGCGCGTGAAATGCGTGGGGTGATGGCCCATGAACTCGCCCATGTGGCCCATCGCGATATTTTGATTTCGACCATATCGGCAACCATGGCCGGCGCGATCTCCGCACTCGCCAATTTTGCAATGTTTTTTGGTGGCCGTGATTCCGAGGGAAGGCCCTCGAACCCCATTGCGAGTATCGCGGTGATGTTGCTGGCGCCGCTGGCGGCAAGCCTTATCCAGATGGCGATCTCACGTGCCAGAGAGTTCGAGGCCGATCGCGGTGGTGCAGAAATGTCTGGCGATCCCCTGGCGCTCGCCAGCGCTTTGGAAAAAATTGATCACTACGCCCGGGGCATTCCGTTTGAGGCAGCAGAGCGCCACCCTGAAACCGCCCAGATGATGATCATGAATCCGTTGTCTGCCCGCGGTGTGGCGGGACTCTTTTCCACCCATCCTGCAACCGAGGATCGTATCGCCCGACTGCGAGAACTCGCTCGGGCGATGAATGCCTAGCCCGAAAGGCAGCCCTCCGCTTTCTTCGGATATCGCCACGGCCGCCCAGGCGATTGCCCATCGCATGTCTGGTGAGCAGGGTGGTATCGGACACCATTCATCTGCCGTAATGGATCTGATGTATCGCGGCGCCCGCTATTGGGGGCTAGCCCAGATTCGTAGTCTTCGGATGGCCAAGCGACGGCCGGACACCCGGGTGCTTGGCATTCTTGCGGTCGCTTGGGCGGCCATTGACCAACGGCTGCGGGCCCCTCATGTCGTCGTTGATGAGGCGGTTGCAGCGGCAAAGCAAATTGCTAAAGAGATCGGCGGGCCTCCCGAAGTAGAGAAAAAAATAGCTGGCTTTGTAAATGCGCTTTTGCGAAAAACATTAAGCGATCCTGCTGCCGCAGCCTTGGATTTCAAGCACCCCACGGCCCGATGGAACGCGCCATCGTGGTGGATTGATCGTGTGATTGCGGATTACGGCGACGGCGCATCCCAGATCCTGGATGCATTGTCTGCAAGAGCGCCCCTCACGATCCGACTCAGTGATCATGTGCAGCATATCCCGCAATATCTCGAGAGGCTTACCCAAAAAGGTCTGAAGGGATTTCAGGTGGGTCCACGGGCCGTGGTGATTGAGCCCGCCGTTCCTGTCCATCAGATTCCCGGCTTCGCTGAGGGCCAGGTGAGCGTTCAAGACAGCGCAGCCCAATGGGTGTGTGAGATTTTTCAACAGGCGGCGCTTCGTATCGGCCGGCCATTGAAGGTATTGGATGCCTGTGCCGCACCCGGCGGCAAGACATTTGCGATCGCCCAGACGGTTGACTGTGAGATCTGGGCGGTCGATGGGTCCTCCGCCCGCCTGCAGCGGATGCAGGATGACTGGTCGAGGGTGGCGCAATGTGCTGTTGGCCAAGTCCACTTTCGAGAATTCGATCTGCTTGATGAGCGTGCGTGGGGCAGCCAAGACCTTGCGCAGCAGTTTGATATGGTCTTACTCGATGCACCTTGTTCGGCCTCTGGGGTCACGCGAAGACGTCCGGAGATTGCCTGGCGCCGTGATCCTTCCGCATTGGCCGCTGTGGTTGATATCCAACGCAGAATGATGGATACCCTTTGGACTAGGGTGACTCCCGGGGGAGAATTGGTGTTTGTGACCTGCTCAATTTTTTCCGAGGAGGGGGAGCAGCAACAGCAGGCATTTCTCAGTCGAACCCCGGATGCACAGCTGCGTCCTTCTCCGGGTAGGCTGTTGCCTTTATCGGATGCGGGTTGCGGAGAGGATCAGGACGGATTTTTTTATGCCAGGTTTGAAAAGTTTAATGATCGTCACGCTGCGACTGGTCATGATCGTGCTGATAGCGCTGCCCATGGCGCCGTCGCGCGCCAATGAGACCGAGTCCGTTCGGCTATCCCGTCCGGCATTGACCGCGATCGCGGACAATCAATGGATCATGGATGCCGATGTACAGGTCACATTGAACTCCGTACTGATCGATGCGTTAAAGCGGGGCGTTTCCCTGGTGTTTGTTGCTGAGCTCGATATCTCAAGAAAACGCTGGTATTGGTTTAACGAAAAATTATTGGGCCAGATTCGTTCAACCCGGCTCTCCTATCATGCGGTGACTCAGCAGTTTCGGGTCAGTCTTGGGGAACAGCAGATTTTGGCAAGCCCCTATCTTGATGAGGCGTTGGCAGCGGCATTGAACGTGCGGCAGTGGCCACTTGTGGCCCCCAGCGATATGACCCTTTCAGAGCTGATGCAGCAGGTTATGAAAAACCCAGACGGTTATGAAATCCGCTTTAGAACACGCTTAGATAGCGGCCAGCTTCCCAGGCCGCTTCAGGTCAATGCGCTCACCAATCGTGATTGGAACCTGTCTACAGATTGGGTTAAGCCCCGGCTAATGCCGCAGCCGTCAGGCCAGGGCCAATGAGTCTGATCTTAAGAATCGCACTCCTGCTGGTCTTTGTGCTTGCAGGAGCATTGATGCTTCTCTTGGCATCGGCGAGCTCAAGCAGTTCGGCGCTTGACGAGGTCTATCCATGGCTGATCGGTGCAAGCATTGCGGTTGCCCTGGTGATGGCGGGGCTGACAGTAGGTGTCGTTGTGCGGGTCTGGCGCCGATTTCGTCGAGGTGTATTTGGTACTCGCATCATGGTGCGCCTGGCCATTGCATTTGCGTTAATCGGCGTCGTTCCGGTTGCACTCGTGTCCTTTGTGTCAGCGCAGTTTTTAGCGAAAACGATCGATAGCTGGTTTAGTCATGGCGTAAACGTAGCCTTGGAGTCGGGCGTCTCGCTCGGGCGTGCATCGTTGGAAAGTCTGCAGTCCGACGCCTTATCAAAGGCCCGACGATTGGTGATATCGATTGAAGACTCATCGACCGGCCAGATGATTGGCACGATTGAGAAGCTGGTCGATGGCCGTGAAGGCGTGGATGTATTGGTCATGAGCGGTTCGGGTGCGGTACTCGCCAGCCGGAGTGCCAGACTGGGCACCCTGGTGCCCGAGCTGCCTCCTGCGGAGGCGTTAAACCGCGCCCGGGTTTCACGCCAATTTGTGGCCATCGAGCCGACCCAAAGCGATTCAGAGAAAGGCCTCCAGGTTCGTGCCATTGCTATGACCAGTCGTGTCTCAGCCCAAGGAGAGGAGACACGTTTTGTGCAATGGGTAGAACAGGTACCCGCGGCTTTGGCAAAAAATCTTGAGACGCTTAACGAAGGTGTTCGTGACTATGACCAGCTTGCCTTGGGTAAACAGGGAATACGGAAACTCTACGGCGCCACACTGCTCTTGACACTACTGCTGGCATTTTTCGGCGCCCTGCTAACAGCGGTATTGCTGAGCGCTTGGCTCGCCGGCCCATTACGGCAGCTTGAGCGCGCGACCAAGGCGGTTGCCTCAGGAGACTATCGGCCGTTGCGTTATGACCCAGCCTCAGGCGATGAGCTAAATGTCCTGGTGGGATCGTTTAATGAAATGACAGCCCAGCTTAATGAGGCCCGCGAGATTGCCCAGCGAAGCCGTCTTCGGCTCGAGGAATCAAACCTGTTTCTCCAGCAGGTGCTCGGCCACCTGTCAGCCGGTGTAATGATTATGGATGCCCAGTGGCGGCTATTGGATTTCAATGTCAGTGCTGAGCGTATTCTGTCACTCGAGCTGCGTGAAGAGCGGCTGCGCTCTCTGGCCTTGCTGCCGGTGCTGGGTTCATGCAGCGATCAGTTGACGCGCGGATTAAAAGACAAGGAAGAAGTGCAGTTTCAGCACGAAACGTTCCAGGAAAATGGCAGGGCCCTCACCCTGCTGGTCAGTGGGTCACGATTGCCGGGCAGCCCGGCTCAGTATGTCGTGATTTTTGATGACATTGGAGAATTGCTATCGGCACAGCGATCACGTGACTTTGCCGAAATGGCGCGTCGGCTGGCCCACGAAATTAAAAACCCACTCACGCCGATACAGCTCTCCGCAGAGCGGCTTGAGCGTCGACTGCTTGAGCGACTCGGCCCCGAGGATGCCGAGCTTCTTGGTCGCTCAACCCGAACGATCGTCAATCAGGTCACAGCCTTGAAGGCGATGGTCGATGAGTTTCGTAACTACGCACGGCTGCCTGCACCAAACCCCGAGCCTGTCGATCTGGGCAGGCTGCTCAAGGAGATCTATCCACTATATGGCAACGATCGACGGATTCAGTGGCCAGCGGAGTCCGCCCCGATCTGGGTGCTTGTTGATCGCGCCCAGCTGATCCAGGTGGTGCACAACCTGATTCAGAACGCCCAAGACGCGATTGCCGACCAGGTGTCGGGAGAGATACGCCTATTGCTGGAAACGCTGGCAGGATCTAAGTCGGGAGATTCCAATGAAAAGCAGGGCCGGGTGCGATTGGCGGTCATTGATAACGGCCCAGGAATCAGTGCAGAGGCCCAGTCCCGATTGTTTGAGCCTTACTTCACCAGCAAGACCAAGGGCAGCGGCCTTGGATTGGCGATTGTGAAAAAAATTGTCGAAGAAAATAACGGCAGTGTTACCCTGACCAATCGGTCAGAGCTCTGGCCGGGTGATGAGGCTGGTGCAGTGGCCTGCGTGGAATTTGCGAAACTTGAAAATGCGGCCGACAATTCCGCTGTGACTTCTGAGAAACAACGTCAGTATGGCTGACATTCTGATTGTGGATGATGAGATCGGCGTGCGGGAGCTGCTTAGCGAGGTCCTGCAGGACGAGGGCTATTCCGTATCTCTGGCAGAAAATGCTGCCCAGGCCCGCGATCTCCATCAGAGCAAGCGACATGACCTGGTACTCCTCGATATCTGGATGCCCGATATGGATGGTGTGTCCTTGCTCAAAGAGTGGGCCGCCCAACAACAGCTGACCGCACCGGTCATCATGATGTCTGGGCACGCAACCATCGAGACAGCCGTCGAGGCCACCCGAATTGGCGCAATTGATTTCCTTGAAAAACCGATTGCATTGACCAAACTCCTGCAGACCATTGAGTCCGCCTTAACGCGTCAGACCCGGCCAGCACCGCCGGCCGATGCCAGCCGGCCATCAGCCTATTCGATGGAGCAGGAGCCAGAGACGGAATACGATACCCGTGTATCGATTGCGGCGTCACCGCAGGTGGCCGCATTGCCAGCATCACCGATCGCCGGTCCGCCGCGCTCGCAGCGAGAGATGGCCCAGCAGGCCTTATCGGCAATTGATGTTGATGCGCCCTTACGCCAGGCCCGAGATGATTTTGAGCGGGCGTACCTGATCTATCATTTGGAAAAAGAGCTGGGAAGTATGACCCGGGTCGCTGAGAGTACTGGCCTTGAGCGGACCCATCTGTATCGAAAACTTAAACAGCTCGGTATCGACAAACGCTGATCGCTTTTTCCCCATGAAAATTCTTATCCTTGGTGCCGGCAGGGTAGGGGCCAGCCTGGCAGAGCAGCTGGTATTAGAGAAAAACGACATTACTGTTGTCGATACCAATCCGGAAAGCCTGGCTGCACTTCAGGAGCGTTTCGATCTGCGGACCATCTGTGGAAGTGCGACAACGCTGTCTGTGCTTGAGGAAGCGGGCGCGCAAGACTCCGATATCTTGATTGCAGTTACGGCCAATGATGAAGCTAATCTTGTGGCCTGTGCGTTGGCCCAGCGGCGCTTTAACGTGCCACGCCGAATTGCCCGCTTCCGCTCTTCGCAGTGGGTACAGAATCCTGATCTGATGGCGCCGGAGGCCTTTGCGGTCGACCGGGCGATCAGCCCTGAGCAGACCGTGACGGATTATCTGATCAAGCTGATCGAGATCCCCGAGGCTCTGCAGGTGATTGAATTTGTAAAAGGACTGGTGAGCCTTGTTGCAGTCAAGGCCGATGCAGTGAGTCCGTTGGTGGGACATCCTGTGCGGGATTTGCGGGCGCATTTGCCACACATCGAGTCCAGAATCGTTGCGATTTTTCGCGGTGATCGGGTCATCATGCCTGATGGTGACACCATGATTGAGGCCAACGATGAAGTCTTCTTTCTCGCCTCCAGCCGGCACATACGCCAGATAACGAAGGAGTTGCGCAAAGAAGAACATACGGTGCGCCGAATGATGATCGTGGGTGGCGGCAATATCGGCCTGCGGGTCGCCAAGGGCGTGTCGTCTTACATGACACCTAAAATTATTGAAGGCAATCGCGCCCGATGCACCATGCTTGCCCAGCAGCTCAGCGGACAGGCCCTCGTGCTGCATGGCGATTCCACCGATGAGGAACTGCTATCGCAGGAAAACGTTGGCGGCATGGACCTGTTTCTTGCCCTGACCAATGATGACGAGAACAACATCATGTCGGCCCTGTTGGCCAAAAAGATGGGCGCCCGTCGTGTCATTGCCCTGATCAATCGGCGGGCCTACGCAGAACTCATGGAGGGCGGCCAGCTTGACGTCGCCATTACCCCCTCGCACGCCACCATCGGGGAGCTTTTAAAGTATGTCCGTCGGGGGGATGTTGCGGCGGTGCATAGCCTCAGGCGGGGGGCCGCCGAGGCCCTGGAGATCGTGGCTCATGGCAGCAAGACCACCTCGAAAGTCGTCGGTCGGGAGATCCAAGAAATTCCCTTGCCGCCGGGATGCAGCATTGTGGCCTTAGTCCGTGATGTCGATGCAGACCATCCTCAGGTGCTAATGGCGCACCACAACACGGTCATTCTTGGGGATGACCATGTCATTTTGTTCGTTGCTGATAAAAGAATGATTCCAAAGGTAGAGAAGTTGTTCCAGGTCAGCGCGGGCTTTTTCTAATTGGGTGGTAAAACCCGTCAAAAAGCGATGACCGGGGTATTCCCTAGGCAATCCAGCCAGTAGCGGACATGCATAATTCGTCTTCGGTTTGCCGCCCCCAAGGCGGTGTCCTTAGGCTCGGTATCGCGCGAGAAGACTGCGATGGTGCCGGTAAGAAAATTTCCTCAATATTCAGGAGATACGAATGGCTGATGCCAAAAAAGTAAAGGCTGCAGAACTCTCAAAGCAGCCCACCCGTCGTAAGTTTCTTGCTGGCGCAGGTGCTGCTGGCGCAGGCGCGCTTGCATTCCCGATGATTGCCAAGTCACAGACGGTCACCAATTTCCGTTTCCAGTCGACCTGGCCCGCGAAAGATATCTTCCACGAGTACGCAAACGACTTCGCCAAGAAGGTCAATGACATGACCGGCGGTGAACTCAAGATTGAAGTGCTGCCTGCTGGCTCAGTGGTCCCGGCGTTTGGTCTACTGGATGCAGTGTCCAAGGGCACGCTGGATGGTGGCCACGGCGTGGTGGTGTACCACTACGGAAAGAACCCTTCCCTGGCCCTGTGGGGATCAGGCCCTTCGTTTGGTATGGATGCCAACATGCTGCTGTCTTGGCACAAGTATGGCGGCGGTGCTGCCATGCTCGAAGAGGTCTACAAGACCGTGGGCGCCGACGTGAAATCCTATGTCTACGGACCGATGCCGACCCAGCCTCTGGGATGGTTCAAAAAACCCATCACCAAGATTGAAGACATGAAAGGCATGAAGTTCCGTACCGTTGGAATTTCAATTGATATGTTTACCGCCATGGGCGTATCTGTGAACGCTCTGCCCGGTGGCGAGATCGTTCCCGCTATGGACCGCGGCCTTCTGGATGGTGCTGAGTTCAACAACGCGTCCTCGGATCGCCTCTTGGGCTTCCCTGATGTCGCCAAGATCTGCATGCTGCAGAGCTATCACCAGAATGCAGAGCAGTTCGAGATTCTCTTTAACGGCGCGAAGTATCGTGCGCTGCCCGCCAAGCTGCGCTCAATCCTGGATAACGCGGTCGAGGCAGCCTCCTCCGATATGTCCTGGAAGGCAGTGGACCGTTACTCCAAGGACTACATGGAGATGCAAACCCAGCAGGGCGTGAAGTTCTTTAAGACCCCCGATGCCGTGCTGCGCTCACAGCTGCGCGTGTTCGACGAGGTCGTGGCCAAGAAAGCAGCCGAGAACCCACTATTTAAGAAGATTGTTGAGTCCCAGCGCGCATTTGCTGCACGTGCGGTGAAATGGGATCTGGAGACCAACGTTCAGCGTCGTATGGCCTACGATCACTACTTCCGTCCCGCTGCAGCGCCCGCCAAGAAGGCAGAGGCGAAGAAGGCAGAGGCGAAGAAGTAAGGGGTGGCCTCTGGCTGGCGGAAGACTTTACCGGTCTGCTGCCAGACAGTCCCCAACGAAAGCAGCCCCCACCCGGGGCTGCTTTTTGTTTTAATACGGAGTCAACCTTCGGGGTGTAAGCATGCAAAAAATATTTCTCACAATCGATAAAATCTCCACCATTGTCGGGCAGGCGTTTTCTTGGCTGATTATTGGCCTGACGCTGCTGATCGGCTTTGAGGTGTTTTCTCGCTATGTGTTCAACAGTCCCCATGCTTGGGCATTTGACGCTCAAATGATGCTGTATGGCACACTTTTCATGATGGCTGGCGCCTACACATTGGCGAAGAACGGGCATGTCCGTGGCGATATTCTGTACGGGTTTTTAAAGCCCAGAACCCAGGCCATCATGGACATGATTTTGTATATCGTATTCTTTATCCCCGGTGTCTGCGCGCTGATCTATGCAGGCTATTTTTATGCCGCTGACTCCTGGCGCATTCTTGAGCATTCATCGATTACTGCCGACGGCCCTCCGCTTTACCCCTTTAAGACCATCATTCCGATTGCCGGCGTGTTTCTGATCATCCAGGGAATTGTAGAAATTCTGCGCTGTGTGGTCTGCATTAAAGAAGGTGAGTGGCCTTCTCGTGAACATGATGTCGAAGAGGTCGATGTAGACGAACTCAAGGCAATGATCTCTCACGAAGGAGAGACTAAAAATGCGTAAAGAACTTTTATTTGGTTTCTCGATTATGGGCCTGGTGGTATTGGCCACGCTTGCCTTTATGCCTTGGGGCAACCTAGAGTCAGGCCATGTGGGGCTTTTGATGCTCGCCCTGGTTGTGGTGGCGATCATGCTGGGCTTTCCCACGGCATTCACGCTCATGGGCATGGGGGTGTTGTTCACCTTCTTTGCGTATTATTTTCGTGACCCCAATCTTGCGTTTACCAATACGCTCACCTTGATGGTTCAGCGCACCTACGGTGTGATGACCAACGATGTGCTGATTGCGATACCGCTGTTCGTCTTCATGGGCTATCTCGTGGAGCGGGCCAATCTGATCGAAAAGCTTTTTAAATCGCTACATCTGGCCTTGGTGCGGGTACCGGGCTCATTGGCGGTTGCGACCATCTTTACCTGTGCAGTGTTTGCGACGGCCACAGGTATTGTGGGCGCGGTGGTGACCCTTATGGGGCTTTTAGCTTTGCCACAAATGTTGAAGAGTGGCTACGACGTTCGTGTTTCTGCGGGTGCGATTACTGCCGGTGGAACGCTTGGTATTCTGATTCCGCCGTCGGTGATGTTGATCGTGTACGGGGCTACTGCCGGCGTGTCGGTGGTGCAACTCTATGCCGGTGCGTTTTTTCCGGGGATCATGCTGGCGGGCCTTTACATCGTATACGTGATTCTGGTAGCAAAACTCAAACCAAGCTCGATGCCGCCTCTCGCAGAAGAGGATCGCAAGATTAAGCTTCCTGAAGTCTACGAAAGTATGCGTCGCACATTCAGCGACCGTGTCCTGCCCTCATTGATACGTGGATTTGTAGGGGCCAGCAATGCAGGCGTCTCGGTTGGCCAGGTGATCAAGACCGCAGTGGTGGCCCTTTTGCCAGCGATATTTTTCGCGTTTTTCATGGGCTTTTTGTACTCCGTCGTGACTGCCCCTGCAAAGGTGGACGAAGCCGGTGCCCTGATGGAGATGGGCGTTGGTTTAGAGGCGCCTGCGGAAGAGATCGATGAAGAGGCTGAGGAAGAACTCGTCGAGATGGGCGCCGATGCGAAGGCGCCTGCCCAGGAAAAAGAAGAAGCCACCTCTCCCGCCACAGTCGATGCCGCGAAGGCAGATGCTCCGCCTGCGGAGCGACAGCCTGCACCTAATTGGTATTGGTGGATGCTTGGGTTCGGTTCGTTATTGGGCGTTGCGTTTTATGCGATCTTTACCTGGGCGCGGCTAGAGATTTTTAAGATGCTGCTGGGCTCTTTTTTCCCGCTGGCGGTGCTTATTCTGGCGGTCTTGGGCTCCATCGTCTTTGGTCTTGCCACACCTACTGAAGCTGCGGCGGTGGGTGCGATCGGTGGTGCCTTGTTGGCAGCCGCCTATCGCCGGCTGAATGTTCAGGTGGTCAAGGAGTCGGTGTTTCTGACCGGTAAGACCAGCGCCATGGTCTGTTGGCTGTTTGTGGGCTCGTCGATTTTCTCAGCCGCCTTTGCCCTGCTGGGCGGCCAGGAGCTGGTCGAAAAATGGGTGCTTGGACTTGGACTCACACCGATTCAGTTTCTGATCCTCTCGCAGGTGATTATTTTCCTGCTGGGCTGGCCGCTGGAGTGGACCGAGATCATTGTGATTTTCATGCCGATCTTTATTCCCCTCTTGGATAACTTTGGCATTGATCCGCTGTTCTTTGGATTGCTGGTAGCGCTTAATCTGCAGACCGCCTTCCTCTCGCCGCCAGTCGCCATGTCGGCGTTTTATCTGAAAGGCGTTGCGCCACCGCATGTCACGTTGAATCAGATCTTTGCGGGCATGCTGCCCTTTATGGGTATTCAGGTGGTTGCAGTGGTATTGCTTTATGTATTCCCCGCTATTGGCATGTGGCTACCAACTGTGCTTTACCGATAAGCAGTCCGACAGTATCGTGAAGGGTGTATCTTAGGGGGGCTGGTTGACCAGCCCCCTTTTTCCTGATCACTGGAGCAATCTTATCGGGACTGAACTGGTGGCATCGTCGAGAGCTCTATCCTCGCGAGGGATTTCTTTTGGTGGCCCTGGTCCAGCCGTAAGCTATGCGGACTTAAATAGTTTTCAGCTCTGGATTTGTTCGATTACGATGCTGCTCGGACGACTTGAGGTACTTACGCTCTTGGTGGTGTTGATTCCGGCATTCTGGCGGGAGTAGTCACGTCACGGGTCTTCCACTGGGCCAGCGCGGCTAGGGCGAGCCAGAGGGCGGTTGCCGCGAATCCCCATTGAAATGCACTGATGTCATAGCGCCGTATGTCATCGATAATCAGGCCATCCCAGCGCCAGTCAAGGATTACGCCAAATAAAGGCTGTAGGCCAATCGAACCCACTGTGACAGACAGGTTTACCAGCGCAGTGATGGTGGCTGTTCGATGGCCACCGACTAAGTCCTTGCCGTAGGCAAACGAAACCACCATCGAGCCTGAGCTGATGCCAATTAGCCACAGCAATAAGGCGGTGATCCACAAGGACTGAAATGTGATGCCGGTTGCAAGAATGACAAAACCCAGGAGTACACACAGCGTGCCGGTGAGCATGGGTTTTTTTCTCTGACCGATCCGATCCGACCAGGGTCCGAAAATTAGACTGCCCAGCGCAAATCCAACCGTGATAAGTGAGGTCAGTGCAACCGCAGTTCTCCCGCTGAGTTCAAAAGCGGTTGTGAGAAAAGGTACTCCCCAAAGGCCGGCCATCATGACCATACTGCCGGTAACGGCAGTCTGTCCGAGACAGAGCAGTACAAGGTCTCGCAGAGGAAGACTGGCAATCGAATCCCGCAGGCGCATTGGTGCTAAGGCATCTTCGGTCTGTGGCGCCGGAGCCCAGCTTCGGTAGCCGCGCTCTACAGGATCATCACGCAAGATAAAAATCATACCCAGCAGCAAAATCACGGCAAACCCCGCACTTCCCGCCACCACCACACGCCAGCCGAATTCATCCGATAACAGTCGAAGCGGAAACCCGGCCAGTACCGCCCCGCTGGTGCCCACTGCAAGCGATAGTCCGGAAATAGATGCGAATTTCTGCGGAGAGAACCAATGGGCCGCAAGTTTAAGCATGCCGATCCAACCGACTGCTGCGGCACCCCCGATGATGCCTCGGCCGATCGCTGCCATTGTGAAAGTCTGTGCCCAGGCAAATAGCAATGTACCTACCGCACCTGCTGCCGTTGCTGCGATAAAGAGCCGCCTTGGCCCGTAGCGATCGGCAAGCAGCCCAGAGGGCAGCTGCATTAGTGCATAACAGTAAAAATATGTGGCTGACAGCCATCCCAGTGCTGTCGCAGTCGGGGCAAGTTCCTTGGCCAGTTCATTGGCCAGGGCGGCCGGAGTGACCCGCTGGAAAAAACCGAACAGATAAAAAGCGGCAGCCAGCCCCCACATCAGCAGGGCTAAGCCAAGCGGAGGTGCTGCCGACCTCAGTGCATCTTGCTTCAAGACCTAGTAGGTGTAAAAACCGCGGCCTGACTTACGGCCAAGGTAGCCGGCATCGACCATCTCTTTAAGGAGTGGTGCCGCCCGATATTTCGGATCTTCAAAATTACTGTAAAGAACCTCCATGACCGCTAAAAGCACATCCAGGCCGATTAGATCAGCAAGGGCCAGTGGCCCGATCGGATGATTACAGCCAAGTTTCATGCCGTCGTCTATTTCAGCAGCAGAGGCAAGCCCCTCAGCATAGACAAAGATTGCCTCATTAATCATCGGACAGAGGATTCGATTCACGACAAAGCCAGCACTATTTTTTACACCGATCGGTGTCTTACCCACGGCTTTCGCAAGCTCGGAGACTGCGTGGATGGTGGCTTCGGTGGTCTGTAAGCCACGAATAATTTCAACCAATGCCATCAGCGGTACAGGATTAAAAAAATGCATACCGACAAATAAGCCCGGACGCTGGGTGGCTGCCGCCAGGCGAGTGATGGATAAAGACGATGTATTGGTGGCAATGATGGTGTCGGGTTTCAAAACCTTTTCTACAGACTGGAGAATTTTGATCTTCACAGCCTCGTTTTCGGTGGCGGCCTCAATCACCAGATCTGAATGGGCCAAGTCCTCGACCTTTTTCGTGGTGCAGATCCGGGCGAGTGTTGCCTGCTTGGCCTCTTCGGTGAGGCTGCCTTTTTTAATGAGTCGATCCAGTGACCCCGTCAGGGCGTTGAGCCCCCTGGCCAGTGCGGGTTCGGCAATGTCCTGCATGATGACGTCAAACCCCTTTGCAGCAAAAGCCTGAGTAATACCGTTGCCCATGGTGCCAGCACCAATAACGCCGATCGTCTTAATGGTCATAAGTAGAGTTCCTTAAACACGAAATGATTTTTTACGAAAACGATATACCGCCAATGTACTGCGTAGACTGGGAAGCAGACGAATGATCTGATCGTCATCTAAATACGCCTGATCGAGGACCTCAAATCCCAGCCGATCCAGCAGATCTTCAAAGTCCTGGGCGGTCGCAAAGTGAAAGTTTGGCGTGTTGTACCAGGCATAGGGCAGCCGTTTGTTGACAGGCATATGTCCTGCTAATAGCGAGGCCACATGTGACCAATGTCCAAAATTCGGAATGCTCACAAGGCACTGAAGACCAATTTCTCCAATCTCACGAAGTACCCGCTCGGTCTCCCGAGTGGACTGCAGTGCCTGAGAAAGCACCACGCTGTCAAACCGACCGCGGGCGAACATGGCCAGTCCTCGATCAATATCCGCCTGAATAACGCTCACACCCCGTTGTACGCAGGCCAACACATTTTCATCGGCAATCTCCACGCCTAGAGACTGGCAGGAGCGATGGACCGACAGCCAATGCAGCAAGGTGCCATCCCCGCAGCCAAGATCCAGTACGCGAGAGTTCGGGGCGATCCATTTGGCGATCTGGGCCAGATCGCTGCGCAGAGAGTCACCGTGAGGGCCAATGGATAAGCTCATACGCCAGCCTCCTGACCGATCCGGTCAAAGTATGCGCCAATTAGCCGGTGGTAACGGGGATCATTCATCAGAAATGCATCATGCCCGTGGGGGGCATCAATTTCTGCATAGGTCACGGGTTTTCTTTGTGTCAGGAGGGCCTCAACAATCTCCCGGGAGCGTTCGGGCGGGAAACGCCAGTCCGTTGTAAACGATACCAAGAGGCTGCTGCATTGAACGACCGATAACGCCTGCGACAAATCTCCGGAAAAATCCTTTGCTGGATCAAAGTAGTCTAGCGCCCGGGTGATAAGCAAATAGGTATTGGCATCAAAATAAGTCGAAAACTTTTCTCCCTGATGGCGTAGATACGATTCAATTTCAAACTCAACGTCAAAACCAAAACGATATTGGTCAGAACCACGCAGCTGACGGCCAAATTTTTCCGCCATATCATCATCTGACAGATAGGTGATATGTCCGATCATGCGGGCTACCGACAGGCCTGTACGCGGCACCGTATTTTTTTCGTAGTAGTGACCGCCATGAAAATCAGGATCGCTGACGATTGCCCGTCGGGCAACCTCGTTAAACGCGATATTTTGTGCCGATAGCCGTGGCGTTGAGGCGATCACCACCGCATGGCGAAGCCGTGTTGGGTAAGCGATCGACCACTGCATGGCCTGCATACCACCAAGACTGCCGCCCATGACGGCGGCAAATTGCGTAATGCCCAGCTGATCGGCAAGTCGGGCCTGGGCATGGACCCAGTCATCTACGGTGATCACCGGGAAGTCAGCCCCATAGGGCCGACCGTTCATAGGATTGACAGAGGCTGGACCGGTGGAGCCGAAGCAAGAGCCCAGATTATTCACGCCGATTACAAAAAAACGATTTGTATCTACTGGCTTACCGGGTCCAACCATGTTGTCCCACCAGCCAATCGCGTTGGGATCATCCGGACGGCTGCCCGCCACATGATGCGAGGCATTCAGTGCATGACAGATCAGCACCGCATTGCTGCGATCCTGGTTCAGGCGGCCATAGGTTTCGTAGACCAGCTGATACGGCCCGAACGACTGTCCGCTGGCAAGCCGCAGGGGCTCTGAGAAATGTGCAGTCTGCGGCTCAATCGGCCCGACAGAGCCGGTATTTGGGGAGTTGGGGGCCATAACGAGTTCTGAAGCGAGCCGCAAAAGTTACCTATCCGGGATGGGGGATGTCAATTTTTTGACACTTTGACACAAAGTGCGGCCTGGCTTTGGCAGGCAGCGCCACGGATGTTTCATTTGTTGACGTTTTCCACCCCGGCACCCATGAATACTGACCAGGACTCGTAAATTTCATTTCAATGGAAGGAGACGTTTATGCCCCGAAGCTTTCACCTCCAGCGTGGAGCCATTCCCCCAACCTCCCTCTTACTCAAGGAGGCCACAGTCCGGCCCTATCGGCAGCTTCAGGCGGATCAGCTCGAGGCCACACAGGCCATCACGCCGCGCCAGCAGGAAGTCTTATTTTGCCTTGTTGAGGGTAAACCGACGAAAAAAATTTGTACTGAGCTGGGTATTTCAGAGGGAACCGCAAAGGTACATATTAGTGCGATATTTCGTGCGCTGCGGGTTCGCAATCGTACCCAGGCCACCCTGGTCGCGCTGCGTGAAGGCTGGATTCAGCCGGAGATGTGGTCCCGATCCTGATTCCATTTCGACAATGCTGCCAACAGCTTGGCAGGATCGCCTTGTCGCAGAATTCGGGCGGCCTGCCGGGCACAGTCGCTCGAACGTGACCGAAGAATCTCCTGCTTTACCAGCAGTACCTGGGCAGGGTGCATGGAGAACTCCTTCAGTCCGAATCCGAGCAGTAATCGGGTGAGTTCAGGGTCGCCTGCCATCTCTCCGCAGACCGAGACCGGTGTACCGTGCCGATTACAGGTCTTGATCACATCGTGCACCAGGCGTAACACCGCCGGATGTAGGGGATTATATAAATGGGCGACATCGCCATCGGCCCGATCAATGGCAAGGGTGTATTGAATCAAGTCATTGGTGCCGAGCGAGGCAAAGTCTAAGACCGGTAGCAGTCCGTCAATGGCGAGCGCGGCGGCGGGCACCTCAATCATTGCGCCCACTGGGAGTTGGGCGTCAAAGGCCTGTCCGTTTGCGGCTAATTGCGCCATTGCTGCAGCGATCATTTTTCGTGCTGCGATCATTTCCTGTGGCCCGCTGACCAGAGGAATTAATAGCTTGATAGGCCCATGCGCTGAGGCGCGCAGGATGGCCCGAAGCTGGGTCATAAATAGATCGGGCTCGGCCAGGCACAGGCGTATGGCGCGCAAGGCGAGGGCAGGATTAGAGGGAATCTCGCGATGGCCTGATACGCTGGGTACATCCTTGTCGGCCCCTGAATCAAGGGTGCGGATTGTCACGGGCCGGCCCTTTAAGGCCAAGACAACATTTCGATACGCCTGATACTGCTCATCCTCGGATGGCGGATCAGCGCGATTCATATACAGAAATTCGCTCCGAAAAAGCCCGACACCCTGACAGCCGACATCCATGGCGTGGGCTGCATCAGCGGGCAGGTCGAGGTTTGCCAGAAGCGTGACGGCCTCACCATCAAGGGTCTGCGCGGCAACATTCTTAAGTCGTACAAGCCGACTTTTGGCGACCGCCTGTTCCGCCTGACGGACTTCGTAGATGCTGCGGATGGGTGCATCGATGCTGCCCAACACCACCCCAGCCTCCGCATCAATGATGATCGGCTCACCCTGTTGAATCAGCCCGTACAGTGTCTGTAAACCCACAACGGCCGGCAGTCCCAGGCTGCGGGCCAGTATCGCGGTGTGGGAGGTGGGGCTTCCGGTGTCGGTTGCGAACCCAACGAATGAATGCTGTTTCAGCAGCAGCATATCGGCTGGCGCGATATCGTGGGCGACAAGAATCCAGGGCAGATCTGCATGGGGCCCTGTCTCCGAGGCCGAGGCCTGTGGCAGGCTGATTCTCGGGCTGCCGCCGGGATTACGCATGGCCTTGAGAATTCGCTCAACGATCTGACGCACATCTGTTCGTCGCTCACGCAGGTAGGCATCCTCAATCGAATCAAACTGCTCTGCAACGAGCTCGTACTGCTGCACCAGTGCCCACTCTGCATTGCACTGTTCGGCGAGAATGCGATCGCGTGTGGCCTCGATCAACATGGGGTCATGCAGCACGATGGCCTGCAGATCCAAAAATGCACGCAGCTCTGCAGCCACTTCTTTGCCGAGGTCCTGCCGCATTTTTTCAAACTCTTCATCGACGGCGCGTACTGCGGTGTAGAGCCGATCAACCTCAGTGTGTCCTTCGTCCCGCTCAATCGTGCGACGGGGCACATCCAGAGATGCGGGTGCGAGGACCCAGGCGCGGCCGATGGCGATGCCACGTCCAACTGGAATTCCTGAGACCGAAAATGCCATCGGTTAGGATTCCTCCCCAAAGCGTGATGCAAATAATGCCACTAAGGCGTCTAACGCCTCCTGCTCTTGATCACCAATGGTTTCGATATCGACCTGTGTGCCTTTGCCCGCAGCCAACATGGTCACACCCAGCACGCTCTTGGCGTTCACACGTTTACCGTTGCGTGATAGCCAGACCTCACAAGGAAATCGGCTTGCAAGCTGACTAAGTTTGGATGAGGCCCTTAGATGAAGGCCTAGGGTATTAATTACAGGAACCGTCTGGCTGGGCATGGCGTCGACCTATCGGATAGCCGAGAGTGGTGCACAAGAAGGGGATACCGTATCCGCCAGCCTCTCGACAAGTTCTGCAGGCTGCAGCTCACGATAAGTCATTGCCTTTAGCATCATTGGCACACTCACTCCAGTCAGCCCCCGGGCATTGAGTTCAGGATGCAGTGCCAGCCATCCGCAGGCCGCATTACAAGGTGTAGCGCCCAGAATATCGCCGAGCAGCACAATCTCTTTGGGCCTGCCCTCTTGCTTCCACACAGTTTCAATGGTGCTAATGGCATCGTCCAGAGAAGCATTGGCCGCAATATCGGCAACCACTACCTCTGCAATATAACGGCCAAAGGCATGACAGGCGACGGCATGCAAGGCATGGCCCAAGGGGGCATGACAGATCAGCATGAGTGCAGTCATGATGGCAGGGCCGCTTCCATAAATAGCTGTGCAACATCAATGCCGGACTGGGCCGTGATTTCTTGAAATCCGGTAGGACTGGTGACATTGATCTCTGTTAAGCAATCACCGATCACATCTAGGCCCAGTAGCATGAGCCCCCGCGGCGCCAGTCGTGCGCCCACTGCCATTGCAATATCACGATCCCGTGGGGATAGCGGCCTGGCCTCGCCGCGGCCTCCCGCGGCGAGGTTACCGCGGGATTGGCCTTCTGGCGGAATTCTCGCCAAGGCGAAATCCACTGGCGTACCATCAATCACAATAATCCGCTTGTCGCCTTCACGAATTTCAGGGAGATAACGCTGCATGACGATCTGTCGTTGGCCATGCTCCGTAAGCAGTTCCATGGCAGACGGCAGATTTGGATCCGTTGCGGCGAGAACAAAAACACCCATACCGCCCATGGCATCCAGAGGTTTAATTACAATCTTTCGATGGTGGACTGCGAATTCTTTTAACGAACGCAGATCAGCTGAGACCAGTGTCTCCGGCGTGAACTCCGGAAACTCAAGGGCAGCGATTTTTTCGCCGTGATTTCGCAGGGCAGCGGGGCAGTTCAGCACACGAACGCCCTGACGCTGGGCGATCTCCAGCATCTGAGTGGCCACCAAATAACGGGCGTCAAACGGCGGATCTTTGCGCATCAAAATGACATCAAAGTGCAACGCTGACTGCCAATGTGCCCCATCTTCAACCCACCAGAGTGGCGCTTCAGGGTTGTCGATTCGGATCCGATGGGCAAACACTTCCAGCACGCTGCCTGTCGATGACTGCTGTGCGCGTAATTCGTGCAGCTCTGTAGTGTAAATTTCAATACCACGGCGCTGACACTCCCGCATCATCGCAAACGTTGTGTCTTTGTATGTGCGGAAGTCTTTCAGCGGATCACAGACAAAGAGCACACTTCGGTTCATGGCCTGGCCTGCTCCAGTTCAAGGGATGCTGCCAATAGTGCCAGACGGGCAATGACGCCGTAAACGTAATAGCGGTTGGGGGCAGCATCCGGATGGATTGACTGGTCTGGCTGCATGCAGCTTTCATCAAATGGCAGGGGAACGAATTTCATTCCTGGCGCGTTCAGGTTCTCATCGGGTCCCCGTTCCGCATGGATCCGATAAAAGCCACCGACGACATATCGATCCACCATGTAGACCACAGGCTCGGCGACCGCCTCATCGACATTTTCGACAGTGGGGACACCCTCCTGAATCAATACATCCGAGACCGCAAGCCCTTCTTTCACCACCGCCATTTTGTTGCGCTGTTTCCGATTCAGGTTGACGATTTCCTGGGCATCTTTCACCATCATGATGCCCATGCCGTAGGTCCCAGCATCGGCCTTAACGACCACAAACGGCGTCTGCTGTACACCAAGCTCTCGGTATTTGATTCGGATGCGGTCCAGCATGGTCGAAATGTTATCGGCCAGACAGGACTCGCCCTCACGGGCATGAAAGTCAACTTTGGAGCAGGTGGCATAAAAAGGATCGAGCACCCAGGGGTCAATCTGCAGGCGCTCTGCAAACTGCCTGACCACAGACGAATAGGCCGCGAAGTGCTGGGATTTTCGTCTTACCGACCAGCCGGCGTGCAGAGGGGGAATGATCTGCTGGCCCTTGATGCCAGACAGCACGGCAGGAATGCCCGCGGACAAATCATTGTTAAGCAGAATCGCGCAGGGATCAAAGCCCTCCACTCCCAGTCGGTCGTTGCGTCGTTGCAAAGGCTCAAGCAACAGCTGGGAGCCATCCGGCAGGTCAATCGGCGTGGGCTGGGTGATCTCGGGAATGAGGGTACCAATTCGAATTTCAAGCCCTGACTGTTTGAGCAGGGCGACCAGGCGAGATACGTTGGTGAGGTAATACGTGTTTCGGGTGTGGCTCTCAGGAATTAAGAGAAACCGACGGGCATCCGGACAGCGGCGCTCGACTGCCGCACTCATCGCCTGCACCGCCAGCGGTAGTGCGTGCTCTGACAGATTGTTAAATCCCCCTGGAAAGAGATTGGTATCTACGACCGAGAGCTTAAAGCCCGCATTTCTTATATCGACAGAGGCATAAAACGGCGGTGTGTGGGAAAGCCACTGAGACCGAAACCAATGTTCGATTTCAACACTGGCCTGCAATATGCGCTGCTCTAGGGCGGCAAGCGGACCCCCGCCATCGGGACGAATCAGAGTGTAAGGCACCATAGTTGGGCATTTTAGCCAAGCTGGCGCTTTTGTCCGATTAAAAAAAGAAGCCCGCCGTTTCCGGCGGGCTCAAGCAGACATCAACTAGGAGAATGTGTTACAGGTAGTACGCCTTTTCACCGTGCGATGTGGTATCCAGGCCCTCACGCTCGGACTCCTCGGGTACACGCAGGCCAACGATCATTTTCACGATCAACAGGGCGATGACTGAAACCACTGCCGAGAGGACAATCGTGGTGATGACCGCCTCTGCCTGAATCAGCAGCTGGCCACCGATGGAATATTCCTCACCCACCTTATTGGCAACGTAATCAAATATGCCGGTGCCGCCAAGTGAGGGTGCTGCGAATACGCCGGTCAGCAGCGCGCCGATAATTCCGCCCACGCCGTGCACGCCGAAGACATCCAGGGAGTCATCCGCCTTGAGCATGCGTTTCAGACCAGTCACACCCCAGAGGCAGACAAATCCTGCCGTCAGACCGATGATCAGCGCGCCGACCAGGCCGACAAATCCAGCGGCAGGCGTGATCGCGACCAGGCCAGCGACCGCGCCAGATGCAGCACCCAGCATGGAGGGTTTGTTACGGAAGATGGCCTCGCCGAGTGTCCATGCAACGATGGCCGCTGCAGTCGCAAACAGGGTGTTGGTGACCGCGAGCGCTGCGGTACCAGTGGCCTCCAGATTAGACCCGGCGTTAAATCCGAACCAGCCTACCCAGAGCATTGCTGCACCAACCATGGTCAAGGTCAGATTGTGTGGCGGCATCGGCTCTTTGCCATATCCGGTGCGCTTGCCCACCATGTAGGCGGCGACGAGACCAGCGACACCTGCATTGATGTGAACCACGGTGCCGCCTGCAAAGTCCAGCGCACCTTTCGCCCAGAGCGCCCCGGCAGCAGCGATCACGGCCTCCAGGGATTTTGCATCTGTAATGGCATCCGGACCGTCCCAATACCAGACCATGTGTGCGGTTGGAATGTAGGCAAATGTAAACCAGAGCACCAGGAACATCAGTACAGCGGCAAACTTCATACGCTCAGCAAACGCGCCCACGATGAGTGCGCAGGTGATGGCGGCAAATGTGCCCTGGAACGCAACGAACATGAGCTCAGGAATGACCACCCCTTTGCTGAACGTTGCAGCCACTGAATCGCCTGTAATCCCAGAGAGAAATGCCTTGTCAAAGCCACCGACAAAGGGACTGCCTCCAGTAAAGGCCAGCGAGTAGCCATAGATCGCCCAGAGAACAAAGATCAATGCTGCGCCAACCATGACCTGCATCAGAACCGAGAGCATATTCTTGGAGCGCACCAGGCCACCATAAAATAATGCAAGGCCGGGCACGATCATCGACAACACCAGAACGGTCGAGATCATCATGAAGGCGGTATCACCCTTGTTGGGAACGGGTGGTGCTGCGGCTGCAGGAGCATCTGCAGCAAACGCCAGCGAAGCCAGGCCAACCGTGCCAAGCACGGCCAGCAGCGGCTTTAACAGGCGCGCGATGGGAAAGTGAAGGAGTTTCATAAATGCCTCTTTCAAAGGTTATACATAGTGATCACAACGCTTCTTTACCGGTCTCGCCGGTACGAATGCGGATCACTTGCTGCAAGTCATAGACAAAGATTTTTCCATCACCGATTTTTCCGGTCCTTGCGGCGTTCTCAATTGCCTCAATGGCACGCTCAAGTAAATCCTCGGAGACAGCGGCTTCGACTTTGACCTTCGGAAGGAAATCCACCACATACTCTGCGCCCCGGTAGAGCTCAGTGTGGCCTTTCTGGCGCCCAAAGCCTTTGACTTCGGTAACGGTGATGCCCTGCACGCCAATCGTGGACAGAGCCTCACGCACTTCGTCGAGCTTGAAGGGCTTGATGATTGCAGTGATCAGTTTCATGGAGAGTGTTCCTTATCGGACGCTTAGAAAGTCTTGGTGAGCGAAATCACCGTGCCATTACCAGAGAGTTTCTTGCCGGCGGCATTGGTAAACCAGGCATGGCCAGCTTTTTCGTCTTTCAGATCGACTGAGGTGAAGGCCAGTCCTGCTGCGTAGCCATCGCCAAGGTCATAGGTCAGTCCGACCTTCAGATCCCGAAAGTCTTCGCTTCGGTTTTTAATGTTCTGAATACCGATGTGGGCAGACAGCGTGACCTTTTCGGTGAGGCTGAATGTGGCGGTAACGTCGTGATACATGGAGCCCGATGAGTTATCGAGTCCGAACCAGTTCCCGGTGGTTCTAAAAAGCTTGTAACTCACGGGGCCAGCACTTAATCCTACATACAGCTCCCGGGTATTGTTCTTCGGGCTGGCGGTGTTGCCGGGGTATTGATAGGCGATATAGCCAATGTCAAAACCGATGCCGGCCGGGGGAAGGGTGCCTTTATAGCCGCCATAGATGTCAATCTCCTGGCTAGCGCCGGTGGCTGTCCACTGGGAAACGTTGGATGTCCAGGTGCCTGCGTACAGACCCGACTTCGCTGCTACGTCAAACCCCCCCTGACCCGCAGGCTTTTTGTCGGTCTGGGAAACCCCACGGAATCGATAGTCGCTGACCAGGGAGAAGTTACCGGTCAGGCTGATGTCCGGCTCGGGCGCCTTATTCTGGGCAGCAGCGGCGACGCTGATCGCCGATAAAGACAGGGCAAGGATGGTTTTTTTCATGAAATGGCTCCTAAAGTGAAATTCGATCCGGAGTGATCGCTAGGAGATCTAGCGAAAGCTGTGCCAGGCCAAAACGTACGGGTTTACCCTGAAAATCCATGCTTTTGCGCAGAATTGACGCATTTATATTCAGTAGACGCACTAAGAAAGTGCATTTTTAGCGCCACGCTTGTGCGGCAGGGCTGCCGGTCTTCTGCACCATCTGTGGCCTTGCTCGTCCGCCAGCGTGATAGATTGCTCTCGTGAATAAACCGCCTTTTCCTCCCTTCCCCCCCCTGCCAAAGGCGTTTGCGGACCTGCAGCAAAAGGTCGGTGACCTGATGCGCGCCTCGCCGGCTGGGGAGGTAGAGCAGCATATGAAGACAGCACTCTCCGCTGCCATGGCAAAGATGGATGTGGTCACCCGCGAGGATTTTGACCTGCAACAACAGATGCTCGCCAAGGCCTTAGAAAAACTGGCGGTGCTCGAGCGTCGCGTTGCTGAGCTGGAGTCTGTAAAAAAGACTTAAGCGGATTGTTCGGTTCCTTTCAGAACCGAGGCCGACAACAATGGCCGGATGGCTTTTTCTGTGGTTCAGTCTCGGGCAATCGCCGCCCTGACCCTACTCCCTGTCTCCGTTGAAACCGATCTGTCCAATGGCCTGCCGCAATTCTCAATCGTGGGTCTGCCCGATGCGGCAGTGCGCGAGGCGAAGGAACGGGTCCGCTCTGCAATTATCAACTCTGGTTTTGAATTTCCTCAGCGACGAATTACGGTCAACCTTGCACCGGCGGATTTGCCAAAAGATTCGGGCCGCTTTGATCTTGCCATCGCAATTGGAATTCTGATCGCCAGTGGGCAGATCAGCTCGGCCAAACTGTCGGCGACTTTAGGTGAGCTGATTTTTGTCGGAGAGCTCTCGCTTACGGGCCAGCTACTGCCGATTCGCGGCGCCTTTGCGATGGCAGTTGGATTTCTGCGTGAACAGACCAGCCAGCACCGCCTCATTCTGCCGTTACAAAATCAGGTGGAGGCCTCGCTGACGGACTCTGACCGTCTGTGTTTTGCTGCAAGCCTTGCCCAGGTGGTCGCCCATCTGAAAACTGCGACATCACTGGCCGGGTTGCAGCCACAGGGCCAGCATCGTCGGAGTCAGCGGAGCCAAGAGTCATGGTCAGATGTACGTGGCCAGCATGCAGCCAAGCGTGCGGCCTTAATTGCTGCAGCGGGTCAGCATAATCTGCTGATGCTGGGACCACCTGGGATTGGCAAATCGATGATTGCATCCCGTATGGCGACGTTACTTCCGGATCTCAGCCATGCACAGGCCTGCGAGTTGGCAGCAGTACAGAGCCTGTCGGGCAGCATTGATCTTGCTTCCTGGCAGCGGCCACCGTATCGGGCACCCCACCACAGCGCATCATCACGGGCACTCATTGGAGGTGGCCAGCCGGTGCGTCCTGGAGAGATCTCGTTGGCCCATCACGGTGTTTTGTTTCTGGACGAATTTCCTGAGTTTGCCCGGGACGCCCTTGAGTCATTGCGTGAGCCGCTCGAGAAATCGGAAGTGAGCATTGCGCGCGTTCGGGATCGCGTGACGTTTCCCGCGGACATCATGTTGATTGCCGCGATGAACCCATGCCCTTGCGGCTATTTTGGCGTTCGTCACCCCAAGCGGCATTGCCGTTGTACCCCGGATCGTATCGCCCGCTATCGCAACCGAATCTCAGGCCCATTGATGGACCGTTTCGATATGGTGATCGGACTCGAAGCGCCCAGCGCCGATGAGCTCTTACATCCGCTGACCGAAATCACACAGGATCAGGCCGCAGACGGGCAGGACGATGCCACCATCAAAGCTTCCGTTGATAAGGCACGACACCGCCAACAAAGACGTCAGTCATGCCTGAATGCCCGTCTTAGCATTGCAGAGATTCAACGCCATGCGCCACTCAATGTGCAGGCAGAGCAGCTGATGTCACAAGCGGCTCGGCACTGGGGGTGGAGCGCCCGCTCCTGGCATCGGGTGCTACGGGTGTCACGAACGATTGCGGATCTCGCAGATGCGGTCGATGTTGGGCTTACGCATGTTGCCGAGGCAATTGAATTGCGGCGTGCTATTGATCTCGGTGCTCAAGACGGTGCGACCTAAATAACCAGAAAAGGGCGACCACCTGGGCCACAATCCAGCAGATAAATGCTGTCTTCAGGGCTTGTGCATTGTCCTGGCCCGCGAGCATCGCAAGGTCAACAATTACGCCAAGACCCCACTGCATAAAGAAAGCGCCGGCGAACACAATGAAATTTACGCTGGTGTTGGCCCTGCCACCCATATCGACTGGAAAGGCAAGGCTGGTCTGGGCATAGATAATTGCGGTAACTGAGGTAGTCATAAACATCAGCGACCAGCCGACAATAGGATTACCCCAGACATCAAAAACGGCACAGAGCGTCAGCAGCAGCATGACTGAGCACCCGCCGAGCAGCACCCGGTCAAGAGAAATATTCCAAGATGGAAATCGTGATCCAAGCCAGCTCATGACCATATGCGAGCCCATCACCACAATACCCAGAATCAGCAGACTGGTCGCCGCCTGACCCGCCGGCTGTCCCTCGACAGTGCGCAGCCAGGGACCAATCCACAATCCCTGCACTGCAAGGAATCCGCCATAAGTGAAAATGCAAAGAGGAATAAGCCGTTTTACCCGTGGATGGGTGAAGACCATCTTGGCGCCGGCGCTGACATCCTGCCAGTAGGGCAGTGTCGCTTTTGGCGGCTCTGGAAGTCTCGGCAGGACCCACAGCAGTCCAGCAACAGACAACAAAAATAGCAGTGCAGCGAGTATAAAAATACCACGCCAGCCCAGCATCGGCAGCAGCAGCTCAACCGGAAGTGTCGCGGCAAGTGCACCGAAGGATCCCACCATCAGCATTAACGAGGCCAGACTCGTCTGCTGCTCATCACGAAAACAGAGCCGATAGGTGGTATAGGCCGCCATAAGACAGGCAGAGACACCGATACCGATCATCGCCCGGCCGATCCACAGAGCGACGAATCCCTGAGCAAACGCGCTGATGACACAGCCAGCCACGGCAAACATGAGTAGAACGATCTCGACTTTTCTTGGACTGTGACGATCGAGCAAGGCCCCCAATGGAATCTGCATCGCCGCAAAGGTCAGAAAATATCCGCTGGAGAGTAGGCCGAGCTCAGAGGCTGTGAGTGAAAACTCATCGGTAAGGGGGCCCGATAAGACCGCATTTACGGTCCGCATGACATAAGACAAAAAGTACGCACCCGCAAATGGCAGGAAAACCTGCATCAGGCTTAACGATCGAGAGGAAGTGGTTTGCATCGACGGATAGAGAATAAAAAGGGCAGGCTTAACGAATAAATCGAAGTGATTCGATAAACTGCCGCGCCTCTTCCTCTTGAAGCTCATGCGAGGGCCCTGCAGCAATCATCTCGACCACCCGCACCGCACCTTTTTTTAATGGCGCCGGATCTGCAATAACCAGGCTGCGCATCCAGAGCCGGATCGGCACCGGGGCCGTGGCGTTTGCAACGGCCATCTGCCCAGTGGCGGCCACCTCATAGATCAGCAGATCACCTTGCTGGATTTCTTTGCGCTCAATGGACTCGGGCCTTGCACCAATGTTGGCGAGCATTGCAGATTCCAAAACAGAGCGAATCTCTGCATTTGCATCCAGTACCCAGCCTACTGCAAATACGGTGTGATCAATTCGGGCCGACCGCAGCGTGAGCATAAAGCTTGCCGCGTCTTTGGCCGACTCGAGCGTCCGACTGACCTCGACAGGTTTTGCAGGAAAAAGTGCGGATGCCGCGATCGGCTCAAGCTGAATTTCGCGCCAGTCCAGTCGCGGTGTGCATCCATTCGCCAGCCCCACAATGCCCAGTATGAGTGCCCATTGCAGGACTGGCCGCACTAAAATGAATGGTCCGTTCATCAGGAGCAGTGTAGCGTGATCATTGAATTCAAGAGCAAGGCTGCCGGCGCGTTTTTTATGACCGAACCTGTCATGAGGATGGTCTTCTCGGCAATCGGGACAGAGTTTTCTCCAAAGGGAATTTTTACTGCGGAGCGTATTCCGGAGATTCGTCGTCAATTGGCTGTGGCGATCGAGCGTTCACGTCACCAGGACCAAGCGCGCATTGATCAGCATCACGATCAGGTTCGAGAGGGTGAGGCAAGTGCCCAGGAATTCCCGATCGGCCTCTCTCAGCGGGCATTCCCGCTCCTGGAGATGCTCTCAGCAGCAGAAAAAAAGAAAGTGCCGGTGGTCTGGGGCGTCTAACCCGATGAGTGTGCTGGGCCTATAGGCCGAGCGCGGGCGCAAGCCGAGACCGCGCGACATCTTCTTTGACTTCGGCGCGGTGGGCGTAATCTTTGAGCTGGTCATCACCAATGATGCCCAGATTGAAATACTGTGACTGTGGATGCCAGAAATAAAATCCGGACACTGCAGAGGCGGGCATCATGGCGAGGTTTTCGGTAAGTGACATGCCGATTTCTTCGGCCTGCAGAATCTTAAAGAGTGCTGACTTTACCGTATGGTCTGGGCAGGACGGATAGCCCGGGGCAGGACGGATTCCTTGATAGCGCTCTGCAATGAGATCCTCGTTGGTTAGCTGCTCCTGTGGACAGTAGCCCCAGAATTCGGTGCGAACACGTTGATGCAGGCGTTCAGCAAATGATTCGGCGAGTCGATCCGCAATCGCCTTCACTAAGATCGCGTTGTAGTCGTCGCCCTTTGATTCGTATTCCCGTGCAATCGCATCAGCCCCATCAATGCAGACCGCGAATCCCCCCAGATAGTCGCCGATGCCGCTGTCCAGTCCCGCCACATAATCAGCCAGGCTCTTATTAAATTCTCCAGCGGGTTTCTGGGTCTGCTGCCGTAGTCCGATCCAGGTCAGAATCGGCGTCTGGCGTGATTCGTCGGCGTACAGTGTGATGTCTTCTGGGCCGGTGCGCTGTGCTGGATACAGACCAAAGACCCCGTTGGCGGTCAGTCTGCGTTGAGCCAGTAGTTTTGCCAGCATGGCCTTGCCATCGGCATAGACCTGGCGCGCCTGGAGGCCAACGACCTCGTCGTCCAAGATGGCAGGAAACGATCCCGCAAGATCCCAGGTCTGGAAAAAGGGTGTCCAGTCAATTGTATCGACCAGTTCATTCAGGTCATAGGATTTCAGTACTCGCCGGCCAAGTGCTTTCGGTGTCGGCGGCACATATTTTTTGAAATCGACCGTTGGTGCATTGGCCCTGGCCTGATCCAGTGTTAATAATGGGGTAGCGGTTTTTGCAGCATGGCGTTCGCGCAACTTCTGATAGTCGCGCATGACGTCACCAAGATAGGCACCCCGTTGCGCGGCATCGCTGGTAAGCGACTGGGCCACGGGAACCGAGCGGCTCGCATCCGGCACCCAGATCACCGGGCCAGAATAGCTGGGCGCGATCTTGACGGCGGTATGGATACGCGATGTCGTCGCCCCACCAATCAGCAGCGGAATCTGTCTGCAGCGGCACCACTCATCGCGCTCCATCTCCCGAGCCACGGTGGCCATCTCTTCAAGCGAGGGTGTGATCAGGCCTGAAAGCCCGATGATATCTGCATTGTGTTCCCGGGCCGCCTGCAAAATCTGTTGGGCAGGCACCATGACCCCGAGATTCACGACCTCGAAGTTATTGCACTGAAGCACTACCGAGACAATATTTTTCCCGATATCGTGCACATCACCTTTCACGGTAGCAATGATGATTTTGCCCTTGGCCTGTGTCGTTCCTGAGGCCTTTTGCTCTTCTTCAATAAAGGGAACCAGATGGGCAACCGCCGCCTTCATTACCCGGGCGGACTTCACGACCTGGGGCAGGAACATCTTGCCTTGCGCAAAGAGATCCCCGACCACATTCATGCCGGACATGAGCGGCCCCTCGATGACCTCAATCGGCCGACCACCGCGGGCATGGATCTGTTGACGGACTTCTTCGGTGTCTTCAACAATAAACTCGGTCAGGCCATGGACCAGCGCATGCTCGAGCCGCTTCTCTGGAGCCAGGCTACGCCACTGATGCTGTGCTTCTTCGCGACGACCCTCGCCTTTTAGTGTCGCCGCGAATTCAATCATTCGTTCTGTGGCATCGGATCGCCGGTTGAGAACAATGTCTTCGACCCGCTCGCGCAGCTCGGGATCAAGATCTTCGTACACCCCGAGCTGTCCCGCGTTCACAATACCCATGGTCATACCGGCCTTGACCGCGTGATACAGGAAGACGGTGTGGATAGCCTCCCGCGCAGGATCGTTGCCGCGGAAAGAAAAACTCACATTGGAGACACCACCCGAGATTTTGGCGTACGGCAGATGCTGGCGAATCCATCGTGTGGCCTCGATAAAATCGATAGCGTAGGCATTGTGCTCTTCAATTCCCGTCGCAATGGCAAAGATATTGGGATCGAAAATAATATCCTGGGGCGCGAATCCCACGGTCTCCGTGAGCAGTCGATATGCCCTGCTGCAGATTTCTTTGCGCCGCTCCAGGCTATCGGCCTGACCCTGCTCATCAAAGGCCATCACGATTACGGCAGCCCCATATTTTCTGCATAGCTGGGCCTGACGCAGAAACTCTGCCTCGCCTTCTTTTAGGCTAATTGAGTTCACGATCGCCTTGCCCTGTACACATCTCAGTCCGGCTTCAATCACGCTCCATTTCGATGAATCAATCATGATTGGCACGCGGGCGATGTCGGGCTCAGAGGCAATTAGATTGAGGAATCGAACCATGGCCGCCTCAGAGTCAAGCATGGCCTCGTCCATATTGATATCGATGACCTGCGCACCATTTTCAACCTGTTGTCGCGCGACCGCGATGGCCTGCTCAAACTCACCGGCAAGAATAAGCCGAGCGAATTGCTTGGATCCTGTCACATTAGTCCGCTCGCCGACATTGACAAAAAATGACTGCTCATCAATGTTGCAGGCCTCCAGGCCTGCCAGTCTGAGCTTGGGCACAACTGCCGGAATCTTGCGGGGAGTGAACTGTTGCACGGCCTCCGAGATCGCCTGAATATGCTCCGGCGTCGTGCCACAGCATCCACCGACAATATTCACCCAGCCCTGTTCAGCAAACTCTTTTAAGAAACCGGAAGTGATCGGAGGCGTCTCATCAAAGCCGGTTGGGGCCATGGGATTCGGCAGGCCTGCATTGGGATAGACGCAAATGGCGGTATTCGCGAGACGCGAGATCTCTTCTACATAAGGCCGCATCAATGCCGCCCCGAGCGCACAGTTCAGGCCGACCGTAATGGGTTGAGCATGAGAAACGCTATTCCAGAAAGCCTCTACGGTCTGGCCTGAAAGAATTCTTCCGGAGGCATCGGTAATCGTGCCGGAGATCATCACGGGCCAACGCATCCCGCGTTCCTCGAACACAGTCTCCATTGCAAAGAGGGCGGCCTTTGCATTCAGGGTATCGAAAATTGTCTCCAGCAAAATCAGATCTGCACCGCCATCAAGGAGTGCTTCCACCTGCTCCTGATAGGAGATGCGGAGCTGCTCGAAATTAATATTGCGCGCGCCCGGATCGTTGACGTCGGGGGAAATAGAGGCGGTTCTCGGTGTGGGACCGATGGCTCCGGCGACAAAGCGCGGCCGATCGGGTGTCGAGAATGC
>Ga0255182_1000310_pt1 | contig 36965 bp, 29 predicted proteins | sample Atl_UVDOM_RepA_8_FD_188420 | JGI IMG/M metagenome (GOLD analysis project Ga0255182, IMG submission 188420) | Freshwater microbial communities from Altamaha River, Georgia, United States - Atl_UVDOM_RepA_8d | ecosystem: Environmental > Aquatic > Freshwater > River | place: USA: Georgia...
GACAATATGTATCAACTTTTCAAAGTTTCCAAACAAGAAACACCTACTTATTACCAACATTGCCCAATGGCAAACAATGGCAAAGGGGCAAATTGGTTGAGCAAAGAAAACACCGTGAAGAACCCATACTATGGCTCTAAAATGCTGAGTTGTGGTAAAACGGTTGAAACAATAGAATAAATGAAACTATACATCAAAAATATGGTGTGTAGTCGCTGCAAAATGGTAGTGAAGTCTGAGTTAGAAAAACTCGGACTTCAACTACTTGCAGTTGATTTGGGCGAAGTGGAAACTATTGAACCAATTACGGCAGAACAGAAAAGTGAGATTGCAGAACACCTGAAAGGTTTTGGTTTTGAACTGATTGATGATAAGAAAAGCCGATTGATTGATAAAATCAAAACTTTGATAATTGAATTGGTGCATCAACAAAACGCTCAACTTAATACTAATCTTTCCGATTACTTGTCAAAAAATTTAGCACAGGATTACTCATCTATTAGCAATTTGTTTTCGGAAGTAGAAGATACGACAATTGAGAAATTTTTTATTAACCAAAAGATTGAAAAGGTTAAAGAGTTGCTTCTGTATGATGAATTGACTTTGAGTGAAATTGCTTTTCAGATGAATTATAGCAGTGTGGCGTATTTGAGTAATCAGTTCAAAAAGGTTACGGGCTTTTCGCCATCACATTACAAGCAATTGAAAAACAATAAACGAAAGCAAATTGAAGACTTATAAATGTTACAACTCAAACCCAAAATACCACAACAACGATGAGCAAATAGCTTCGGAACTTTGTGCCGTAGTTTTTAACCTTTAAAATGTAAAATTATGGTACATTCATATCAGGTAACAGGAATGACCTGTTCAAGTTGCGAAGCAAAAGTAAAATCATCTTTGTTGATGATAGAAAATGTATTAAACGTTGAAGTTTCAAAAGACGAAAATTCAGTTACAATCACAATGGATAAACACATTCCATTGGATAGGTTGCAAAGAGCCTTGCCTGAAAAGTATCAGATTTCTGCCCAACATCACAGCGAGTTGGCAGAACAAAGCAAAGGTTGGTTAGCCACCTACAAGCCCATTTTGTTGATATTTTTCTATATCACTTTGGTAACGCTATTGGTTCAGTTTTCCAACGATAGGTTTGATGCTATGCAGTGGATGCGACATTTTATGGCGGGGTTCTTTTTGGTGTTTTCGTTTTTCAAAATGCTCAATTTGAAAGGCTTTGCCGAAAGCTATGTAATGTATGATATAGTTGCCAAGCGATTACCCGCTTGGGCACACATCTATGCGTTTACAGAATTGGCTATGGGCATTGCTTTTTTAGTCAATTTTAATCAGCTTTTTACTAATAGTGTAACACTTGTTGTAATGAGTATTAGCATCATTGGGGTATTGCAATCAGTATTGAACAAAAAGAAAATTCAATGTGCTTGTTTGGGTGCTGTGTTCAATTTGCCAATGAGTACCGTAACTATTATTGAAGATGCATTGATGATAGTAATGAGTGGTTGGATGCTTTTAAACCTAATTTAAAATGAAATTTATTAAATGGATAATCAAATAAATATTTATAAAAAATTGTTGCCGATAGTTCTAATGCTATTGGCAACTACAACCATTTTCGCCCAAAAAGTGGTGCGATACGACCTTTACGTAAAAGATACTATCGTCAATTTTACAGGCAAACAAAAAAGAGCCATTGCCGTCAACGGACAAATTCCGATGCCAACATTGACCTTTACCGAAGGTGATACGGCAGAAATCCACGTACACAACAGGCTTAAAGAAAGTACATCTTTGCATTGGCACGGTTTGTATTTACCCAATAAAGAAGATGGCGTTCCGTACTTGACCCAAATGCCCATTGAGCCAAACACCACACACATTTACCGTTTTCCAATCATTCAAAATGGAACTCATTGGTATCACAGCCACAGCGGACTACAAGAACAAGTAGGAATGTACGGTTCAATGGTTTTGCTCAAAAGAACAGACGACCCTACTTTCAGAAAAGGTATTGACGATTTGCCAACTGTTCCTGTCATTTTAAGCGAATGGACAGACTACAATCCTGATAATGTTCACCGAATGTTGCACAATGCCAATGATTGGTTTGCCATCAAGAAAAACACCGTTCAGAGTTATGGAGAAGCCATAAAAGCAGGTCATTTCAAAACAAAATTGACCAACGAATGGAAACGAATGTTAGCAATGGACGTGAGTGATGTGTATTATGAGAAATTCCTGATTAACGGAACATCTGAAAGCCAACTATCTCAATTCGAAGCAGGCGATAAAGTACGATTACGAATTTCAAATGGTGGTGCATCATCTTATTTTTGGCTCACGTATGCAGGTGGAAAAATAACCGTAGTTGCCAATGACGGAAATGATGTAGAACCTGTGGAAGTGGATAGATTGATTATAGGCGTTTCAGAAACGTATGATGTAATTGTTACCATTCCCACTGAAAATACGTCTTACGAATTTTTATCAACACCCGAAGACCGTACTAAATCAGCATCAATTTACATAGGTTCAGGTATTAAGCAGTTGGTAAGTCCACTGCCAAAACTGAAATACTTTGAAGGAATGAAGATGATGAACGATATGATGAAAATGGACGGCACAATGAACGATATGGGTATGGATATGTCCTTGCAACAAATGGATATGAATACGGTAATGTACCCTGAAATAACAGGAGAAAATAAACCCCAAAAATCCGAACATTCAGACCATAGTAACCATACAATGCCAAGCAGTGACATTGTTACCTTAAACTACACAATGTTGAAATCACCCACTAAAACCACTTTACCAAAAGATGCACCCATCAGAGAATTAAGGTTTGAATTGACAGGCAATATGAACCGCTATGTGTGGAGTATGGACAACCGAGTGCTTGCAGAAACCGATAAGATTTTGATAAAAAAAGGAGAAATTGTAAGGATTACGCTTTACAACAATTCTATGATGCGACACCCAATGCACTTGCACGGACACGATTTTCGGGTTATCAATGGTCAAGGCGATTATGCACCACTAAAAAATGTATTGGATATAATGCCAATGGAAACCAACGTCACAGAATTTGAAGCGAATTTAGAAGGCGATTGGTTTTTTCATTGTCATATTCTCTATCATATGATGGCAGGAATGAACCGTGTTTTTAGTACAGAAAACCAAGCCCCAAATCCCTTGTTACCCGACAAAAAATGGGCTTACAAAAAACTACAACGAGAAAGCAACGAGTTGCATTTTATGTTCCAAAACGACTTTGCGACCAATGGCAATGACGGTATGACAATGTTGCAAAATACACGTTGGAGTTTTGGCACAGAATGGCGTTTGGGCTACAATGACAGACACGGTTACGAAACAGAAACCCACATAGGACGATACATTGGCAGAAACCAATGGCTTATGCCTTTTATTGGATTTGATTGGCGTTACAGAAAACACGAAACACCCGAAAGAAATCTTTTCCGACAAACAAACACCAAAGACAATCGGACACAGTTTAGTTTAGGGGTCACTTATACTCTGCCAATGCTTGTAATTTTGCAAACAGAAGTCTATCACGATGGAAACGTAAGAGTACAATTAAGACGAGAAGATATACCACTTTCAAAAAGGTTCAGGGCTGCATTTATGGTAAATACGGACAGAGAATATATGTTTGGATTGAATTATATCGCAAGTAAAAATTTAGGTTTCAGGACACATTACGACAGTGATATGGGTTTTGGAGTAGGACTGACATTTAATTATTAAATCCAACCCACAAGCCATACACATTGCCAAGTCGCACGAGCCGACACGCAAACCAAAACTTGGCAAAGAGTATGGCTTTCCCAACGCTGACAGTATTGACCGACAACATAACGGACGAAAAAGAACAACGAAGGCACAACATCGGTTTTGCGTAATGGCGGGTTCAGTGCAAAATTGTAACTTTGTGCATCTAATCAGCATTTGTGGTAGGCTGACAGTGAAGTGCTTCTAAGTCCGCCACTACGCAAAGCCGAGAACCGATATCATTCATTACTGAGGGAGATGATAATTATTTCTCCTCTTACGGGATTGACAGTATTACTCAGGTTATGAGAGATGCACAAAGAAAGTTTACAAACTGGTTTAGAAATGGAGACCCCAACAATCTTGATGTAAACAATCTCATGGAAAATTTGTATCCGTCTGTCCAAGTACATATTTTATAATTTCTGGAAATTACTAGGGAGTAACTCAGATAGTTTATTGATAGGATGATTTCCAATCCGGTTAAGGGTATCTGTCATCCACGCGTAGGGATTGACATCTGCCTCCTTGCAGGAAGCAAAAAAGGAATACATCATGGCGATCCTCTTTGCTCCCTCGTGGGAACCTGCAAATAAGAAGTTTTTCCTCCCCTCAGGACCTATGATTTTCGATTTATTCCTCAGGATTATGTCAGGCTTCCCCTCCCTCCCTGCCCCCCTGGTGCCGTATCCTCCCTTAAATTAAAGGTAATTTTACCTTGTCCAGAGGGAGGTTAGAGATCATCGAGAAATATTTTCCAGGAAAATCTATCGAAGGACCTTTTTATCAAAAAACCAAGAATAAAAATTTTCCCATTTTTTCCAGAATTTGAACTTTTAGATATCCTGAAGATTTTGATAGTTAATGGTATCCTGAAAAATGTTTGATCAAATCTCTTATTCTACTTCCCTCAAAATAAAAGGAAGTAGTTCTATTTAACCGACTTGTCAGATAATAATGGAAAGATCTAATTCTTTTTCAAGTAATTAAAAATAATCATGTTAATCTTAATTAATCTCTTAAAACAACAGCAATAAATAAAGCAAGTATGGTCATAACTATATCTTGGGTAGGACCGAAAAAACCTGGCGGCTTAGCATTTATGACTGGTAGAGGTGGATGAGAAAAAATAATATGAGGAAGCAGTGATACCAAAATTATTCCGCAAGTTGAAATGATTATGAAAAGGAAATATTTTTTTCTAAAGTAAAATTTGGAAACAGTAGTAGAATAACTGAAATAAAAAAAAAGAATGAGCAATAAGTTGAATAACAAAATAGATGGTAATGGAGAATGCATAAACCAACCTTCACCTTCTCTATAAGGGGGTGGAGAAAACAGAAGCGGTATTACTAAGAACCCAATCCAACATAAAATATGAATAATTGCTTGACGACTTTTATCTATCATTTTACCTATCAATAACTTTTTAATACAAAAGTAGACTTATGAATTTTATATAAAAATAATTGCGAAGTAAGTGATTGATTTGTGGAAGTATTATGTTTATATAAAGCATTGGCGAAAACACTCTTTCATTTTTTTGCGGTTGTAAAAAAATGAAACAGTGTTTTGTGCGCAGGAATAAAATTTTGTGAGTTGGTTTTTAAATTTCTTTTTGTGATTGCCGTTCAAAATGGTGTCTGTTGTTATCCAACCTAATCCCAAAAAAGTTTGTTCAAGGCACAAAAGTTCTAATTTAGAAGGTTGGTTTTAGGGTTGCGTATAACGGTTTTCGGCTTTGCGATGTTGGGGAATTCAAAGTACAAATGTTCAGTTTAGTTCAAATGCTCAATAGAATTCCAATGCTCAAATTTAGTACATCAGCCCCAATATCGCAAAACCGATGTTGGTGGCTGGCGTTATTATTATGATATTTTCAAACTTGTCATACTCAAACTTCCTGCAACCAATTTGTCGTTGAACAAAGATAGAGTTTCTCCTTTTTGTTGAAGTCCTAAAGTATAAATTAATGGCAAGTAATGGTCTGGTGTTGGAATAGCCAAGTTCACTGCTTTTGATTGCTTATTAAAATTTATTAAGGGTTGGTAGTCTCCATTCAATAAATAGTTATTTATTGTTGTCCTTGCCTCTATTGCCCAATCGTGTCCATAATTATCCGTATCAAAATTTTGCCAATCAACTAATCCTAAATTATGTACAATGTTTCCACTACCAATAATTAAAATGCCTTTGTGCCGTAATGAATTTAATTTTTGAGCCAACTCATAATGATATTGAGCTGGTTTTGTATAGTCAATACTCAATTGAATAACAGGAATGTCGGCATTGGGATATAAATGTTTAATCACACTCCACGCACCGTGGTCAAGTCCCCATTTTTCGTCTAACTCTACTGCTGTAGGTTGAAGAAGTGTTTTTGTTTCTTGTGCTAATTCAGGACTACCTTTTGCAGAATATTGCACTTCAAAAAGTTCTTTTGGAAAGCCACCAAAGTCGTGAATTGTTCTTGGAATTTCCATAGCTGTAACTTTTGTGCCATTAGTGTACCAATGTGCCGAAATGCAAAGTATTGCATTTGGTTTGGGTAATGTCTTTGCAATATTTCTGAACCCCGCTACAAATTGATTTTCTTCAATCGCATTCATCGGACTTCCGTGTCCTAAAAATAAAACTGGCATTTTTTCGGAAGATGAAAATGCTTGAGTTAAATTACTTAATTCATTTAGTTTCATAGCTAAACCTGATAAAGGCAAAATGCCCAAAATTTTTAAAAATTGTAGTCTATTCATTTTAATTATTACAAATAACTGAATGCCGTTAGTTATTAACGGCATTCAGTTGCATTGCTTTTATTTGTGATAGAATATTTCCTTAATTATCAAGCCATCTTGCCAAGTTTGAACAGCAACCTGTTCAATTTTTACTCGACTTCCATCTTGAAATGTAACATCCATCCAAGATTCTACCATTGTTTTGCTAGTTTCTTCATTGCTTGTAATACCCTCTACACCTGCTCCGTGAAATTCTTTAATCATTCCAAGAAAATTTATTTCGTGTTGTCTGTTCGTTTCCTTGCTTACTCTTGGTTCATCACTAATTTCTTGCATTACTACATCATTGTGATAATACTTCTCAAAACCATCCATTAATTTACCTGTATTAATAAGATTATATAGGTCTGTTACTTTCTCTAAATTTGTCATTTCTTTTTTATTTAAAAGTTATAAATATTAATTTGCTAAACCAATTTGTTTCATAAACGCTTGGTTATCCCAAAACAAATGTTCTTCAATCATAACACCATTTTCCCAAATGCCTATTGTACACATAGGTAACTTAAATGACTTGCCTGTAGGTGGTATTGAACTGCCGTCAGGCAACATCATTGCTTTTGAAAATGTACCTTCAATATGCCCTGTAACTGCTGTGTAATTGCCAGAACCAAATCTAATCGGATGTTCTTTAATTTTTGTATTTGGGGAAAATGTAAACATTGGCGAAAGTTGTTTAATATGGTCATCTAACCCAATAGTTACACTTCCATCAGGATAATGAACTTTAATATTTTTGGCGTGAGATTCGTGAAGCCTTTTCCAATCTTGTGTACTGTACACAACAAAATCAAGTGTATCAAATTTCTTTAAATTCTCCTCAATTTGTTTGTTTGATTTTAAAATTTCTTGCAGTTGCTTTTTTGCGTCTGCAGTTTCTTTTTTGGTTTGTGCATAGGCACTCATTGTTGTTGAAGCAAATATTATAGCTATCAACGTTTTTTTTAAATTTGTCATTTTTTTATTTTTTAAATTGTTATTTAATGATGCAAAGATGCTATCACTACAATCTAAAAATGGTTCGCCTATGCTAATAAATTACCTTCTCAATTTTTTATTTCTTATTCTGCTTAATGACGAAGGCAAAATACCAAGATAAGAGGCAATGAGATATTGAGGCATTCTTTGTGTGAGTTGATTATGGTGAGTAATGAAATGGTTGTATTTTGTTTCAGCATCTTCTGAATAGGCATCGGACAATCGTTGTAATGTATTTACATAAGCAGTTTGGAAAATAAGTCTAAAGAATTTTTCCATGTTTGGATAGTTCTCACAAATATTGTCAAATTGTTTTTTGGTAATTGATAGTAATTCACAATCTTCTAAAGTTTGAACAGTAAACAATGCTTTTGAAGAAGAGAAAAAACTATACAAATCAGAAATCCAATTACTTTCTTTCGCAAATTGAATTACTTGTGTGTTGCCATCTTCAAGTGTTTTGTAAGCATAAAGCAGTCCTTTTTGAACAAAGTAAATTCTGTCATTCAGTTTTTCTTCAACTATTAGATTAGTTTTCTTTTTTATAACTATAGTGTCAAATTGATGTGCAAATGTTTCAAATTCCTGTTCTGAAATCGAGACTTTTTCTTGTATGTATTGTAAAAGTAAATCTTTGTCCATCATTGAAACTATCTAATGTTTTGTAGGGTGTCGGTACGCTTGCCACCAACGGTCCGCGTGCAGGCGCAGGCCCGGATAGGAACAAATTTACCTCCAAGTCCTTTAAAAATATGCAAAAGTATCCATGCTTTTTTATTATTTCATTTTAAGTTATCCTGGCACAAATTTTACTTGGTGGGGTAAAAATGGGTGTAGAGGAGTAGTTAAAACACTCTCTTTTACTTTCCGCAATATTGATTAAAGATTTACATCCTGATATTCGATAATCCCTTTCAATTATCAGTTCCTAACATTAGATTCTAAAAATCTTTTCATTATTTCGTGTGACGCTCCATATCCGTGTTTTTCTTTTAGATAAATTTTTGTGGTATGTATGGAGGAATGTCCAAGTATGATACGAATGTTATCCTCTGTTATTTGTTGGTCATTTAAAAGGTGTGAAGTTAGAGTATGTCTTGGTGAATGTCCTGTCATAGTAGGTAAATCCAATATTTCACTTATCCTCTTTAAAGAATTATTATGTTTGGACCTGGCACTCTTTACGATCGATTCTTCCCTTAGATTTAAGTACCTATTTTTATCAAATGAGTCCTTAAAATCTTCCATTTTTAACATGGGGAATAAGAAACGAGTGGGTAGTTCTTGAATCTCTTTGAAAAACTCAATCATTATTTGATGATTGAAAACGTTTAGAATTTCTTTAAGTTTCTTATTAAATTCCTCATAACCAATCATTTTTGATATTTTATCGACGATATTTGATAAATCATGATAATGGATTTCTTCAAAGTTTATGTCTTCCAATCTTAGGAGATATTCCATTAGATTTACATCCAATTTCAAATCAATTAATTTTATTTCATCAACTACCCTCTCATATATTTCAGGATAAAATGGAATCAAACAGTCCATCATTGGTTTACAGATGGGTGCTGTTATAATGTCAGATGTTTTCCTGATGGGTATGATAAATTTATCTTCTTTATAGTGTTTGTTGGTAAGGAGTAAAGTATCTATAATTCTAACACCACATAGGTAGTATTGAAATATGAAGATATTTTTTGCCAGTAACTGTGGAAAATATGTTTTCTTATTATTAATGTCCGGCTGAAAAGATTTTAGTACCTCAAATTGTTGTTCGTTCAAATACACAGCAGATTTACTCAAAGTCGATTTTTGGGTGAAGTTCAAAAAAGTATGAGTGTTGACAGGATTGTCAAAACCATAAAATTTATTCCAATGATTGACAATTGATATAATGACTTTCAAATAGTTTCTCACCACATTTGGTGATTTTACCCCATTAACATTATTGTTCTTCTTTTTTAAACCGATGGTTAATTTTCGTATGGTATCAATATTTTTAAGATCTCTAAACGGTAATCTACTTTTTCCAAGATCAAATATTACTTTTCTCAGATTATTTAAAATAGTATTATATTTCTTATAAGTCGTAGATTTAATTGAACCATCAGAATGACCATTATTGAGGTAATCATCCATAAAATCTAAGAAACAAGTATCCAAAATATCAACTGGCTGGTTTTTAGGATTTAATTCTTCATTGAATTTTTCCTCAATTTCAAATAGTTTTGAATTAATTTCCTTAGAATTGGGTTCCTTTGGTTTTACCCGTTCCTTACCTTTATCCCAATTATTTTCGATAATGACAAATCCTGTAGATTTTCTTGAAATCACTTTTCTTCCTTCACAGATTTTTTGATATATTACTTTTTTGGATACCTCTTTGGTGGGAAAAAGGACAAAATTTAATTTCATAATTGTATTGTATTTGGGCTAATTTAGGCTTAATCTTATTTTTGCCGGAATATTCCTTTGTTTTTTATATCTAATCTTTTCCTTTCCCCGTCTTAGATGATTTAAATACACTCCATGACCTTGAAGGATCACAAAATCATCATCTATCTCAATAAAATCATCTTCACCACTATTTAATACCTCTCTGAGAGTGACTTCTACTCCTGTGGACAGAAATACCCTATCCATCTTTATATAACCTTCTGACGGATTATCTTCATTTATAACATAGGATTCAGGAGAATCTTCTACCATTAATATCATTAAATTAGTTTTGGAATTATCGGGGATAGAGAAAGTAAAAAAACTGAGGGTAAAAATTACCCCCAGATCCTCCTCAAGTTATACGAGTTTTTTATAAGCAACAATCATGGTTTCTACAGTAGTTGAAGACAACTTTTGAAAATGTTCAGGTTTAATTCCATTTTTAATCAATATTGAACTCCCCTTTTTTATCAATTGTCTTTTAGCTCTTTCATTTACCTTACTTTTTTCTTCCTCATAGTCCCCGAACCAGTGTCCTCGGTATGCGCTCCCATGGCGACCCCAACATCTATTCCAGCTATCTATGTGATTATGCCGGTAATGCATTACTAAATTAGCTAACCACTCCACATGTGGCTCCTCTGAAAATATCTCATTAAGATACTCTGATTTTAATATCTTATTGTGACATAAGGGACATATCGATTTTTCCATATATAATTCCTCTTCTACTTTATTATCTGGAGAGGCAATAATTAAGTCTTTCATATTTAAAATTTTTTAAAATAAAATAATTTTTTTAGGTACAAAAAAGATGAATACGTTCATCCTGGACAAAAAAATCTCCATACCTTCTCTTGACAAACCCTATTTGATTCATCAAATGATTACTTCTCTCCCAGTAATCCACCCGTTTAGGTGGGACTGGAAAGAACCTTGGAAATAAAAGTTGGTTATGATCAATTTAATATAAATTTATTTTAGGTATATTATTTGTGTCTAACATAAAAAAGATCAAAAAAAATTATACCCCATAAGTCTTCTTATAATGTAACCACATTTCAATGGTCATGAAAGTATCCAAAAACAAATCTATGTTCCGGATTTTCACCTCACAGAAGTAGATTTTATCCTCTTTAGAAATGAGAAAATCGAAATTAATTTTTTCGTATTTTTTTGAAACTGGTAAAACATCATAACCTATGTGAACAAGGAGTTTTGAAACATAATCATGAAACTCATTGGATCTTTGACCAAAATTTTTGTTAAAAACCCTTTCTCTTGATCCTTGGTCTGTTATCCAAAATCCTTTGGCTGTTTCGTAGAGTTTTTGGACTTTGGTGTTATTGGTGATGGAAATAGAATAATCTGGTCTAACCAGTTCCAATAATCGATATACACGTATAATATATTTGAAAAACAAATGATATTGGACAATAAAACTTTCTTGATTCAGTGATTCACTGGTGACTAATTTATGTAAATTTACTGATGTTGAAATTAACTCTTTCTTTATCTCCGAAAAAATATCTTTGAATACATCATATTCTGATTGATAATGACTCAATATTTTATTGGTCTGATCTTCTCCTATTTCTTCTGATTCATCCAATGAAATGGATACACAACCAGAGTTGTCATTTACTTCAATGGTAGATAAGATCTCTGTTAAGTTAAGTATTTCCTCTGAAGCTGGAAAAGATTTAAAAAAGGTATTTTTCAATGGTAATTATTTACAGGACAAAAATAAGCTATTTTTTGTTATTCACAAACATCGTACCTAATATTTTTTAGTTTTTTTGTCTCCCCGTTAAATTAAAATGGGGGACATTGATTTATCCCCCATTTTCATAGTTTTTAAGCAGCCTGAAAGAATTCATTCTCTTCATATTTCTGCCCCACTAATTCTTTTATTTCCTCAAATGATTTCTCGTCATACTGTTGATGAGCCAGTTCTAACACGCCACAACCGATTTGATGGTAACTCGATGAAAGTTCTGATGCTATGGATCTACGATTCAGTAGGGTTGCATAATATCCTGTAACATTAGTACCAGCAAATGGATCGTACACCAAATCATCTACATCCGTTGTCATCAGAATAGGTACTACGGGTACACATTCTGACATTACTGCAGGCCCACCATCTGAAAATATTTGTCTCACGATTTGGTTTTTACCAGCAGCAGACTCAATAAGGTTCATTATTTTCTGTTGTTCAATGTGGTTTTTGATCTTCTGATAAGGTTTGGAAACACTTTCCTTTTTCCTCATGATTTGTCCATTACTGGACACATCCTTAGCACCATGAGTGATTTTTAGGTCTCTTTTTTCACCAAAAGTAACATGGTTAAATTTGGATTTTTTTGGATCAACGACGAACCATAATAGATACTCAATATTATTGGACAATCGTTTTACCCTCTCCCCTTGTGGTTTTTCGTTTAATTTCGACCAAATGATTCTATCCTTGTAGATCAATTTGGTTTTGGAACAAATGTGTTGAACCAATTTATCAGGAACTGCAAGACCACAACCATCTCTGTACGTCTCTCCGATGTTTATTATCACATTCGATGTTTCTTTTAGGGTAACAGTTAATTTCTCTAGTGTTTCTGCAATTCCTGCACAATATTCATCCACTGTATCTTCGTGTCCTTTTTGATTCTCTCCGTCTCCATTGTCATAAAATCTAACATCATAATAGGGTATGGATGTAAATATGAGGTCCACTGATGATTTATACTCTTCCATCTGTGCAATAACCACAGCATCTGACAGGTGATACTTGGACACTTCTGGTATAACAAAGGTTGGTTCACGAAACTTCAGGTTTTCCATCTCTGAAATCAAGTCAACCGTCACTTTTAAGGTATTGGATCCATTTAAGAACTTCTCATGGTATCCATATTCCTTTTCAGTATCAATATTCCTGTATTTGGTCAAATATTCGTAGGTCAGTTCCACTGAGTTGGTATTTGAAATAATACCAGAAATAAACACTTCCTCCCCATTTTCAAGAATGTATTCTAGTTTTCTGATAGTGTTTTCTGAACTCCATCGATTCCCCAAGGCTTCCTGAATACGCTGATATCTGTTATAGGAGGCATCATTATTCCTGGATCCCTGTTTTTTGGGGAAACTTGAAAAAATGACCTTCAATTCCTTTACTTTGTCAGATACCGTCTTCTCACGATACTGGTTCAATGTTACTCTTGATTCCTCTGTTGGATGTAAATCAATAACATTTACCAAAATAACATCAATACCTATCGATTTTAAAATATTAAACCTACGATAACCATCCAACAGTTCCCTATTTTTAGTGATGGTAACAGGGGTCAGTTGACCATGAGTTTCAATACTAGTTCTCAGGGAATCATCATCTTGTTTGTTGATGGAATAAAATTCTTTAAGACCTTTTATCTCAATGATTTGAGAAATTTGAAGTTGTTCCATTTAAAGTTATTTTAAAAAAAGTTAAAAATTTAGTTTTGTTTTCTTTTTTTGGGTTTTGTCTGATTTCAAGGTGGTTTAAGAATTATCATTTCCTGTTGTTTTTTGTGTCAAAAAAGAAGACTTAATATTCGGGCATGCGATTACCACGTGCATGGTTAATGGTCACGTGTTTTGTTGAAAAATATGGTTAATTAGGAGGTTATCGATCGATATTGTGCCGTATTATTCGGCCCAAATCTCGAGCAAAAAAAAACCTTCTTAACTGGTTTCCTCCTTTTGATTTGTCTCAGGGTATTCCATTTTGTAGGTCTCCCACATCATTTTTATGATTTCATTTTCAGATTCTCTTTTAAGAGATTCATGAATTTTTCCATTTTTGTCATATACTGTATCACTCGTTCCTATATTCTTTGAAAATTTTTTAAACTTTACTCCAGCATTATTGATCCATAAACCCCTGGCAGCAACATAGACTACGGACGTAGGTTTGTGGGTATTATGAGCAGTCATTAGTTCGTAGTTGATCATTAACCTTAGTTTTTGTATTCTTAGTTTGTGTGATTCCACTTGTTGATGGATCTCCATGGGTGTAAGTAATTTTCCATCTCTGCCATTAATTGGTTGTTTAGTAAGTGCAATTTCACGTAAATCATATTTCGCTCTTTCTAGCTCGTTGATGATAAACTTTTTTCTACCATCGTTTTCAACACCTTCTTTAAAATTATCAGCATTCAAAAATTTTTCAGTCTCATCATCTGCTAATAACAACAAAAGTAACAGAGTATGATATGTTCCTTCGTTATTCATTGTGTCATTAAAAAAAGTCCAAAAATCCATGTCGTTTTTTCGTTTAATGATACAAATATACAAAGGAACTTTCATTATGTCAAATATTTGGACACAAAATTTTAAAGAATTTTTATAATTCCTATATATTCGATGTAAAACCTATATTCCATACCAGTTGAAGAGATTATTTTGTTCAAACAAATTTCATCCACTGGATTAATAACTATCTTATATTGGTCAATAATTACATTTTTTGGTCCATATTTTGAGCCTGGTGGGTTTTCCTGAATTGTAATTTTTTTCATTTTAACCATTTAACTTCTTAAACCTCATGGACCCTTATCTATAAAATTTGATTTATTATTATCATTGACAATTTTTCTTACTACGTTCTGCACAAAATTTGCAGTTTCCTTTATGAGTAAGAAAATCTCTACTCCCACCCCTTACATCTCCAATGTATTCACAGCTGTCTATAATATAAGTTTTTATCTCTCTAAAATTCACAGTAGAAATAGTTTTACCTTCATTCTCACAACCACAAAGGGTGATGGATACCATTAATGCATATCCAAAAAATTTCAATGATGTTTTCATTTTAGTTATTTTGTTTTGTTATTAAACTTTAGAATATGGTAAATGATAACCTTTTATTATATTCAGTTTCATTTAGGTAATATATTATTGAATTTTAATTAATTGAATAGCAATATGGTTCCAAATATAGTAAAAAATCACTATTAACCTTTATCAAATTTGAAGGTTAAAGTCAATATATAAACTCTGACGATTGTTTCAAGGGGAAATTGGAGTACAAACTAACTTTACAATCATATCTCAGCGTTCTTGCCCGGCCAACGGCTTGGACAATTTCAGATTGAATCAATGACAGATGTATATTTCTCAGACCTTCATGTCCAAACGTATTAAACTTAAACCTAAATCCGTTGTGGTTGATCCACTGATAAGTCATTTCTGTATCTTCGATGGCGTAGTTAATCCCAAAAATATTTGCAAATAGAAAATATTTTATGTTGTTTAGGTGTGGGGTTCCAACGACCGTCAAATTTTGGTTGGACAGAAAATCATATCCTGAACAGTTGCCAAAATAAATCTCTTTTTGACTATTAGTAAAAGAATTAACAAAGGCCTTAAAGGTAATGACGGTGGAATCCCCAACTTCTTCAGATATTTTGGTAACGTATTTGGACAAACTTTTTCGGGAACAACTTCTTTTTGTGTATTGTATAATTTTCCCCTTCATCTCAACTTCCCCCAAATCAAAAACATAGACTCTATCATCGAAAAGTTGTTGATAAAACATAGGATTAATGGTGGCAGAGAGGATAATTATCTTTTTTGATTTAGTTAGTTCATTTTTTTTGATATAATGTATTTTATCCTGTATCATTGAATCCTTAATAAAGTAATCACTTTCTAGGAACATGGGGATATTTGATAATGAAATATTTATATTTTTCATTAAATTTTTGATCGGTTCAAGCAAATGAGCGAACGCTGGTGTTTTTTGAACCATATTTGGTTGTGAGTCTTCTAGTATTTGAAATAGATTTATAAAATCCTGATTATTCCCAAAATGCATGGTGATAAGAGCTTCAAGATCAGAAATAGACATTTGATTAATTTCCAAGATTTTATCTATAGGATCTTCGTCGAAAATAAGGGTTGAATGTTGAAAATCTGATATAATGGCTCGATCATGAGTAATAACGAGTGTTTCTGGCGAATGTCTGAGATTAAAGGACTCATCCAAGTAGGTTAAGGCCAACAGTGAATCTTCTGAATTTTCTTTCGATACATTCTTTATAAACTTAATTCCTTCTTCTGGATTACCATTAACGTAAATAGATTGATACTTTCTTATATTAACATTGTCATTAAATTGAATAGCGTCCGGACTCCTGGTGATTTCAACTTCCATTCGTTGAGAAATCTCATTTTTCAGCTTATTGGTTGGCAGCGCAATGGTAACATTTTCCAAATTTGTTAATTTTTTAGTTTTCCCCAGTGCTGTTGGAAGTTTAAATATATATATATTACCAGTTTCCCCTTCTTCCATTACTCTGTTAAATTCCTTTTCAAATTTTTCTTCTGCTTCTTTCAGTGAAATTTTTTCTGTTTCCACTAAAATTTCAATTTTTCCTCTTTGATCTCGTATTTCCCCCAGCATATCATGGAGCTCAGCATCCTCTGGAAAAGGAGAAAATACTGAAATAGGTATTGCTGGATACTGGAGAAACTTTATATATGAAAAAATACTAAAATTATTATCAGTGTAAGAAGTTCTTCCTGTTTTATTATGATCAGTCATTATATCTTTCATTTTTTTGATCCCTCCATTGATCTGGATCATATTTGTTGCCAGATAAAAAAGAGACATGTGATCCAACCAGTATCCATTGAAGAATTCATCTAAAATTTTTACTCTTGATCTAGCAACATTCCAGTCTATTTTTACCTTATTATTTTTATCTATTTGTGCAGAAAAATGGGAATTACTATAGTTATTCTTATATAATATTTCCCGTATTTGCGCACTATTTGAATAATTATAAAAACTACTTCCGTCCAACGCCTTTTTTAATCTTCTTGTAATTTGACAGGAAGTATAATAATGACTGGTAGTCATGTGTATCAAATTTTCAAGCTGAATGGGTTCATTTGATAATGATTTGGGATTATTTCCGGCAAAGAAAAAAGTACACATCGAGAAACATCTATTATCTGCTTCAGGAAAAATGAGCTTCAATCCATTGGATAAAAAATTAAAATCCTCTTTTTTTGATATTTCTTGATCTACAAAAAGTACCACCCGAAATTTCATGAGATCTTCAGAAGAAGAAAAGGTTTCATATATCACTTGAGGCACTATATTAAATTCTTGGAACCTAGAAATCACTACTTCCGGTGTAATGATGGTTCTAATATTATCGAAATCAAGCCCGAATATACTTTGGGATCTCCAGGTAACATTTTTCAAATTCCCATCAAAAACACCACCAGACCACGTATAACCATTAGCTATAAATTCCATAAATTCTGGAATCGTGGTCTCTTCGGCATTAATTAATCTCTGGTGAATTTTTTTAATTTCCTTTTTTATAGGTTTTTTAACCTGGGTCGTTTTATCTACCGTAATACGGTACTTTTTTTCAATCATTTTTAAAGCCTTTTTCTAATAAATATGTAGCACAAAACCAAAAGGATTGGTGCACGATGTTTTTTTGGTAACAGAGTCAAAATAACTAAAGGTTTGCCATGTAAAAGTTAATAACATGCTAATTATGTGCTAATTAGCACTATTATCTTATGGTGAGATTTTTATCAATTACGAGATATTTATAATAAAAGAACTTATGAAAATCCCAAAAAATGTAATCGTAAATTTTCGGATATCGGAGAAGGAAATGCAATTAATTCAAGAATATCTTATAAAAAATGGATCAAAATCAAGAAGTGATTTTTTCAGAAAAATGATATTGAATAAGCTAAAATTGTCGTAGATGATGCCAAGGAAAGAAATACCCACTTTTTGGGGTAAATCAAGATGTACAACCATCTGTAGTATTACTAATGTGGCACCTATAAAGCTGAGGAAGATTGTCCCATTCTTCAATTTTCTTAAAAAACAGATCCCACGATTATTTGATTGACAATTATGTAGTTAACACATATAAAATTTTATACTATCATTTGTTTAATTCTATAATTCAGTTTTTTTTGGTGGGAGGGAAGTGTGGACATAAGTCAACATTTTCCCTCCCCTTTTGATTAATTTTTAATAATCAATTGACTAATTTGTTAGAAATAATTCATTCAACCAGTTATCATCCTTTTTATCCATATGTATGCAATCCATATCAACACCTTCAAGATTAATACCATAAAAGTCTAAATTATCCACTTTTGCACCCATTAAGTCTGAGTTCTTAAAACTTGTATTTTTAAGATTTGCTCCTATAAGTTTAGCGTTCAACAAAATTGAACCTTCCAAATTTGCTCCTTCAAGATCAGCATGTGATATGTCTGCACTTGTTAAAATAGAATTTTTTAGATTTACATTTATTAATTTTGAACCTAAAAGATTTGCTGATTCAAAATCAGCAAATTCTAAATCAGAATCACTTAAATATGTTTTCAAAAGAGATGCATTTTTTAGTTTTGCATATCTTAGACAGACACTTTCTAGATGCGCAATAGTCAGATGAGCATTTTCAAGGTTTGCATTTTCGAGGTTTGCTTTTTCTAAGTCACAACTATAGAGGTCTGCACCACATAGATTCGTTTCTTTAAAACTGGATGAGGTTAAATTTGATTTTTTCAGATTAACTCCTTCCATATTCGACTTATCAAAATTCGATTTTTTACAAATAGCACCTTGAAAGGTTGCTCCAGCCATTTTTGAGTTATTAAAAAAGGTACCCTTTATGTTCGCATTTTTAAAGTTTCCACCCCTAAGAATTGTTCGGTCAAAGAAACACATAGAAATTAATGAATTTTCCAGGTCTGCACCTTGAAAATTTGAACCGGTAAAATATGATTCTTCCATTATTGCTAGCTGAAAGGATGCATTCCTGAAATTTGCATGTAAGAAAGAACTTTTATAAAATTCACATCTTTTAAGCTCTGATGTTTTAAAGTTTGCCTTTTTTGCGAAGACCTTTTTGAATACTGAATTTTTTATGATAGTATTTTGAAAGTTTGTATTTTCTAATATTGTTTCATTAAAATAACACCCTTCAATTTCTAATTCTTTAAAACATGCACCTGTAAAGATAGTGCTGGCAACAATACAGCCATTAAGTTTGGAATTCTTGAAGTTTGAACCAATTGCATCAACAGCACAGAATTCTGATTTTCCAAGGTCTGAACCCTCAAAGGTTACATTTTCCAGATTGGCCATATCAAAGATTACTTTTCTCAGGTCCACATCCTTAAAAAATGCTCCACTTAAATCACCATAAATTGTGCTACCACTTAAATTTGAATTCTCAAATCTTGAAGAAACTAAATCAACCTCGTAAAAAGTTGATAATTTCATGCTGACTCCCTCGAAATTAGAATCACAAAGATCAGAATTCTTAAAATAAGTACGATCAAGATTTGTTGCCTTGAAACTTAAACCCTTTAAACTACAATCGTAGAATTTACATCCTTCAAGGTTTGAAATTCCAGCGTTTTCTTCATCCATATCAGACCCCTCTGAAGTTGAATTTTCAAGGATTATCCCATCAAATGTTGAACCATCAAGTTTACAATCCTCGAAATATCCATCTTCAATGTTTACATTCTTGAAAATTGCACCTTTAAAACTACACCGGATAAATCGAGATCTGGTTAGATTACAATTATCAAAGGTTGCACCATCAAAATTCTCGTCTGAAAACTCAAGTTCGCTTAAATCTAAATTTGATAGATTTTTGTTGTTAGGAGGGAAAACAACATCAGGGTTCGGATTCTTGTTCTCAACCTCCTTAATTAATTGATTTTTCATAAAAAAAATTTAAAGTTTAAAAAATGATCCCAACGGGGATTTAATCTTTGTGTCCTTAAGTGGTTATAAAAATTCTAAAATCTGTTTTTGGTGGTAATTACGGTCGATTCTCGTGGTATTGTGAATTAAATACAGCGCCATTCCAGGAATAGTTTGCCTGTCAAATGCTAAATAAATGCTAACAAATAATCGATAGAATAAAATAGATTTATTTTTAATTTTTATCAAATTTGACCGGAATATACATGATAGTTCTATTGGATTTTATGGTTTATATTCAACTGTATAAGAATGGAATATCAAAAAAATGTAAAGAGATCATCGGTTGAGATAATCTTTTATTACTCAAATGAAGGCTGCCAATTAAAGTCATTTTCCATTTGTTCCTAAATGCATGGTTTAAAATCAGAAATCCTTCCCCGTAAGAGAAAAACAGTATTCCATTAATTATTCACTTCCTTCAGATTTGAGGGAAGTATCATTATTGACATAGACCTATAGAAATTTAAAAAGGGTGGTTAATTTCATCCGGATTTTACACCATTATTAGAGAAATTGAAATTAGGTCCCCATTTTCAAATTTTCTGACAAACTAATAAAAGGTAATCCAAAACAAAATCTTATATTTGAAAGAGGTTCATCAGATTTAATAAAAAATCAAATTACTGACGAATATAATATTGACACCAAACCTATTAATAAAATGGAAAGTAATGACAAAACAGGTGATGCAGCATTTTTAACCAACACGAATATAGTTTCAGGCAATAATAAAGGGGGATTACTACCTATTAGCTTGCCAACCAGCGTACTTGTTGAATTGAATTTCCAAGATAATTCCATACATTCAGCGGAGGTAATAATGAATATGAAAATATCGACCATAATTGAAAAGTATGAGTAACTATTCTTTCAATCATATTTCAACATCTACTGATCGGTATAAGATATATACCTTGTTGTGTAATCCCAATGAACTAAAAGATAAAATCGAGTTGGTTAAAGCTCAGAACATCCATGTCATAAATTTGGGGAAAGAATTGGCAGAATATATTGATAGACTAGACGATTATTCTTACCTTAATATTGATGTGTACGATTATTGTAAAAAACTTTTAAATGATTTAAAAGAAAAAATAAATGGTGTTGGAAATGATGTAGTAGCCATTTATAATATTGGCTTGTTGATGGAACCTATCCTTGAGTTAAATCCAGTTACTTTATTTAAGGAGTTTTCAAAATCAACTGCTCTAATAATCATTTGGGAGAATCAATATGATATTCCTGATAGGTTGAACTGGACCACACAAAAAAATAATTACGCATTAGATTTTTCTGATTCACCATTAAAAAAACTGCAAGATGCAATATAAAGAACTCATTCAATTTGAATCAATAACTACTGTAGTTAAACTTGTAAATACAAATGAGCTATCTGTGGCCGAAAAACTTGTGAAAACATTTGTTTTTTCTAAGAAAATGATAGATGATTTAAAGGAGGTTATCATTAAAAATCTCATAACCGAATTTCCGCCGGAACCGAAAATTGAAACTAAAGGCATTCAAATTGTAGGTAGTTATGGAACAGGAAAATCTCACTTGATGTCATTGGTTTCAGCTATAGCTGAAAATGCCGATTTACTTAATCTCCTTCAGAATGAAGAATTATCAAGCGTTTTTAAACCCATAGCAGGCAAATATAAAGTACTTCGTTTTGAAATTGGAACAGATAGACCATTAAAAGATATAGTCTTTTCTCAAATTGAAAGATACCTCAAAAAAGTTGGGTTAGAATACAAGTTCAATGAAGAATCAAACGAAAGCTGGAAGTCATTACTGCAAGACATGATGGCTGCTTTTGAGGAAAAATATCCAACCTTTCATTTTTTAGTAGTCATAGACGAGATGCTGGAATACTTAAAAGGTAGAAATCCAACTTCTTTAAATAATGACTTAATGCTACTTAGACAGCTTGGAGAGGCTTGCGATAATTCTCGTTTTAAGTTAATGTTTGGCGTACAAGAGCTTTTATATCGTTCTCCTGAATTTCAGTTTCAGGCTGACATGCTTAATAAAATTGAAGACCGTTTTTCCGATTTAACCATTACCAGAGATGATGTATCTTTTGTTGTGAAAGAACGTTTGTTAAGGAAGGATTTACATCAGAAGAGTAAAATACGGGAACATCTGTTAAAATTTGCACACCTCTTCGAGGGGATTAACACCAATTTAAACGAATTTATTGACCTCTTTCCCGTTCACCCTAATTACGTAAGCTACTTTGAAAAAATAAAACATGGAAAAAGTCAACGTGAAATACTTAAAGTACTTTCTGTAAAGTTTGAAGCTATTTTAGAAAATGAAGTACCAACAGATAATCCGGGATTAATTACTTACGATTCCTATTGGCCCGATTTGGCCAGTAATCCAGCCATGCTTGCTATTCCTGACATTAGAGTCGTTCGCGACAAAGTAGAAATTATTACAGGTAGAATAACTAATCATTTTGTAGGTGCCAGAGCCAACAGAAAGGATATTGCACAGCGTATCGCTCAATCATTGGCCATCAGAATTTTATGTGATGACTTAGATAAACGAAATGGAGCAAGTGCCCATAGTTTAAAAGAAGATTTGTGTGTGAGTATTCCAAATGTGAATGATCCAGAATTACTTTTGGCTGCAATAGATAACACAGCCAAACAATTGGTCACTGCCACGGCGGGTCAATACGTTGATCAGGATACCATAAGTGCCGATTTTTATATTCGTACAGAAGGTGGTATCAATATTCCACAAATTATTCGGGATTATGCTGATGAGGTTATAAAGAAAAATATAGATCAGGCAGACCAATACTATTTCGATTTTCTCCAATATGTATTGGAAATTCAACAGGATTCTTATCGTTCTGGATTCAAAATTTGGCAACATTCTTTAGAATGGATAGATAAGAAAAGCTTTCGTTTGGGTTATATCTTTTTCGGAAATCCAAATGAGCGAAGTACCACGGAACCCATACAGCAATACTATATTTTCTTCTGTCCTTTATTCAACGCCATAAATCGGAATGATGAATCAGACGAGGTTTATTTTGATGTGGCTGGTTTATCAGATGAGTTTAAAGATGTTATATGTCTCTACGGTGCTGCAAAGGCCAAACATGGTTCAGCACCTACCAACCAAAAAGCTTTATTTAGTAGTCAAATTGAGGAATATCAGCGAAAAGCCATTGCTATCTTCGATAAGGAATTTACCGATAAGACCAACGTGATTTACAAAGGGGAAAGTAAAACACTAAAATCATTTCCTCTTCCTGGGGAAGGTTCTACCAAAGAAATGATATTTCGAACGGTTGCTTCTAAGGTTTTGAACAAAGCGTTTAATGATAAATTTCCTCACTATCCTGCATTTACTGATTTACAACTTCCATTAACAAAAGATAATTATAGTGGAACCATAAATGCGGCGTTAAAGAAAATTACAAGCCCTTCCATTGCCAACAGAAATGGTGAAGCCATTTTAAGTGGACTTGGATTATGGAGTGGTCAAAATATTCAAAGTGATAACAGTAAATACGCAGATAGTATAAAGAGAAAAATGAGGGACGCAGGTGAAACAGCGGTACTAAATAAAACAGATATTATATGGCCCCATTATTCACCTGCAAATCTATGGTACTCTGTCGATTTTAATATTGATTATCAATTGGAGTTTGTTGTCTTGGCTGTATTGGCCTATAAAGGAGATATTGAAATTAGTTGGTCAGGTAATAAAAATCTTTCTGCCACAAATATTGAAACAGTACTTTCTCTTTCAGAGGAAGATTACTTTACCTTTCAACATATAAAACAACCCCAAGGTATTCCCATTAAAAACTTAAAAGCATTGTTTACCTGTCTTGGATTACCAGATTATACCTCAGAACTTGAAAAGCCTGAAACCATCAGTAAGATCATTACTGAGGCTAAAACAAAAGCCGAAAAGACAGTAAGAACTAAGGCTGTTATTACTCAAGGTTTAAAGTGCAGAAACGTACCCTTGTTAAATGACGGTGATATTGCTACCATGAAATCTGCATTGGAAGCATTAGGTAATATGTTGGATAGTATTCAGTCTTACAATACTTATGGAAAATTAAAGGCATTCAAATTTACAGAAGAAGAGCTCAATTCCACCTTTAAAGCGTGGGACAATTGCGAACAAATAGATAAGTTAAAAGAAAAAGCAGAGAAATTTGAACGTTTGGTTGGATACCTTTATACCGCACAATCTTATGTTGTTCAAGAGGAAAAACCGCTGTTTGATGATATAAAAGCAGCCATTGATAACTTGCCAGCCGTGGTTGCCTCTTCACAAGACGTTGATGCTAAAAAATATGAAGCACTGCTCAATTCATTAATTGATCGTTATGCCGATTATTACTTACATCAATACACTCGTTGTCGATTATCTAAACAAGATGATTTAGCAAAAGTACGGATATTAGGAAGTGAGGAAAAACGTATCTGTGACATTATCAAAGATTCGGAATTTATAACTGCTACCGAATATCAAAATTGGGTAAACAGTATCACCTCCCTGCGCGAAGCCGATGCCTCCTTAACGAAAGCGAAAGTTTTAGCAGAGCCTTATCACGATTTTAATCCAAGGGAGTATTATGGTAAACCAACTTACCATATCCATCAATTAGAAGAGCAATTGAACAACCTATTAGAAAAATGGACCGATGCCATGCGTTCTGTTTTCAGAGATCCATCGGTGCAAGAAAACATGGATATTTTACAAGCCAATGACAAACAATTGGTGGAGGATTTTAGAAATGGTACAGTTGAACTTACGGTTGACAATGCATCAAAACTTAGAAATTTAATTGCCCAATTTGCTCAGGGTATCGATAAAGTGGAAATAACTATGGAAGAAATACGAAGGCAGTTGAACAAACCATTGACGCCACAAGAGGCAATTGACACACTCACGCGTTATATAGATGGTTTGTGCATGGGTAAAGAAAGAAACAAAGTTCGTATTATCATTAAGTAACTCACTTCCATGGCACAAGAAAATTTATTTACTGACATATCAGAAAATCTTGATAAAGGACCTGTTATTTGTCTGGGTAAAACATTTAACTCTGAGGAAGAACGAAGAGCTTACTTCCGTAATGAACTGCGAACCAAACTGCCGGAGTTAAAAACCATAGAAGGATTTCCTATTGGGGAAGATGAGGATATTATTAATCTAAGCGACCCACCCTATTATACTGCCTGCCCTAACCCTTGGCTGAATGATTTTATTGCAGAATGGGAAAAGGAGAAAGAAAACATAAAGGGAAGAAATCCTGATTTTCATGTGGACGAACCGTACGCCAGTGATGTAAGTGAAGGTAAAAACAACCCTATTTACAACGCTCACAGCTACCATACAAAAGTGCCCCATCCAGCAATAATGAGATACATTTTACATTATACCGAACCAGGTGATTCTGTTTTAGATGCATTTGGAGGTACTGGAATGACAGGCGTAGCAAGTCAAATTTGTGAAAATCCTGATACTGAAACCAAATATAAAATCGAAAAAGAGTTTAGAGAAAATGGATTGCAAAAGCCAATTTGGGGAAAAAGAAATGCAATCTGTGGTGATTTAAGTCCAGTCGCTAGTTTTATCTCGTATAATTATAATACACCTATTGATATTATATTTTTTGAAAAAGAAACAAAAGATGTAATTGCTCAAATAGAAAAAACGCATGGCTGGATGTATGAGACAAAACATGCCGATGGGAAAAGTGGAGTAATTAATTATACTGTTTGGAGTGATGTTTATTTATGTCATAACTGTAATCATGAAATCGTATTTTTTGAATCAGCAGTCAATTTTACAGACAAATCCGTTAAGGATGAGTTTAATTGCCCCAGATGCACAACGCTTAACTCAAAGAAATCATCATCAAAGGCATGGGAAACTATTTATGATGATTCACTAAAGAAGTCTATAAAAATTGGAAAAGCATACCCTGTATTAATATCTTATAACGTTGGCACAAAAAGGTATGAAAAAAAACCTGATTCCTCCGACTTAGCGCTGATTGATAAAATAAATTCTTTAAACGTAGGAACTTGGTTTCCAACCGATGAATTACCATTGGGTTACAATACAGAACAACCCAAAAATTCTCATGGCTTTACGAATGTTCATTTATTTTACACGAAAAGAAATCTTACAGTTCTTGCAGAAATAAGATTAAAACTTAAAGGGTTACTTCGGAGTTCTTTAGTTTTTAATTCTATTTCACAAACTCTTTGTTCAAAACTTGTAAGGTATAATTTAGGTAACAGAGGAAATGGGATATTGAATGGAACCCTCTATATGGCAGCTTTATCTGCGGAGGGAAATGTTTTTAAATTATTCAAAGGAAAAACTTTAGATTTTTTAAAGGCGTACAACCTAATTAATTTTCAAAATGTGACATTTACAAATTCAGCAACTGATATTAGAACAATAAAAGAATCATCAATTGATTATATTTTCACAGACCCCCCTTTTGGTGCAAATATCATGTATTCTGAATTAAATTATATTTGGGAGTGTTGGCTGAAAGTTAAAACGAATAATAAAAAAGAAGCTATTGAAAATAAAATTCAAGGCAAAAGTCTTTTAGATTATCAAAACCTAATGGCTCAATGTTTTCAAGAATATTTTAGAGTTTTAAAACATGGTAAATGGATGACTGTAGAATTTAGTAACACTGGTGCAGCTGTATGGAATGGTATTCAAACTGCTTTACAGAAAGCAGGATTTGTGGTTGCAAATGTTGCTGCATTGGATAAACAGCAAGGAAGTTTTAAGGCTGTGACAACACCAACTGCAGTAAAGCAAGATTTAGTTATCAGTTGCTATAAACCATCGGCAGAGTTTGAAAGTAAATTCAAAACATTATCAAGCGATTTAGCCGTTTGGGATTTTGTATCTGAGCATTTATATCATTTACCAGCTCACATAGGTAAAGAAAATAGCACAACAGCAATCGTTGAAAGAAGTCCGAAAATATTATACGATAGGCTCATTACTTTTTATTTAATGAGAAGTTTGCCTGTACCCATTGATGCTAGAGATTTTCAAGAAGGTTTAAAGCAGCGGTTTATCGAACGAGATGGCATGTATTTCACAGCAGAGCAAGCAGCTGAGTACGATGAGAAAAAAGCCAAAACTCCAATTTTTGTGCAGTTGTCATTAATCGTAACCAATGAAAGTGATGCCATAGAATGGTTAAAAGAAAGGTTACGTAAAGGGGCACAGAAATACCAGGACATCATGCCTGATTTCCGCATTGCTACCCAATCACTTCGTAAAGGGGATTCTTTGCCGGAATTACAAGATATACTCAATGAAAGCTTTATACAAGAAACCGATGGTCGTTGGCGTACACCAGACCCAAATGAAGCCAAAGACAGAGAGGCCTTGCGCACTAAAGTATTATTGAAAGAGTTTACTGGATATGTAACAGCCATCAACCAGCCCAAGGCTAAAAAACTCAAAGAAGTTCGGGTAGAAGCCTTACGTGCAGGGTTCAAAAACAGCTGGGAGCAAAAGGATTTCAAAACCATCGTAACGCTGGGCGATAAAATTCCCCAAAATATTTTGTTGGAAGACGAGCAATTATTGATGTATTACGATATAGCAAAAGACCGGGAATAAAATGCTTTACCGAGGAAAAGAAATAGAGATACTATCCAGAAAATCAGTGTTTGGAAAACAAATTGCTGATATAAAAATACTTTCTACAGGAGAAATAAAATCTGTTCCTTTTTCTGAGTTAGCAGATGAAACAAAATTCCCCACAGATGCAGATATAACATTTAAGGCCATTGCGGCAAAAATTAAAAATGAGGTTTTTAAGCAAGCCATGTTAGCTCCCATTGAGAGTAACATTATTCCATTACCTCATCAGATATTAGCCTTAGAAAAGGTCATGGCAGGTCAGTTTCTAAGATTTCTTATAGCAGACGAAGTCGGTATGGGCAAAACCATAGAAACTGGTTTGATTCTTAAAGAATTGAAACTAAGAGGGATTGCAAAAAGAATTTTAATTGTCGTTCCTAAATCGGCTATGGGACAATGGCAGCAAGAGATGAAAAAACATTTTAATGAATTGTTCCATATCTATGATACCGATTACATCAATACCTTAAGTAAAACATTTGCAAGGCTTGAAGTTGATAACGAGATTAATCTGTTCACACAGCATAATCAAATCATCGTTTCTATGGATGCCTTAAAACCTATTGAAACCCGTCAAGGCTGGAATAAACAAAAAATCGAGGAATACAATAAATACCGAATTCAAAGTGTCATAGAAGCAGAGTTTGACCTCCTGGTGATTGACGAATGCCACAAAGTTGGTGGAAGTAGTACGCAGGTTGGCCGTTTTCAAATGGCAGATATTTTATGCAATGCCATACCCAATGTATTGTTACTTTCAGCGACGCCTCACAGAGGTAAAAGTGATCATTTCAGGCGGTTATTACAATTACTAAATAGTGATGCCTTTGCCGGAGAAGGAATGCCTACCATACCTGAATTAGAACCTTACGTTGTAAGAACTGAAAAGAGACAAGCCATAGATTATAACGGTAAACCATTATTTAATAAAAGGCATACCAAAAAAATAGAAGTAATACTTCATGAAGTAAACCACCGTAAACAGAAAGCCCTTTATGACGACGTAACAGACTATGTAGTAAGTGGTTTTAACTTGGCACAACAGACTAAAAATACCTCTTATGGGTTTGTGATGATACTTTTTCAACGTATGATGAGTAGTTCAACACAAGCCATTTTAGATGCTATGCAAAAACGAGCGGACAGACTTTCAGGGGAAAGACAGGAGGTAAATAAGGATCATTTCATTCATAACATGGAGGATTTTGGCTACGAAGGCCAGTTGGAATTAGATTTTGAGCAAAAGCTATTTTCACTCGTTGAAGAAGCTAAGGCGAACTATGACACAGAACTAAGTATATTACAAGGTCTGATCCGGGATGCCAAAGACTGTTTAGATAAGGAAACGGATGCCAAAGTAGAGTTTTTGATGACCAAACTTTCCGAACTAAAACGTTCTGAACAAAATCCAGATGTCAAGTTCCTGATTTTTACAGAATTTACCAGCACTCAATTCATGCTTAAAAAGGTATTGGAAGAAAAGGGTGGTTATATCTGCGATGCCATCAATGGTTCCATGGATTTTGATCAAAGGGTAAATGCTTTAAGACAGTTTAAGGAAGGTTCACAAATTTTAATTTGTACAGATGCGGCTGGTGAATCCCTGAATATGCAGTTTGCCCATATTGTCATTAATTATGATATGCCTTGGAATCCCATGGTATTGGAGCAAAGAATTGGCAGAGTTGACCGTATTGGACAATCATTTGAAGTACTTGCTCTAAATATGATGTTGGACAATTCAGTAGATAAACGTGTGTATGAAGTAGTTGAAACCAAACTGAGTCAGATTATGAATGAACTTGGTATTGATAAAACGTCCGATGTATTAGATAGCACTTTAGAAAGAGATCAACTAAACCATTTATATCTTACTTCTTTGTTAAATCCTACAAAATTTGAACAAGAGAGTAATGACTGGTTAGAAGATATAAAAACTAAATTACAATCCTATAAGAGTACAGAAGGAGCATTACCCACATTAGCTTCCAAGGACATAAGTGTCGATAAGGTGGATGGCATTAAACATAGTCCATTACCGGCTTGGTTAGAAAACCTAACCAAACAGTATCTGATGACAAAAGGTATAAACTACCAACATTTAATAGATGGAATGAAGTTCAGATTCCCGGGTCATAAAGAGGGGATTTATACTTTCAATGTAAAAGAAAGTGTGAATAATCCCATTCCTGAACCGGTATCTTTACAGCACGAATTTATTCAAACCATGTTGAGAGAAGCGATACCCTACACAAATTCTCAGCCCATTCCAATGGTGAAAATAAAACAAAATAATGCTACTACAGGATATTGGTCTTTGTGGCATTTAGAGGTAAAAAATCAGTTTGAGGCAGGTCAGATTATTCAACCCATTTTTATTTCATCTGAAGGTGAAAATTTCTCCGCATTTGCACAAAGTATTTGGGATAAAGTTATTCAGGAAAACGATTATTTTAATTGTACTGGTGCACTATCACTGGAGGAGTCCAAAAAAGTATTTGAAGATATTTCAGAGAAGTCAGAGAAACTGATGCAAAAGAAATACGAAGCCTTTGAAAGTAGTATCCTACTGAATGCTGATAAAATTAAAGCGAATAAAGAAAAGTCATTCGTGTTTCAAGAAAAACAAATGAACCGAATTGGAATTGAAAATATAAAGCAATCGAGACTATCCAGACTACATAAAGAAAAAGAGCTTTGGGAAGATAGCTTTCAATCTTCTATCCAAATAGTGCCTACGCTTTCTTGTCTATTAATCGTAAAAATCATAAATGAGTAACTGGATTGATAAATATAAAAATTTGGTCATTTCAAGTCACAAACAGCACCTCATTATTGCTGATCAAGATCATTTATTTGATTATAACGAGTTACATCAGGCTTTCTTAAGTGATGGTTACACCTTATTGAATTGTAAAACTGCCTTGTCAGTAAGGCTTGAATTTGAACTAAAAGTAAGAGAATCTTCTAACAGATATTTAATTATTGCCCCAGATAATTATTTTCCTCCCCCAGATATTGAAATATTGGTCCATTTTCAAGCAGTAGGCTTACCCTCTTTATTTCCCAATTTAGATGCTAAAGCCATCAAAGGATTAAGTTTCAATGCCCTATGTGTTTTAAGTAATATAAAACCATACGAAGAATTAAGCCATGATAAAACTTTAAAATTTTTGTTGGAGAACTTATACAATGTTGATTTTGAAACATTGACTATTAATAAGAGTAAGGAAAGAATAATGAACGCACTTATTACCGTTTTTCTTGAAAAAAATGGAATAAATGAACCTTTAACCAAATTTTTATCCCATATCACAAAGCCTTTTTTCCCTTTGCTTGTTTCAAAAGGATTAACTAAAGTTAGTCTTACCAAATACATTCAAGAGCAATGGGCATCGTATGTAAACCATTCGATTTCAGAACTTGATTTCAATGAATCCATTTTAATTAAAAGTTTGGGCTACCTATTTACTTTTGAATATTTAAAGCCAGTACAGGTATCTCCGGATCAATACGCTTTATTCTCCAAACCTCTGAAAATAGGAATATTTATTGATGAAAATGGACATAACGATAATGAACTTGAAGGCTTGACTGAGTATCTCAAACAACAGGTTAAAATTATTGAAGATATAGCCGACCAATGGTTCAAAATTATCATGGTGCTGGCGAATGCAAAATTAAAGTATTTATTGTCTGAAAATGAGCATTTAAAGAGGGAATATATATTAGTTGAGGATAATATAAATCTTCGATTTCAACGGTTTATTGACAATAGTTATGGTAGTTTGTTCTCTTTAAGTGGTGTAAGAAAACCAGTTGTTGTTTCCAGGATATTAGAACACTTAAAATCAAGACCGGCCAAAAAAAAAGTATTAATGGTCATTGACGGTATGAATTACTGGCAATGGAATATCATTGGAAAAGCATTATCCGATGCAGATATAGGTTATACAACCAATGCAACCTTAGCCTATATACCAACCATTACAGCATGGTCAAGACAAGCCATATTTAAAGGAGATAAACCCGACTTATCCGCGGATAATTCGAAAGAGATGAAACTTTTTGAGACCTATTGGCAACAACATGGTTTATCTGGTTTTCAAATTTCTTACAAAAAATTCGGCATAAAAGATCCAATAATCCTGGAGGATATTTCACCAGACACAGTTATGCTTGGCTTGGTTTGTAATGATTTAGATGACATCATGCATGGTTCTATACTTGGTAACACGCAATTAAAGACTTCAACAGAGCAATGGATTACAGAATCTAAAATTATTGAATCTATTGCAGGTTTAAAAAACAAAGGATTTCAGATTTACATAACAGCCGACCATGGAAATATAGAGGCAACCGGTTTAAAAAACTTAACCATAAAAGACAAGTTAGGCGCACTAAGTCGTGGAAAAAGGCATTTATATTTTACAAACGAAATGTTGATGGAAAATTTCATATCGTTGAATTCAAGCATTGAAGTTGGCAAAAAAGGTCTATCTCTTTACCTTAAGAAACAAGAGGCATTTACAAACGAGAATACCAAAGTAATTACGCATGGGGGTTCTCATATATGGGAGGTTATAGTCCCTTTTATAAGTATCAATGAGCAGTAAAGGAAAATACATAGGTATCAGTAATCGTATTCCATTTGTTGTTTTGGAATATGCAATAGCTGATTTCATCAGTACTGGACAGGTGAATACACCTTCCTACTTGAAGTACATACTTGAATTTACTAAAGGTGAGAACAGGGCAAAAAAAACCTTGAGTCACTTAGTTTCAATAATCAATAAAAATACTTCTTTAATAAATCTGTTGGCAAAACAAACCAAAGGAGACTTTCAGACTTTAAGTCTTTCCGATAGAAGGGCCTTTTTGATATGTTTATATTCCTTAACTTTTCCCATTGTGTATGATATTTTGAACGCTTTCTCCATTGGATTTAAAGTACAGGAAAAAATAAGTAAACGAGTAATTATTGAAAAAATAGGCGCCATATATGGGTCAAATCGTGCCATGCATATAGGAATTGACGAGACAATTCCTTTATTTCTTGATTGTGGCATTATCTCTCGATCTAAAAGGGGAATGTATGTCAAAGGACAAATATTAAAAACAACGAACCAACTTATTTCAGAATTGATCATTTATGTCAATATAAAATTATCGAGTTCAAATTCTATCCTTGTAGAAGATATTAACTATAAGCCTTGGTATTCATATTTTGAACCGTTCAATATTTCAAATGATAAGTTCAACTTTCTACTTAACAGGAAAGAAGGTGCCATAGGTAAAGGGTACATAAGCATAAAAAGTTAGTGACTTTTTAAAATGTTATTGGTTATAGCCAAATTAATATAATCCTCAGTAAAGATCATAATTTGAAGAATAGTGTAGAGAATTGGTTAAAATCAGCAACCACAAAAAGTGTTTTGAGGATTAAAGGAAAATCTTTCTTTTTCAACTAATATTAATTGTAAAAAGTTAATACCTTAGTAAAATCAATAAATGTCAATTTTTTTATTTGGTTAATTCAAAACATAAAAAATGAATATATATAGTATTAGAAGTCACCTAAAATCTTATAGTATCTATCAAAAACGTAAAACTACTATTAGTCACGCTTTCGCATCCGCACTTTCAATTCCTGACGAATTTGAAATTATCTTAGTTTCAAATGCTATCAGTATGTTAGGACAAGATCCAAATAATGATTTATTATGTGCATATTGTGATAATGAAGCAAAAACATGGGACCATATAAATGCTATTGTTCTAAATGGTGAGTTTTCTGGAAACGGCCATCAAATTAACAATCTTATTCCTTGCTGTAAAACATGTAATTCCAAAAAGGGCAATAAAAACTGGGAAATATTTCTTCGTAAAAACTATCAATCGTCATCTGAGGACTTGGAAAATAGAATTCAGAGAATAAAAAATTATATCGGTAATAATAATGTAAATTTATTAGAAAAAATTAAAGAACAGTGTCCTGGATTATTACAAGGTTTTCAAAGTAAAAAAAAACAAGTTTTGGAATTACTTCAAGAAGCAGACGAAATTGCAACACAAATTCGAAATGTGGTAAAGGAGAGTCTGTAATTGAGGTTAGTCTCCAGATTTCATTTTTCTGAAATTTTGTATTTCTTCTATTGAAAAAGGTGGTTTTTTTGAATGAATCATTGCATGACAATTGGGACAAACCGGAATCAAATCTTGTTTTGGATTTATATTATATACACTACCCATTGAGGAAATTGGATTTATGTGGTGTACATGGATAAATCCTTTTCCAATTTCACCATAGATATATTCAAAGTTAAAATCACATATTTTACAAGAATATCCATGAAATGCCAAACAGGTTTTTCTTGCTTGTGGATTACGTTCATAACGGGTTTGTAATACCTCCGTTGCCTTACCCTCAAAAAATGATGTTTTTATTTCAGTGTGCACATCATTTGATAAAAAACTATTTCCAATAAGATCATTGTTCGATAAGAAATCGAACCAGCTTGATTCTAAATTATCAATAATGTCCGGTTTTATTGAAATTCCACTTTGTTGAGGAAACCATTGTTGCAGCTTATTTGGGTCAACTTGTGACAATAATTCCTGACCAAAGATATTTTTACTAAATGGATTAATTAAAATATCAAATTCTATATCAATATAATTTGTCTTTTTTCCGGGAGTATCATCCCAATGAGGCGCAACGTAGCATGAGGATTTGGCATATCCACTACCCATCAATCCTCTTGGTTCAGCTCCAAGTTTCATAAGGAATATCCGATCACCCCTTTTTATACTTTTTGAATTGCCACAACTCCATCTTCTGTTGTAATAACCAATATTTTCAAGTTGATATGTTCCATCTGTTAGATCTTCCCAATTCCATTTATTTGAATTCCATGTAAATAAATATGAATTTGGATATAGAGGTACTTCATTAGAAGGAGATGAAATATATCTTTGGATTTCTATTAACAGATTATCTAAAGTGTTATCATTTTCCCTGTTAATCCATGCTGGTGTTCCATCAAAGGAATCAATCGAATTTGGACTACAGAATTGTTTTAGATTATAAAGAGGTGAAGATTTTCCAGTTACTAAACCAAATTCAGAATTTGGATTATCAGTCAAAGGTTTAATATAAAAATTATTCCCTTTCACCTTAAATCCATTTAACTCCAGTTTATTGATTAAAGATGGATTTATAAAAACATACTCCACTTCCCTTTTACTTTGAATATGTGGTTTTTGTTCTCTTAGAAATTGAAAACCAGCTATTTCCAATTTCGATTTTAGTTCGGCAAATTCTAATTTAATATCCGGCATCAAATTTTATTTATAGATTGGAGAATTACTTTTTCGATTGGAACCTCACTAAAGTAAACATTTTTGCACTTAAAATTCATTATTAAGGTTGATCTTTCCTAATTTAGGGAATCTTTACAAAAAATATAGGTTCCTTTTGCAATATTTTTATGTTTGTTCTTAAAATAAATAATAACTTCCTTTAAATTTGAAGTAAGTTAGATGTTAGACTATAATTGGTTCCAATGATGTATTCGTTATGTATACCTATAGAAAACTAGTAATGTTATGGTATTTTTACATTTAACCTATTGATTAAACCTAAAAATACTATTTTCACAAATAAAGTGAAACATAACCCTATCTACTCATAAATATTCCTTGAATTGGATCAGGAAATATTTTCTTCATTTTTAGTTTTCCACCATTGTCTTATATTGATAATTTTAGGTTCAACTATGTTTATAAGTCCTTTTTCTGAGTCTAATTTTTTGATTTCTGATTCAAGTTTGTATTTACTATTCGGAGTACCAACAAAATTACTTATAGCTCTATAATCTTTGTTCTGAACATTTAAACAAATTGGTAATTTTACTTGAGAGGCAAAATCAAAGTCTTTCGTTTTATAATCTTCAACACCTTGTGATAACATTACTATTATGACACCTTTTGACCTTAGAAGTCTTAAAAGTTCTTCAAGCGCTTTTCTTGCATTTTTATTTTTTAAATAAATGTGAGCTTCGTCAATGACAATTACATATCTGAGTGGAAAAATATGATTAACTGGTTCGCAATCATTTATGGAACTAAAATAAGTGTTGAAATATCTTAATAACAAAAAAACTATAAGTTGCCTCAAAGTGTCAGAAAGTGCAGGAGGCAAATTTAGATACATACTCTTATCTAGTATACTTGGATTGTTTGGGTCACAATTAAAAATGTTTGTCGTCAAATCTTGAATCCCTGCAAAAAGTGTGTCAGGAGTTCGATTATTTATATGGTAATATATTTTAATTGCTTCAAATAATTCAGTAATACTTGGATATGAACCGTTTTTACTGTCAAACAAGTCTGTAATTACACCTGTTAAAATATTTTTTTGAGAAACACCAATACTTGGAACAAAAGTGGCAATTGTATCTACAAAAGCCTTAATATTAAAAAGCCTTTGTCTCTCATCTAAATTAATTGATAGAAATGGATTAAATTTTACACCGTAGTCATTTACTATATCTATAAATTCGCAATTAGTTGCATCAAGGAAAGATTTTAATTGAGTTGGACTTCCTACACCTTTGTAATCAAAATAGATAAACTTTAACTCTTGGTTTGTATTTTTAGAAATTTGATAAAGTATGTCCTTAATCAATTGAGTTTTACCAGAACCCGCCATACCTGCAATAGCAATATTTCTATTGTCAAATTCTCTAAGGTCATTTATTCTAATTTCAATTTTTTCTCCACTTTCAGTTTTTCCAAGTTCAAACGAGAGTAAAGAAGTGAACTCTTTCATCGAATTCATTTGAACATTTCCACTGTTTATTTTAACAGTATTTGAACCTAACGAAAGACCATTCTTTATATATTTAAGAAGAATTTCAATATGCTCTCCATTTGAAATGTTAGAATTTTCAATGTTTTCATTCCAAATATTTAATCCGTGATTTAAATGAAGTTTAAAGAGATTTATAAATTCATCTTCAAAAGTTTTTTTGTTATAATGCTGGTCAACAATAGTTTTGTAAATTATGAGATTTGACCCATCTCCTATAACCGTCCCAAATAATGCTTTATCATCACGAAATTCCTTACCATCAGAACTACTTGGTATTAAATCTTTTTCTGTATCAAACAATTTACCAGAAAGTAAGCTAAAAGATAAAGCAATTCTAGGAACAATACCATCATTTTTAAAGTTATATAGATTTTTTATCCTATAAAGTAACCCATCATTTTCTTTGCTTATTTTAATTCTCATAGCTGTTAAAATATCCTTGTTTTATAATTGTGTTCACTCCGTCATTAATTAGTAAATATGATTTTGAAATGTTTCCTGAAATCTCTTTATACATTTTTGGAGTAATCTCAGTGTTAGTAGAAAACAAAACAACCTGTTCAGAAAGTGCTGG
>Ga0255182_1000311_pt1 | contig 36885 bp, 34 predicted proteins | sample Atl_UVDOM_RepA_8_FD_188420 | JGI IMG/M metagenome (GOLD analysis project Ga0255182, IMG submission 188420) | Freshwater microbial communities from Altamaha River, Georgia, United States - Atl_UVDOM_RepA_8d | ecosystem: Environmental > Aquatic > Freshwater > River | place: USA: Georgia...
CGGCGCCTGGCGCGTGTTCAGTGCCGCGCCGCAGGTGCACCGCCGGCTGCTGGCTGTGGCCCTGGGCACCATGGCCTTTGCCATGGAAGACGTGCTGCTCGAACCCTATGGTGGCGAGGTGCTGGGCCTGAGCGTGTCGCAGACCACGCTGCTGACGGCCACCCTGGCCCTTGGCGGGCTGGCCGGCTTTGGCTGGGCTTCGCGCACGCTCGGCCGGGGCGCCGATCCGCTGCGCATGGCCGCCTGGGGTGCGGGGGTGGGCCTGCCGGCCTTTGCGGCCGTGATCGCGGCCGGGCCGCTGCAGTCGCCGGCCTTGTTTTCACTCGGGGTGCTGCTCATTGGCGTGGGTGGCGGCCTGTTTGGCCACGGCACCCTGACCGCCACCATGCAGTCGGCCCCGCCTGAACGGGTGGGCCTGGCCCTGGGCGCCTGGGGCGCCGTGCAGGCCACGGCCGGTGGCCTGGCGCTGGCGCTGGGCGGTGTGCTGCGCGACGCCTTTGACTGGGCCAGCCAGAGCCAGGGCGGCTACCTGGCCGTCTACACCCTTGAACTGCTCATGCTGGTCGCGCTGCTGTGGGTGGTGCGGCCGCTGCTGCCCGCCAGAACCGTTGCCCGTTCCGTTACCCGAACGCCTGCAGGCCCTTTAGGGCACAATGAGTGACTGCCCGGTCACAAACCAAACGCCTTGTTAACAGGAGACGCCCATGGAAATCCAAACCGTCATCATCATCATGTTCGTGGTCTTTTGCCTGTTCGTGCTGGCGAACTGGTTCAACCGCCCGCGCAAGTGAAGCCCTGCTGCTGCAGCCCTGACCCCTTTCATTTCCTGATGCGGAGCGCATGACCATGCTCGATTCCCTGACCCACGGCGAAGCCCTGTTTGAAATCCTCATCGAAGGCGCCAACCCCTATGCCGACGGCCCGCTGACCGAGGGCGAGGCCGAGCGGCTGCAAGCCGCCGGCATGGACCCGCAGGCCCTGGACGGGCTGGTGATCGGCCGCATCGTCAAGGGCGGCCGCGGCGTCTGGGCCGTGGCCGGCGACCGCCTGGTCATGCTGGGTTTTCGCTACCGCACCTCGGTCGACACCCTCTCGCGCCGCGACATCACCCACGCCGAATCTGAAACCGGCCGCTACGGCGAGACCGTGCGCCTGAAGACCGCGCAGGAGCGCTGGGTGCTCTACGGGGTGGATGCGGCGCGCGCGCGGCAGCTGGTGGCGCTGTTCTGAACGCTTGCCGGTGCGGCAGCGGACAGGGCGGCTGAAAGGCCAAGGCTTGTGCTCCCGATGCCATGCCGCAAACGGCGATGACCTCGCAGTCCTTCTTTTCGATGATGTTTCGCTGCTGTTCGGATCTTGGCCATGCCGATGTTCAGGAAGCATTGTTCGCCTCCTGAGTCCATGTCAATGCTCGGTGCGCTTGAGCTCGCGGTAGAAATTCTCGTGCGGGCCGACCATCAACAACTTCAGCGTGTTCTCATCGAGGACGCGGTAGGCAAGCAGGCACAACAGGGCGCCCATGCGGAACTTGTAGACCTGCACCCCTGCCAGATCACCGACCTTGGTTTCTCCCACGCCGGGCTGGCTGGCGACGGCTCGCACTGCTTCGTCAAGCGCGGCTTTTTGCTGCTGGTGCAGCTTTTTAACGGCGCGCTCGAAGGTCGGGGTGACCAGGATGCGCATCAGCCGAACTGGTATTCGCCCACGGGCTCTTCCTGGTCAGCGATCAGGATGTCGCGGATGACGCTGAAGGGAAGATCAGGATTTTCGGCGGCGATCTTGCCAATTTGAGACCAGTACTCGATCTGCTTGGGCACCGAACGGTGCTCGATGGTGCCGTAGCGCTTGGCAGTCTCGACCAAGGTTTCGGACAGTTTGACGTTGACGGCCATCTCAACCTCCTTTGAATGGAGCCATGATAGCCCCTAAAGGACCAAAAGGGAACCTCCCGTCTTGTCCAACGAGGTATGAGCCTGAAGGGGCGGTCTGGGTCGATCGGTTTTCAAATGGGGATCGACATGAACGACTCTCAGTTCAGACCTTCAACGCCTGCCGCACCATCCACCCCGCCAGCCCCCACATCGTCAGGCCGATGAGGCCGTCGAGCACTTGCCAGGCCCGGGGGTGGGCAAACCACCGGGCCAGCCAACGGGCGCCAAAGCCCAGCAGGCTGAACCAGGTGGCGCTGGCCATGGCCGCGCCGGCCACGAACCAGCCCTGCAGGGCAGCAGGTTGCTGCGCGCCCACGCTGCCGACGAGCAGTACGGTGTCCAGGTACACGTGGGGGTTGAGCAGGGTAAAGGCCGCGGCCTGCGCCAGTGCGGCACTTCGGCGCAGGCCCTGGCCGTCCGGGCTCGCCTGCAGACGCTCCGGCTTGCGCATGCGCCCGAGCGCTTTCCAGCCGTACCAGGCCAGAAACAGCGCGCCCGCTAGCGCCAGGGCGCGGGCCAGGTCCGGACGATCGCCCAGCGCCTGGGCCATGCCGAAAACGCCCGCCATGATCAGCAGCGCATCGCTGGTGGCGCAGAACAGGACCACGGGGCCCACATGCTCGCGCCGCAGTCCCTGGCGCAGGACGAAGGCGTTCTGCGCGCCGATGGCCACGATCAGGCCGAAACTCAGGGCCAGGCCCTGCACAAACACCGGCCAGGCCGCGAAGAAGGTGGTTGAAAGGGCATCCATGCGCCGAGCTTGCCAGCCGGTCTCGGTGTAGACAAGCTACATTTGCTGAACCTGCATTAGCAAAACTTCACCATGATTGACTACCCCTCCCTCCTGGCGCTGGCCACCGTGGTGCGGGAGGGCAGCTTTGACAAGGCGGCGCGCACCCTGCACGTGACCCCGTCGGCGGTGTCGCAGCGCATTCGTGCACTGGAGGAGCGGCTGGGCTGTTCGCTGGTGGTCCGCGGACAACCTTGCGAAGCCACCGAAACCGGGCGGCGCCTTTGCCAGCACCTCGACCGTGTGCGCCTCCTGGAGCACGAACTGCAGGCGCAAATGCCCACGCAAACGTCCGTGCTTGAGGCGTCCGTGCCCACGCGCGTGAGCCTGCCGGTGGCGGTCAATGCCGACAGCCTGGCCACCTGGTTCATGCCGGCCATGGCCGATTTCGCCCCGGACGCAGCGGTGCTGCTGCAGATCGCGGTCGACGATGAGCACCATACCGCGCAATGGTTGCGCAGCGGCCAAGTGCTGGCGGCCGTGACCGCCACCGCGGCGCCAGCGGCGGGCTGCAACAGCCAGCCGCTCGGGGCCTTGCGCTACGTCGCCGCGGCCAGTCCGGCCTTCATGGCGCGCTACTTTCCCGAGGGCGTGGATGCTGCCTCTCTGGCGACCGCGCCGAGCCTGATGTTCAACGCCAAGGATGAACTGCAGCAGCGCTGGGTGATGCGCCATGGCGGCCCGCTGCCATCGCCAGCGCAGCGTGGCGGTCTGCAATTGCCGCGTCACATCCTGCCCTCGTCCCAGGCCTTTGTCGCTGCGGCCCTGGGCGGCATCGGCTGGGGCCTGCACCCGGAAATGCTGGTGCGCGAGCACCTGGCGCGCGGGGACCTGGTCGCGCTCAAACCCGACAGCGCGCTGGAGGTGCCCCTGTACTGGCAGCAGGCCCGGATGGCTTCGTCATTGCTGGCGGACTTGACGCAGTCGGTGTTCAAGGCAGCCCGGGCAGGACTGGTGGCCTGAGGGCCAGGGTCCGTTGGTTTGTTGATTGGGTCCGACGAAATTTTTTTCGGTCGCACTCCAAAATACTGATGCTTTTACCGGCTGGCTGTCGAGGCTGATTGTGGGAGTTCGCCCTGTGGGAGCGCGCCCCCGCGCGCGAAGGCCACCCGCTGCAAAAGCTGCCCGCCTACCGTGAGCGTGCTGCTTTTGCAGTCGCACCCCCGGGCGTCAAGCCTCATCCTTGTTGCATCCAGACACGCTCAATGCGCTCGCCCAGGGCTTCAAGTCACATGCCCCCGGTTTCTCTGTGGGGCATGCTCAAGTTACCGCGACCTGCCTTGCCAGCAGCGGGCCATCCGTTCGCGCCACCCAGTGGGGGCGGGTCTCGCAAACAGGACTTCGATCCGTTTGAGGGGACCGATTTCATGCGCGAGGAGCCGCAGGCCCGCACGCTCGGCGCGCAGCAGAATGTTGCGCAGACCACCTGATGCACGTTCGATGAAATGGCCCTCACCATCGTTGTCGATCGTCAGCCGCGCCGCCCAGGGGCCGTCGCCGGGGCAGTGCAGTTGCACATGGATGCGGGTGGCCTGGGCGTGTTTGAGCGCGTTCGCAATGGCCTCGTCGATGATGCGGTGAACCGCAATGACCTGCTCGGCCCGCAGGGCGATGCCCGCACCGTCCTGTGCGATGTCCCATTGCAAGGGCAACTGTCCACCGCCCAGCTGGGCGTAGAGGTGACGGGCATCCGCCAGGGTGCCGGCCAGGGTTTGTGGTCCTGTGCGTACGGCTCCCTGGATCATGTGCAGCTCGCGCATCAGGGCCTGGATTTCGTCGGTCAGCGCGCTCTCGCCATCGCGCTTGCGGGCATGAAAGGCGAGGGCCACCAGCCGGCTGCCAATGCCGTCATGCAGGTCCCGCAGCAGGTCTTCGCGTTGCAGGGTTTCCCGCTCCAGCGCGTTCTCCAGGCTGCGCTGCCGGTCGAGGTGGCGCATCATCAGCGCGACCATCAGCATCAGCAGCAGCGGCATTAACCAAATCAGCAGGTAGCCCCCCGCAATCGACGCCCGGCTCATGTGCAGGTGCAGGTCATGGACGGATAGACCGATGAGCAGGCCATAAATGAGGACCAGGCCCCAGCCCAGGCGGTCCGGTTGCACCCGCAGTTGCCGGACCATGGCCATGAGCAAGACCAGCCCCGTGAGCGTGAAGACGATGAAGCCGGCTTCCGCCACCGGGTAGATCCAGGCTGCTGGCAGTGTCCAGAACGACAGGCTCAGGGCTGACCAGACCAGAAGCCCCAGGAGCAGGATGCGCCGTGATTGTCCGGACACGTACAGGGCCAGCACTGCCACTTCGAGCACACTGACCGCCGTGAGCAAGGACAGGTTGAGTCCCGACCAGGCTTGCCAGCCCAAGGGCGGGTTGGTGACGAAGTTCAAGGCCATGCGCAGGCCAGCGATCAGGGACAGGATGGCCATGCAGAGCATCATCTGGCCCGCCTTGTTGCGAAGGTGACCCGGAATCAGTCCCAGCAAGCCCGCCACCATCGAGGCGGCAGCCAGTGCCAGCACGGTGCTCACCTGGACAAATTGCTGCTGCGCCTGATAGGCATGCACAGTCGCTGGATCACCCCATAGCAAGACCCCGAGGCCATTTTTCATGGCGGCATGGCCTTCGACCTGCAGCAGCACTTCAAAGGACTTGTCTGCACCCTCAATGGGGGGCAACACAAACACCACCGGCCAGTAACGCCAGAAGCGACCATCCGGATGTTCGGGGCGGATGCTGCGACCGTCGGGCAGCACCACTTCACCCCAAAGCGAAAGGCGCTGCGCCACCAGGGCCACGGGCCCCGTGGGCGCTTCTGGCCAGCGCAGCCGGTAGAGCGCCCGTCCTTGCTCAGCGTGAATGGGCCGCCACCGATGCGGCAGCTCAACCACTTCCCAATCGCAGGGGGCTGCGAGCGGGGCTTGCGTGGTTTCACAGAAGTCGATTTGCGGGACAGCCTGCAAGCCGGTCACGGGTGCCTGTGTCGCACCATGTCCGAGAAGCGGGCAGAAGATGCAGCCGATCAGCAAGAGCGTCATGCCCAGGGATCTCCATGCACGCGCCGCCCAGGCCATCAGGCGGGACCCGCTGGCTTGCGCATGTGCGAGGGCTTGTTTCATGGCCTGCTGAAGATCTGAAGGCCTTTCAGACATCGATCAGCCCGTTGAGGCGCGCCTCGAACACCGCTTCGGCCTTGGAGTTGACCGCCAGTTTCCGGTACACATTCTTCAGATGGGCGTTGACGGTGTGTGGCGAGAGGCCGAGCAGTTGCGCAATCTCGGCGTAGCGAAAGCCGCGTGCACACAGCGACAGCACTTCCAGCTCCCGCGCCGACAACTGCTCATGATCAGCGGCCCGCGGTACGAGGGCAGGTGGCGGATGCAGACGCTCGATCAGGCTGCGCGCAATCGACGGGCTCAGCGGCGACCCTCCTGCATCGATGGTGGCCATTAGACGACCGGCATAGTGCGGCAGATCAGGCTTGAGGATGTAGCCGCAGGCCCCGGCTTCGAGGCTGCGGATCACGCGCTTTTCGTCAGCAAAGACCGTGATCACCAGAATGTCGCAGGTAGGCCAGGCGTTGTGGCACTGCCGGATCAGGTCGACACCGTCACCGTCGGGCAGCCCCAGGTCGATGAACATCGCATCGGGCTGGCAATTGTGCAGACACAGCCATGCAGTCGCCAGGCTGTCGGCCGCCATGACCTGCCAGCCCGGAGAGGAGGCCGTCGCATCCTGGACCAGATGTTCGCGCAGGGCGCGATCGTCCTCGACGATGAGCAGGGTTTTCATGGCAGGGGGAGAGCCGAATAAGTTTCATTCTAGAAGCGAGGCGCCCGTCTGGACACCGCGGCCAATCCCTGATTTCAGGGATGCGCTGGACGGGTGTGCTGCTCAGAATGAAATCAAGAGCCCCACCCGGCGCGTTCACCGATGCGACGACTTCTGACGTTGCTTGATCTTCTTTTCCGGAGTTCACATGAAACCTTTTGTTCTGCTGTTGCTTGGCGTGCTGTTCACCCCTTTTGTGCAGGCCCAGGCCATTCTGTATCTGTCCTCGGGCGCCGGTTACATGCTGCATCGCAGCGGCAACACCGCTGTCACGGCCAACTGGCGAGGCCAGGCACCCATCAGCGGTTTTGCCGGGTACGGCGCCATCAGGATGGATAACCAGTGCCTGACTGGCAAAAGTGGCAATCAGCCCCTGCAGTGGGAGACCTGCCGACGTGGTGACAAGGCGCAGACCTGGGGCTACAGCAATGGCCGACTCAACAACGAGCTGGGATGGTGTGCCGATGTCGAGGGCAACCGCAACGGCGCGGGTGTGCGCGTGATGGCCTGGTCCTGTTCGGGCGCCAGCAACCAGCGCTGGAAAGCGCACCGACCTGTGAGTCTGCAGAGTGTGCTCGCACAGGTTCGCGATCCGTCCACCCGTCAGGCCATTGAAGCCGGTGCCCGTTCGGCCAGACCCGGTCAACCCTTGCCGCTGACACCCGCACAACAGCAGCAATTGCCGGCCAGCCTGATCCAGGCCACGGGCGGTTCCCTTATCGGTCTGGATGGGGCTACCCTGATCTCGGCCGGGGGCCTCAATTAGGGCGCATCGACGCGGGGGTGGCCTGCCACCTGACCCAGGAAAAGGTCATTGAAAGGGTGTTTCATGCACTTGTGCAGACTGTTGTCCGTGTGGTCCTTACAGGCCAGTGCGCTCTTGTCTTCAGCCATGGCGCAAACCGCGTGTCCGGTGGATCAGCCCATGGAGCGCTGGCATGGCTGTCGCGGGCTTTGGACGGATGCGGCTACGGGCATGAGCTATGTGGGGGATTTCAGCTTAGGGCGCTTTGACGGGATGGGTGTGCTGCGCACCGCCGATGGCACATATAGCGGCGACTTCAGGGGCGGAAGAATGAGAGGGCAGGGCATCTTCACGACCGCCGATGGCCGCCGCTACATTGGCGAATTCCGTGATGGCACGATGGCAGGGCAAGGGCGGTTGCTTGATGCACAAGGGCGTGAAGTTTTTGCCGGTCGGTTTGTCGAGGGGCAACCCCAGGGGGCCGTTGCTGCGGCCCCGCCAGCGTTGCAGCCGGCAGCTCCACCGCCCATACCCGTACAGCCCCCGCCCCCTCCGGCGAATCCACGCCCTGCTCCGGCGGTGCCTGCAGCCGCACGCGCCCCTGTTCCCGTTACCGCTCCCGCTTTGAACCCGCTTGCACGTCAGGCAGTGCCTGCGCCCGCCAACCCGGTCGCGACTGCAGGTCCTCTGCCTGCGGGCGCTACCCTGGCCTGGCCGGCGATTCCACGCGGTGCGCGGACGCCCATCGAAGGGGCGTTCTATGTGCAGCGCACCTACATGATGATGAATGGCGGCATTTCGCTGAACCACGAGTCGTACTTTTTCACGGCCAATGGTCGCTTCACCTATTTGCCCAAAGGTGGCGTCAGCCTACCGGCGCTGGTCAGCCAGCCCCTGGCCACCCGCTATGAAGGCAGTTACTGGATTGAAGGACAGGAACTGGTCATGGCCTGGGCCGAGGGCGGCAAGGTCTGGCGCTCCAAATACGAAGGGCATGAAAAAAGCATTGTCATCGGCAATGCATTTGCTTCGCGCCAGACCCCTTTCCCACGCGGCTGGCGCCTTGAGGGCAGTTACCAAGGCGGTGCTTCGATTGGCGGTGGCACCTCATCGTCGAGCAGCCTGAACTTCCGCAGGGACGGGACCTACACCCGGGGCAGTGGGGTGGCAGTGGTCACGCAAGGGCGCAGTTCGGCGGTGACTGCAGGCGGTACGGCTGCGGGCGCCGGCACCTACGAGTTTGACGGCTTCACCCTGACCCTGCGCGAGAACGGCGTCGAGCGTAGGTTGACGGTCTTCCCCTTCGGCCCGAGGGATGCTGCAGGACGACCGGAGCACATCTTCTACGAGGGTCTGATGATCAAGCGTGGTTGATCCACCGCGCCAGGCTCTTTTTCCACCCAGCAGGTGACCACCATGCAGTTGCTGAAGTTTCATGCCGAAGCCGCCTTGAGATGCGGACTTCTGGGGCTGGCCTTGTGTCTGGTGGGTTTGCCAGCAACGGCCGGAGACCTGTCGGCGCTCTCTCGCCAGTTTGAAGCCGCGTGGCAGACCGTCATGCCCAAGCCGCCGCCCATCGGCATTTCGGTGGCGGCGCTGGCCGGGGAGGATCGCAGTCGGCTGCAGCTTCACGACGGAAGAGGGGTGCGCATCGTGCAGGTCGCGCCAGGCAGTCTGGCCGAGCGCATGGGCCTCAAGGCGGGAGATGTCGTGTTGGCCTTCAACGGCATGGCCGTTCAGTCGCCCGAGCAACTGGTACAACTGGTCGGCGCGCGTGATCCGCAGGCTCCACCGCGTTTCGAACTGCACACCCCATTGGCAGGGCCAGTGCCCGCCGCACCTGCCTCTGCGCAAACCCCGCAGCCACCGGTTGATGATTGCGGACCCAACCCCACCGTGGAGTGTTCAGTCAGGTTGTTGCGCGAATCCTGGCGTTATTTGCGTGATGTCCTGCGCTGAGGTGATGGGCTGTCTTTTTGATGGTGCTAGCACCACGCCTGCCCCGTCACACCCGGGATCGTCCTGACGCTTCAACCCGCTCCGCTCAAGGGCTTACGGGCTTGCTGGCGCCGCCCCAGGCGTTCGTGCTCGCGCCGTTCGAAGAGTTCGAGCATCCAGGCCACACGCTGGGGCATGGCGCGGTTGGGAAACCAGGCGGCTGCGGCCTGCAGCGGGCTCGGGTTCTTGGCCTCGCAGCAGCCCTGCACCAGGCCTTCGATGGCGGGCAGGGGAGCCTCGCTGCGTGCGGGCATGTAGATGAAATGCGACTGTGTCCAGGCGGCGGCCAGTAGCACCAGCTTGCGGCCGGTGCTGACCACCGTGCGATGCGACACGCTGTCGAGGCCTTCGCGCCGCAGCTGCACGCCGATTTCGCTGTAGATCAGGCTGGCGGCGAGGATGGCGGCGCGGCAGTCGGGCGGCAGGGCAGCAATGCCGCTCTGGCCGCGGCGGTAGAGCTGGTCGGCGGCCTGCAGCAGGCGTTCGATCACGTCGCCCAGCGCGGGGTCGTAAACCGGGTTCGCCAGCCAGCCGTCAGGCTGCAGCCCGGCTTCGAGCAGCCACTGGCGCGGCAGGTACAGGCGGCCGAGTTGGGCGTCAGCGCCGACATCGCGCGCGATATTGGTCAGCTGCATGGCCACACCGAGTTCGCAGGCGCGCGCCAGGGTGGCCGGGTCGCGCGGCCCCATGATCCAGCACATCATCGCGCCAACACTGCCGGCCACGCGGGCCCCGTAGGCCTGCACGTCTTCGAGCGTGTCGTAGCGGTGCCCCTGTGCGTCCCAGGCAAAGCCTTCGATCAGGGCGTCAAGCAGGTGGCGCGGCAGGCTGTAGTGCTGCACCACCATCGACAGGGCGTGGTCCTCGACATGGTCGGCCGGAATGCCGGCGTACAGCCGGTCGAGCCGGCTGCGCAGGGTGTGCAGCGGCTGCTCGTCACCGGGGGCGGCTTCGTCGACCAGGTCGTCGGCGACGCGGCAAAAGGCGTACAGCGCAATCGCCGCAGCACGGACCCGCGGCGGCAGCAGGCGGCTGGCGGCAAAAAAAGTGCGCGAGCCACCCTGCATCAGGGCCACGCAAGCCTGCAGGTCGGCCGGGCTGCCGGTGGTCTGCGTGGGGGGGATGGTGTTTTCAGTGGACATGCGGCACCACCGTTTGCAGCGCCTTGGCCGACATCAGCACGCCGGGCACGCCCGCGCCGGGGTGGGTGCCGGCGCCAACCATGTACAGGCCGGGAATGTCTTCGCTGCGGTTGTGCGGGCGGAACCAGGCGCTTTGTGTGAGCAGCGGCTCCAGGCCAAAGCCCGCGCCCTTGAAGGACCAGAGCTTGTCGTGGAAGGTCTGCGGCGTGCGCACATGCGAGGTGACGATGTGCTGGCGCAGGCCGGGCAGCACGCTGTCGTCCAGTGCCTGCGCGATGCGTGCGCGGTAGGTCTCGGCAAAGGCCGCCCAGTCGGTGCCGCTGTCCAGGTGCGGCACGGGCGAGAGGGCATAAAAGGTGTCGCAGCCCTCGGGCGCCACGCCGGGGTCGGTGGCGCTGGGGTGGTGCAGGTACAGGCTGAAGTCTTCGGCCAGGTGCTGGCGCTTGAAGATGTCATGCAGCAGGCCCTGGTAGCGTGGCCCCAGCACCATCATGTGGTGCGGCACCTCGTCCCAGCGGCGCGAGGTGCCGAAGTACCAGACGAAGAGGCCCATCGAGTACTTGCCGCCCGCGATCTTGCGTTCGGTCCAGACGCGGCGGTGTTCGGGCGCGACCAGGTGTTTGTAGGTCCAGGCGGTGTCGCCGTTGCTGACCACGATGTCGGCATCCAGGCGTTCGCCGTTCTGCAGCTCGACCCCCACCGCACGCCCGCCTTCGATGCGGATGCGGGTGACCGGCGTGTTGCAGCGCACGGTGACGCCGCGCCGGGCCAGCAGCTTGACCATGGCCGTGACGATGGCGCCGGTGCCACCCATCGCCGAATGTACGCCCCAGTTGCGTTCCAGCGCATTGATCAGCGCATAGGCCGCGGTCACGTCAAACGGGTTGCCGCCGATCAGCAGCGGGTGAAAGCTCATCACCGTGCGCAGCTTCTCGTTGCTGAAGTGCGAAGCGACCAGACTGTGGATGCTGCGCCAGGCGCCCATGCGCAAAAAGTCGGGAATGGCCTTGAGCAGGTCACCGACCTTGTCAAAGGCGGTGGCGCCCATGCCTTCGAAGCCGAGCTTGCGGCATTTCTCGGCCACCAGCAAAAACCGCTCGTAGCCCTCCACGTCTTCGGGCGCAAAGCGGGCGACTTCACGGCGCATGTGCTCGGGGTCGCCGTTGTAGTCGAACCAGCTGCCATCATGAAAGCGCACGCGGTAGAACGGGTCCATTGGCACCAGGGTCACATCGTCGGCAAAGCGCTCGCCGCACAGCTGCCAGAGTTCTTCGAGCAGAAAGGGTGCCGTGATGATGGTCGGGCCGGCATCGAAGGTAAAGCCGTCCTGGGTGAAGGCGCAGGCGCGGCCGCCCGGGGCCTCGTTCTTTTCGAGCACCTGCACGCGGTAGCCCATCACGCGCAGGCGAATCGCCGCGGCCAGGCCGCCAAAGCCGCTGCCAATCACCAGGGCCAGCGGGCCCTGGTCATCGAGGGGCGGCGTGGCCGGGGCTTCAAAGCGCTCGGCGCGAAAGGCGTTCATGGTTCGGTCCTCAAAGGGGGCACGGCGGGTGCCATGGCCGACGTTATCGCCGGGGTCATGGCCGGCGTCAGGGCAGGTGCCCGTGCCGTATCAGGCGATTGAGCCGGGCTGTCGGGGCGCCCCAGCGCCCAGCCCCAGAGTTTTTCGAGCGGCCAGGGCAGCACCATCATCAGGTGCTCGACGATGGCCAGGCCCAGCAGCGTGGCCAGCAGCACCCAGCCGGTGGTCACCGCCACCACGCCCTGCTGCGCCTGCCAGATCAGCCACAGCCACAGCGCGGTGGCACTGCTGACCGAGAGCACGAACCAGGGCGTGAGGCGGCGGGTGCGAAAGTAGCTGGCCAGGTAGTGCAGATGCGCCGGCAGGTACTGCGCGCCGTTTTGCAGCACGCCAAAAAACAGGTTGAGCTTGGCTGAGAGGCGCATGCACCACAGCAGCGCAAAGGTACACAGCGCCACATGGCTGGGGTGTTCGGCCTGCAGCCACCACAGCAGCAGCAGGTTGGTCAGCAGGGCCAGTTCATGCCAGAGCACGGCGCCGCTTGACTCGACAAAGCGCTGCCAGCCGCGCGCGCCGGGCGTGAGCGCCTGTTTACGTGGCCCGGTGAGCCAGCCGGTCAGAAAGGCCAGCTCGTGCCAGCCCCACATCACGATCACGCTGGCAAAGCCCAGGTAGGCGCTGCCCACGCTCACGCTTTGCATGCTCTGGTGCACGCCCCAGAAGCTCAGCAGCAGCAGACCGGTCCAGGCCGCCAGGCTCCAGCGGAAGCTGCGCGCCGGCAGCCGGTCGAGCCAGAGGATGATGCCCGTGCCGAACCACCAGCACACACCGGTGAACAGGACGGCCAGCAGGGCATCGCGCATGGGCTTGCGGACCTGCGCTTACCAGCGCGGCGCCAGGCGCACTTCGCGCGAGACGTCCTGCTCGATCACCGGCATGAAGTACAGGCGGGCAAAGGTGCCGAAGGCGCGCACCGCGTGCCAGCCCTGCTGCAGCTTGCCGACCAGGCCGCCACGGGCCTTGGCGGCTTCCATGTCCACGTCGATGTCGAACAGACGCTTGAGGCCCGCGCGGAAAGCAGGGTGGTCGGTGTCGAGCGCGATCGGGAAGACCTGTTGGGTGATTTCGGTGGTGATGCGGAAGACCTCGAAGTCGTAGGTGGTCGAATCCAGGCCCATGGACTCGTGCAGCATGGGGCGCTTGTGGTCGCGCACATACATGGTGGCGTAGACGGCCAGCAGGAAGAAACGAATCCACAGCCGGTTGCCCCCCTGCAGCAGGTGCGGATGCGCGCGCATCAGCAGCGCAAACGATTCGCCGTGGCGGTACTCGTCGTTGCACCAGCGCTCGAACCAGCGAAAGATCGGATGAAAGCGCTTCTCGGGGTGCTTTTCGAGCTGGCGGAAGATGGTGATGTAGCGGGCGTAGCCGATCTTCTCGGACAGGTAGGTCGCGTAGTAGATGTATTTGGGCTTGAAGAAGGTGACCTTCTTGGCCTGCTTGAGGTTGCCCAGGTCGATGCCCAGGCCAAAGTCGCGCAGCGAAAGGTTGATGAAGCCGGCGTGGCGCGATTCGTCGCGCGCCAGGTAGGTCATCAGCTGCTTGATGTCGGGGTTGCTGACGTTCTTGCGGATCTCGTTGTAGAGGATGCAACCCGAAAATTCGGAGGTCAGCGAGCTGACCAGAAAGTCCAGGAATTCCTGGCGCATCTCGGGCGAGAGCGTGGCCATGCCGGCCGCGACTTCGTCGGCAAAGGCGGCGTCGCGCTGGAAGTGGTCGTGGTTGTTGTCGCCTTCGTACTCGGCCATCATCACGTCCCACTCGGCACGCACGGGCGAGACATCGAGCTTGTCGAGGGCGGCGAAGTCGGTGGTGTAGAAGCGCGGCGCCAGCATGTCGCTGTGCACGGCCTTGGCGTTGGCGTCGCGGGCGTCTTCAATGGGGCTGACCATCACATGGCTCATGGGGTTCTCCTGGGGGTCTCATCAATTCGGGGGGCGGCAGTGCCTGGGTGCAGCGCGGCAAACACCGCCAGGTTGCTGCTGCCAAAGGCTTCGAGGCCGATGCGCTCACCGGTGGACGGGTCGCGCAGCGTCAGGCGCCCATCGCTTTGGGCCACCAGCTGCAGCGGGGCGTCGGCGCCCAGGCCGCGGCGGCCGCGTTCGCGGGCCAGGGCGCGCAGCGTGCCGCGAACAAAGCCCTGTTCGCCTGCAAAACGGGCCACGGTCTCGCCGCTGCGTGCATCCAGTGCGAGCACATCGCCATTGGGGGCATCGACAAAACGCAGCTCGCGCTGCCACACGGTGGGCGCGTCCTCAAAGCGCACGGTCACACCCTGCCAGCGCGCCCAGCCCACGGCCAGCAGCACCAGCAGCAGCAAGCTGCCCAGCAGCCGCACGGGCTGGGGCAGTGCCGAGGACATGGGGGCACGCGACGTGTTCATGCAGGCAGGCCTTGTGTCGGCTCGCTGGCCGGGCGGGCGCTGGGCGCCTGACGCACGGGTTGGCGTGCCGGCGCTGAGGCTGGTGCAGTCGTTGGTGCGGCATCGGCCGTGACCACGGCTTCACCGGCATGCACGCGCTGCCACTCGCGCATCAGCAGGGCGCTCACGGTCTCGCCATCGGGCAGGCAGCGCAGCGTGGGTTGCGGGTGGCTCAGGTGCCAGGCGCGCTGGTGCGGCCAGAGGTGGAACCAGCCGATGCGGTCCTGCGGGTAGAGCTGCAGCGCGATGTCGAGCGAACGCTTGCCGTAATGCCGCAGCGAAGCCGCGGCGATGCGCTTGTAGGGCAGGTTGAAGGTGAGGGTGAGCACAATGCCCACACGCAAAATCACGCGCTTGTTGGTCAGGGTGTAGAGCGCGGTGCGCCCGGCAAACCAGGCCACGCCGGTCAGCATGCCGAGGGCCATCGCCGCGGTCAGCACGCTCACCGACAGCGGTCGCCACAGGTCGCCACCGGTGGCGCCTTCACCCAGCAGGTAGGCGCCCTGTACGGCCAGCATCAGGCCGAAATAAATCGCGATCTTGCGCACATGAAAAGCGTGCAGTGCGAGCTGCCGCCAGTCGGGTGCACCTTGCCAGAGTACCGTCTCGCCGCCCGGCAGCGGCGCGGGCAGGCCTGGGGCGGCCTCCCATTCGTGCTCGTGGGTGGGCTGGACGTTGACCGCTTTCACAGGATGGGCTCCTGGCGCTCAGGCGTGGCGTACAGCGTGCCGGCGCCGTAGTAGGCGGTGATCTTTTCTTCTTCGAGCAGGGTGATCTGCTCGGGGCTGCGCGTCGTCGGCACATTGGCGAACTGGTGCGCCAGCAGGGCGTGCACCGTGATGCCGTCGCGCTTGATGCGCGCAAAGGTGGTGGGCAGCAGCACATGGTGGCCCGAACCGGCGAGTTCCACTTCGATGTAGCGGAACATCATTTCCATGCGGTCGACCCACAGGTCGGTCACGGTGCCGGCCACTTCGCCGTCGGCGCCGATCACCGGCAGACCGCGCGGGTCCACATCCTTCTTGGCCACGCCGTGGTCGGGGGCCACGCGCAGCGGCACGATCTTGGGCGCACCGTGCGGATCGGCATCGGGCCGGTCGGCCCGCATGGCCCAGGCGCCGGGGCCCACGCCGGCGAGCAGGGGGTCGCCCACCGGCTCGATCGGCGCGCCGTTGAAGCGGTGTGCGGGCTGTGCGCTGTACTCGCCGTCGGGGCGGTTCAGGTCGGGCGAGAGGAAGGTGTGACCGTCCATGGTCTTGAAGGTCTTGGGGCTGGGCACGGGCGGCCAGCCTTCGACCTTGGGACCGTTTTCGCGGCCCGGGTCCATCGGGTAGCCCTCGCGGTGGTTCTCGCGCACGAGGTAGTAGATGAGGCCGGCAAAGAAGGCCCAGAACAGATACAACACGATCTGGGCCACGTCGACGTACTGGGTGATGGCGCCTGTTTCCATGGTCACGCTCCTTAAAAACTCGGGGGCTTCAGCTGGGCATCTCGGCCAGGCCAAAGCGGGTGGGGGTTGCGGGGGCTGCCGCCTGGCTGCTGGCGCGGGTGCGCCGCAGCAGCGGCCCCAGCGCGATCAGCACGACAAACAGCAGGTAGATTTCGAGGTGGTAGACCACGCTGTAGCCGGTCACCGGGGAATTGAGCACGTCGCCCAGGGCGCCCGATTGCGCCAGGCCCGAGACCCCGTCGCGCAGCGCGCCACCGATGGCCATCGCGGCGCCGGTGGCGGTGGCTTGCACGGCGCCCCAGGTGCCCAGCACCAGGCCCGACAGGCGCCGGTTGTCAAAGGACATGGCGGTCACCAGCATGCCCACGGCAAACAGGCCCGAGCCAAAGCCGATCAGCAGCACGCCGGCGCGAAACAGCGCGGCCGACTGCAGCGGCGCGGCAAAGATCACGAAGGCAAAGGCCGGCAGGCCCAGCACCACGCCCAGCGCGGCCACCCGGCAGGCATCCCAGCCACGGGTAAGCCAGCGTGCTGAGAGCGCAAAGGCCAGCAGCGAGCCGCCGGCACCCAGAGCGGTGAGGGCGCTGGTGCTGCCGACGTCGAGGCCAAGAATTTCGGCGCCATAAGGTTCGAGCACGATGTCCTGCATCGAAAACGCCATCGCGCCCAGGCCCACGGTCCACAAAAAGCGGCGCATCTGCGGCAGCGCCATCAGCTCGCGCCAGCTGGCTGCAAAGCCACCGGCTTCGCGCTGGCCGCGCTTGCGGCCACGCGCCTCCTGCTTCCACAGCGAGATGAGGTTGAGCACGATGACGACGGCCGCCGAGCCCTGGATGACCTGGATCAGGCGCACCGCGCTGAAGTCGGCCAGCACCAGACCATAGACCGCGCTGCTGACGATCAGGCCGAGCAGCAGCATGCTGTAGAGCAGGGCGACCACGCGCGGACGCTTGTCGGCCGGCGCCAGGTCGTTGGCCAGCGCGATGCCGGCTGTCTGGGTGATCTGCAGGCCGGCGCCCACCAATACAAAGGCCAGGCCCGCGCCCACGCGGCCGAGCCAGACGGTCTCGGGCACGGCTTCTGACAAGAGCAGCAGCGCAAAGGGCATGACCGACAGGCCGCCAAAGAGCAGCAGGCTGCCGGTCCACAAATACGGGATGCGGCGCAGGCCGAGTGCCGAAGGGTGCGTGTCGCTGCCATAGCCGATCAGGGTGCGCAGCGGCGCAAACACCATCGGAATGGCGACCGCCAGCGCAACCCACCAGGCGGGCACCTGCAGCTCGACGATCATCACGCGGTTGAGCGTGCCCACCAGCAGCGCGGTGACCATGCCGATCACCGCCTGGAACAGCGCCAGGCGCAGCAGACGCCCCAGCGGCAGCTCGGGCGAGGCCGCATCCGCAAAGGGCATGAAGCGTGTGCCAAAGCCTGTCAGCCAGCGGGGGGGCGCCAGGAGTTTTTTCACCGGTGCCACTCCCAGGCCTGCGAGGTGTAGAAACCCTGCGCGATGCGCTGCGTGCGGCCGGCCTGCCAGCCCTGCAGTGCCGATTGACCGCGCATCGCGCTGTGCAGGGCGGTGCCGCTGACCGGCGAGAGCTGGGGCGAGCGGTCGCTGCGCGGGAACAAGCGGCCCACGCTGTGCATGGCCGCCAGCAGCGGCGTGCGCGGCGCATAGGTGAACAGCATCGAGCTGCGCGTGCGCTCGGCCAGCGCGGCCAGGGCCTGCGCGATGTGCGGGGTGTCGTAATGGATCAGCGAATCCATGCAGACCACATGGTCGAAGTGGCCGAGGTCGGCGCTCAGCATGTCGCCCGAACCAAAGGTGACGGAACCCGGCAGCTGCGGGTGTTCGGCCGCCATGCGCTCAGCCGCCAGCTGCACCAGCGTGGGAGAAAGGTCAATGGCCACCACGTCGGCGCCACGCAGCGCCGCCTGCAGGGCCAGCGCCCCGGTGCCGCAACCGGCGTCCAGCACGCGCAGGCCGGTCATGTCCTGCGGCAGCCAGGACAGCAGCGTCTCGCGCATGGCGTCGCGCCCGGCGCGCACCGTGGCGCGGATGCGGCCGACCGGCTCGTTGGAGGTCAGGCGCGCCCAGGCCTGGGCGGCGGTGCGGTCGAAGTAATGCTCGATCTGGCTGCGGCGCTGTTCGTAGGCGGTGCTGTTCATGGCTTGACTTTCTTGTCGGGGTTCAATCGAAACCCAGCAGGTCGAAGATGTCGCGGTCCTTCATCGGCACCGAGGGCAGCGGGTCGGACCCCTTCCACAGCGCTGCGGCCAATTGCATGTACTCGTCCTGCACCGCCTTGACGGCGGGCGAGTCGGCCAGCTCGAACAGGGTGCTTTTCTGCAGCCGGCTCTTGCGGATCTCGTCGAGCAGCGGAAAGTGCGCCATGGTCTTGAGACCGGTGACCGCGTTGTATTTGTCGATCTGGTCGGTGGCGTCGCTGCGGTTGGCGATCACGCCGCCCAGGCGCACGTTGTAGTTCTTGGCCTTGGCGCCGATCGCCTGCACGATGCGGTTCATCGCGAAGATCGAGTCGAAGTCGTTGGCCGTCACGATGAGTGCGCGGTCGGCATGCTGCAGCGGCGCGGCGAAACCGCCGCACACCACATCGCCCAGCACGTCGAAGATCACCACGTCAGTGTCTTCGAGCAGGTGGTGTTCCTTGAGCAGCTTGACCGTCTGGCCGACCACATAGCCGCCGCAGCCGGTGCCGGCCGGCGGGCCGCCGGCTTCGACGCACATCACGCCGTTGTAGCCCTTGAACACAAAGTCATCGAGCCGCAGTTCTTCCGAATGGAAGTCCACCGCCTCGAGCGCGTCGATCACGGTGGGCATGAGCTTTTTGGTCAGGGTGAAGGTCGAGTCGTGCTTGGGGTCGCAGCCGATCTGCAGCACCCGCTTGCCCAGCTTGCTGAAGGCGACCGAGAGGTTGGACGAGGTGGTGCTCTTGCCGATGCCGCCTTTGCCGTAGATGGCAAAGACCTTGGCATTGCCGATCTTGACCTTGGGGTCGAGCTGCACTTGCAGGCTGCCCTCGCCATCGGGCGGGGCGTTGCGGCGACGGATGTCGGCAACCGGGACTGATGTGGTTTCGATCATCCTCAAAACTCCCAATGAATGCGCCCGAGTGTGCTGTTCGCAGGTGCACGGGCAAGGCGTGAGGAGGCCGCAGGATCGACCCCTGCAACGACGAACAACGCAGCCCGTGTGCCTGCGAGCAGTGCAATCGGGTGCGTAGCGGACCGCATGCGCGGGTGTTGGGTGACCCGCGGCCACAGGCAGACTGCAGCGGACTTGCCGTGTGCTAGCGAGCGGTCTATGGGTGTTTTGAGGATCACGCTGGGAGTCCTTCCTGGATGCCTTCGAGGCGGTCTTCGAGTTCGGCGCCCGCGTGCTGCAGGGCAGCCAGGGTGTCGGCGTCGGGTTGCCAGAACTGGCGCCGCGAGGCTTCGAGCAGGCGGTGCGCCAGCTTGGCCGAGGCGGTGGGGTTGAGCTGGGCCAGGCGCTCGCGCATGGCCGGGTCGAGCATGAAGGTCTGGGCCAGCTGCTGGTACACCCAGGGCTGGACCTGGCCGGTGGTGGCCGACCAGCCCATGGTGTTGGTCAGGTGGGCTTCGATCTGGCGCACGCCTTCGTAGCCGTGCTGCAGCATGCTCTCGTGCCACTTGGGGTTGAGCATGCGGCTGCGGGTCTCCAGCGCGACCTGTTCGGTCAGGCTGCGCACCACGCCTTCGCCCTGCGTCTGGTCGCCGATGTAGACCGGCGGCGCACTGGCGGCGTCGCCGTCACGCGCATGCTTGGCCTGCAGCACCGCGCGGCTGATGCCGCCCAGGGTGTCGAAATAGGTGTCGATGCTGGTCACGCCGAGCTCGACCGAGTCGAGGTTCTGGTAGGTCAGGGTCACATTGGCCAGTGCGCTGTGCAGCAGCGCGGCGTGGCGTTGCGGGTGGCCGTCGCGGCCGTAGGCAAAGCCCTTGCGCTGGGTGAACGCGTTGCCCAGCTCGTCCTGCTGGTCCCAGCAGCCGGCGTCGACCAGGTGGTTGACGTTGGCGCCATACGCGCCTTCGGCATTGCCGAACACGCGCAGCGAGGCGCACTCGATGTCGCCACCGTGCTCGACCATGAAGGCCAGCGCGTGCTTGCGGATGTAGTTCTGCTCTTCGGGCTCGTCGGCTGCAGCGGCCAGATGGCTGGCTTCGGCCAGCAGGCGGATCTGCATGGGCAACAGGTCGCGGAAGATGCCCGAGAGGGTGATCACCACGTCGATGCGCGGGCGGCCGAGCTCGGCCAGCGGGATCAGCGTGGCGCCGGCCAGACGCCCGTAGCTGTCAAAGCGCGGCGCGGCGCCCATGAGGGCCAGCGCCTGCGCCAGCGGGCCGCCTTCGCTCTTGAGGTTGTCGGTGCCCCACAGCACCATGGCGATGCTCTCGGGCAGTGTGCCGGTGTCGGCGTGGTGGCGGGCCAGCAGGCGTTCGGCCTGGCGGCGGCCGTCGCTCACCGCATAGGCCGAGGGCATGCGCAGCGGGTCCAGCCCGTGCAGGTTGCGGCCGGTGGGCAGCACCTCGGGGTTGCGGATCAGGTCGCCGCCCGGCGCCGGGGCGATGTAGCCGCCATCGAGCGCATGCAGCAGGCCCAGCATCTCGTGGTCCTGGCCGAGCAGGGTGTGGGTGCGCACCAGCTGGCGCAGGCTGTCCTGCTGCGCGGCGTCGAGCTGCGGCAGGTCCGGCGGCGTGCGGCCTTCGACCAGCGCGGCCAGCCAGGGTTGGCTGTGCTCTGCCGGCAGGCCCATCGCATTGGCCATGATGGTCAGCGTCTGCAGCTGCTGCTCGGGCGTGGGCACCTGGCCCATCACATGCAGGCCTTCGGGGATCAGCGCGTATTCGAGTTCAAGTAGTTGCGCCTGCAGTGCGGCCAGCCAGGCGGTGTCGGCAGCGGCCACGGCGGCGGGTACCTGCAGGTCCAGTGCCAGGGCCTGGGCATGGATGTCGGCGGCCAGTCCTTCGCGTTCGGTGGCTTCGCTCGGTGGCAGCTGGCCCAGGCGTTCGAGGCTTTGCTTGAGCTGCACAAAGGCCTTGTAGAGCCCGGCTTGCGCGATGGACGGCGTGCGGTAGCTCACCAGTGTGGCCGCGCCGCGGCGTTTGGCCAGCGCACCTTCGGACGGGTTGTTGGCAGCGTACAGGTAGATGTTGGGCAGGGCGCCGATCAGGCGCTCGGGCCAGCAACGGGCCGACAGGCCGGTCTGCTTGCCGGGCATGAATTCGAGCGCGCCGTGGGTGCCGAAGTGCAGCACCGCATCGGCCGCAAAGTCCTCGCGCAGCCAGCGGTAAAACGCGCTGAAGGCGTGGGTCGGGGCGCAGCCGGTTTCGAACAGCAGGCGCATTGGGTCGCCTTCGTAGCCAAAGCCCGGCTGCACCGTCACGGCCACGTTGCCGAACTGCGCACCCAGCACGAACAGGGACTCGCCGTTGGAGAGCTGCCGACCCGGGGCCGGGCCCCACTGGGCTTCGATTTCACTCAGCCAGGGCTCGCGGCGCACATGGTCGGCGGTGGCGATGCAGGTCAGCACATTGGCCTGCGTGCCGTACTGGCCGGCATTGCCTTTGAGCAGGGTCTCGCGCAGCGCGTCGGTGCTCTCGGGCACCTCGACCTGGTAACCCTCGGCGGCCAGGCGCTGCAGGGTGCGGTGCAGCGATTCAAACACCGACAAATAGGCGGCCGAGCCGACGCTGCCGGCGTTCGGCGGAAAGTTGAACAGCACCACGGCGAGCTTGCGCTGGGCGCGCTCGCGCCGGCGCAGCTGCACCAGGCGCTGCACGCGGTCGGCCAGGGTGGCGGTGCGCTCGGCGCAGGTGAACATGTCCTGCTCGCGTGCCGCTTCGGGGAACACGCAGCGGCGCTCGCAGCCGGTGCAGGTCTGCCCGCCCGGGCCGGGACGGCCCCCGTAGACCATGGGCAGCACCGAGCCGTCGAGCTCGGGGATGGCCACCATGATGGTGCTCTCGACCGGCAGCAGGCCGCGCTGGCCTTCGGCCCATTCGCCCAGGTTCTGGAATTCGAGCGGGTGCGCGGCGATGTAGGGCACATCGAGCGTGCCGAGGATGGCCTCGGCCGCGCGCGAGTCGTTGTATGCGGGGCCGCCCACGAGCGAAAAGCCGGTCAGCGAGATCAGCGCGTCGATGCGCACCTGCTCGCCCTGGCGGAAATACTGGTCAATCGCCGGCCGCGCATCGAGCCCGCTGGCAAAGGCCGGGATCACGCGCAGGCCGCGCAACTGCAGGGCCTCGATGACGGCGTCGTAATGCGCGGTGTTGCCGGCCAGCAGGTACGAGCGCAGCAGCAGCAGGCCCACGGCCGGGGCTTTGGCGTCCTGCGCCTTGGGCAGTTGCTCCAGCGCGGTGCCGATGCGGCCCTTGAGCTGCGGGTGATAGAGGCCCACCTCGGGGTACTCGATCGGTTCTTCGGGCTGGGCCAGGGCACGCAGCGCTTCGCGAGGGCCCATGGCGTAGCGATGCACCAGGGCCAGCACCATGTGTTCGATGTTGTGCTCGCTGCCGCCGAGCCAGTAGCGCATGGTCTGGAAGAACAGGCGCAAGTCCTGCGCGGTACCGGGGATGAAGCGCAGCAGCTTGGGCAGGCGGCGCAGCATGGCCATCTGGCGGGCACCGGCGTTCTGCGGGCCAGCGGCTTCGCCCTCGGCCTTGGGTTTGGCGGCCGGGCGCAGCTTTTTGAGGATGGCCATCAGCCCGGTGGACTGCTGGCCCATGACGAACTTGCCCATGCGGGTGAGCTGCATCACCGGCGGCGCCGACATGATGCAGACCATCGCATCGCAACGCTCGCGCCGCGCCTGCAGGGCGTCGAGCACCGGCAGGAAGTGGTCTTCCATGAACAGCATGCTGACGATGACCAGATCCGCCTGCGCGATGGCCGCGTGGCAGCTGGCCAGGGCCTCGCTATCTGCACGCCAGTGGGCTGCGCTGTGCACCTCGAAGCCCAGCCCCGGGATGCGCTGCCCCAGCCGCGCGGCCGCGTTCTGCGCCGCGCTGGCCAGGTGGTGGTCCATGGTCAGCAACACGACACGCATGCCGACCTGCGCGCGCGTGGCTTTGGGGGAGCGTGCCTCAGCGGCTGAAGTGGGCCTTGGCATCGTAGAGGGTCTCGATGGTGATGGTGGCCACGCCGCGTTCGCAGGCAAAGCGTTCGGTGTTGCGCCGCGCCTTGCCGCGCACGAAGAAAGGGATCTTGCCCAGCTCTCGCTCGGCATCAGCGCTCCAGGGGGGGAGCTGGCCGGGGTTGAGGATGGGCTTTGCTGGGGCGGCGACCGGGGCTGTCTCCACACGGGTTTCGTTGGCCTCCGGCGCGCTGCGGACCGCCCCGTGGCCGCCCAGGTGCGAAGGCGCTGCCCCTGCGTGGAACTCGAAGTCCTCGCGGAACATGCCGATCAGGTGTTCTTCCAGGCCCATCATCAGCGGATGCACCCAGGTGTCGAACATCACGTTGGCACCTTCGGGGCCCATCTGCGGGGCGTAGCGGGCCGGGAAGTCCTGCACATGCACGGGCGAGGAAATCACCGCGCAGGGCAGGCCCAGGCGCTTGGCGATGTGGCGCTCCATCTGCGTGCCCAGGATCAGCTCGGGCTGCAGTGCCTCGATCTGCGCCTGTACGGCCAGGTAGTCGTCGGTGATCAGGGCCGTGAGGCCCAGGCGGGTGGCGGCTTCGCGCACCTCGCGGGCAAACTCGCGCGAGTAGGTGCCCAGGCCGACCACTTCAAAGCCCATTTCTTCATGGGCGATGCGGGCGGCGGCCACGGCATGGGTGGCGTCGCCAAAGATGAAGACGCGCTTGCCGGTGAGGTAGGTCGAATCGACCGAGCGGCTGTACCACTGCGCACGGGCGTCGGGTGTGGGCGGCACCGGCAGACCGGCCAGGCCGCAGACCTCGGCGACAAAGTCGCGCGTCGCGCCCAGGCCGATCGGCACGGTGCGGGTATAGGGCATGCCGTGCGCCCGCTCCAGCCACTGCGCGGTGGCGAGTGCCGTTTCGGGGTAGAGCACCACGTTGAAGTCGGCTTCGGTCAGGCGGGCGATGTCGGCGGCGCTGGCACCCATGGGCGCGGTCACGGCGACGTCGATGCCCAGCGAGTCCAGCAAACGCGTGATTTCGGTGATGTCGTCGCGGTGGCGGAAACCCAGGGCGGTGGGGCCGAGCAGGTTGCAGCGGGGGCGCGCGCCAACAGGCTTTTCAGTCGAACGTGGCTGCACCAGGTGGCGCGCCAGCTGGTAGAAGGTTTCGCTCGCGCCCCAGTTTTCCTTGCGCTGGTAGGACGGCAACTCCAGCGGCACCACCGGGATCGGCAGGTTGAGTGCTGCGGCCAGGCCACCCGGGTCGTCCTGGATCAGCTCGGCGGTGCAGGAGGCACCGACCAGCATCGCACCCGGCTGAAAGCGCGCGTGCGCCTCGCGCACCGCGGTCTTGAACATCTCGGCCGTGTCGCCGCCCAGGTCGCGCGCCTGGAAGGTGGTGTAGGTCACCGGCGGGCGCTGGCCACGCCGCTCGATCATGGTGAACAGCAGGTCGGCGTAGGTGTCGCCCTGCGGCGCGTGCAGCACGTAGTGCACATCGCGCAGGCCGGTGGCCACCCGCATGGCGCCCACATGGGGCGGTCCTTCGTAAGTCCAGAGCGTCAGTTGCATGGTGGTTCCTAGGCCGCCCGTTGGACCGCTTGGCCAGCGGTCAGCAGCTCGCGCCGGCGCAGCGGCCGGCTGAACAGGCCGGCGAGGTCGCCCGCCTGTTCGTAGCCCTGGATGGGGGTGAAGACCAGTTCGATCGCCCACTTGGTCGACAGGCCCTGGGCTTCGAGCGGGTTGGCCAGGCCGAGGCCGCAGACGGTGAGGTCGGGCGCGTCCTGCAGGCAGCGTTCGAGCTGGCGGTCCACGTCCTGGCCTTCGCTGAGGCGGGTGCCGGCGGGCAGCAGGGCCAGCTCGGCCGCCATGTGCTGGCGGTGCAGATAAGGGGTGCCGACTTCGGTCAGACGCATGCCCAGTTCGCGCTGCAGGCAGCGGGCCAGCGGCAGCTCCAGCTGCGAATCCGGAAAGAAGAACACGCTGCGGCCTTCGAGCCAGGGCCGGTGCGCGGCCAGGGCGCGGGTGCCACGCTCGCGCGGGGCGCGCGTGACCTGCTCGAACAGGGCGGCGTCGACGCCAAAGGCGGTGGCAGCGGCCTGCAGCCAGGCGGTCGTGCCTTCCACGCCGAGCGGGAAGGGCGCGGTCAACAGCTGGGCGCCGCGGCGCTCGAGCGCACGGGCGGTGTCGGCCAGATAAGGCTGGGCCAGCAGGATGCGGGTGTTAGGCCCCACCGCCGGCAGCGCGGTGCTGCGCCGCGGCGGAAAGAAGGCGACGTCGATGCCCATGGCCTGCAGCAGGGCGCCGAGCTGGTCTTCGACCACGTCGGCCAGGCTGCCGGCGACCAGCAGCGAGGGGGCCTGCGTGGCGCTGTGTGCAGGCAGTTCCGGCACCAGCGCAGCCAGGCAGGCGTCTTCGCCCTGGGTGAAGGTGGTCTCGATGCCGCTGCCCGAGTAGTTGAGCACGCGCACCTGCGGCGCGTGGCGCTGCTGCAGGCGCTGGGCGGCGCGCGAGAGGTCGAGCTTGATGACTTCGGACGGGCAGGAGCCGACCAGGAACAGCATGCGGATGCCCGGGCGCTTGGCCAGCAGTTCGTCGACCACCCGGTCGAGTTCGTCCTGTGCATCGGCGATGCCGGCCAGGTCGCGCTCGTCGATGATGGCGGTGCCAAAGCGCGGCTCGGCAAAGATCATCACGCCCGCGGCCGATTGCAGCAGGTGGGCGCAGGTGCGCGAGCCGACCACGAGGAAGAAGGCGTCCTGGATCTTGCGGTGCAGCCACATGATGCCGGTCAGGCCGCAGAAGACCTCGCGCTGGCCGCGCTCGACCAGGGGGCGCACATCGCTGCAGCCGGTGGCCTCGGGGCGGATCGGGATCACCGGGCTCATGAAGCAGCTCCCTGGGTCGCCAGCGGGCGCTGGGGTTCGGGGTGGCGCGCCTGCAGCCGGGCCATGCGCAGCTTGCGCAGATACTGCAGGGCGTTGAAGGCATAGGCCGCATAGGCCACCAGGGCCAGGGCCAGTTGTTCGTTCGCGCTCCACAGGCCTTGCAGCCAGACCCACAGGTAGGCGGTGTGCAGCACCATCACGCCCATGCTGACCACGTCTTCCCAGAAGAAGGCCGGGGCGAAGAGGTATTTGCCGAAGACGACTTTTTCCCAGATGCAGCCCGTCACCATGATGGCGTAGAGCAGCCCCGTCTTGGCCACCACCGAGGCCAGCGCCCAGTCGGTCATCTGGCCGGTGCGCAGGCTGTAAACGACGAGCCCGAGGCTGATCAGGAACATCAGGAACTGCACGGGGGCCAGCACGCCTTGTACCGGGGTCCACACGGTCGCATCCCGCCGGGCGCGTTGCTCGGGGGTGTAGAGGCCGGGGGCAGGTGTGTTGGACATGAGACGGTGTGCAGGCAAATGGCAGGGCCGGTAAACGCGGGTGACAGGACCAATGTACGGCTGACGGGCTGAAGTGTCAACCAAAATTGACGATAAATAAAATTGACATGACAAGGGTTAACCCTTAGATCCGTCTTCGGGGAATAGGTTCAAACTTGACTGGTCTGTCTGTGCCGGACCTCACCTGGGGCCAACCGGAGATGCCGACAGACGATGTGCCTAGTGCGTCGACTCTTTTCGGGGAGCCTTTCGCTCACGTGAAGCCCCAGGAGATCGGTGCCTGCATGACAATCGGAACTTTCAACCTTTCCCGGCCGCCGCCGGGTGTTTTCGGCATGGACAGCCGGCTTGCCAGTGCTTGGCCTTTCCTCGAAGAAGGGGACTTTGCGCCGACCGAGATCGAGCGCATGGCCCAGGCTTGCCTGGGCAGCCTCGATGCCGCACTGGTGCAGGTCGAACAGTGGCGCCAGGCCGGCCATGACCTGGAAGACATCTACATCCATGGGCTCTCGCCCTGTGCCCGGCTGCTGGGCCACTGGTGGCGTTGCGACATCACCGACTTTGCACAGGTCACCATCGGCTCATCCAATCTGCAACGGGTGCTGCACCGCCTGAGCCCCGAGTTCTGCGCGCCGGGCGCCGACCGGCCCCGCAAGCTGAGCCTGCTGCTGGCCACCGAGCCGCAGTCGCAGCACACCATGGGCGCCTTCATGCTCGCCGAGTTCTTCCGGCGTCACGGCTGGGTCGTGCAGCTGCTCACGCCGCACGACGGCGAGGATGTGCTGACCCATCTGCGCCGGGACTGGTTTGACGCGGTGGCCCTGTCGATCAGCAGCGACCGCCAGCTGCACCACCTGCCGCAGTGGCTGCCGCGCCTGCGCGAGTGCGCGCCCAATCCGCAGCTGCATGTGCTGGTCGGCGGACCGATGGCGCTGCAGGCGCCTGCGGCCCTGCAGGCCCTGGGTGTGGACCTCGCGGCGGTCGATGCGCGACAAACTGTCAACTAGCTGAGTCAGCAGCTGATGCATAGAAAAAGTTGACAGATGCAGGCAGTCTGTCAATCCAGCCACACAGTGTCTGTTTCCAGGTCTGCGCAAGGCCTGGCACATGCGCGTTTATGCACGCTGGCAAGCACTTGCTCGGACGTATACTGCGTTCGACTTTTTGCTTTCACCGCTTGTACTTTTTGAACCCCACCGGCACGCCATGAAGCTCCCTGACCTGGATTCGGCCAGCTTTGCACAGTTGCTGTCAGGCGTGTCTGACTTGACGCTGGTGCTGGACGCTTCGGGTGTCATCGAGGACGTGTCCACCGGACGCGACACCCTGGTCACCCTGGGCTGCCAGGGCTGGGTGGGCCGGCGCTGGATCGACACCGTCACGCCCGAGAGCCAGATCAAGGTCGACGACCTGCTGCGCGAATCGGCCGAAGGCCAGCCGCCGCGCTGGCGCCATATCAACCACCCGGCCACCAGTGGCCATGATGTGCCGCTGCAATACATCGTGCTGGCCCTGGGACGCAGCGGCAAGCGCATCGCGTTGGCACGCGATCTCGAAGGCATTGCCGAGCTGCAGCGCCGCCTGGTGGAGACCCAGCAGTCGATGGAACGCGACTATTTGCGCCTGCGCCACATTGAGGGCCGTTACCGGGTGCTGTTCGACACCACCAGCGAAGCGCTGCTGCTGGTCGACGCCACCAGCCAGCGCGTGCTGGAAGCCAACACCAGTGCCCAGACCCTGCTGCGCGACAACGCCAAGCGCCTGGTCGGGCGCGAGGTCCGCGACTGTTTCGAGGCCGACAGCCAGGCCGAAATCCAGTCCCTGCTGCGCATGGCCCTGGCGACCGGCCGCATCGAGATGTGCTCGGCCCACCCGGTGGGTTCAGGCAACAGCTGGACAGTGACCGCCACCGTGTTTCGTCAGGAAGGCGGGCCGCAGTTCCTGCTGCGCCTGGCCGCCCGCGACAGTCTGGCCGAGCGCCCCGGTGCCGGTCCGTCGGCCGCCCTGTCCGAGGCGATGGAGCGCTTCCCGGACGGCTGGCTGCTCACCGACACGCAGGGCGTGGTCAAGAGCGTCAACGACGAGGGCATGGCCCTGCTGGGCCTGACCGCCTCGTCCCAGGTGGTGGGCCATCCGCTTGAGCGCTGGCTGCTGCGTGGTGGCGTGGACTGGGGCGTGCTCGGCACCAATTTGCGCCAGCAACTGCCGGTGCGCAACTTCGCCACCGAGGTGCGCACCCTCTCGGGCCTGACCCTGCCGGTGGAGATTTCGGCCGTTAGCCTGAACCGGCCCGAGCCGATGTATGCCTTCTTCCTGCGCGACATCGAGCGCCGCCACCCGGGCGCCTCGCCCGTCACGCAGAGCCTGGCGGGCACGCTCAGCGACATCGCCCAGCTGGTCGGGCGCCGTCCGATCAAGGATATTGTGGGCGAGGCGGTCGACACGATTGAGCGCATGTGCATCGAGTCGGCCTTGCAGCTCACGCACGACAACCGCGCGTCGGCCGCGGAAATGCTCGGCCTCTCGCGCCAGAGCCTGTACGTCAAGCTGCGCCGCTTCGGCATGATCGCGGACAGCGAAGCCGACTGATTCGCACGAGTGTCAATATTTATTGACATTTTCAACTGTCCGCGCAAAATGCGGGCATGGACCTGCCCCGTTCCCGTCCCCAGCTCTCGGCCGTCACCGAGCTGCTCAAGCCCATCACCTGGTTTCCGCCCATGTGGGCTTTCGCCTGTGGCGCGGTGGCCTCGGGCCAGTCGCTGGGTGAGCACTGGTGGTTGCTGGCCCTCGGGCTGGTGCTGACCGGGCCGCTGGTGTGCGCCAGCAGCCAGGCGGTCAACGACTGGTTTGACCGGCATGTGGACGCGATCAACGAACCGCAGCGGCCTATCCCTTCAGGCCGCATGCCGGGCCGCTGGGGTCTGGCGATTGCCGTGCTCTGGAGCGGGTTGTCGCTGGCGTGGGCCTTGCTCATGGGGCCCTGGGGCTTTGCCGCCTGCGCGCTCGCGGTGCTGTTGTCCTGGGCGTACAGCGCGCCGCCGGTGCGGCTCAAGCGCAACGGCTGGTGGGGCAATGCCGCCTGCGCATTGAGCTATGAAGGCCTGGCCTGGATCACCGGCACCGCCGTGATGCTGGGCGGCGCCTGGCCGGGCAGTGGCTCGCTGGTGCTGGCGCTGCTCTACAGCCTGGGCGCCCACGGCATCATGACCCTCAACGATTTCAAGTCGATCGACGGCGACGCCCGCATGGGTGTGGGCTCGCTGCCGGTGCAGCTGGGCGCGCGCCGCGCCGCGCAGACGGCGGTGGCCGTGATGGTGTTGCCGCAGCTGGCGGTGGTGCTGCTGCTCTGGGCCTGGGGCCTGCCCTGGCACGGGCTGGCGGTGCTGGCGCTGGTGCTGGCGCAGGCGCCGCTGATGCGGCGCTTTGTGCGCGCGCCGATCGACAAGGCGCTGCTGCTGAGCGCATTCGGGGTGCCGCTGTATGTGAGCGGCATGATGGTCAGCGCCTTCGGGCTGCGGCAACTGCACCTGCTGGGGGCGACATGAGATCCACGCGATTTGAATTCGGCTGGCCGCAGATCCTGCGGCTCGGTCTGGTGCAGGCCTGTCTGGGCGCGGTGGTGGTGGTGACCACCTCGACGCTCAACCGGGTCATGGTGGTTGAACTGGCCTTGCCGGCGCTGCTGCCGGGCTTTCTGGTGGCCTGGCATTACGGCGTGCAGATGGTGCGCCCGCGCATGGGCTTTGGCGCCGACCAGGGCCGCCGCAACACGCCCTGGATGCTGGGCGGCATGGCCTGTCTGGGCGCAGGCGGCGTGCTCGCCGCACTGGCCACGGTGTGGATGGGCAGCGAGCGCCTGTACGGCGCGCTGCTGGCCCTGCTGGCGTTTTCGATGATCGGCCTGGGCGTGAGCGCCTGCGGCACCTCGCTGCTGGCGCTGATGGCCAAGCGCGTGCCCGAGGCGCGCCGTGCACCCGCCGCCACAGCCGTCTGGATGATGATGATCGTGGGCTTTGCGGTGACGGCCGGGGTGGTGGGCAAACTGATCGAGCCCTACAGCCCGGAGGTCCTGCTGCGCGTGTCGGCCAGCCTGAGTGTGCTGACGCTGGCCATCACCGCGCTGGCGCTCTGGCGCCTCGAAGGGCCGGCGGCCGCGGCCTCGCCTGCAGAGAACTCGCCCGTGGCGGACACGCCCGTCGCAACGCCCGCAGCCAACAGCCTGCAGGGCCGCAATTTCCGTGAGGCCTTTGCCGCCGTCTGGGACGAGCGTGCCGCGCGCACCTTCACCGTCTTCGTGTTCCTGTCGATGCTGGCCTACAGCGCGCAGGACCTGGTGCTTGAACCCTTTGCCGGCGCGGTGCACGGCTTCTCGCCGGGCCAGACCACGCAGCTCTCGGGCTGGCACCACTCGGGCGTGCTGATCGGCATGATCGCGGTGGCCTTTGCCGGTTCGGCGCGCGCACGCGGGCGGCTCGGGTCGGTGCAGGGCTGGATGGTGGGCGGTTGCCTGGCCTCGGCCCTGGCCACGGTGGGTCTGAGCTGGGCCGCATTGCAGACCGTGTGGCCTTTGCAAATGAATGTGGTGCTGCTGGGCGTGGCCAACGGCGCGTTTTCGATCGCGGCGATCGCCACCATGATGCGCCTGGCCGGCGAGGGCGGCCCCGGCCGCGAAGGCACCCGCATGGGCTTGTGGGGCGCGGCGCAGGCATTGGCCTTTGGCCTGGGCGGCCTGGTCGGCACCGGGGCCAGCGACCTGGCCCATGCCCTGCTGGGCGGCCACCGCAGCGCCTACGCCAGTGTGTTTGCCCTGCAGGCGGTGATGTTTGCCGTCTCGGCCGTGGTGGCGCTGCGCCTGGGGGCCCTGCGCCCGGGCAAGTCGCAGCCGCGGCCTTCCGAACGTGCCGACCGCGCTGCCAGTGCGGGCGGTGTGCGTGACAACACGCTCGAAACCATTTGAACCTGAGGCCTGACCATGCGTGAAACCGATTTTGATGTGGTGGTGGTCGGCGGTGGTCCGGCCGGTGCCACGGCCGCCGACGACCTGGCCCGCCAGGGCTGGCGTGTGCTCTTGCTCGACCGCCAGGGCCGCATCAAGCCCTGCGGCGGCGCGATCCCGCCGCGTCTGATCCAGGACTTCAACATCCCGGACGAACTGCTGGTGGCCAAGGTGCGCTGCGCGCGCATGATCTCGCCCAAAAACAACCAGGTCGACATCCCGATCGACAACGGTTTTGTCGGCATGGTCGACCGGGACGAGTTCGACGAATACCTGCGTGTCCGCGCGGCCCGCTCGGGCGCGGTACGCCGGCAGGTCGTGTTCGACAAGCTCGAACACGATGCCGAGCAAAAACTCTGGGTGCACTACACGCCCGTCACGCCCAGGGAGCATGCCGCTGCCGAACACGCCCGGCCGGTCAGGGTCAGCACCCGCATGGTCATCGGTGCCGATGGCGCGCGTTCCGAAGTCGCGCGCCAGGCGATCCCGAACGCCGACAAGACCAAGTACGTGTTCGCCTACCACGAGATCATCGAGTCGCCTGTAGAGCAGCCCGGCTACGATGGCACGCGCTGCGATGTGTATTACCAGGGTGAGGTCTCGCCCGATTTTTACGGCTGGGTTTTTCCGCACGGCAAGACCATGAGCGTGGGCATGGGCAGCGCCGACAAGGGTTACTCGTTGCGCAGCGCCACCGCACGCCTGCGCGAGATCGCGGGCCTCAAGGACGCGCCCACCCTGCGACGCGAGGGCGCGCCGATTCCGCTCAAGCCCCTGCCGCAATGGGACAACGGCCGCGACGTGATCGTGGCCGGCGATGCGGCCGGCGTGGTCGCGCCCTCGTCGGGCGAAGGCATTTACTACGCCATGGACTGCGCGCGCCGCGTGGCGCAGGCCACGCACCAGGCCCTCAAGACCGGCAACGGCGCCTGCCTCAAGCAGGGCCGCAAGAGCTTCATGAAGCAGCACGGCCGCGTGTTCTGGATCCTCGGCGTGATGCAGTACTTCTGGTACCAGAACGACCGCCGCCGTGAAAAGTTCGTCAAGATCTGCGAAGACCGCGACGTGCAGCGCCTGACCTTTGAGTCCTACATGAACAAGGAGCTCGCGCGCAAGGACCCGATGGCCCATGTGCGCATCTTCTTCAAGGACATGGCCCACCTGCTGGGCCTGGCGCGGACCTGAAGCTTGAGGCGACCGATGTGTCCATGCGAGTGAAGCGACCTCTTGCGCTGCCTTGGCAAGCGAAGCGTGGCGATCTTGCCGGTCTGAACATGCATAACCCTTTGAACCCAGGCGGTGCATCGCCCGGCGACAATCACACGCATGAACTCGTCCTCCCTGCGTCCCCTGCTGCTGGCCTTCGTGCTGAGCTACGCCACCGCCGGCATCGGTGGTGCGCTGACCGAGCTTGGCCCCTGGTATTACGCGCTCAAGCAGCCGGCCTGGAAGCCGCCGGATGCGGCCTTCGGGGTGATCTGGAGCCTGATCTTCACCCTGTGCGCGATCAGCGGCGCTCTGGCCTGGCGGGCGGCCGACACGCGCGCGCTGCGGCAGCGGGTGGCCGGGCTGTTTGGTGCCAACGCGCTGCTCAACATGCTCTGGAGTGCGCTGTACTTCAAGCTGCAGCGGCCCGACTGGGCGCTGATCGAAGTGGCGTTTCTGTGGCTGTCGATCGCCGCCCTGATCGTGGGCCTGTGGCGCCTCTCGCGCTGGGCCAGTGCCTTGTTGCTGCCCTACCTGGCTTGGGTCAGCGTGGCCAGCGCCCTCAACCTGGCGACCGTGCAGCTCAACGGACCGTTCTGACGGTCTGCAGCGTCATGGCGGCCGGGCCGCTTGTCCCCACACCACCCGCCCGGAGCGCCCGTTCATGAATCCTTCATTCGCCGCCAGCATATTTCTGCTGGCCACAGCCCTTGGCGGTGGCGCCTACTGGTGGCTCGACCGCAAGGCCGCCCACTGGCCCGAGGTGCTGCGCGAGAGCTACAAGCTCGGCCTGATCATCGTCTACGGCCTGCAGCTGGCGCTGCTGCTGATGTTTTCGATCTAGTCATGCTGCCTCCGTTGCGGATGGGCAGCTTGGCTTTGCCGGCATGAAACGGCGCGTGACCGTGTGGCTGGCCCTTCTGACTGCCTTGTCGTTCTGGTTGTGGACGCCTGACCTCGGCCGTGCCGAGCTGGAATCGCGCTATCTTGCCGATGCCGCCGACATGCGCAGCGTCGGGCCATGGCAGCTGCATGTGCGCGACAGCGGCCCGCGCGATGCGCCGGCGGTGATCTTGCTGCACGGCTTTGGGTCCAGCCTGCACACCTGGGACGCCTGGGCCGAGGGCCTGCAGCACACCCACCGCGTGATCCGTCTGGACCTGCCCGGCAGCGGCCTGAGCCCGCCCGACCCGGCGAGCGACTACACCGATGCGCGCAGCCTGCAGCTGCTGAACGCCCTGCTCGACGACCTGGGTGTGGGCCGCGCCAGCTTCGTCGGGCATTCGATGGGCGGGCGCATCGCCTGGACGTTTGCGGCCCGTCACCCCGAGCGTACCGAGCGGCTGGTGCTGGTGGCGCCCGATGGTTTTGCCAGCTTCGGTTTTGAATACGGCCAAGCCATGGCGGTGCCGGCGAGCTGGCGCCTGATGCGGCAAGTCCTGCCCCAGGCCGTGCTGCGCATGAGTCTGGAATCGGCCTACGCCCGGCCCGAGACGCTGGACGAGGCATTGGTCCAGCGCTACCACGACCTGCTACGTGCCCCCGGCGCCCGCGAGGCGATGCTCCAGCGCCTGGAACAAACGGTGTTGCAGGAACCGCTGCCGCTGCTGCGCCAGATCCGCGCGCCCACCTTGCTCGTCTGGGGCGAAGCCGATGCCATGATCCCGGTGGCCCATGCGCAGGACTACCTGCAGGCGATCGCGGGCAGCCGTCTGCGTGCGTTCCCGGGCACGGGCCATCTGCCGCAGGAGGAAGCGGCGCAGGTTTCATTGCAGGCGGTGGCGGAGTTCCTGCGTTGAAAGTGCAGCGCTTCATGCGCTCGATGCAGGCCGATGTTGGTGGCGCCCGCCGAGTGGGCTCAGGCCGTGGCGTCGGCCGTCAATGCGTCGGTGAAGACGCCGTGGTCTGACACCAGCGCAGGATCTGCTGCGCCGTGCCTGCCGGATCTTCTTCGTGCGCCAGATGGCCAAGACCCGCCTGCCGCCACTGCATCGCCTGCGGCAGCAGGCGGCAGGCCGCGTCAGCCAGGGCGGGGGGCACGGTCTGGTCCTGCGCGCCAATCGCCATGAAGACGGGGTTGCGCAGCTGCGGCAGACGCGCCGCCAGCGGTTTGATGCGCCAGGCGGCCATCATCGAGAGCACGCCGTGCACATGGCCCGAGTCACTGAGCACGCGGGTGTAGAGGTCCAGCCCTTGCGCGTCGAGCGTCGAGCCGGTGCGCGCCACCCACTCGGCAATCGCCCCGGGTTTGGCGGCCATTTTGGCGGTGGCCCAGGCCGAGAGCGGGTTGAGGGCAGCCAGCTTGGCCGCCGGGCCGAAGAGCCAGGAGGCCACGCCGGGCAGGGGCAGCCAGGCGGGGTTCAGGCCGATCAGCGTGCTGCGCGCCATGCGTTCGTGTTGCAGTGCCATGTGGGCCGCGATCGCGGCGCCGGCGGAGTGGCCGACGATCACTTGCGGCGTCAGGTCCAGCTGCAGCATCAGCGCGCGCAGGCCTTCGCTCATGCCGGGCAGTGACAAAGCACCATCATGGCCGCTGGAGGGCCCACGGCTGGTGAAAGCATGGCCCGGCAGGTCGGGCGCGACCACGGTGAAGTGCGGCGCCAGCAGCGGCATCAGACCGCGCCAGCTGAAACTGCCCGAGCCGGTGCCGTGCAGCAACAGCATGACCGGGCCTTGCCCCATGCGCTGAAGATGCCAGTGGATGCCGCCGGCATGGACGAACTGGCTGTGTTCGGCCAAGGGCCAATGGGCCGCGTGCGTGGCCCAGTCCATGCCGGGGTAAAAGCGTTCGTACATACGGCGTCAGCGCGGGGGGCGCGCATCCTGCAGGGCCTGCGCCAGGCGCTGTGACTGCAGCTGCGGCATGGGCAGGTAGCGCGCACCGAGCAGCTGGGCGAGTTGCTGCGCCAGCGTTTCGGGCTGCGGCGCGGTGTCGATCCACAGGCCCGCATGGCCAGTCGCGCCCCAGGCGCGCGCCCAGTGCTGGGCCTCGGCCTGCGCCTGCACGCGGCCGCCCAGGCCTTGCAGCGTGACGTTGGCACGGCCGTCGCTGAGCACGACCAGGATCGGGCTGATGCCCTGGCGCTGCAGCTGTGCGGCCTGTTCGTGCGCGAGCTGCAGGGCCGACGCCAGCGGCGTGCCGCCGCCACCGGGCAGGCCACTCAGGGCGCGGCGGGCGCGCACCAGCGAGCGGGTCATGGGCAGCAGCAGTTGCGCCTGCGCACCCCGAAAGCCGATCACGCAGACGCTGTCGCGCCGGGCATATGACTGTTCCAGCAGCAGCTGCACCGCGCCCTTGGCTTCGGCCAGGCGGTGCAGCGCGGCCGAGCCGGAGGCGTCGAGGGCGAGGATCAGGCAGCTGGGCGTGTGCTGCTGGTGGCGGTGCACATGAAAGTCTTCGGCCCGGATGCGCACCGGCTGCGACGGGTCGATGCGCCCGCGCAGGCGCTGACGCGGCGCGGCCGCCCGCAGCGTGGCCAGCACATGCAGCCGTGCCCCGCCACCGGGGCGACCCGGGCGTGGCGGCAGCGGACGACCGCGCTGCGCGCCTTGGCGGGCCTGGCCGCTGGTGCCCTGACTGTGGCCGCGCGCGGGCGCGGCGCCGGTCATCAGGCGTTGCAGCAGATCGGGCGGCAGCCGCGCGGCTGCGGCGGCCACCATCATGGCCTGCAGGGCTTCGGGGTCGATGTCGGGTGAGGGCGGTGGCTCTGGTGATGCTTGGGATTCGTCGTGTGCAGGCGCTTCCTCGGGCGGTGCTTCCGGCTCCGAGCTGTCTTTAGAAGGAGGAGGCGGAGTGTCGGGCGCAGCCAGATCGCTGTCTGGTGCTTCGACTTCCTCGACTTCTTCCACATCCTCACTCTGGCTCGCCGGCCACTGCCGGGCGCGTGGCGCCAGCACGGTGCGGCAGGCATAGGCCAGGTCCTCGTCGGCCACATGGTCGCGGCCGTGCAGGCCGGCGTGGGTGCAAGCGACCTGCAGGGCCAGTTGCGGCACGCGCAACGAGTCGATGCCGAGCGCGAGTGCGGTACCGCACAGGCCCTGCAGGATGCTGTCGCCGGCGGTGACCTCTTTCTTTGCGATATCGAAAGGCAGCACGGTCGCAGCGGCTCGCAGCGTCGAAGGCGCCACCTCCCGCAGATCGATCCATAACCCCAGCCGCTCCTGCAGGGCCGGGGCCAGCGGGGCTTCGTCGTCGAGCGATTCGTCGAGCGCCACCACGCCAAAGCGGCTGGGCTCGAAGCGGCCGCCACGGTCCACGCCGCCGCGGCCCTGCAGG
>Ga0255182_1000312_pt1 | contig 36812 bp, 38 predicted proteins | sample Atl_UVDOM_RepA_8_FD_188420 | JGI IMG/M metagenome (GOLD analysis project Ga0255182, IMG submission 188420) | Freshwater microbial communities from Altamaha River, Georgia, United States - Atl_UVDOM_RepA_8d | ecosystem: Environmental > Aquatic > Freshwater > River | place: USA: Georgia...
AGTAGCAATAATCTTGCCGTTGTCTGTAACATAGCCATATCAAGGCCATCTATAAGATAATATTCATAACCGCGCAGGGTTGTGAATTCTGAGAAGCCTAAAGCCCTGTTATCGTAGTAAGGTTGTTGATTTCTTATCAAAGAATACTTCCCCCTGGCTCCAACCGAAAAACTAATCCTGGTATTAAATGCTTTATAAATATCGGTAAGCCCCATGACAGTAAGCGCATTTCTGCCATCTCCAGCAAGCAATCCTGATTTTTCAGCTTCAAATTGAAAAAAAAAGCCATCCCAGGGATAAAATCGACTATCTCGGTCATCAAACTGATAAGTATATCTCAACAATGAAAAAGATTGCTTTTCATCCATATTAAGTAAATAATCCGGATTTAAATTTTTGGCTATAACCGGATTTATACTCCTTTTTTGGAAACCATATAGAAAGGTATGAACACTTTGAAAAGCAGGTCTGTAGGTTAATCCAGCCTCTGATAAAAAAAAATTTGAAAGGAAGGAATTATCAGGATTTCTAAAAAAAAGTTGCTTGTTTTCCCTGGTATCATAATTTATTTCTCTCCATTGCTGATAGGATACTTTTCCAAAAACGCCCCATTTCATAGCCTTATCCAGATATGGAAATCTATAATCTAGCCGATACGTTCTATTGTACCCATCTGAAAGGGTAATCTTCAAGGCATCGGCATACCCGAGAACATTCCTGTGGTAAATTTTTACACCAAGATTAACCCTGTTTAAAGCCCGTTTTTGCTGTACCCACCAAACATTAAAGTTACGATCGGCCAATTGAAAATAAGGAATGGGATAAAAGTTCCAGGATTCCTTAACAAGCACTTGAACTACAAAGATATTTTTTTGTAGTTCAATTAGTTCCATTTCTATATCTCTGAAAAGACCTGTATTGTTTAATACCTGTTTTGAAAAAGAAAGCGCCTCATCCAACGATTTTCTGTCTGTAAAAACATCTCCTTCATGAATACTTAATTGTCTGCTTATTATATCAACTTTTGTATGTTTAAAACCACTAATCTGAATTAATTTAATTAAAACAGAACTATCTGCCTGGCTAAAAAGAAAGGAAAAGGAAAAGAAGGAAAAAAGAAAAAGCATCAATAATCTTATCATAACAACGTCAGACATTAAGGTAAGTCATCAAGGATTCATACCTGTTCATCAAGGTATCCATGAAGTCCTCTTCATCGTAAGTTGCTTTAATGCTGTAACCAAATCTTTCAAAAGTGGCCAGTAAATGTTGTATTTGAGTACTATTTAATTTAAGGGTAATTTCAATGCGATCACTATCTCCATTTGAGCTAATTAAGGAACTCAAAATAACTTTATTTTCAGACTCCACTATTCTGGCTATTTCTGTGAGGGAATAATTTTTTTTATCCATTTCCAGCAGAACAATAGAACCGGGCTGTAAAAAGGCAGCACAATTTACATAATTTTTAAAAAGGGAATGCAAGGTAATACACCCACTGTAATGATTGTGTTCATCCAGAACCGGAAAGACGGTTAGTGATTGCTCTGAAATGGCACGCATAACCTCATACAAATGATCATTGGCAGAAGCGAAAGGGTAATTAACTTTTATATAATCCAGAATTGGTAAATCTGCGAATTCTTCTTCCTCTTCAATATCATCTAAAGCAAGAATTCCGATACATATATTATCCTGAACAACAGGTAAATGTCTTACAGAAAGAGATCGGAAAAAATCGACAGCAAAAGCAATAGAATCAGAAGTTTTTAGGGGAATAATAGTTGGATCAATAAAGGATAAAGCCATCATAAGCGAGAAATTTTCATTTTCTGAATGGCAAATTCTTCCTCAGTCAATAAACCCCTTAACCTGAGTTCTTCTAATTTCTCAATATTTTCATTATTTTTCTTAGGCATTTCCTTTGTTTCACTTCCATCAAGGCGGAAACCATTTTTTGCAAATGTTAAAAACGCTGGTTGTACCCGAATGAAAGCAAGGGCATCATGGGATTTCAACTTTTCAAAATCATCAAACCCGTAAAGAACAGCTTTATCAAGGTGATATAGTGATTTATCGACATTTTCATTTAAGGAATAGGCACAGGCGATATTAAAGTGAGCAGCGATTTCACGTGGATTAACCTCCAGTGCCTTTATAAAATCTGCGATGGCACCATCGTAATCGTAAGATAAAAATTTTGCTTTTCCACTTTTTACAAAAGAATTTCTTTCATCCGATTTACTCCTTCCCGGTTTTTCAACATCTTTTTTAGGCAGAACTCTTAAAAAATCTCTGTTATACTTAATATCAAAGCTTTTATTGTCCATAGAAAAGAAAGTAAAAGCATCAATGAGACCTAAAATAGCTGATATACCAGTAAATGCAAGCATTAAGTAAACGATTCCCCTTCCTCTCTGCCCTAAATAAAATCGGTGAAGACCGATAAACCCTAAAAATAAAGCAAGAAGACCTGCAATATCTTTTTCTTTCTTTAACCGGCTCATAAAGAATCCGTTTTAACTATTTACTAATGCTATTGGTGAATTGAATTTGCCGGTCAGAACAGTAAAGTCATCCGGATAAGTTTCAGTTCCTTTAAAATTATCAATAAAAATATTTAATTGTTCATTAAAATTTGAAACACTTAAATTTTTATTTTTTAACAAGAAATCCTTCAAATAGGTTTCATTAAAATATTCTCCTTTTTCATTTATAATATCTGTAATTCCATCTGTATAAGTAAGAATCATAGCGGGAAAATTCCTGTCAAGGGCTACATAACCAGTATCTATATGAGGAATTTCAGGAAAAGGACCTAACAGAATACAACCATCTTTTAATTCAATCAGCTTATTTCCATTTAATAAAAAAGGAGGATTATGACCAGCGTTTATGTAGGTCAATGAATGAGAATAGATATCATATTCTGCAATAAAGAACGTTATAAATCGCTCTCCTTCCGTTAAACCAAAAACCGTTTTATTCAGATCCCTGATAAATGGATCTAAAGCTGTTCTTTTTTTTATTAAGGTATGAAAATTAGCTTGAAAATTAGACATTAGTAAAGCAGCAGATACTCCTTTACCAGTAAAATCACCCACACAAAAAACCAATTTTCCATCCTCAAACTGGATATAATCAAAATAATCACCACCAACGCCTAATTTAGGTTTATAAATACTATCAAATTCATAATATAAGGAAAGGGGTAATTTTTTAGGAATCAGCATTTTCTGAACTTCTGCAGCAAGTTCCATTTCATGATTTAGTCTTTCCTTATCAATCTGTGACTTAAACAACCTTTTATTTTCAATGGCTACGGCTATAATCTGTGTAATTGCTGTTATAATCTGAACCTTACTGAAAATATCATCATCTTCACTTAGGAAACCACCGACAAAAACATGAGCAATTTGCTGATCCTTATGATTAATTGGTATAACAATATCGAAATTTTTTATCAGAGGGTGTTCATCCCCCTCTATATTTTGTAATTCCAGATAAGATGATAATTTATCCACAATATCAAGCCGCAACAAATCATCAGGAACCCGAAGAGAGCTGGCTAATTCCCATTTATTATTTTCCTTAATAAACAGGAGCATATATTTAACACCTAAAACCCAGTCGAGGAATGATTTATATTCAGAAAAAAGATCTGTGGCAGCGTAATTCATGCCAATCCCTTTTGTAATCGCAAGAAGACCTGATATCTGCATCTGCTTGAGATGCAAGGATTTTTCTAAATTTGTTACGGCTTTAAGATGTTTGCTTATTCCTCCTAATTCATTCATTCATTACCTTTTAGAAAAAACGAATATTCAATATACTTATTTTAGTTTCATATTATCAAAATGTCTTTTATTGTCTCTTTCTGTTTTTTTTAGTAAATTTTTTTTCAGTGCCTCATCCAGATTAATTCCAGTTTGATTAGCAATACAAATTAACACAAAAAATACATCGGCGAGTTCATCACCCAGTGAATCTTTACTATTTTTTTCCAATTCAGTATTTTTGAAAGATTGTTCTCCGTACATTCTGGCCATAAGTCTGGCAACCTCCCCGACTTCTTCCATCAGAATGGCTGTATTTGTAAGCTCATTAAAATATCTTACACCAATGGTTTTAATCCATTCATCCACTAATTCCTGAGCCTTTTTGATTTCCATTTTCTACTCTTTGTTTTTAGAATCCATCAATATGGTAACTGGTCCATCATTAATCAAAGATACTTTCATATCTGCACCAAAAACACCTCTTTCAATTTGCCTGCCCAGTATTTCGGAGAGAAGTGTTATTGTTTTTTCATATTTTCCAATGGCATCCTGAGGTTTTGCCGCTTTTATATACGATGGTCTGTTACCTTTTTTAGTTGAAGCATGAAGTGTAAACTGAGAAACCAGCAGTATATTTCCTTGTATTTCTGAAATAGACAGATTCATTACCTGCTGAAGATCATTAAAAATGCGCAATCCTATAATTTTCCTGGCGATCCATTCAATATCCAGATCATTATCATCTTCCTCATAACCTGCAAATACTAATAATCCGTTGTCAATTTTTCCAACAATCTGATTATTAACCTTGACAGATGCTTCTAAAACTCTTTGAACAACTACTCTCATATTCAAAATAAAGTTAAGGGTGCATTTATTCGCTCATGTAAACTACCTGATTTAACCTTTATATTATTAACCAGATTTGAAACAGCATATTTTTTAAAATAACCCTTTTTTACAGGTTTCATTAAACTTACCAAATCCCCGGTTGAGGTTAAATCGGACAGCCAGTTTTCTCTCTCTTCCTCAGTATTCAGACATACGGGCATTCTATGATGTAGATCTGAAAGATCTTCATTTGCTTCTGTAGTGACCAATACAAAACTTGAAAATAGGATGTTATCGTGTTGAAAAGATTCCCAAATACCGGCCATATATAATATAGCATCATCTGAAGGTAAAATTCTGTATGGTATTTTTGTTTTACCATATTTTCCCCACTCATAAAAACTGTCAGCAGGTATGATACATCTTTTATGAAGAATAGCATCTTTAAAACGCCTTTTTTCAAAAACAGTCTCAGATCTGGCATTTATATGGGGTACCATTTCAATTCCTGAAAGACCTTTATTGGTAAAACCCCATTTCATTGCCGTTAAAACCAGTTGATTCCCCTTACATATAACCAGTGCCTGTTCCGTAGGACAAATATTTAGATTTTCAATCCAATGATCAGGAAGGGAAACGCCAGGTAGCTGAACCTTCAATTCAGCCTTTTTTACATTAAAAGAGTACCTTCCACACATAAATTACCAACATTACATTTTATAACATTCATAATAAATTGATTTACAATAAAAGTTTTCTTTAATTTATCCACAAAACAGGGTAATAAAATGGGGATAAGATAAAACTTATAAACACTTCCAATTCAATAAAGGGTAAATGCTGAATATCCTCACAATTCATTCACTTAATTCATCCATGAACCAACAATTAATACCCTTTCGTTAACATCAGATTAAAGAGGAAAGAAATTAACATACCTCTTATACAGTAATGTTAATAATTTCATCTCACTTAATAAAGGTATAAAAAAACAACTGTATAAGATGGTGGAAAACTATAAATATAGGGAACAGGATATTTTTTCATCACTTTTTAATCAACATACCAACATGCTTTATGATGAGTATGACTTTTCTTTTTTAAAAAAAATAATAAACATAATAATCATCAAATCATCGGATTTTCAAAAGCCTAAAAAGAGTGTACTTTTGTAAAAAATTTAAACATGCAGACGGAAAGTTTAGTTGGAAAATATCCAAAAATCATAACCTTTTGGCTTGGTTTGGGATTAACCATGATTTTTTTCCAGGTAGTCATTGGCGGTATAACCCGATTAACGGGATCGGGACTTTCCATCACTAAATGGGAAATTGTGACGGGTACTCTACCTCCTATGAATGAAAAGGCGTGGGAAATTGCTTTTAATAAGTATAAGGAAACACCGCAGTATAAAAAAATAAATGACGGAATGAAAATGAAGGATTTCAAATTCATTTATTTCTGGGAGTACTTTCACAGGTTATGGGCAAGGACCATGGGTTTTGTCTTTATTATTCCCTTTCTATATTTCTTAAAAAGGGGTTGGATTGATTCCTTTCTTTTAAAACGTTTAGTTACTGTTGTTCTGTTAGCTGCGCTTGTTGCTTCTTTTGGGTGGATTATGGTTGCCAGCGGATTAATTGAGCGTCCCTGGGTAAATGCTTACAAATTGACGTTACATCTTTCCCTTGCTTTGATTTTGTATGCCTATCTGTATTGGACGTTTTTATTGACTTTTCAAAGTTTTCCACACGTTATTAACATTCCTGGGATTAAATCGTGGACAAAATCATTGCTTATTATACTGGCTGTTCAAATTATTTTAGGGGGTATCGTTTCAGGTGCAAAGGCTGCGTTATTTTACCCAACCTGGCCCGATATGAACGGAGAATTTATCCCAGAAATACTGCTACAAACAGGCTCTTTTCAATTGGATCATTTCATACATTATGATAAGAATCCCTACTTTAGTGCATGGATACAATTCTTACATAGAAATGTTGCTTATTTATTGACATTCAGTATTTTAATATTTGTTTACACTCATTGGAAAAAGGTAAATAATATCGCATACAGAAGATTTTTAATTATGTTGGTAACTTTATTGACAACCCAGGTTTTACTGGGTATTCTAACCTTAAAAGGTAGCATTTATCAGATACCTGTTAGCCTGGGCGTTGCACATCAGGCTGTAGCTTTACTGTTACTAACTGCGATGTTAACTTTGCTATTTTCTGTTGAAAAAAAGGGGGTATTATAAAATATTGTTAATAACTATGTGGAAAATGAGTTTATAAAAAATAGGCTTTTTATCACTTTATGATGTATTTTTTTTTAAGTCCGATTTTAGATAAACCGGTACAACCATTAAAAACAGTAAGTTATCGTTTTCCACAAGTTTTCCACAGGGATTTAAAAAAATGTGGACAGATTTTTATGCTTTAAAATTTGGTTTTAATTCTTTTTTGATAGGCTTAAAAACATTTTCTTTTAAAAAGTGAACTATCTATTTTATTTAATAAATTTTGAGTTAGGTACGCCTTTAATTTGATTAATATAAACTTTTTTAAAAAAGATATTTTGTTTTATTGAAATAGTATTGTTATTTATAATATAATACATATTACTGATTTACAGCGTTTTAAAATGTATTTTAATTCTTCTAATATGAATATTATAATAGAATAAAGGGTTTTCACGCTTGTTGATAATAGTGTTGATAAATTTGAGAGCATAAAAAAAATGTTTATATTGAATAGCATAATTTGGGATAACGGGTCATATAAATAAGGATTTTTTCCTTCATTTTTTTCTTAAGGGTTGAAGAATAAGGTTATTTGAAAATCCACTTGATTGCTGTTAATGTTAATAACCATGTGGAAAACGAAATTTGTAAAAAATGATACTAAATAAGCAGTTATGGTTTCCTGATGTGGAGGAAAGCACCGAAGAGGGAATTGTTGCTATGGGCGGAGATTTAACCGTAGAAAGACTTATTCTGGCATATAGTAAAGGTATTTTTCCATGGTATGCTGATGGCAATCCGATCATGTGGTGGTCGCCTGATCCAAGATTTGTGTTGTTTCCTGCGAATCTGAAGATTTCAAAAAGTATGCGACCTTTATTTAACCAGCATAAGTTTAGCGTGACTTATGACAAAAATTTTGAAGATGTTATTTTAAATTGTCAAAAAATAAACAGAGAGGACCAACCAGGAACCTGGATTACCTCAGAGATGTTATCAGCTTATATTCAACTGCATAAAAGAGGATATGCACATTCCGTAGAGGTATGGTTAGGGGATGATTTAGCAGGAGGCCTTTATGGTGTATCGCTGGGTAAGGTTTTTTTTGGTGAATCTATGTTTACAAAGGTTTCAAATGCCTCTAAATTTGGATTTATTACCTTAGTAAAACAGTTAATAAATAAAGGATTTTTACTTATTGACTGTCAGCAGGAAACAAGTCATTTGGAAAGTCTGGGAGCTTCTGGTATAAAAAGAAAGGATTTTATTGATATTCTAAATAATAATGACATTGGGGAAACGTACCTTGGTTCCTGGGAGAACTATTTTAAAGATTAATCTTTTTATTATCGGTATAATTAGTTTGCTGTCCGTGACAAAATTTGGTAATCCGGTAAAAATTAATATTTCCCTTTCGGGAACTTTCGCAGAATTAAGACCTGATCATTTTCATGGAGGTATTGATATAAAAGGGGTGGAGGGAACGCCTGTTTATGCCGTTGACGATGGTTATATATATAAACTCGAATCGAAGGGAACGGGTTATGGAAATGTTATTTTTATAAAACATCAAAATGGATTTATGTCTGTTTACGGACATTTATTGGCTTTTAATCCAGCTCTTTCTGCCCATTATGACAAGGAGGCAAAAAAGTTTAGAAAGTCGAATCTTGCCGTTTTTTTAAAAAAAAATGAGATTAAAATTAAAAAGGGGGATATCATTGGAGAAATTGGTAATTCAGGATTTTCCTTTGGTCCTCATTTGCATTATGAAATTAGAAATTTAATTAGCAAAAAACAGGTTAATCCACTCTTCTTTGGTATAAAGGTAAAAGATTGTGCCGCACCAAAATGGAAAAAAATTAAGTTTATCCAGGTAGATGAGCATAGGATTCCAAGGCAGGAAAAAATTATTCAACTAGATGATAATTCTTATTTTAAGGTAGATACTATTGATTTATTTAGTGGCAAAAATGGTCTTGCAGCTCAGGTTTTTGATGTAATGGAAGGAAATAACAATAAAAATGGTATTTATCAGTTAAAAATGCTTGTAAATGGCGTTTTACATTTTCATTTTTCCGCAAATAAAATTCCATTGCATGAAACAAAATATGCCAACGCGTTAATTGATTATAAAGAAAATAAAAAATCAAAGGATATTTATTACCGATGTCACCGTTTACCAGGGTTTAATGCAGGTAAATATGTCCAATTTTTTAATGATGGTTTTTTTGAAGTTAAGGAGGACAAAATGACCTCTATAGAAATAGAAGCATTAGATTATACAGGTAATTACAGCAGAAAGAAAATAGTGGTCAGAGGTCAGAAAAGGTACTTGCCGCCCTTACCTTATCATGACTATTATGTAAAGAGAACAATTAACAATGTCTTTAAAACGTATTTTATTGAGTTGAAAATTCCCAAAGGAGCCATTTATCAAAATATACCTTTGCGATATCATGAATTGAAAGAAACAAGAAAGGAAACATTTTCAAGAATACATGGCGTACATCATGAATATGAACCTTTACACAAGGATATATTTCTTTCTGTCAGATCAGGCATAATTCCGGATTACTTAAAGGAAAAGGCATTTATTTCTGCTTGTAATCAAGAGGGGAAATTTGTTAATTTCGGAGGCAGGTGGAGAAAGAATTTTCTGGAAGGATATGTAGATCAATTTGGTGAATTTTCAATTATGGTTGACACTATTCCACCTGAAATAAAGGATTTATCATTCAAATCATTTCCAGGAAGAAGAAAACTGGTAAAAATTCAATTCCAGATTACGGATAATTTTGATTTACCAAAATCAATGGATTTTCCATTTTATAAGGTTACTATAAATGGGGAATGGTTAAAAATGACGTCGGACAGGAAAAGCGGGGTTATCATTGGCTATCTGCCTGAAAACCTTAAACGGGGAAAGTATGAATTAAAAATAGTAAGCTGGGATAGAATGAACAATCAGAAACAATATGTAAAAACCTTTAAGGTTTGGGGATAATTTTAATGAACCAAGCCAGGTTTGACTTGTTAGCCTATAAAAAAAATCAATTATGAGTCAATTAAAAGTTGGAGATGAAATTCCTTCCTTTGAAGAAAAGGATGAACAGGGTAATATTGTTAGCTCTACCCTTTTGAAGGGTACTAAATATATTTTATTTTGTTATCCAAAAGATGATACACCCGGATGTACAGCAGAAAATTGTAGCCTCAGGGATCATTATAAAACCCTTAAAGACATGGGGTTTGCCATATATGGCGTAAGTCCTGACAATGAAAAGAAGCATTTGAAATTCAAGGATAAATACCAGTTACCTTTTCCTTTGATTGCTGACACAGAAGCCAGACTATTGAATGCTTTGGGTGCATGGGGAGAGAAGCAAATGTATGGAAAAAAATATTTTGGTGTGATAAGAAGTACTTTCATAGTGAATGAAGCAGGAAAGCTGACGCACATCATTGATAAAGTAGATACAAAATCGCATGCTGAGCAAATATTGACTTTGTTAAAAAGTTAAATAACGGCTGACTCACATACGTAGTCCGGAATAATGCCACTGGCGTTAATGATATAATTGTATTGGTCGGGAAGTGTATTTCCGGAAAGTACCAGGGCGGTATGGATACCAAATTTATTCCCTCCTAAAATATCTGTGTGCAGGGTATCGCCTACCATGAGCACTTTATTTTTAGGTATGGTTTTCAGACGGGACAATTTTTCATAAGCATATATGAATAAAGGAACATCGGGTTTTCCAAACCGGATAAAGCGTTTTCCAACAATATCTTCCAGCATATTTGCGATACCTCCAATGGCAATATTTATCTCATTTTTGCTAACCGGGTAGGTTCTGTCTGTGTTGGCAACAACGACAGGAATATTTTTATGTCTAAGCAGATTGATTGATTTGCTCAAGTCCTTTTCCCAGTTAAATCCTTCTTCATCCAATAAAACCAATGCTGAAATATCGGAAAAATTTTCAGGTAAGACTTCACGGATGGGTATAGTAGGAAGTCCTAAATTTTCAACATAAAAGGCAGAATTTTTAGTACCAAGGTATGCTATAGTTCCTTTTTTTATTTTCAATTGCAGATACTCCCTGGCCAGCATGCCAGAAGATATGACATTTTCTTCTGTTATCAGGTGAATTCCCTGTTGCTGATATTTTTTAGCCAGTTCCAAAGGGCTTCGGGATGAATCATTGGTCAGAATAAAAATATGTTTATGCTTTTCATGCAGGTTATAAATAGTTTCAGCTACACCCTCAATTAAGCCATTATAATTTTTAAGCACACCAAAAGCATCAAAAAAGATAGCATCATAATGCTGAACAACCTTTGCGAAAGAAGAAATTTTAGTCATGGTTTCAAATTATAGCGCCAGAGCCCGAAGTAATTTATCGGCATTAAATTCTTTTTCGATGCTTGGAAAATAAGTACTGTAGGCTTCTTTTTGTAATTTAGTAGCATATATTTCATGAAAGAAATACCGGCCATCTTTTATGACATAATTAAGAATGAAAAAGCGGTAAACTTCAGGAATAAATCTTATTTCTGTTTCAGTCAGCGGATAAACCCGGTGATAAGCTTTAAGAAACAGGATAAATCGGTCTTCCATTAAGGGTGAAATATTATAGCTGAAAACAGTTCTGTCACCCGCATCGGAAACAATCCGGCTAAGGAAATAAAAATCTAATATTCTGGAAGCCATTCTGAACCAGTCATAGTCCCATCGGGAAAAGAGGTTCGTTTGATTAGTGACAGAAAAATTCCCGATATTCCAATCTACAAAAACGGGAAGTTTTTGTAATTTATCAATCCGCAATAAATCGCTGTTTGTGAAAAAACGATCACATTGCTCCTGAATTTCAGAAGCATATAAACGATGTTCAAACTGACCAAAATCGGTTGAAAGTATATCAAGCAGATGATATAGATCTGATTTAAGTGTTTTTGAAGAAGGAGGCAAGGTATTGGAAACTCTGGAACAAGCTTTATGGAATGCAGCAAATTCTTCCCCAAGACGCTCTATTTGATTAGCTTCTAATCGTGCGGGTAATTTTTGATCAATCGCAACCGGATTATAAAAAACAACCCATGCATCAATTAAAGAATCTTTATAACGATGTACAAAAAGTTGATTTCCCTTAATCAGCGAACGGGCTAAAAAATGATTAAAGGGAGTATTTAAATTGTTAGCAAGGACATTAATGATAGAGTGATCTTCTATGAAATGATCGTATTTTCCAAAGTAAGAAAGCTTGGCAATGACAAAATCGCCCTCCGGAAAAATAATTTTGTAAACATGGTTTGTAGAAACCCTGGCACTGATATCGGAAATAGATTTGATTGGTCTGCTACTGTCATAAGCTGCCCAGGCATGATTCACAATAGTTGTAAAGTCGATATAGTGCATATCAGATTCCATTTTGCCAGGTTAGGACAGAAGGTTCTTCATTGGTAACAATAAGGGTATGTTCGTGTTGTGCAACATAGCTTCCATCACGGGTTATCATTGTCCAGCCATCCGTATCTTCCTTAACAAACGAAGCTTTGGTCGAAATAAAAGTCTCTAAAGCAATGACGCTGTTTTTTTTAAAAACGGCTTTATTATAAGGGTCATAGAAACATGGCACCTCTTCCGGATCTTCATGAAGTTTTCGGCCAATACCATGACCAACGAGGTTTTTTATAACCTTAAAGCCTCTTTCTGCCGCTTTTTGCTGGATGAATCTGCCTACCACGGCAATTCTTACTCCAGCTTTAATTTCTTTTAAGGCGGCAACTAATATTTCCCGGGAGGCAGATACCAGAGGTTGCAGACCATTTATATCATTTCCAAGGATGAAGGAGAAACCGTTATCGCCATAATAACCATTCAGTTCTGCTGATACGTCAATATTAATCAGATCGCCTTCCTTTAAAATTTTTGATTTTGAAGGAATTCCATGAGCAGCTTCTTTATTTAGTGAAATACAGGTATAACCAGGAAATTTATAATCCTTGATTGGTGCAGAAATAGCACCATAACTTTTTAATAATGCTGCGCCATATTGATCCAGTTCCAGGGTATTCATACCTGGTTTGGCGTAATTAATCATTGATTTCAGGGTTAGTGCCACTGCCTCACCAGCAGCTTTCATGCCCAATAAATCAGCATCTGTATGAACTATCAAGATATTTAACTTTAATGGCGAAAGTTAATATAAAAAACAGTTAATTTTAGAAGTTAAAAGATAAAAGCGTAAAATGAAGGTTAAAGCATTTGGTATTGCAAGAGAAATACTGGGCAATTCAAGCCTTTTTATAGAGCCTGATACTGTTTCCACGGTAGGGGAATTAAAAGCCTTTTTATATGAAAAGTACCCGGATATGTTGAAATTAAAAACGATGGCCATTGCGGTTGACCAATCCTATGCTTCTGACGAGGTAAACCTGACGGAAGATGCAGAAATTGTTATCATTCCGCCTGTCAGCGGTGGCTAAAACATGATTACCTGTTTTCCAGATCAAGTAAATATTTCTTTTTTTCAAGCCCATAAAAATATCCGTGCAGCTTTCCGTTTTTTGCAATGCATCGGTGACACGGAACGATAATGGCAATGGGATTATTACGGTTTGCATTTCCAACAGCACGAAAAGCTTTTTCACTACCGGCCATTTGTGCTAACTCACTATAACTAACAGTTTCCCCGTAAGGAATTCGCATTAAGGATTCCCAAACGGCGATTTGAAAGGGTGATGCATTTCCAAATGAAATTGGTAAATCGAACGTTGTCCTTTTTCCTTCAAAATACTCTTTTAATTGTTTGACCGTTTTCAAAGCAATGTCATCTGCTGGAAGTGAATTCGATACATCGGGCGTCGAATCCACTAATTTTAATGAAACCAATTGTCCATCCTTTGTTTTGATATCCAACAAACCAAAAGGAGAATCATAAATGATACTGTGCAACGGCCGCTATTTTTTACTTTCAGGCGAAGAAAGCAGGTTAAAAAATTGATCTAATTTAGGTGTAATGATAATTTCAGTTCGTCGATTAGCTTGTCTTCCGGCAGCTGAATCATTTTCTACTTTAGGTGAGAATTCACCTCTTCCACCGGCAGTCATCCTTTTAGGATCAACCTGATGTTTTTGCTGCAGGTATCTGACAACAGAAGTTGCCCTTCGAACGCTCAAATCCCAGTTATCAATGGTACAGGAATTGGAAATGGCTAAATTATCAGTGTGACCTTCAACCAAAATATCAATATCCTTATGGTCATTCACTACAGATGCCACTTTTGACAGTACACTTTGGGCTCTGTCATTAATGTCATGACTACCACTTCGGAATAGTAGTTTATCAGAAATGGAAACATAAACAACCCCTTTTTTCACTTCTATGGTTAAATCCTGATCGTTTACATCAGACAAAGACCTTTTAAGTGTGTTTACTAAAGCCAGGCTTAAAGAATCTTTCCTTTGCATCTGACCGGTAAGGTCCTGGATATATTTACTTTGTTCACTTATAGCCTGTAATGATTTATTGATACTTTCTGCGCCACTTTTGCTAATGACAGAAAGGTCGGAGAGGCGATCCAGTAAGCTGGCATTGGTTCCTTTCAGCAAGGCAATCTGATCTTCTAACAGACGAACCTGATTTCTTTTGTCGGCCAATTCACTGTCTTTATTTTGCATTTCGCGTAAACGGCTTTGTAATTCAGTTTCTTTTATCTGCAGTTGATTTTTCAACTGGCTTAATTGAAACTGACAGTCTGCTAAATTTTGTTCAGCCGCTTTAAGTAAGGCTTGTTGCTCCCCCTGAAAAGCCAGATATTTCTTTTTTGTTACACATGAGGATCCGATTAAAACAAGGGTAATCAGGAAAATATAGGGTTTCATAAGAGGTTTATTGAACAAATGATAAAATATTAAAAATTAATCCGATGTTAAAACTAACGAAAATTTATCAAAAAATTGTCTATTTTGGTTCACCTAAAATTTAGCGAAACAGCACATACACAAAAATCTACTTTACTGAAAATGCTTCAAAAATTTTTCTTAGGGCTTTTGGCTCTATTTGCGCCTTGCTTTGTAAATGCACAACAAATTAGTGAATTCAAACTTAAAAAAACAACTTCAGTTATCAAAATTGATGGCCTTCCTGACGATGAAGGTTGGAAAGATATAGAGGAAATAAAAGATTTCTGGCAATATTTTCCTACGGACACCTTACCAGCCCAGCAAGGTATATCAGTTAAGATATGTTATGATAATCAATATATTTACTTTCTGGCTGTCATGAAAAACAGAAAAGTGAACAGGGGATATATTACGCCTTCTTTAAGAAGGGATTATCGCGGGGAAGCTAATGATGGATTCTCGATGATTATAGATCCTTTTCAGGATCAAACGAATGGTTTTCAATTTGGAGTGAACCCTTTTGGCGTTCAAAGAGAGGGGTTGGTATCAAATGGTGGCTCAGAAGGTACCGATTTGAGTTTGAGCTGGGACAATAAATGGTTTGCCGGAGCAAAACAATTTGAAGGTTACTGGGTGGCGGAGGGTGCTATTCCCTTTAGCACACTCCGATTTAAACCTGGGAGTAAATACTGGAATTTCAAATTTTACCGGATAGACAGTGAATCTGCAGAAAGGGTGGTATATCCGCGATTACCCAGACAGTTTCAAATATTAAATCTGGTAAGCATGTGCAGGGGAGTTTGGGATGAACCGCTTGCAAAAAAAAGTACTAATCTGGCTATTATACCCTATATACTGGCTAATTCTCAGGTAGATAGACGGAATGACATACCGGTCAGTAATCGGTCGAATATTGGTGGTGATGCTAAAATAAGTGTGGGTCCAGCCCTGAATCTGGACCTGACTGTAAATCCTGATTTTTCTCAGGTGGAAGTTGATGAGCAGGTCACTAATTTAGATAGGTTCGAAATCTTCTTTCCGGAAAGAAGACAATTCTTTTTGGAAAATGCCGATTTGTTCGCCTCTTTTGGACAGGAGCGTCTTAGGCCCTTCTTTTCAAGGAGAATAGGTGTAGCCAGGGATGAAGAAACGGGTCAAAATATCCAGAATCCAATTTACTTTGGTGCCAGATTAAGCGGTAAATTAGACAATAACTGGAGAATTGGATTACTAAGCATGCAAACTGCAAGGGATTTGACCATCAATCAGCCCTCTGTAAATTACAGCGTTGCGGCAGTTCAAAGAAAAATATTCAGCCGGTCTAATGTGGGCGTTATTTTTGTAAATAAAGAACCGTTTTATGACGAAAAAATCATTGGACTTGACAGGAAGGATTATAGTCGTGTTATTGGTTTTGATTATAATTTAGCAACGGCAGATAACAAATGGGCAGGAAAAGCATTTTACCATTATTCTTTTGATGAGGAAAAAAAGGGAAATTCGGGGGTTTTTGGAGGGGATATTGCTTATAATACCTATCGTTGGGATTTTTCCTTCACGGGGCAATCTGTGGGAGAGAATTATAATCCGGAAGTTGGTTTTGCCAGGAGGATTGATTACAGAAGAGTTGCCTCATCTCTTTGGTATAACTTTTATCCCACAGGAGGTTTATTGAATAAACATGGACCAGGCATCGATTTTGACAACCTTGGAAATGAAAAATATGGGTTGACTGACTTTGATGTTAATCTTATGTATCGTATCCTATTCAGGAGTACAGCTAATCTGGAGTTTAGGCTCAGAAGGGAATTTGTTTATTTATTTAGTCCTTTCAATCCAAGTGGAGGAGAGGGTTTAAGTTTAGAGGAAGGAAGAGGATATGCCTACAATCTGTTTATTTTGCGTTACACCTCCAATACCAGAAAAAAGGTCAATTATAATATTAGTTCCCGATCTGGACAATATTTTAATGGGAACAGATGGAATCTGGATGGCTCTGTTAACTTGAGAATGCAACCTTATGCTTTATTATCTATGGTTGCAAGTATTAATTTACTGCGCTTTCCAGAGCCGTACAGGGATGCGAACTTATGGCTTATAGGACCAAGGCTGGATATAACATTTACCAAGAATTTATTCTGGACTACATTCGTGCAATATAATTCACAGATTGAAAATCTGAATATAAATTCCCGTATGCAATGGCGGTTTAAACCAGTATCTGATGTGTTTTTAGTTTACACAGATAATTATTACCCGGAATCATTTACCAATAAAAACAGAGCTATTGTTCTTAAAATCAATTACTGGTTAAACAATTAGGCTACCTTTTTTCTAATTGGTTTACGAGGTTTGTAACTTCTTCCCAGGTCGATTCCCATTGACCTTTTTTCATTGAAGGGGCATATAAAACCATTTCAAAATGACTTAATAACTGACTCACTAGCCGGATTAATTCTTCGCTTAACTGGTTAGATTCTTTTAATTTATTGATAATCTGTTCATTTGAAATGTTTTCCTTTGGTATATCAAACTGATAAAAAAGAAAGATTCTCAATCCAACACTTAATTCGATATAGGCATTTTCATAATCACCCTGCCTGCCAGATATTTTAGCCCGACGTAAATGCTCCTTTGTCATTTCTACAGGTGATTTAATCTTTTCCTTTTTGTTATAGTATTTATGCAAATAGAAAAAGGCAACAGCCAGAAAAGGAATAGAAAAGCCAGCAATCCATAAAATTCTGTTGAGGAAAAACGGTTTTTCAAAATCGTCAGAAGTCAATGGAATCAATTTTACGGACTCCTCTTTTTTTGACATTTCATTCGTTTGTCCGGCAGTTATATTTAATAAAAAGGGATCTAACGATTTGGTTTCGTATTTCTCTGTCGTTGTATTAAAATAGGTAAAAGAAGGTTGAAAGGAGAATTCCCCTTCTTTTTGAGGTTGAATGCTGTAGGCGAATGATTTCTGACTAAACTTTTTTCCTTCATTTTCGCCTCTTTCCTCTTCTTCAGCCTTAGTGTCATAAAGTTGAAAAGAAGCAGGTAAGTTAAGTTCCGGACTTTTAATTCTCTTGACATCCCCATCACCAAAGATGGTAATGGTCAGATAAATAGTTTCATTTGTCGAGGCTGTCGTTTTATCAATATTTCCGGAAATAGAAAAATTACCCACACCGCCGTTAAAATTAGCTGGAAAAGGTTTTGGCAAATCTTTTATAGTAACATCCAGAACATTACTTTCCAGATTAGCATATTTTACATCGCCATTAAAAAAAAGGGAACTAGGTCTTTGAGGATCTTCTTCGAGAAGGCCAACCTGAAGGATGAGGGGAGAAATACTTTGTTTACCAGTTTGTTGCGGGAATAAGGCAATACTTCTAAGGATTTTTGTATAATAAGTTTTCCCTTTTATGCTGGTTGTTTGAACCATATTTTCCATTCGCTGGATATCGGCTGCATAGAAGCCTCCATAATCACTTTCCTGGAGGATACTATAATTTTGAATTTCTTTTCGTGTATAAATTTTATAATCGAGTCGAACTTGTTGACCAAGGAAAATATTTTTTTGAGTTAATTCGGCGCGTATAAAAAAGTCCTGGTCATTATTTTCCTTTTTACCTTCAGCAGTGACGGAAATGGTCAGGATATTGCTTTTCAAAACTTTTCCCCTTACTTTAATTCTTGCTGGAGGTATAGAAAGTCTCCCATTTCTCCTGGGCTGTAAGGTATAGGAAAAGCTCATTTCCCGTTGGACCTGACCATTTTGTATGATGGTGCTGAGCCCTCTGTTTGGACCGGAAAGGACAAAAAAATCTTTTGAAAAATCGGGAGAGATAAAATCTTCTCCTTCCCCATTTTTCAAAATAAAGGAGACCTCCACAAGATTGCCCGGGTTCACAATTTCAGCATCTGCCACGGCAATAAAGGTCGTTTGAGCCTTAAGAAAGCTATTGATTAAAAGAAACAAACTAAGCAGAAACTGACGCATTTTACCAATCTTTTTTGACTTGACTATTTGATTTTCCAGCCTGTCTAAGCTTTGATTGTACTTTTTTTTCCTCTTCATCTATAATATTCAGTAAAGCTTCTGCTTCTTCCTTTGATAGTTTCCTTTGTGAATTATCTGCTTGTTCCTGTTGATTTTTATTCTGCTGTTGTTGCTGTTGCTGTTGCTGGTTTTGTTTATTTTGCTGCTGTTGCTGCTGTTGATTTTCTTGTTGCTGTTGCTGTTGCTGTTGCTGTTGTTTTTTTAAGGCAACAGTCAGGTTATGTTGCGTTTCAGAATCTCCTGGTTTTATGCGAAGTGATTGTTTATAAGCATCAATACTACCTTTATAATTTCCTTTTTGATAAAGTGCATTACCTAAATTATAGTAAGCATTTGCCTTTTGGTCTGCAGGAAGGGTCTTATTTATAGATTGTTGATAATTATTGGCTGATTCTTCAAATCTGCCCTGGTTATAAACAGCATTTCCAAGGTTAAACCATGCTTTTGGGGACGCTTTCTTTTCCAGTGCTTTTCTATAGGCTTCCTCAGCTGCTACCGTTTCTTTTTGCCTGTACAGCCGGTCACCTTTTCTTAGTTCCATGTGATTATTTTGTGAAAAAAGAGAGACGGAAAAAAGGGTCAGGAGTAAAGGCAACCTTATTTTTTTAAAGGACAGGAAAAATTCGAGCAATAGAAAAAAGCAGGCAATGACCAGAAAAAGTTGATAATAGGAGCGATATTCAGCATAAACCCGGGTTTCCATTCCTGTTTTTTCAAAACGATTTAAATCAGATAAAATACTTTTTAAAGTTGCTGATTGATCCTTATTTAAGTCATAATAATTCCCTCTGGTAATTCTTGCTATGGTTTGCAAATTTTCCACATCCAGTTTTGATATGACAGGATTGCCATTCTCATCGGTTTTGAAGGTGTTTAAACCCGAAGAATAATCGGGAATTCTTGCACCTGAAGCTGTTCCAATGCCAATAGTAAATGCTGAAATTCCCTTTTGAGCAGCTTGTCTTGCTGCGTCTTCCAGCCCTGGTTCATGATTTTCACCATCGCTCAGGATAATCAATGCTTTTCCACTTGGTTTATTATAGGAAAAATACCTGAGGGCCACGGCAATGGCTGATGAAAAATTAGTACCCTGATTACTTACAATCTCAGGTGAAAGGGTTTGAAGAAAAAGAAGAAGTGCTCTGTAATCAGTAGTTAAAGGTGTTTGAAGGTAAGCATTTCCGGCAAAAACAATAAGGCCAATCCTATTTCCCGATAAAGACCGTATTAATTCCTCCGACATCCGTTTTAATCGGTCAAGCCGGCTTGGTGGTAAATCAGCGGCCAGCATAGATCTGGAAATATCCAGTGCGAGGAAGACATCAAAACCATTTGTTTTTACTACCTCTGATTTGGTACCCATTTGAGGATTTGCGAGGGAAATAAGGACAAAAAATAAGGCAAGAGAGAAAAAAATTACTTTCTTTTTATTCAACCTGTTATAGTATTCCATTTCAGGTAACAAAAGTGAAGTGTTACCCAGACGTTCAAATGCTTTTTTCTTCTTTTTTGATAAGAAATAATGGATAAGTCCAAACACGGGTAAAAGAAACAGGCCATATAAAAAAACAGGATGTTCGAATCTAAACATAAAAAATTATTTATGGAGTACTTCGAAACACGGTTATTTTTAAACATCTCTCTGTAATTAACAGAAAGAGTGCAAAACCGACAAACCAAACATAAAGATCCTTAAATCTTTTATATCGGGTTACTTCTAATGTAGTTTTCTCAAGATTATCAATTTCAGTATAGATATTTTCCAGCGAGCGTTCATTGGTTGCTCTGTAGTATTTACCGCCAGTGAGGGTTGCCATTTCGCGCAACAAACGCTCGTCTATTTCCACTTGAGCGAGGCCAAAAATATACGCTCCATCACTTCTTCTGCTAACTGGGGTCAGGGCAGCTCCGGAAGAACCGACCCCAATGGTATAAACCTTTACATTATATTTGAGTGCTATTTCAGCGGCTGTAACTGGTTTGAGATAACCAGCGTTATTAACACCGTCGGTAAGTAAAATAATAACTTTGCTTTTAGCATCACTGTCTTTTATTCTATTTACAGCCGTACCTAATCCCATGCCAATAGCTGTTCCGTCTTCTAACATACCACATTGTAAATTTGCCAGATACTCCTTTAATATATCGTGATCACTGGTTAAAGGACAAGGGGTAAATGCCTCTCCTGAAAAACTGACCAGTCCCAGCCGATCATATTTTCTCTTGTCGATAAAACGGGATGCAACCCGTTTACAAACTTCAAGACGGTCTGGTTTGAAATCCTGAGCAAGCATACTACTGGAAAGATCCACAGTCAACATAATATCTATACCCTCGGCATTAACTTTTTCTTCCTGTAAAGCCAATTGAGGTCTTGCCAGAGCTAAAATAAACAGGAAAAAAGCCAGATACCGGGAAAAAATCAGGAAAGGAAAAATTTTAACGCGCCAGTTTTTTTTCAGTTTAAACAGCGCATCACTATCAGGTAAGTTAATGCTTTCCGTATTTGACCGGTAAAATTTATTAAGAATAAAATATATTAGCGGAAAGACAGCCCACAGGAGCAGGTAGTATGGATTTTTAAACGATATTTCTTTGATCAGTTCAATCATAATGAAATGGTTAATTATACTTTTCCGCTGTCATTGAACCTTCCTTAATCAGGAATTTTGTTATAAATTGTTTTACTTGTTGAAAAGCCTCTTCATGGAAGGAGAAAGAAGGCTCCATCTTTGCAAATTTTACATAATCCACTAATTTCATCCAGGTTAAAATTTCATCTGTGAGCATGGGTTTTATGGGAAGGGATTGTATATTTTCCAACACTTCAGACATTGGTAAATCCAATACTTTTACTTCGAATTGTTTCTCCAGAAAAGATCGGAAAATGACACCTAATTCATAGTGGTAGTTAACAAAATCCTTTTCCTGAAGAAAATTTTGATTAGACAACCAGTTCATTTTTTCTAAAGCCTCTTGTGCCGGTGATATTTTTACAGGTTCAGGAATAGGTTCGGAAATCTTTTTTCTTCTTTTAAACCATATATAAAAGAGCACCAGTAAGGATAGTCCGGCCAATGTGTAAAAGACGGGTAACCAATCTTGCCAATTCCTGTTTTCCTGCCATATATCCCTGATAGGTTTTATTGTAGCTGTATCTTTTTTTAATGGTAGAGGTAATACCTTGACTCGAATAAGGTTTGATGAAATGGAGTCAGAAGAGATCTTTTCGTCTTTTACCGCTAACCTGACCGGCCCTAAGGTGTATTGTCCTGGTTCAAAAGAGGTTAAAAGTAATTCCCGGGTTATTTGCCGGTTCCCGTTATGGAGTGAATTGGTATCAGATGATATTGTTTTTAAAAGCTCAAACGGATTTTCACCCAATATTTCTTTGAATGATGGAAAATAAATATTTTCTTCCTGACCAGCCGTTATGGTTATTTTCAGAGAAAAAGGGTCTCCAATAATAAATTGTTGTTTTTCTGACGAAATAGAAACAGACTGCTGGGCAAACAGCGAAATAGAAAGAGGCAACAAGGAACCAATGAAAAACGATATCAGTTTTGTATTCATCAAGAGGCTCTTTTTTTGAAAAATTGTAAAAGAGCAAGAACGTAGGATTCTTCAATATTCATATCTATAATACCCGTCTTACTTTTTTTAAAATGGCGATAAAAAGCATCTTTATTTTGCCTGAACTTCATTTTATATGAAGCCATAGTTTCACGGTCATGGGTATCAATCCATCCTGTTTCACCTGTTTCCGGATCTCTGATTCTCATCAATCCTATATCGGGGAGTTCGGCTTCTCGAGGATCGGAAATACGAAAACCAATGATGTCATGTTTTTTTGAAGCAATTTTTAAAGCAGTCTCATAATCTCCGGCTTGAAAATCACTTAAAACAAAGCAAATAGCCTTTTTCTTTAGAATATTGGTCAGATATTGAAGGGCCATACCGATATTAGTGCCGGAGGTATCGGGGGTAAAATCTAATAGTTCCCGAATAATTCTCAGGATATGCTGCTTTCCTTTTTTAGGAGGAATAAACTTTTCAATTTTGTCGGAAAATAGAAGTACCCCCACCTTATCATTATTTTGACTGGCAGAAAAGGCAAGCATGGCACAAATTTCAGTATAAATCTCAGATTTTAACTGATATTTGCTGCCAAAATAGGATGAACCACTGACATCTACCAGAATCATAATGGTAAGTTCCCGTTCTTCTTCAAATATTTTCACAAAAGGTTCATTGGCCCTTGCGGTAACATTCCAATCAATATTTCTTACATCATCACCATACTGATAACTGCGAACCTCGCTAAAAGACATTCCCCTTCCTTTAAAAGCACTATGGTATTCTCCGGAAAAAATGTTTTTGCTCAGAGACTTGATTTTTAGTTCGATACGGCGAACTTTTTTTAATAAATCAGCAGTTTCCATGGGAGTAGCAAGTTATGGTACTTCTATTTTATTTAAAATCCTGGTAATTACGTCCTCCTGCGTCATATTCTCCGCTTCGGCTTCATAGGTTAATCCAATGCGATGTCTTAAGATATCCGGACAAATCTGACGAATATCTTCCGGAATGACGAAGCCGCGTCTTTGAAGGAATGCATTGGCTTTGCCTGAAATGGCCAGATTGACACTTGCGCGGGGAGAAGCACCATACTGGATGAGATTTGATAACTCGCCTAGGCCATAATTTTCAGGAAAGCGAGTGGCAAAAACAATATCCAGAATATATCTTTCAATTTTTTCATCCATATAAATTTTTCTGACAGATTTTCTGGCTTTCAGGATATCTACAGGTTGAACGACGGGATGAATGGTATTTTCCGGATTTTCCTCTAACAAACTACGACGAATAATTTCTTTTTCTTCCAATAAAGAAGGGTAACCAATTTTTACTTTGAGCATAAAACGATCTACCTGTGCTTCCGGCAGAGGATAAGTACCTTCTTGTTCGATAGGGTTTTGAGTTGCCAGCACAAGAAAAGGCTCTTGGAGTAAAAACGTTTCATTGCCTATGGTCACTTGTTTTTCCTGCATAGCTTCAAGTAAAGCACTTTGAACTTTAGCAGGGGCGCGGTTTATTTCATCGGTAAGAATTAAATTTGCAAAAACAGGTCCTTTTCTGACGGTGAATTCATTCAGGCTGGGATTATAAATCATCGTTCCAATGATATCAGCGGGAAGTAAGTCGGGCGTAAACTGAATACGGCTGAATGATGCATTTATTGCTTTTGATAACGCTTTAATAGCCATTGTTTTTGCCAGTCCGGGTAAGCCTTCCAGTAAAACATGTCCATTTGTAAGAAGACCTAAAAGTAATCGGTTAATCATTTGGTCCTGACCTACGATAACCTTTTGCGTTTCCCTTTTTAAATCATCTAAAAAAGCACTATCAATACGAATTTGAGCATTAATTGCTTCAATATCAATATTTTGCATAATAAAAACGTTTGTTTTTAAAAATTGGTTACAAAAATGCGGATTTTTTCCAAAAGTGCCAACAACTAAAAAAGTTGTTTTAGAGAATCTGTCTTTTCAAAAAGAGGTTTAAGGGGAATATCCACCTCCAGTTTTTTAAAGGATGGTGTTTCAGGCCTTTCTGGTTTAGATGGCTGAAAAAGGGTATCCCTCATTTCCCTGGCTTCTGCAATTAACATTGAATCCAGCAAGCGGGTTGCTTCTGTTAGTAAGCTTTCCTCACACTGAGCTTTGCGGATGGTAACATATTCATCAACCCTTTTATCTACTTCATTCTGGATAAGTTGCTGAATTTCTTCAGGAGAATATTCCTCATTATTGAGGCAGCCGGAAAGGAAAATGAAGGAGAAAAGAAATAAAAACAGGGTATAAGTGTTACTTTTTTTCATTTTGTAAATACTTTAACCTTAATTTTTCTTCCTCAGAAAGGCGTATATTTCGCATAGAATCAATTAGGATTTGAATTTTTTGTGCTCTGTTTGCGCCACAAATGGAGTCCAGTTGTCTTCCTAAAGGATTGACGATTCTTAAATACAAAGTATCCACTTCTGTTCGCTGGGTAGAAGTCAGTTTCAGAGGAGGAGGTTCTGTACAAGAAGTAAATTGGGTAATAATCCATGAAAAAACCAGGCATTTTAAAAAAAAAGAAAAATTGAGGTAAGATGAGAAAGAGGGCATCATGGGTTAAAAATATCAGGGTTACGTTTTTTCCTCAATTCAAAATTTCTGCCAAGATAAACTTTCCTGACCATTTCATCATCGGCCAGTTCCTGGGCAGTTCCTGCCTTTAAAATGCTGCCTTCAAACATAAGATATGCCCTGTCTGTGATAGAAAGAGTCTCTTGAACATTATGATCGGTAATAAGTATGCCAATATTTTTTGTTTTCAATCGGGCAACAATGCCCTGGATATCTTCTACAGCAATAGGATCAATGCCGGCAAAAGGTTCATCAAGCAAAATAAAATAAGGGTCCACAGCCAGTGCTCGCGCTATTTCAGTGCGACGACGTTCCCCCCCTGATAGGGTATCGCCCCGATTTTTCCTTATTTTAGTCAGGCCGAATTCATCCAGCAGATTTTCCAGTTTGTCGTTTCTCTGATGGACGGAAAGAGAAGTCATTTCGAGGATGGATTTTATATTATCTTCGACACTTAATTTTCGAAATATAGAAGCTTCCTGAGGCAGGTAGCTTATTCCTTTTTGAGCTCTTCGATACATTGGTAGGGTAGTGATTTCGTCTTCCCCTAAAAATACATGCCCTGCGTCGGGTCTTATAAAACCAACCAGCATATAAAAAGTAGTTGTTTTACCAGCCCCATTTGGTCCAAGTAATCCAACGATTTCCCCTCTGTTAACTTCGATGGAAACTTTTTTCACAACAGGTCTCTTACCGTAATATTTTTCCAGAGAGGTTGACTGTAAAAGCATAAAAGAATGATTGAGTTGTAACAAAAAACCGGATTAGTCAATGAGAATGACTTTGTGTATAAAACGAAATCCGACAGAAAGTTCAACCGTTAAATTTGCAATTTTTCTTTCCGGAATGGTAATTAAGGAAGAAGAACCGTAAGGATTGGGGTTTCGGATATTGGGTATTGCTGGTTGATTATATTGTTGTGAAAGGTCAGGATTAACAGATAATTCTACTATCATACCTATTAATTTTGAAAAGGGAAGTTCCATGCCGCCTCCTACGGAAAAACCATAGTTAAATTTTCGGACAAAACCCTCAAAAGGATAAATATAGGAGTAAAATGGATTTATATTAGGATCACCAAAACCAAATTTAGTATTGACGGTATAGTCTCCTCTGACACCGAACATATAATAAGGTTGTCCACCCATGAAACCACTGCCAACCCTTTGTTTTGCCCCAATAATCAAGGACAAATTCCGGAATTCCAGGGGTGTAAACTGACTGGGCAGGGTTTGTTGGGTCCCATCGGGTCGCACAAAAACAGTAGCATAAGTTCGCAAGGAACTTCCTTTAATATGGTAACCAGCCTGGGCAAACAGGGAAAAAGGGCTGTCTTCCTCATACGATTCTATAAAAACACTTCCCTGATATCGAAAAAGGGGTTCAGTCTGAAAACTGTTATCCCAGCGTTGTAATCCCATTAATCCGCCTCCTTTAAATCCAAAAGCTGAACTTTGAGCAAAAGAAAAGGAAGCAGACAGAAAAAAATATAACAAAAAAATCATATTTCTCATAGCGAAAAACTTTTAAAGAATGAAAGTTACAGGTTAAGCAAAAGAGAGGATAATTTAGCATAAATACTTTTGATTTGCTTAACGAATCCATTTAATTTTTTTCCCATTTAATTTTAATCTCGTTCCAATAGTTGGTTCTTCCCGTTCAAAGAGTCTGTTTCTTTTTCTCAGCGCTTCACTCTTGACAGCATAATAATCAGCAATCTGTTGTAATGATTCGCCAGCTTTTACGATATGCCATTTTTGCTCTCCATGAAAAGACTTTCTTTTTGGTTCAAGAAAAACAGGTTGTTTATCCGGTATTCTATCTGATAAAACTGGATTGTAAGCTTGTAATTTTTTTATAGGAATATCATATTTTTTTGATATTTCAGAAAGCTGCATGCCTTGATTGGCATATACAAATCTAACTTTATTCATCATCCAGACGCCGGCTTTATTTTGATCTGAAACGGCTTCTGTTTTAACAGATTCTTTTTGCAAAACCCTATCTTTTTCCTTTGTTTCTGTTTTTAGGACAAGATTCAAATTGGATGGAGATGCTGTTGGCTGGATTTTGTGCAGTTCAAATTTCTCAATAATTGAGATAAGTTTTTCACCGTAGGCAGGGTCAGTTGCATAACCTGCTTTTTTGAGTCCATGAGCCCATGCTCTGTAATCACCTGGGTCTAACGTAAATAAAGCACTATATCTAGATCGTTGAGTAAGCCATAGGGAATGAGCGTGATAGCTTTCCTCAGGTGAGGAAAACTTACGAAAACAAGAAGGGATTAAGTTACCTTTAGCATCTTTGTCGTCATCCACTTTATAATAAGTTAATCCGGTCCAGTCATTGTGACATTTCATGCCAAAATGATTGTTTGCTTCTGTTGCCAGTGTACTGAAGCCAGCATTTGACTCAAGTAAGCCCTGGGCCAGTTTTATTGCGGCCGGAATACCTGTCAGTTCCATTTCTTTTAAAGCAATCCATTTGAACTGTTCTATGTATTTTCTTTTGAGGTCAATATCACCTTGTGCTACCCCGTAAGCATATAAAATAAATGTTAAGGAACACGTAAGCATACCTTTTTTTATCCTGCTTAATGGGAATGAAGCCATTTCATTTGCACATATAAAACTGATTTTTAATAACCTAAATATAAAATATTTCAAGTACTTATAAATCGTTGCCATCCTTTTCGATTCAATCCTACGGTTCATTTAGAACGCAAAGATATCATTTTTGATATTTGATGCGATGCCATTTTGTATTAAGACGAGCCGTATCGTATCTTCAGGAAATGGCTAATTTTCCGCGATCTCCAAAAGTGATGACTAATTTATCTAAATGGGCAAAGCGGGGATCATTGGTAATTCCTTTTGCGTAACGGGCGTAAATTTGTTGTATAATTGTGGCAACCTTGAAGCATCCGAAGGCAAAATAAAAGGCACTGTCAGTATAGTTTCTGCCACTTAATTGATGGTAATTATCCCAAATTTCCTTTCTTGTTTTATTACCGGGAAGCCAGGTTAAATTGGCGAAACTCTTTACGAGTGGGTTCATTTCATGCGTCTCGAACCAATAAGCCAGAGAGGTACCCAGATCCATTAAAGGATCTCCAATGGTACACATTTCCCAATCCAGCACGGCTAAAATTTCTGCAGGATTAGATTCACTGAGAATAAGATTGTCGAATTTGTAGTCATTATGAATCAGGGAAATGGCATGGTTTGCAGGCATGGACAAAGGCAGATACTCCATCAGGACATTCATACCGGGAACCTCAAAAGTTTCAGCATTTTTGTAGCGCTCTATCCAACCTAAAACTTGCCTTTGAACATAACCTTCGGGTTTGCCCAGGGTAGCTAAATTGGGTTGTGTGCAATCGATGGCATGTAAATCGACCAGATTTTTCACAAAGGAGTCTGATAAAGCAGACATCGTTCTTTCGTCTAAAGTAACTGATGAAGGGAGTGTATTTCTTAAAATGAGTCCTTCCACTTTTTCCATCAGGTAAAAGGGAGCCCCTACAACGGATGGATCAGAACAAAAATGGATGGGTCTGGGTGTTTTGGCATAAAGAGGATGAAGCAAGGAAAGAACTTTAAATTCCCTGGACATATCGTGTGCATTTTTAATGTTTGCACCCATCGGCGGGCGGCGGAGGACCAATGCACCGATATTTGTTTCCAATAGGTAGGTTAAATTAGAATATCCTCCCTGAAATTGTTTCAGATGAAGGATAGTATTCACATCGGGAAGAACCATTTTCAGATAATCCAGAAGTTCGGAAAGAGGTAATTCTTCTCCTTTTCTTGGTGTATTTAAAATATCAGCCATAAAAACTAATCATTATGTAACTTCAAACCATATTGTTGTAGAATTTTTCGTGCCAATGAAGCTTTGTGTACTTCATCAGGACCATCGTAAATACGTGCACCCCGCTCTTCCCGGTAATACAAGGCCAAGATGGTGTCATCTGTCACACCCTGTGCCCCGTGAATTTGAATGGCCCGATCCAGCACTTTATGTAAAATCCCAGCAACAAAAAATTTGATGGTTGATATTTCCAAAGCTGCTGCTTTTTGACCAGAGGTATCCATTATATTTGCTGCATTTAGAACCATTAATCGGGCGGCATTTATTTCAGCCCTGCTATCGGCAATCATTTCCTGAACCATTTGTTTATCACCAAGAAATGATTTCAAACCCGTTTTTCGGGTGGCAGCCCGCTGGCACATAAGATCAAAGGCTCTTTCGCAAATACCGATCCACCGCATACAGTGATGAATTCTTCCCGGGCCAAGTCTTTCCTGAGCAAGTTTAAATCCATGATTTTCAGGTCCAATTAAATCAGATTCAGGTATTTTGACGTTGTCATAGATGATTTCACTATGACTGGCCCAACCTGAACCAGCATGACCCATAATGGGAATATTTCTAACTATATGGAATCCCGGAGTATGGGCAGGTACCAGTAACATACTGGCTCTTTGGTAAGGATTTTCCGCATCAGGATTGGTTACAGCCATTACGATAGCAAAAGCAGCCCCATCAGCAGCAGTTGTGAACCATTTTCTGCCATTAACCAGATACTGACCTTTTCCTTTTATTGCCAGGGTATTCAAAAGGATCGGGTTTGACCCGGCGTTATCGGGTTCGGTCATTGAAAAGCAAGAACGAATTTCTCCGTTTAATAAAGGAAATAAGTATTTTTCTTTCTGTTCGTCATTGGCATATTGCAGTAAAAGTTCGATATTTCCAGCATCGGGAGCCTGACAATTGCATGAGAAATGTCCAAAAAATGATCCACCCAGCACTTCGCTTATCCGGGCAACTTCTATTAAAGAATAACCAGGACCACCATGATTTTTAGAAAGGTAAGGATTCCAGGCACCTATTTCTTTCAAAAAATCTCTATGGGTTCTTATTTCTTTTTCAACCTCTGACCAGGGCATTTTCAGCCATTGTTGTTCGTAAGGCAGGATTTCCTTTTTCAGGAAATCTTTCAGGTTGACAAGTAAGTCATTTATCTGATTATTTTTCGGAAGAGAAGAAGTTGTATTCATAACCAATAGTTCTGTTAAATATGGACAAAGTATGGATGGAAGATAGTAATTTCGCGCTAATTATTGAAAACCTTAGAAATAAACATGGAGGTAATATCAAAATATTTTCCAAGACTTACTGAAAATCAGCGCAACCAATTTGCAAAACTTCCTGATTTATATGCTGATTGGAATAGTAAAATCAACGTAATTTCCAGAAAGGATATTTCAGAAATTATGACTCACCATGTTTTACATTCATTAGCCATTGCGAAATATATTCATTTTAAACCAGAGGCTAAGGTACTGGATCTGGGCACTGGTGGTGGTTTTCCCGGTATTCCTTTAGCCATTTTTTTTCCTGAGACTCAATTTATTCTGATGGATGGTACTGGAAAAAAGATTCAAGTGGTTCAGGCAGTTGTTGATGCCCTGGGACTGATTAATGTAACCGCTATTCATGGACGAGCGGAAGAAAGTAAAACAAAAGTTGATTTTGTGGTGAGCCGTGCGGTTGCACCCTTGGCTCAGTTAGCTGAATGGTGTATGCATCTCATAAAAAAGGAAAGTGTACATGCCGTTCCAAATGGTATGTTTGCCCTTAAAGGGGGACAATTAGGTGCGGAGATTAAGGATTTGCCCAGGCATTTAATTACAGAAAAGCACCCGTTAAGTAGCTATTTTAAGGAACCTTATTTTGAGGAAAAATATTTGCTATACGTTCAATAACCGGATTTCTGTTAACGACCAGAGATATAACTAGTCATGCATTCCTTTACCACGGAAGATATCTGGTAAACACTTTTCAATTCTGGATTCTCTGGTTTTCGACTGTTTTGGTGCAGCGAAATGAAGCAGATATCCTCTCTGCCTTCCGGGAGTCAAAGCATAAAAAGCATCTTTAAATGCCTCATTTTCCTCGAATTTTTGTTGAAGCTCTGCTGGTACAGGGTAATCGGATGTTTTTTTCAGCTCAATCTTCAATCCGGCATTTCCTATTTCCACTGCTTCAAAAATATATTCCCTTAAAGTGTCTTCTATAGACAGAATTTGACTGGGATGAGTAAATTTAATGATACGGCCTCCCTGTACATTTTCACCTTGTGAGATTAATATTTTTTTGGGGTCATTTAATAGGGCGCCTTTAAAAAAACTGATAATGCAACTATCCTTGAAGGCACTAATCATAATAACATTATGATTTTGATGGGTATAACAGGGTTGTCCCCATTTGCATTCTTCAGTTAAACCACATTCCAAAACAATATTTCTTAACAGTTCCAATTCTCTGGCCCAGGTATGAACCTTACATTCTGGGGTTCCACCCAGAGAACACCGTCCACAACCTTCTAAAAAATAAGTTTCTGCATCCCGCGTCATTTTTGAAAATATTTGCATTTGAAATGACCCCAGTAAAAAGTGGCTACACCAATGAGTAGATTTATCATACCTGCCAGCGATTCCCAGGGTTTATCATAAAGTGTAAAAATAATCATCCAAAGGGTTAATAACACAAAAATAATTTGAAAAAATGGGTACCAGGGACTTTTAAATCCGATATCCTCTTTGTGTTCAGGTTGTTTTCTTATTTTATAGATACCAATGACCACCAGCATAGATGAAAGAGTTATGAGAATACCACAATAGACTAATATTTGTTCGAAAGTACCTGTTAGAATCAACAAACTACTGATACCAAATTGTAGCCATAAAGCCCTGACAGGCAAATGATTTGACTGCATTTTAAATAAAGAAAGGAAAGAATGGTCATTTGCCATACTGGCAGTTATTCTGGCGCCTACCCAAACCATAGCACTGACACTTGAAATGAGAGATATAGAAAGGGCTAAGCCGAAAAGATTACCGACGGTTTTGCCAAACATTTTCTGTGCAGCTAAAGCGGCTACATTTAACTGGCCTTCCATTTCTCCTAAGGTCAAATGTTTTAAAAATATATACTGCAACAGGGTATATAAAATGGTAACTATAATGGTACCTCCAATAAGTACGATAGGCAGAGATTTTGATGGATTTTCAAATTCGTTGGTAATGTAGGCAGCTGCATTCCAGCCTGAATAAGAATAAACGACATAAATAAGGGCAATAGCGAAGGCGGGAGAGATGAGTTCTGTTAAAAAAGAAGCCTCGGTTGCATTTGTTTCAGATGTTATGCCGGGAAAAAATGTACCCATAGTAATGAGAAATAAAATCAGGAGCATTTTAATTACCGTGCTCGAGTTTTGAAATACAGCGCTGGTTTTTAAATTTCGGGTATGAATAAATGTTATGATGCCTATAACTACAACGGCTGCCCATTTTGGATTGACTGACAAGTAAGGAAAATAGGAAATTAAAGCCATCGCGGACAGGGCTATCGGTGCTGTAAATCCGACGGTTAAGGAAATCCAACCTGATAAATAACCAATCAAGGGGTTATATAATTGAGAAAGAAAAGCATATTCACCGCCCGATTTTTTGATGCTGGAACCTACCTCGGCGTAGCTGAAAGCACCTGATAAAGCAATGACACCCCCCAACATCCACAGCGTCAGAATGGTACTGGTCTGATGGAGGCTTTTTACCTGGAAACCCAGACTGGTGAAAGCTCCGGTTCCGATCATATTGGCCAGCACAATGGCAAGTCCGGTTAAGGTCGTTATTTTGTACTGATTCGATTTATGCTGGCTCAAGAAGTTAGGTTAAATGGTAAATAAGGAAAATAAAAGTTCGTGTAAATGTAAGTTAAAATATAAAATGCTTCTTATAACCACAACAGGTTTAGTTATTAACAGGCTATGTCATGATTAAAAAAATGGTTATATTGGAAACAAACCGAAGCCATTATGAGATTTTCTTTCTGTTTTTTCCTGATTACTTCACTTGTGATATCCATTTACTCATGCGGACCATCTTCAGAATGGCAACAAATAAGTAATCAGTTAGATACTTATTTTCAAAAGGAATTCCCGGCGGACCAACCTGGCGGAGCTATATTGGTGATGAAAAATGGGAAGGTTTTATTTGAAAAGGGTTATGGTCTTGCAGATTTAAATACAAAAGAGCAAATAACTCCGATTACCTCATTTAACACAGGGTCCATATCAAAAACCTTTGTTATGAATGGAATCATGATATTGGAAAAAGAGGGAAAACTTTCTTTAGAGGATTCGCTGGAAAAGTATTTTCCAAATTTTAAAAATCCGGAAATAGGTCGAAAAGTGAAGATTGTTCATTTATTGAACCATTCCTCCGGATTGATTGATAGTCGTAAGGTGCGAATAGATTCGGTATTTTACCTGACAGCAAAAGATGTTGAAAATTTTGCTCCAGTGCTGGCTAATGATTCTACGGCTTTCGAGGCAGGTTCCCGTTTTGAGTATTCAAATCCTGCGTTTAATGCTTTGGCACTCATCATTGAGCAAGTTACGGGAAGTAGGTGGCAAGATTTTATTATTCAACGTATTTTTCAACCATCAGGCTTAAAGGACAGTAAAATAACGGATGGTCCCTACCCGCAATCCGGGGTTGCTCATGCTTATGTGCTGGACGACGGACAATTTAAAGAAGATGATTACGGAGAAGAACCAACTTTTCCTGCTGCGGGTAATGGTGGTGTCTGGAGTTCGGTTCGTGATTTGTACAGATATGAACAGGCATTACAAAAAGAAATCTTTTTATCTGAGGACATTATAATGAAAACAAGGACCGTTTATCAACCAGAAAATTGGAACAGTTCTATCCCTTCATTTATTGGTTATAGTTGGTTTATTGGAAATTTCAACGGAGAAAAAATGATATATCACACAGGAGATCAGGGAGGATTTATTGCCGATTATGTATGGATTCCATCAAAGAATATTTTTTATACGATTTTGTGTAATACACCTAAGCCTACTGCACGGTACAGGAAATTTGTTTTGGAGAAAACATGGGGTCTTAGGGAATAAAATTGTGTTGAACCTTAGTCAATTATGTACTAAAAACATAGTAAAAAGAGTATTTACCATGACATGTAGTATATTTATTTGCTATTTGTTCCGGAGTTATTTTTTCTTCCTGGTGTCTTTCAACACTTGCTTCCCATCACTGGCCAATTTACGTTGAACTTTTTTTACATCTTCCGCGGGGGGAAGATTTTCTGGAACAATACCTCTTTTAGTTAGCACATCTCTGACAGCTATATTGTTATCAACATGCTCCATTTCAATCGGATTATGACCTTTCAAATTCTTGTTTTGTACATTCAGGCTGGTCATTTCCGCAGCAAGGTCTTTAGCTTTAATACTAATGGTAGGCAGAAAGTCTGCCACCGGCCTGCCATCAGGAACTTGCATTTTTTTCTTTAATTGTTGTGTAGTCAACCTAAACAACGCCTGATCACCTTTAGAGCGAATAATTCCAAATCCTTTTTCATCAACACCTCGTTCAAATAAAACACCGGATAACTGCTTTTCCGTTTGGCTTAGTTTTTCACGAGCTTTCACACGCTCATATTCTAATAATCGCTGCTCTACCAATTCAGCCCGACGGGTTTGCACGGCAAAATAGTTCTGTGCAAAAGCGATTTCCTCCTTGCGGCTATCGCCATTCTGAGCTATCAGGTAACAGGCATATCTTGAAAGAAGAATATCATCGATCTCTTTTTCAGCTCCAGAGCCAATTGGAACCATCTTCCTGACGTCAGGAAGATGGTCGGAAATCTGCTCACCTGCATTTTTGCAAGACTCCTTTGCTTTGTCTATAACCTTCAGGAAATTCTCCCATTTGGAATATCCCAACAAATGTTGGAGCTCCCTGGCACTCCAGCACTCAATTCCCTCATATTCAGAAGCTGTGGCTTCATATTGAGCAAATAATTCTTTAATCTGTTCAGCTTTCATAATTAAATTGGTTGATGTTTATTGAATTAATTCGAAAAGTTTATTTCAAATCAAATATTCAAAACTATTCCTTCAATATACGACAAATAAAATGGATATGAGGTAAAAATGAAAATGCTACTAAATGATTAAGGTAAGCTGCTGTTGAAATGGGTTTCTACCTTTAACTTTTCTTTTCAGGGAAACAAAATGAACTTCATTGTTATTATTATGAAAAACATATCATGAGTTTTCATTTTGATAACAGCTACGGTAAGCTACCTGAATCCTTTTATATTCCTACAAATCCTACTCAGGTGCCTGATCCTTCTGTTTCGTTATTCAATGACAACTTAGCCAGGGAATTGGATTTATCCCCGGAAAACATGGACATGGAAGAAGCGGCTGCCTTGTTTTCAGGAAATAAAATGATTCCTGGCTCATTTCCAATAGCCCAGGCCTACGCCGGACATCAATTTGGAAATTTTACTATGCTGGGTGACGGAAGAGCTATCTTATTGGGCGAACATATTACAAAAGCGGGGAATCGATTTGATATTCAGTTAAAAGGATCAGGTTATACTGCATTTTCCAGAGGAGGCGACGGACGTGCTACCCTGCGTGCTATGCTTAGAGAATACCTGATAAGTGAGGCCATGGCAGGACTGAAAATACCCACAACAAGAAGTTTGGCTGTTGTAAAAACAGGCGCCAAAGTGTACAGAGAAGAAGTGCATGAAGGCGCTATTTTAACCAGAATAGCCTCTTCTCATGTCAGGGTTGGAACTTTTGAATTTGCCAATAGGTTTGTCCCTAATGAATCATCAATTCTATTGGATTATGTCATTGACAGACACTATCCCGAATTGAATTTGTCAAAATCGAAGGCCAGAGATTTATTGGAGGCTGTTATGTTAAAGCAGATTGATTTAATCGTGCATTGGATGAGGGTTGGTTTTATTCATGGGGTTATGAATACCGATAATATGTCCATTGCCGGGGAAACCATTGATTATGGCCCTTGTGCCTTCATGAATACCTATCATCCGGAAACCGTTTTTAGTTCTATTGATACCCAGAGAAGATATGCTTTTGGAAACCAACCTTCTGTCGCGCAGTGGAATATTGCCTGTTTTGCTGGTTCGTTATTATCAATGATTCACGAGGAAAAGGAAGTGGCTATAGAGATGACCAAAGAGGTTTTAAATTCATTCCCAGCTATTTATCAAGAAAAATGGCAGGATATGATGTTTAAAAAACTAGGTTTTTCAAAGGAGACAGATCAGCAACGAAGAAAAAATAGCCTGTCCAATCTATTAGATTGGATGACTAAAAATAAAGCGGATTATACGAATACTTTTTTGGTTTTACAGGGAGATATGCCCATGGAAGGTATCTATTTGCAGGATGATTTTCAGTACTGGTTTACTAACTGGCAAGACATGGAAAGGGGGAATGAGGTAGCCCGATTAAAAAGAATGCGTGAAAATAATCCCTTATTCATTCCCAGAAATCATCTGGTTGAAAAGGCCCTTGATGAGGCTTGTCTGAATGACGATCTTCGCTTTTTTAAAGAATCACTTAACATTTCTGTCAATCCATACGTAAAAAATGAAGCAGCTACCTCATTCATGAAAGTTCCGGATAATATCGACACAGGGTATAAAACCTTTTGCGGCACATAGAAAAATCTATTTAATGGGCGGATAAAGCTTTTTGAGCAACCAGCATTCGGTCTGTTTGCATTAAATCTACGCCTATTTCCCTTGCTTCAATATAATTGATTTCCGTATCGAGAGGTCCCAATAGGTCCGTAAATACTTTGACTCCTAACTGATGAATTTCATCAACTATCTCTTTCGTTAAGGAAAGCCAGGACGCGTCAAAGGCATAAGGTTT
>Ga0255182_1000313_pt1 | contig 36734 bp, 35 predicted proteins | sample Atl_UVDOM_RepA_8_FD_188420 | JGI IMG/M metagenome (GOLD analysis project Ga0255182, IMG submission 188420) | Freshwater microbial communities from Altamaha River, Georgia, United States - Atl_UVDOM_RepA_8d | ecosystem: Environmental > Aquatic > Freshwater > River | place: USA: Georgia...
CACGAATCGCAGATTTGAAAGTGAACAGGAAAGTCAATGAAATCAACGATCTACCAACACCACCTCCGCGCCAGTGCTAGCTTTTCGTACCGTCACTTATTGCACTGAAAACGAGGAGACCCCGATGATGACGATTCATGCCCAGATGTCTCGGCGACGCGGTCGTCGCGATCGCGCAGCAGCCAGTAAGTGGTACCAAGCGCCAGTGTGGCGCCTGCCAGCGCGGCGATTTTGGCGGGACTCGTGTCGGGGTCGAGGACCACGAACTTGCGTGCCAGCGCTATCAGGCCGATGAGGATCACGGTCTTGACCTGGATGATGCTGTCCCGACGCAGCGCCACGCGCACGATGGAATGCTTGAACTCCATCGCGATCAAGAGCGTCATGATCATGCCAAACACGCTCTGGAATACCTTGTGGTCCATGGGATTGAAGGCATCGAGGATCAGCAGTGTGAAGACTATAGAGATGAGCTGGAGAAGCGACACCACGATGATGACGGCAATCACCGCCGACAGAACGAGGGCGACGACCTGCTCGAAGCGCTCGTAAACCGTCATCAACCGCCACTGGGAGCGCATCTCGTCAAGGGCCGTGTGGCCAGATTCTTTATGCATAAGCGTTGCTCTCTCTTTCAATGAAACGTTAATGGAACGGGGAGTCCGAGAAGACGACTCGATTACACCTGGATTGCCGAGGCAATTGCGAAGGCACCCAGCGCATAATGTCCTGCGCGCCCGTGGCGCCGCCGATGGGTGGATCAGCCTCTTGCACGTCAACCCTTTGTCCCATGCATGGCATCAATCCGGCTTCTGGTCTGGCGGCAGCAATCCCAGCAGATCCGCCTGCAAATGTTGCAACTTGTCGATGCCAGCCCTCAATGCCTCGACACGGCCGGCATTTTTCATTTCACTCAGGGTGTGCGCTAACTGCTGGATGCTCTGATGCAGGGCATCGACCTGATCATCAGGATTCTTGCCGAAGAACGTAGGGCGACCACTTTGATCCCGCCAGTATTGGAGTGTTTCGGATTGAGGAGGCACTTGGGTCTTGCCTGACAGATAGTCGATCATCTGGGAAATCCAGACCCGGTGGTCGGCGTATGTGAACGGCACGGGCAGCGCGGCGCGACTGTCAGGTTTGAATCCCTTCCAGGATAAGGGTGCCTGCCAGGTGTGTAGCCATTGCTCGAATTCATGCACCGGCATCGGATGCCCGATGGCATAACCCTGGCCCCACTCGCATCCCAGACGCAGCAGAATTTCTCCATGCTTGATGGATTCGACTCCCTCCGCGATGCAGTTCCTGCCAAACGACCTTGCCAGTGCCAGTAGCGCATCCAGGATGGCGATATCGTCCGGGTCCTCGAGCATGTCGCGTATGAAACCTTGGTCGATCTTGAGCAGGTACGCGGGCAGGCGCTTCAGATAGGTAAGCGATGAATAGCCGCTGCCGAAATCGTCGAGGGCAAAACGCAATCCCATCCTTTCGCACAGCGCCATCGACTGAGACACTTGAACGAAGTCCTCCACGGCGCTGGTTTCGAGGATTTCCAGTTCAAGGTCTTGCGGTTGGGCGCCGGGATGTCGTGACAACATACCCCGTAGATGCATGATGAAATCCGGTTGCAGCAAGTGCTCGGCATCGATATTCACGCTGATCGGGACATTTAGGCCGGCCTTGCGCCAAATTTCGATCTGGGTCAGCGCAGCCTCGATGGTCCATTTCCCCACAGCAATCCCGAGCGGATGATTCTCTATGAGGGGTAGGAAGGAGGCAGGAGATAACAAGCCACGCGCCGGATGTTGCCAGCGGATCAAGGCTTCGGCGCCCAGCACCTCACCCGTACGCATGTTGACCTTAGGTTGGAAATAAAGCAGGAACTGCCCATTGGCAAGTGCATTCTCTATGCTGTCCAATCCTTCGTGCCGGAGGCGCAGCGTACGATCCTTCTCCGTATCGAAAACGTGATATCGATTCTTGCCAGCTTGCTTGGCAAAATACATGGCCTGGTCAGCCTGCCGCAGTAGCTGGTCGGCGTCGATATCTTCGGCTTGCGGGTAGTAGCTCACCCCGATACTCGCGCTCACTTCGCACAATGCGTCACCAATCGGTACGGGCTGCGCAGCTACCTCGATCAGGCGATCAAGAATCGGTACGCTGAGGGAAATATCCGGCAGGTCGATCAGAACAGCGACAAACTCATCACCACCAAGACGGGCCAAGGTATCGTCTTCGCGCAACACCTGCGTCATACGCCTGGACAGGACGGAAAGCAATTTGTCGCCGACTCTGTGGCCGTGCTGGTCGTTGACCTTCTTGAATCCATCCAGATCGATGAAGACAACCGCGAGGTGCATGCCACGCCGACGTGTCTGACGAATGGCCTGCTTAAGGCGGTCTCCAAGCAATAGTCTCTTGGAGCTACCTCCAACGGCGGCGCTTGCCGAGTTCGTGAACGCGCTCAAGACGGGCACCAGCAGGCGCTTGCGTTCGAAGTTTGCCCATGAACTGGCAGGCGTGTACGCCAAGCCGGTGCTCTGGTCGCGCAGCTACTGTGTGCTGTCCTGCGGCGGGGCGCCCCTGGCGATCATTCGGCAGTACATCCAGCAGCAGGACAGGCCCGACAACTGAGGAGCGCGCCTGCGGCGGGCGGCGCTTACCCCTCCAGCCAATGCGGGCGTCTCTCGCTCCAGGCCGCAAGCGGCCGACCGCATTCGATGGAGCCCCTCGCGCTATTCGGTGGATCGACGCACTGGAAGACGACTCATCTCGGGTACCTGGCAAGAGACGGGCCCGGGAGGTACTACCCGGCAGCGGCGAGTGAGCCGCACCTTCGGAGGGCCGAATCGCTCGCGCGCCGAGGCCTGGGACGAGGTCGAAGGCATCGTCCGCAGCGGCATGGAACTGGAGGCGGAACGTTGCAGGCAGGCGGCTCAAAGCCGATAGTGCAATACACATCCGGCGTACGGTCGCGCGCCGCGCAGCTGGCCATCAGGCCAAGGCCGTCGGCATTGGCAGCGGCACGCTCGCGCACCACTTCGCTGCACCTGGTGCTGTGCTGCAGGCTACCGCGACGGCGGCACCCTGCGCCAATAAGCGAAAAGTTATACGCAAAATTTTCAGCAATAGTGCGCCTTTTCGCTGATAATTCAACGCCTTACAGCACTTCCAATACACGCAAAGCGTGCAGTATTTCGACGATCCCACCCACCTTGAGCCACTATTGCCGAGCGAACGTGCGGCCGAGGGCGTATTGGGGAAGGCGCACGATCTGCGCACCGCGTCAGCACGGCTGAGCGGGGCATGCCAGAACGGGGTGAGCAAGGAACTCGCGGGCCTGCTGCGCGCGATGAACTCCTACTATTCCAACAAGATCGAGGGTGAGCATACCCGTCCTGTGGATATCACACGTGCCCTCGCACACAACTTCTCCCAAGACCATGACAAGGCTCGGCTGCAGCGCCTGGCGCTCGCTCACATCAATACCGAGGAGTGGATTCAGAACAGGCCGTGGGACACAGCAGAGCTGTATTCGACGCAGGCGCTGGTGGACATCCACGGTCACCTGTTTGGCCAATTGGAGGCCGGTGACCGGATAGTGCGCCTGCATGACAAGGATGGGAAGGTGATCGAGGAGGTCGAGGCCCCCCCCGGCGAGATCCGCTCGCGCCCAGTGGCCGTCAAACAGCACGTAGCGCCCGATGGCATGGCGCTCGACGCCATGCTAGGGCGCTGGGCAGAGGTCTATCGCGGCGCGCGGCGCGGTGAGATGCAGATCGTGGCCGCAGCGGCTGCCCACCATCGGCTCACCTGGATCCACCCGTTTCTGGATGGCAACGGGCGCGCAGCAAGGTTGCACACCCTGGCCGTCCTGCAATCGCTGGACCTGACCACAGGACTCTGGTCGCCCCTGCGCGGCTTGGCACGCAGTGGGGATCGATACAGCGAGAAATTGGCCAACGCCGACATGCCGCGCATGGGTGACATGGACGGGCGCGGCCAGCGCAGCGAGAAGATGCTCGTCGAGTGGATCGACTTCTTCCTGGACGTATGCCTCGATCAAGTGCGCTTCATGGACGACATGCTCAACCTTCCGGCGATGTACGACCGCCTGGCGGCCCTGCTCGCGCACGAAGAGCACGTGGGCAAGCGGGGATTGCGCAAGGAGGCCTTGAGGCCCTTGCACTACCTGTTCGCAACGCAGGGCTCGCTGCCACGCGGGGAGTTCGCAGGCATGACCGGGCTGGGTGTGCGCACGGCTACCACCCTCATCGGCAACCTGCTGAGCGCTGGACTGCTGCAGTCGGACAGTCACCGTGGCCACGTCCGTTTTGGCATTCCCATGGACGGCCTGCGCTTCCTGTTCCCCAATCTCTGGCCAGAGGCCGAGGCGGACGCGGCGCGCCCCATCTGATCGGGCGACCGCCTCCTGTTTTGGCATAACCATCGGCTTCGCATGGGTTAAGCGCCAGCCCCTTCTTCGGGCCGCGAACCAAGTCCGCTCGGCAAGCGCTGCTCCTCTTTTCAGGGGCCTGCGGCGACGCAGTTGCTCTGGCAACCATCGGCAATATACTGATGTTTCATACAGTGTTTTGCCATGACCCGCCCCTCGCTCTCATCCGCATGCAGCTACAGCCCTGACGCGCTTCCCCGTCACGTGGCGGAGGCCGTCTGGCGCGGCTCAGAGGTCAGCGACGCTGTCTCACGCACGATTTCTTCGGGGTTTCCTGAGCTGGACGCCCAGTTGCCCGGCAGAGGCTGGCCGACGCACTGCGTGACGGAGATCCTCATGCCACTGGCGGCGCTGTGCGAATGGCGCCTGCTCGGCCGGTCGGTTCCCGGCTTCACCACCGGCGGCGGGCGGGTGTACCTGATCGCGCCGCCGAAGCAGCCGCACGCGGGTGGCTTGGCCCAGCTCGGGCTCTCGGCCGACGAAGTGGTCTGGATCGATGCCTCCAGCCCGGCGGACCGCCTGTGGGCAACCGAGCAGATCGTGAAATCCGATCCATCAGGCGCCGTGCTGTCCTGGGTTGCCCAGGCACGGCCGGAGCAGATCCGCCGCCTGCAAATCCATGCGCAGTCGTGCGACGCGCCCGTCTTTCTGTTCCGGCCGGTGGCCACTCTGAGCGAAGCGTCGCCGGCGCCGCTGCGCGTGACGGCGGCCCTGGCGACAGGCTGGTATCTGGAGGTGCGCATTCCAAAGCGCCGCGGTGCGTCTGTGCCTGATCCGGTCTACCTGGCGGCCATACCGACCAACTTGGCAGCCGTGCTGCCGCCGCGGCTGCAATCCATCCCGGCCCCTGCGGCCGCACTCTTGCGCGAGGAGACCTCCGATGCAAGGGCATTGGGCCGCATTGCTGCCCCTCCCTCTGCCGGCCAGCCCGTCTCCCATTGACGCGCACGCTCTCGGAATCTGGGCCCTGCAGTACACGCCACGCGTGGCACTGCTCGAAGATTCGGTGGTCGCGGAAGTGGCGGGGAGCGCGCGCCTTTTCGGCGGCGGGGAGCAGCTGCACGCGCTCATCGAGGCCGGAGCCGCCGAGCTCGGCGCCCGGGTCGCCTGGGCGCCCACGGGCACCGCCGCGCTTGCCGTCGCGCGCCGCGCGAAGACGCAGGCGGAGCTGGATGGCTTCCGCCTGCCGCTGACCAAGATCCTCGACCCGCTGCCACTCGACGCGATCGCCGCCGTGCACAGGCACCAGGCCACGCTTGCCCGGGTGGGTTGTCGGTGCCTGGGCGACGTGCGCAAGCTGCCAAGAGGCGGACTCGGCCGCCGCTTCGACAAGGAACTGCTGCACGCGCTCGACCAGGCTTACGGCCTGCGGCCGGAGGCCTACGACTGGCTCGCGCTGCCAGAAGCGTTCCATGCGCGCATGGAGCTGTTGTCGCGTGTGGAAACCGCGCCCGCGCTGCTTTTCGGCGCGCGAAGGCTCCTGCTGCAAATGGCGGGGTGGCTGGCCGCTCGCCGCATGGGAGCGACCGAGTTCACCCTGAGATGGTGCCACGACGTGATGCGCGCCAAGGACGCCGGCACGGGCGGCGAACTCACGGTGCGCACGGCCCAGCCCACGCAGAGCGTTGAGCACTTCGCGCGGCTGCTGGCCGAGCACCTGGCCAAGGTCCAGCTCGCGGCGCCAGCCGGCGACATCGAGCTGCTGGCCACTGAAGTCCTGCCCATCGTCGAGGAGAGCCGTTCGCTCATCCCCGAGACCATCCGCAAGGGACGCGGCACGGACCTGGCGCTCGAGCGCATCCAGGCCCGCCTGGGAACGGCCTGCGTGCGCCGTCCCGTCCTGTCTCAGGATCACCGCCTGGAGTGGATGCAATCCTGGAGCTGCGAGCCAGCAAAGCGCAGGCCTGCGCCACGCTACGAACTACCTGTGCCCACATGGATCCTTGATGAGCCGTTGCGCCTTGTCGAACGCGACAACCGCCCGCACTACCAAGGCCCGCTGCAGCTGCTGCTAGGCCCGGATCGCGTCGAAGGAGGGTGGTGGCACCGCAGCAGCGCGGACGCAAACGCTGCTCCCATGAACGTGCAGCGCGACTACTGGCTGGCCCTGAGCCCGCACGCGGGCGTGCTCTGGGTGTACCAGCAGCGCCTCGCGCACGATCAGACCGCCTGGTTCCTGCATGGGCACTTTGCGTGAGAGCGCCATGCTGAACCGTCCGCCCAGGTCACTTCCGGACTATGTGGAGCTTCGCTGCTGCTCGAACTTCACGTTTCTTCGCGGCGCCAGCCATCCTGACGAGCTGGTGCAGCGCGCCGCAGAGCTCGGATACCGCGGGCTGGCCATCACGGACGAATGCTCCATGGCAGGCGTGGTGCGCGCGCACGTGGCCGCGAAGGCGGCAGGCCTGCCGCTTCTACTGGGCTCGCAGTTCCGCATTGACCCGCGCGATGACGCCGAGTCCTCCATCACCTTGGTGGTGCTGGCCCAGGACCTTCATGGCTACGGCAACCTGTGCGCATTCATCACGAAGCTGCGGCGCGCGTCGGAGAAGGGCACATACCATCTCACGCTGGATAACATCACCGGCGCCGAGCTGGAGAGCTGCGTAGTCCTGCTGTGCCCTGGCCGCAATGCTACGGATGCGCAGCTGGCGGCCGCTGGGCGCTGGACCTTGAACCAGTTCACGGGCCGCTGCTGGATCGGCGTCGAGCAGTTGCGGCGCATCGATGACGAGCTGTGGCTGCACCGCATGCGCCAGCTGTCCGAGCTGACCGCGCTGCCGCTGGTCGCGGCCGGCGACGTGCACATGCACGTGCGCAGCCGAAAGCCGCTGCAGGACGTCCTCACAGCCACACGCGTGGGCAAGCCGCTCACCGAGTGCGGCCATGCGCTCCAGCGTAGCGCCGAGCAGCACCTGCGCACGCGGCTTCGCCTGGCGCAGACCTTTCCCCCCAGCTGCTGGCGGAAACTCTGCAGGTCGCCGCGCGCTGCAGCTTCAGCCTGGACGAACTGCGCTACCAGTATCCGGACGAGGTCGTACCGCAGGGGTCCACCGCGGCGGGCTACCTGCGGCAAGCCACATACGAGGGGGCAGGGCGCCGGTGGCCCGCAGGCATACCCGTCAAGGTGCACGCCCAGATCGAGCACGAGCTGTCGCTGATCTGCGAGCTGCGCTACGAGCACTACTTTCTGACCGTGTACGACATCGTCGTCTTCGCGCGCTCGCGCGGCATTCTCTGCCAAGGGCGCGGCTCAGCGGCCAACAGCGTCGTGTGCTACTGCCTCGGCGTCACGGAGGTGGATCCCGCACGCATGAGCGTGCTCTTCGAGCGCTTCATCAGCAAAGAGCGGGACGAGCCTCCCGACATCGACATCGACGTCGACTTCGAACACGATCGCCGCGAAGAAGTGATCCAGTACCTGTACCGCAAGTACGGCCGGGACCGCGCAGCGCTCACGGCAACGGTCATCAGCTATCGGCCCAAGTCCGCGATACGAGACGTCGGGAAAGCGCTGGGCTTCGACCTCGAGACCGTCGACGCAATCGCGGCTGGGCAGAAGTGGTTCGACGGCTCCGACGTACGGGTAGAGCGCTTCGAGGAGCTCGGCATATCCGCGGAGGACCTCGCTGTGCGCCAGCTCATCACGCTCACTGGCCAGCTCATTGGTTTCCCACGCCATCTGTCGCAGCACACGGGCGGATTCGTGCTCACGCGGGATCTTCTCTGCCGCATGGTGCCGGTGGAAAACGCCTCCATGCCCGACAGGACCGTGATCGAATGGGACAAGGATGACCTGGATGCTGCTGGCCTGCTGAAGGTCGACGTGCTGGCTCTGGGCATGCTGTCGGCGATCCGGCGCGCGTTGGAGATGATTGGACAGCGCCGCGGCTATGCATTCAGCATGCAGGACATCCCGGCAGAGGACCCGCAGACCTACCAGATGATTTCCAGGGCCGACACGGTGGGCGTGTTCCAGATCGAGTCGCGCGCGCAGATGACCATGCTCCCGCGGCTGCGGCCGCAGTGCTTCTACGACCTGGTCATCGAGGTTGCGTTGGTTCGGCCCGGGCCCATCCAGGGCGGCATGGTGCACCCGTACCTGCGCAGGCGCCAGGGGATGGAGCCGGTGTCATACCCAAGCGAGGAGCTCAAGGAGGCCCTGGGCCGGACTCTGGGCGTTCCGATCTTTCAGGAGCAGGTTATGCAGATCTCGATGATCGCGGCCGGCTTCACGCCCGGCGAGGCCGATGGGCTGCGGCGCGCGATGGCGGCATGGAAACGCAAGGGCGGGCTCGAGAAGTACTACGGCAAGATCGTGGACGGCATGCTGGCCCGCGGCTACGACCAGAGCTTCGCCGAATCGACGTTTCAGCAGATCCGCGGCTTCTCCGAGTACGGTTTCCCGGAGAGCCATGCGGCTAGCTTCGCGCTGCTCGTGTACGCGTCCAGCTGGATCAAGCGCCATGAGCCCGCGGCATTTCTCGCCGCGCTGCTCAACAGCCAGCCCATGGGCTTCTACACACCCTCGCAGCTGGTGCAAGACGCCAGGCGCCACGGTGTGGATGTACGCCCGGTGGACGTGATGTACAGCGACGCGGAATCGACTCTGGAGGACCTGGCCCGCAAGCCCGCCGTGCGCCTGGGCCTGCACGTGATACGAGGACTGAACGCGGCCAGTGCTGAGCGCATCGTCGACGGCCGGAGGGCTGCACCCTTCGACAGCGCGGAGGAACTGGCACGCAGGGCCAGGCTGGAGCAGCATGAGATGAAGCTGCTGGCGGCCGCGGGCGCGTTGGCCACGCTCTCAGGGCACCGGCGGCAACAGGTGTGGGATGCGGCCGCACTGCACGCCCCGCCCGAGCTGCTGCAAGACGCGCCCGTCGACGAAGAGGTCTTGGACCTGCCGGAAGCGCCCGAAGGCGAGGAGGTCGTCTGGGACTATGCGTCCATCGGGCTGACACTGCGCAGCCACCCGATGGCCCTGCTGCGCAAGAGGCTCGACAAATACAAGCTCAAGACATCCGCGGAACTGCGGCGCACGCCGAACGGGCGGCTCGTGCGGACGGCCGGGATTGTCACGCTACGCCAGCAGCCCTCGACGGCCAACGGAACCGTTTTCCTCTCACTCGAAGACGAGCACGGTGCCACGCAAGTCATCGTGTGGCGCGACGTACGCGAAGCGCAGCGCCAGGTTCTCCTGGGGTCCCGCCTGCTGGCCGTGAAAGGTCGCTGGCAGCGGCAGGGCCAAGTCTGCAACCTCATTGCCGACCGGCTGGCGGATATTTCGCCACTCCTTGGGCGCCTTGCCACGGAGAGCCGGGACTTTCGTTAACCAGCAACGGTCCGGAGCGTGCGCGCCTTCCGGCAGCTGCGCGTCATCCAGTTCGCGCACGGTGCAGGCGGACTTTCCATCTTGCTGCTCCAGCAGCAGGCCCTTGAACATGTCTCTTCCTCCTCGTGTCAAACAACCACTGCGTCCACCGTCAGCCGGCGCACGTCGCTCGCTCCCATCAAGGCGAGATTGCGGTGGATCTCGGCGCGCAGAATGTCGATCACCCGCGCCGCCCCTGCCTGCCCCGCCACCGTCGCTCCGTACAGGAAGGGTCGCCCTGCAAAGACCAGCCGGGCCCCCAGTGCCACCGCCTTCAGCACGTCCGTGCCGCGGCGGAAGCCGCCGTCGATCATCACCGGGAAATGGTCCGGCACCGCCTGCACGATTGGATGCAACGCATCGATCGGGGCCATGGCGCCATCGAGCTGGCGGCCGCCGTGGTTAGAAACGATCACGCCGTCCAACCCGCGCGCTGCGGCTTCCCGCGCATCACCTGGATGCAGGATCCCCTTGACCACCAGTCTGCCCGGCCAGCGTTCCCGCAGCCAGCTCACGTGCTCCCAGGTGAGCAACTCGCGTCCGCCCCGGAATCCCTGGGCAGGCTCCTGCGTGATGGGGGGCCCGATCTTCTCGTAGAGATTGGCGAACCGCGGCACGCCCGTCGTCAGGAGCGTCCGCATCAGCACGCCCAGGGTCCAGCGCGGGTGTACCGCGCCGTCCAGCGCCAGCCGCATGCTGGGGCGGAACGGGATGCGAAAGCCGTTGCGTTCGTTGTTCTCGCGGTTGCCCGCCACCGGCGTATCGCTGGTGACCACCAGCACTTCGATGCCGGCGCACTGCAGCCGCGCGAGGATGCGCTCCAGCCGCCCCGTGTCGCCCGGCAGGTACCCCTGGTACCAGATGCCCGGCGTCTCGCGCTGCAGGTCCTCCAGTGGTACTGTGGAGGCGCCACTGAGCACGTAGGGAATGCGCGCCGCGTGGGCCGCGCGTGCCAGCTCCAGGTCGCACTGATGGTGGCAGATCGCGGTCACACCCATCGGCGCCACGCCGATCGGCGCGCTGTAGCGGCGGCCCCAGAGCTCCACCTCCTGCGAGATCGAGGCGACGCCCGTCAGCCCCCGCGGGCGCAGCATAATTCGCTCGAAGGCCGCGCGGTTGGCGCGCAGCGACACGCCATCCTCCGTGCCACCGGCGACGAACTCGTGCACCAGTCGGGGCAGCCGCCGCCGCGCCGCCCGCTCGAAGTCCGCCGCACTCAGGAACCGCCGCAACGCCGCGGGCTCGCTCGAGTGCCCCGGCATCACTGGATCGAGATGCCGCCCGCGGCCTTGATGATCTGGGCGTACTTGGCGATCTCGGCCTTGATGAAGTCGCCGTACTCGGCGTCGCTCATGCCGGAGGCGTCCAGCCCCATCACGGTCAGCTTTGCGCGAACGTCCGGCAACTCCAGGATGCGGCGCAATTCCGCGCTCACCTTGGTCGCGATCGCGGGCGGGGTACCCGCGGGCGCCACCATGCCGTACCAGGTGCCGGTCTCGAAGTTCGGCAGCACCGTCTCGTGCAGCGTGGGCACATCCGGGACAGTGGTGGAGCGCCGCTTTGCGGAGACGGCGAGCGCACGCAGCTTGCCGGCCTTCACGTACGGCATCAAGGTGACCATGTTGTCGAACTGCGCGTCCACCGTGCCTGCCAGAAGGTCTGTGGTGGCCGGGGCGCTGCCCTTATAGGGAACGTGCACGACGTTCACCTTGGCTTCGCTGCCCAGGTAAACCCCGCCGAGGTGCTGCGCGGTGCCCTGGCCGCCGTTGCCGACCGTGACCTTGCCCGGATTGGCCTTGGCGTAGGCCATGAACTCCTTGATGTCCTTGGCCGGCACCTTCGGATTGACCACCAGCAGCAGCGGCGCCTTCACCAGCAGCGTAAGCGGCGTGAAGTCCTTGGCCGGGTCATAAGTCATGTTGGGGTAGACGGAGGGATTCACTGCCATGAACCCGGCGGCAGTCAGCAGAAGCGTGTAGCCGTCCGCCGGCGCCTTGGCCACCAGGTCGGCCCCGATGTTCCCCCCCGCGCCGGGCTTGTTCTCCACCAGCACCGGCTGGCCCCAGGCCTCGTTCAGCTTCTGGCCCATCATGCGCGCCAGCGTGTCGGTGGCGCCGCCGGGCGAGAACGGCACGATGATGCGGATCGGCTTGCTGGGGTACACCCCTTGCGCGGAAACCGCGGTGGAAGCCAGCAGGGCGGAGGCGCCCAGCAGCGCTGCCGGCAGCAATAGCGCAGCCCGGCGGACGAAGGAATGGCGAGTGGTCATGGCTGTCTCCTCTTGTGATACATCAACGTACCGTGTACCGGTCGACGAAGGCTTCGTCCACCGTCACGCCCAAGCCCGCGCGTTCGGGGATGTCCAGCATCCCGTCGTGCACGACGAACTTCTCCTGCACGAGTTCGTGCAGCAACGGGTTGGCTCCGAGCGAATACTCCAGGATCCACCCGCCCGGCGACGCCGCCGCCACGTGCAGGCCCGCGGCAAAGGCCAGCGCGCCGGTCCACAGGTGCGGGGCCAGGCGGAGATTCCACGCGGAAGCGATGGCCCCGATGCGCATGGCCTCGGTCACGCCGCCGCAGATCGCCAGGTCCGGCTGAAAGATGTCCACGGCCCGGAGTTCGGCCAGGTCGCGAAAGTCGAAGCGGTTGAACTCGCTCTCGCCGGCCGCGATGGGGATCCCGGTGGAGGCGCGCACTTCCGCCATGCCCCGCTTGTCGTCTGCCGTCACCGGCTCCTCGAACCACATCAGGTTAGCGTCCTCCACCAGGCGACAGAAGCGCTTCGCCTGGGCGACGTTGTACGTGCCGTGCGCATCGCAGGCCAGCCCGATGTCCGGCCCCAGGGCTTCGCGGGCGGCACGCACGCGGCGGGCGGAATTCACCGGGTCGCCGTCGATCACGCCAACGCGCATCTTCACGGCCTTGAACCCGCCGCGCTCGATGTAGCCGAGCAACTGGTCGCCGATGCGTTCCGCATCGGCCCATCCGCCAGAGGCATAGGCCGGCATGCGTTCCGCCTTGCGGCCCCCCAGGAGGCGCCACACGGGTGCATCGAGGTGCTTGCCCAGCAGGTCCCAGAGCGCCAGGTCGACGCCGCTGATCGCCGATACCGAGACCCCGCGGCGGCCGAGGATTGGAAACACATGCCCCTCGGCCAGCGCGTAGTGCGCCCGGCAGCCGTTGTACATCAGTTCCGACAGCCGGTTGATATCGCGCGGGTCCTCGCCCACGAGGGCCGGAGCGAATTTGCGGTTGATCAGCGCCACCAGCGCGTGGCTGTTGCCCTCGCTGCCCACCTCCTCCTTGGCCTCGCCGTAGCCCACCAGGCCGCACTCGGTCTCGATGCGCACCAGCACGGAGTCGAATGAGCCGATGCGGCCAAAATCAGAGACGTGTTGCTGCTCGAAGGGGATGGGCACGTGCAGCCAGCGCGCCACGACGGACTTGATCTTCATGATGCTTGCAGGGAAGCCAGGCGGGCACGGATGGCCGCTGCCGCCTGGTGGTTGACGAAATGGCGCGGCAACTCGCCGCGCAGCAACTGCAGCGCCTGGGCCACCGCCTCTTCGCTCATGCGGCGCATGCTGTCCTGGGTGATCCCCGCCAGGTGCGAGGACAGGATGACCTGGGGCGTCGCGAGCAGCGGCGAGCTGCGCGGAAGCGGTTGCTCCTCGAACACGTCGAGTGCGGCACCCGCGATGCGGCCGTCCTGGAGCGCCTGGACGAGCGCCTTCTCCACAATCACGGGACCACGCGACACGTTGACCAGGAACGCCGTAGGCTTCATGCGCGCGAGAAGCTCCGCATCGACCAGACCCCGCGTGCTTTCATCGAGGGGGCACGCCAGCACCACGATGTCCGAGGTCGTGAACAGTTCGTCCAGGGTCGCGCGCTGCACGTGCGCGGGCATCGGCTTGTTGCTGCGGCGGTGTGCCACCACTCGCGCCCGCAGCCCTTCGTGGCAGATGCGCGCCACCTCCTGGCCGATCGCACCGAAGCCGACGATGCCGACCGTCCGGCCCGCCACCTCGCCGCTGCCGTCCGCCAACTGGCGCGCCTGGGTCCATCCCTCCGCGCGCAGCGTAGCATCGACCCAGCGCAGGCGGTGCGTGAGCGACAGCATCTGGCCGACGGCGTACTCGGCCACCGACACGGCATTGAGCCCCGGCACATTGGCCACCGCAATGCCGAGCCGGCTCGCCTCCTCCACGGGAATCATGTCGACGCCGGCGCCGTGGCGGATCGCCCCGCGCAGGCGGCGCCCCGCGCGCAGCGCTTCCGGGGGCAACGGCGCGCGCACGATCACGAGCTCGGCGTTCTCCGCCATCCGGATCAGTGTCTGTGCATCCGTCGCCGGCGCGAGCCGCACCGTCGCGTGCTGCTCCAGCGTGGCTTGCGCTTGCGGGTGGATGGGGTTAGTGAGCAGGACGACCGGTCTCATTGCACGTTCGCGCGCAGTTCGCCGCGGATTACCTTGCCCGAGGGCGTCATCGGCAGCGCATCGCGGAAGCGGACGCGTCGCGGCACCTTATACGCCGCCATGTTCTGCCGGCACCAGGCGATCAGCGCCTGCTCGTCGAAGGCCGCGGGCGATCCAGCACGGGGCACGACGAAGGCATGCACCACCTCCCCTTTGGTCGGGTCGGGCATGCCGAGCACGGCCGCGCGTTCGACACCCGGATGCTTCATCAGCAGAACTTCTACGTCCTCGGGGAAGACGCTGTAGCCGGACACCTTGATCAGCTCCTTGAACCGGCCCAGCCAGGTGAGATAGCCCTCCGCGTCCAATGTACCGATGTCGCCAGTGTGGACCCAGCCATCGCGCAGCGTCTCCCGGGTCTTCTCGGGCTGGCCCCAATAGCCGAGGAAGTTGCCAGGGCTATGCAGCAGGATCTCGCCCTGTTCTCCGAATGGAAGGTGGCGCCCTGTGGCCGGGTTGACGATGCGGCAGCGCACGCCCGGGAGCAGCTTGCCTGCTGCGCCCCAGCGCGCCGCATCGCGGGGCATTACGGCATCGAAAGTGTGCGTCTCGGTCAGGCCGTAGCCCGACTCGCTCACCTCGCAGCCGCCGCTGAAGGCCGCCCAGTCTTTCGACATCTGCGGCGTGGCGCGCACACCGAAGCTCGTCGCCGTCGTGATGCGCAGCGAAGTGAGGTCGAAACGGCGTGGGCCCTCATGCTTCATCGCTGCCACCAGCATGGGGGCGATGCTCTTCCAGTAGGTCACCCGGTGCCGCTCGATCGAAGACAGCGCGGCACCGGGCTCGAAGCGGTAGTGCAGCACGATGGCGCCGCCGGAGAACAGCGGGATGTCGAAGCCGCACAGCATTCCGGAGATGTGATACAGCGGCGGGATGGCCAAGTGCACATCGCTGGCGCGGATGCCCATGAAGCGCACCGTACCTTCGGTCTTGAACAGGACGTTCCGGTGGCTGAGCATCGCCCCCTTGGGACGCCCCGTGGTCCCCGAGGTGTAGATCAGCATCGCGACATCGTCGAGGCCGATGGCCACCGGCGCCGGCGCGGGATGCGCCTGGGAGAGGCGGGCGAGCAGATCCTGCTCCGGGTCGATCGCGCGCACGGCATGCAACGCCTCGGGCACCGGATAGGTCGGCTCCGGCGGTAGCAGGTCCGCGTAGTGCACCAGCAGCACCTCGCCGATGGGCGTTTGCGCCGCCACGGCCTGCACCGTCGGGTGCAGTTCATCGGCCGCGATCACCGCCTTGGGCTTCAAGTCCCCCAGCTGGTAGGCCAGTTCGTGCTCGCGGAACAGTGGGCTGCAGGGGCAGACGATGGCGCCCAGCTTCTGGATGGCGAAGTGGGCGACGATGTACTGCGGACAGTTCTGCATGTACAGCGCCACGCGGTCGCCCTGTGCGACACCGCGGGAGGCGAGCAGCCGCGAGCAGCCATCGATCAGCTGCGCGAGCTCGCCATAGCCGATCTCGCGTCCATACCAGATGATGGCGGCCTGGTTCGGCGTGGTGCGAGCATGCGCGTCGATGACCTCATGCAGCAGCATCGTCATCGCGGCGCCCCCAGGCGCTCGCTCAGCACGCGCTGGGGCTCGCCGGCCGCATAGCACTGCGCCTGCAGCCGCGCGCCGGCGGCGCAGGCCTCGTCGAAGCCGCCCTGCGTCAATTCGCGAAAACGCTGCTTGGTCAGGCGGAACGCAGTGAGCGGCAGGGCCGCCATGGACAGTGCGAGGCGATGCGCGGTGGGCAGCACCTGCTCGGCCTCCACGACGTGGTGCACCAAGCCGAGCGCGTGCGCCTGGTGGGCGTCGATCGCCTCGCCCGTGAGCGACAGCTCCATGTTCTTCGACAGGCCCAGGTGCAGCGTCATCATCCAGGAGCCGACGATGCTTGCTATGCCGGCTTTCAGCTCCGGCTGCGCGATGCGCACACCGGCGTGCGCCACCCGCAGGTCAGCGCAAAGGGCCACCTGGAAGCCCGCCCCCATGGCGGCACCGTTGAGGGCGGCGACACAGGGCTTGTCGAGGTCGCGGATGGCCTGGAACATGGCGCGTTGCTGCGCCTGCCATGTCGGAACCAGCCCGGGCGTCATGGCTGCCGCCTCGTGCAGGTCCTGGCCCGCACAGAAGCTGCGCCCGGCGCCGGTAAGCACGATCGCGCGCACCTCGGGCGAGCCGTTGAGCGCCTGCAACTCCGGGATGAACTCGTCGCGCAGCGCGTGGTTCAATGCGTTGCTCGCCTGGGGCCGGTCGAAGCTGACGGTGGCCACACCTCCGTCGCCGAAAGTTGTTCTGAGTGTCTTGTTCACGTTGTCTCCGAAACTCAGTATAGTGATGCGACCCGCTCTCCGGAAGTGCAAAAATCTGGTTTCAGCTTTCCGTTTTCTAGAATTCCGGTGCCGCCATGGATCTGAAGAAGTGGAACTGCTTCTGCGTCGTCGCTGAGGTGGGAAGCGTCTCGAAGGCAGCGCAGTTGCTCGGTCTGGCGCAGTCCGCCCTGAGCCGCCAGGTGACGCTGCTGGAGGCCGACTGCGGCGGGCCGCTCTTTCATCGCACCGGCCGCGGCGTGGTGCTCACCCAGCTGGGAGATTTCATCTATCCCCAGGCACGCGCGCTCCTCGAGGCCAGCGAGCGGCTGGCGCTGGAGGTCCGCGAGTCGGCGAACGTGCCCAAAGGCGTGGTGCGCCTGGGCGTGCTTCCCTCAACGGGGCGGCTGCTGGTCAGCCGCGTGTTCGAGCACCTGCGCCAGCACGCGCCGGACGTGCGGCTGCACGTAACGGAGGCTTTCACCGGGACGCTAGACGAGTACCGCAACGCGGGGCGCATCGACATCTCCGTCGTCAACCGCTACAGCCCGCCGGAGAGGCGCGAGGAGGTGCTGGGTACCTTCGACAACTACCTGGTGGCCCCCCGGGGAGACCGGGTCACTTCCCATCCCACCATCGAGTTCCGCCGGCTCGGCGGCTTGCCGCTGGTGCTGCCGGGGCTGCCCAGCGAGCTGCGCATCCGGCTCGACCAGCAGGCACAGAAGCTGGGCATCGCGCTGGACATCGTGCTGGAAGTCGAGGCGCTCAGCGTGATGAAGGAGGTGGTGCAGCGCAGCCGCATCTACACCATCCTGCCCTCCTATGCCGTGTCGCAGGAGGTGAAGGCGCAGGCGCTGTCCATCGCCCGCATCGTCAAGCCGGGGATCCCGAGGGTGATGTGCCTGGACGTCACCTCCGCACGGCCGCTGACGCTGGCCAGCAAGGAGGTGGTGCGGGCGATCCGGATGATCAGCCGCGAGTTGATCGCGAGCGGGGAGTGGGCACGGGCCGTGGTGGGGTGATCACGCACCGCGGCACGCCGGGCCCGGCCCCGAAGTCCACCTAAGAGCGGCTAACAAAACCCTATCATCGCCAAGCGCGTGATGTGCGTTTGGCGATCTATGAGTCGAAACAAGAACAAAGAAATCAGCGCGGCATTGTTCAAGAAGATCGAGCCGCTGCTGCCTACATTCGTGCCGTCGGCCAAGGGTGGGCGCCCTCGGGTAAGCGATGAGATGGCTTTGAACGGAGTCCTGTTCGTGCTGCGCACGGGCATCCCCTGGGAGGAGCTGCCGCAGGAACTGGGCTTTGGCAGCGGCATGACCTGCTGGCGGCGCCTGCGCGATTGGCAGGCGGCAGGTGTGTGGCACGGCCTGCATCTGGCGCTGCTCGATGAGCTGCGCAACGCCGACAAGCTGGACTTCAATCGCTTCAGCATGGACGGGGCCAGCGTGCCCAGCCCCCGGGGGGCCTGCACACAGGCCCCAACCCCACGGACCGGGGAAAGCTTGGCAGCAAACGCCACCTCGTCACGGATGGCCAAGGCATCCCGATGATGTTCTGCGTCACCGGGGCCAATCGTCATGACTCGGTGGTGTTCGACGAGCTGGTCGATGCCCTGCCTGCGGTTGCCGGCAAGCGTGGCAGACCGCGCCGCTGGCCCGGCAAACTGCACGCGCACAAAGGTTACGACTTTGCGCGCTGTCGCTCCCATCTCAAGCGTCGGGGCATCAAGGACCGAATCGCCCGCAGAGGTATCGAGCGCAACGACCGACTCGGCGCCCATCGCTGGGTCGTGGAGCGCACGCACGCCTGGCTGACCGCATTCGGCAAGCTGCGTACTCGCTTCGAGCGTCGCATCGACATTCATGTCGCGTTGCTCTCCCTGGCTTGTTGCGTCATCTGCCTGCGATCGCTCACAACGTTTTGTTAGCCGCTCTAAACCGCTTCGCCGCGATTACGCGTGACCAACCCGCACCCCGCTTCAGCTCGCTTGCGATTTTCGCGGTTACCGACTGCTAAAACCAGCTTGAGCCCGGAGCACCCTCCTCGCTGCGCGCATCCCCCGTAAGAACCGTCCCTGCAGTCGCGCGCAGAAGCTGCACAGATGCTCGGCTCTCGCCGACAGCCGAGCCGAACTCCTTGAGGAAGGGGCCAGCCATGGCGATGAAGGCGTCCTCGGAGATCCCCACCCGCGACAGCACGGGCGGTGCGTCCGGCGGGATGTAGCCCCGGCTTGTAGGGATGGACGCTGCGCCCGGTCCAGGCGACGAGCTCGACGTACTCCTGCAGGCCGAACGGGACGGCCCATGGCGTGCAACCGGTCGCATCGAAGGGCACGAGCGGAGCGCTTGAGAACGGCGGGCGCGCTGCGGCGGCTGCCTTTTGCGGCTGCGCGCCGGCGAGCGGCGCGCTCACGCCGCGAGCAACGGAGTAAGCCATCACCTGAGCAAAGCGCCGGCCAGCACGGGGAGACCGCTACAGGCTACCGACTACCGGGATCTTGGTCGGCATCTGGTCCGGAACGGGCGCGCTTTTAAACCAATCGGCCTCCTTGAAAGCCGGGGCGGTTCACTGGGCTATCTCAGCCCGATGCAGTACGAACAACGCTGGTACGAGGCACAGCGCAAAAAGGCCGCGTGAACCGTGGGTTAAGAACTCCACCAAACAGGGGCAAGGTCAAAGTACCACGCGCTGGGCGACAGCGACGCAGGTGGGCCCACACGTGGGCGCGGACACCGTGCGCCTGCTCGCCTCTACGGCTCGAAAAGCACCGGGTACTGACCGGTCAGCGCCACCGCCGACCGTACTGGCGGGCTCTGCCGCGTGCTCAGTTCCCGGTGAAGCGGGCGGGCCGCTTCTCTACAAAGTGCGCCACGCCTTCCTTGAAGTCTTCGCTGCCGATGCTGTCGAACATTTCCTGGTTGGCCAGCATGACTGCTTCGCCAAGGGTCTGGAAAGGCGCCTCCCAGAGCTGCCGCTTCATCACGCGAATGGAGCGCGGCGAAACGTCCTCGGCCAGGTCGCGTGCATAGGCGTGCGCCTCCGCCAGCAGTACCTCCGGCTTCGCTAGGCGGTTCACCAGCCCGATCTGGAGCGCTTCCGCCGCGGTCAGCTTGCGCGACGACAGCAGGAGGTCGGCCGCATGGCCGGGACCCACCACGCGCGGCAGGATCCAGGCGATGCCGTGCTCGGCGATCAGGCCGCGCTTGGCGAATGCAGTGGCGAACACGGCGCTCTCACTGGCGAAGCGGACATCGCAGTAGAGCGACATCACTAGGCCGAGGCCGGCCGCGGCGCCGTTCACCGCGGCAATGATCGGCTTCTGCACCGCCGGGAAGTACGTGTAGCGGGTCTGGTAGTCAGCCCGGCGGTTCATGTCGTACGGACGCATCCACTGCTGCGCGCGGATGTCGTCCGGCGGCAGGACCTCCAGTTCGTCCATGTCCATGCCGGCACAGAAGGCCCGGCCGGCGCCGGTCAGCACGATGGCTCGCACTTCCGCGTCCTGCCCGGCGCGATCCATGGCTTCGCGGATCTCGCGCTCCATGATCTTCGTGAGCGCGTTCATGCGCTCCGGGCGATTGAAGGTGATCGTCGCGACGCCGTCGCGCACTTCGTAGGTCAGTTGCTCGAATGCCATGGGTTGCACCTGCGGATAGGTTCTGTTGGCTGGCTGGCTGGCTCAGGCGGCCAGCTGGATGGCGCGCGGCTCGAGGAATTCCTCCAGCCCGAACACGCCGTTCTCGCGGCCGACGCCGGACATCCCGAAGCCGCCGAACGGTGCTGCGGGATTGAAAGGCGCGCCGTTGACGTCGACCTGACCGGCGCGCAGGCGGCGCGCGAGCGCCAACGCCCGAGCGGGGTCGCCGGACCAGACCGCCGCGGCCAGTCCGTACGGCGTACCGTTCGCGATCCGCACGGCCTCGTCCTCTTCGTCGTAGGCGATCACGCTCAGCACCGGCCCGAAGACCTCTTCCTGAGCGACGCGTGCCTCGGGGCGGACCTTTGCCAGCACCGTGGGCGCTACGAAGTAGCCCTGGGCGGGGACACTAGCCTCGCCGGGGTCGCAGGCCAGGGGCAGCGCGCCGTCCGCGACGGCGTCGGCGATGTACTGCTGCACGCGATCGCGCTGCTCGGCCGACACGAGCGGACCGAGCCGGGTGTCACCCGCGAACGGGTCGCCTATTACGAAGCCGGCGACGCCCTTCTTCAGCAGCGCCAGGCATTCCTCTTCACGCGCGCGGGGCACCAGCACGCGCGTGATGGCGGTGCAGGTCTGCCCGCTGTTCAGGAAGCAGGCGGACAGCGCGTGCTTCATCGCCAGGGCGAGGTCCGCGTCGCGCAGGACGACCGACGCCGACTTGCCCCCGAGTTCCAGAGCGACGCGCTTGATGCCGGCGCCTGCGAGGCTCGCCACGCGGCGACCGGCCGCGGTGGAGCCGGTGAAGGACACCATGTCGACGCCGGCGTGGCCGACCAGGGCTTCGCCGACCACCGCGCCCTGGCCCGGCACGAGATTGAACACGCCGGCGGGCAGGCCCGTCGCCTCGATCGCCCGCGCCAGCGCGTACGCGGCTGCGGGAGCAAGTTCCGACGGCTTCAGGACCACCGTGCAGCCCGCCGCCAGCGCGGGCGCGACCTTGCCGGTGATCTGGTGCAGCGGGTAGTTCCAGGGCGTAATGCAGGCGACCACGCCCACCGGCTCCTGCGAGACGATGGAGTGGCCCACGCGCGACTCGAAGGCGAAGCCGTCGGCGATGTCGGCGTAGGCGTTCCAGGCCGCGATCGGCGCCTGCACCTGGATGCGGCGGGACAGCTTCAGCGGCATCCCCACTTCGCGCGTGATCGCTTCGGCCAGCGCGTCGGCCTGGACCGAGAGCTCCGCGGCGATGCGGCGCAGGAAGGCGGTGCGCTGCGCCAGGGGCGTGGCGGACCAGGCCGGGAATGCGGCGCGTGCGGCGGCGACCGCGGCATCGGCCTCGCCCTGCCCCGCCAGGCGTACGTCAGCGAGCGGCTGCTCGCTGAAGGAGTCGTGGATGGTGAGCGTCGCCTGCGCCTGGATCTCGCGCCAGGCGCCGTCGATGTATGCGTCCTTGTATTTCAGCATCGATGTTCCTCAGGCGACCTGGAGTTGCGGACGCTTCTTCTTCGCGCGGGCTTCCAGGAATCCGCGCATGATTTCCTGCGGCTCGCCGGTTGCGTACTCATCGCGGTGGTAGCGCACCACCGCCTCGCAGGCGTCGTCGAAGCCGGCCTGCGTCAACAGGCGGAAGCGTTCCTTGGTCAGGCGCAGCGCGGTGGCGGGCAGCAGGGCGAAACGCTCCGCGATCTCCAGCGCCTTGGGTAACACTTGGTCCTTCGGCACCGCGTGGTTCAGCAGGCCCAGCTCCAGCGCACGCTGGCCCGTGATCAGCTCGCCCAGAAGCGACATCTCGACGTTGTGCGCGTGGCTCAGGTACAGGGTCATCATCCATGAGCCCAGGATGCTGGCGAGTCCGACGCGCACCTCGGGCTGGCCGATCGACATCTCGGGATAACCGACACGGATGTCGGCCAGCAGGCCCATCTGGAAGCCGGTGCCGGCGGCAGTGCCGTTGAAGGCGACCACCAGCGGCTTGTCGAGGGAGCGCAGCGACTGGAACATGGCCGCCTGGTGCCGCATCCAGCCCTCGACTTCCTCGGTGCGGAAGTTCGCCGCCTCGGCCAGGTCCTGGCCGGAGGAGAAGGCGCGCTCGCCGGCGCCGGTCAGCACGATCGCGCGCACGGCGGCGTCGGCATTGAGCTCCTTCATGGCGGCGATGATCCCGTCGCGCATCGGACCGCTGATCGCGTTCAGCGACTCGGGGTGGTCAAGGGTGACGATGGCGATGCGGCCGCGCCGCTCGATGTGGACGTACTGCTTCATTGTTCGATGCTTTCCAGTTGGCTGGCCGGAGCGGCCGTTTCCGCCTGCTGCTGCGGCAGGCGACGTTCGATGAGGGCGTCGACCACCACCACGCCCTCGCCGGCGGAGCGGACGATCACGGGGTTGAGGTCGATCGAAACGATCTCGCCCTGGCTGGCGGCCATCAGCGCACCGACGCCGACCACCGCCTCGCTCAGGGCATCCAAGTCCATCGGCGGCTCGCCGCGCACGCCGGCGAACAGGGGCGCGACGCGCAGGCGCTGCAGCGCCGCACGCACTTCGGCTGCGTCGAAGGGCGGCACCAGCAGGCAGAAATCGGGCATGGCCTCGATGTACTTGCCGCCGTCGCCGACCATGATCACGGGGCCGAACACCGGGTCGACCTTGCCGCCGATGGCGAATTCACGGCGGCCGCGCTCCATTCGGGCGACGATCACGCCTTCCCAGGCGACACCCAGCTTGTGCATGCCGAGGCGGCAGTTCTCGAATGCCGCGCGCAGTTCGGCTTCGCCGTTCACGTTCAGGAACACCAGCCCGTACTCCGACTTGTGCGGCAGCCCTTCGGAACAGGCCTTCACCGCGACGGGGGCCGTCAGCTCGCGCCAAGCCGCGACCGCCTCGTCGGCCGAGAAGCACACGCGGTGCGCCGCCACGGGCACGTCGGCCCGCGCCAGCAGGGCCAGGCTGTCCGCCTCGTTGAGGAACAGGGCCGAGCCGGGCGGCACCGCGATCGCGGGCACCTCGCGCAATGCGGGCTGCTGGCCGGCCATCAGGGCGAGGTGGCGCGTGAACTGGTCGAGCGCCTGCAGCGCCTGCCGCTCGCTCGGGAAGGTGACCACGCCATGGCGGCGGAACGGCGCCAGTGCGGAGGCGAGCGTCGCGGTGACCACCACTGTCTTGCCGGTCTCCGTCTCGAAGGCGGCGGTGTCGCGCGCGATGCGCTCCAGGTCGTAGCCGTCGCCCGCCACCGGCAGGCTGATGAGGAACAGGTCCGCGGCGGGATCGTGCGCCAGGCTTTGCAGCACCTTGCCGAAGACTTCGCTGTTGCCCATGAGGGCCGTGGTCAGGTCAATCGGGTTGTCGCAGGTGGCGAACGAGGTGAGCGCCAGGCCCGCGCCGCGGCGGGTCTCCTCCGCCAGCCGCGCCAGGGGGAGCTCGAGTTCGTCGGCGCCGTCGGCGCACATCACGCAAGACGAGCCGCTGTTGCTGATCACGACCAGGTTGCGGCCGGGGCGGCGCTGCCCCTTCAGGTACAGCTCGGCGACCTGCACGACGCTGGCCGGGTCGGCGGCACGCCAGATCGCGTGGCGCTGGAAGAAGGCATCGACGACGCCGTCCTCGTTCACCAGCGCGCCGGTGTGCGACTGCGCGGCGGCCATGCCACTGGAGCTGCGACCGGCCTTCAACGCGATGATGGGCACCCCGCGGCTGCGCGCCAGGGCGGCGGCACGGGCCAAGGTATCCGGGTCCTGCACGCTCTCGGTGTACAGCACGATCAGGCGGATCGCCGGATCGGCCGCGACGGTCAACGCGAGTTCCGCCACCGTGACGTCAGCCTCGTTGCCGGTGGCCAGCACGTAGCGCACGCCGACGCCGCGCTCGCGCAGCAGCGAGTAGAGCGCAGCGCTGGTGGCGCCGCTCTGGCTGACGATTGCCACCGGGCCGTCCTGCGGTGGCAGCTGGGTGAACATGCTGCTGAAGTTCGCCACCGAGCCGTTCCCGAAGTTGGCGAGGCCCTGCGAGTTCGGGCCGACCAGCCGCATGCCGGCTCGCGCGGCGACGTCCGCGATCTCCGCCTGCTGCGACAGGCCTTCCGCCCCCGTTTCGCCGAAACCGGAGCTCAGGATGATCGCGGTGCGCACACCGCGGGCCGCGCAGGCCCGCACGGCGTCGGCGACCGCAGTGCGGGCCACCGCGACGATCGCGAGGTCCGGCGCCTCCGGCAGCGAAGCCATGTCCGGATAGCAGCGCAGACCCTGCACCGTCTGGCGCGCCGGGTTGATCGGGTACACCTTGCCCGAGTAGCCGAAGCGCTGCAGGTAGTCAACGGGTCGGCCGCCGACTTTGTTGCGGTTGTCGGAGGCGCCGATGATGGCAATCGAACGCGGCGCAAGGGCGGCCTCCAGGGCGTCTGGTCTGGTTTCAGTGGTCATGTTCAGGGTGATCGCTGCCGCGCGGCGGCCTAGCGGCCGCCGCGGACGAATGCATGGGAGGATGGGAGCGAAAAGGGGCGCGAGCCCCTATGTCAGTCGGCGGTGGCGCCTGAGTCCTTCACGACGCGCGCCCATTTGGCCGTTTCCTTGCGGATGTGGTCAGCGAAGTCGGCGGGGCTGCCACCGGCCACGTCGAAGCCTTGGCCTTCCATCCACGTGTTAAAGGTGGGATCGCGCAGCACCGCGGAAATCTCGGTGTTCAGCTTCTTGATGACGGGCTCGGGCGCGCCGGCGGGCGCCAGGATCCCGAACCACGCGGTGGCTTCGTAGCCCGGCAGCCCGGCTTCGGCGATCGTGGGCACATCGGGCAGCGCGGAGGAGCGCTTTGCGCTAGTCACACCCAAGGCGCGCAGCTTGCCCGCCTTCACATGCGGCACCACGGAGCTGTCGAACATCACCTGGGTCTGGCCGCCGAGCAGGTCGTTCACCGCGGGCGCGCTGCCCTTGTAGGCCACGTGGGTCATCTGCACGCCCGCCATTGCCTTGAACAGTTCGCCGGACAGGTGGATCGTGCCGCCGGCGCCCGAAGAGCCGAAATTCAGCTGGCCCGGGTGCGCCTTGGCATGGGCGATCAGTTCCTTCACGTTGTTGGCGGGCACAGAGGGGTGGACCACCAGCACGTTGGGGACCTGCGCCACGAAAGAGATCGGTGCGAAGTCCTTGATGTGGTCATAGCTCAGCTTCTTGTAGAGGCTGGCGTTGATCGCGTGCGTGGCCGCCGACCCCATCAGCAGCGTGTAGCCGTCGGCCTTGGCCTTGGCCACCAGCGCCGCGCCGATGTTGGCGCCGCCGCCGGGGCGGTTGTCCACCACCACTGGCTGCTTGAGCCGCTCGGAGAGCGCCTTGGCGATGTTGCGGGCCAGCGCGTCGGTGACGCCGCCGGCGGTGTAGGGCACCACCAAGGTGACGGGACGCTCCGGCCAGGCGGCTTGGGCCTGGGCTTGACCCGCGGCGAACAGCAGCGAGGCCGCCGCGACGATGGCTTTGATGAGGGAATAACCGTGCTTCATGGGTCTCCTGTTGCCCGCTCGGGGCTGTTGGTCTGCAGGCCGGGAGTCTAGTGACGCATGCCGCATGCACCTATAGAATGGATCGACTACCAGCTATCCATCCGTTGCATGGCGCACTTCCCATGGAGTTGAGAACGCTGCGCGCCTTCGTCAAGGTGGCAGAGATCGGAAACATCTCGCAGGCCGCCGCCCTGCTCGGCCTGACCCAGCCCTCGCTGAGCCGCATCATTGCCTCGCTGGAGAGCGAGGTGGGCGGCCCGCTCTTCTATCGGACGGGGCGCGGTGTCACGCTCACCGAGATCGGCGAGGCCGCGCTGCCGCGCGCCCGCAGCATCGTGATTAACAGCGAGCAGCTCTCGTCGGACATGCGAGACCTGATGCAGGCCCCATCCGGGGTGGTGACCGTCGCGCTGTTGCCCTCGCTGATACGCGACTTGGCCGGCGACCTGTTCGCCGAAGTCCGGCGGGTCTATCCGGAGGTTCGCCTGCGCATGCTGGAGGGCTTCAGCAGCCAGATCGAGGAGTGGCTCGGCGACGGCCGGGCCGACATCGCGCTCCTGAGCCGCTACCGCGACACGCTGGACATCTCGGAGGGACTGCTGTCCGCCTCGCACCTGATGCTGGTGGGCACCGTGGGCACCGTGGGCACCGTGGGCACCCAACCAGCCGGGGACAGCGTGGAATTCAAGCAGCTGGCGCAATTGCCGCTCGTGCTGCCGGCCGCGCCCAACGGCTTGCGACTGGCGGTGGACGACGCCGCGCGCCGGCTGCGCGTGAGCATTAGCGTGATCTTCGAGGCCGACTCGCTGCAGGCGCAGAAGGAGATCATCGGCCGCGAGCGCTGCTTCGCCGTGCTGAGCCCGCAGACCATCGTGAAGGAAGTGGCGCAGGGCTTGGTGGAAGCACGCCGGATCGTGAATCCGGAACTGCCGCGCCTCGTAGTCATGTCGACCACCACCCAGCGTCCGCTCAGTCGCGCGGCGCGGGAAGTGTCGCGCATCGTGCGGCGTCTCATGGGAGAGGCGGGCACCGGGGGCGCCGCGGAGTGTCTAGATGGCAAGCGGGGTTGATGCCCACCTGTGAGCTGCGGATTCGGCGGACTACAAATCCGCCGGTGGCAATTGAACTCTTTGCATGATCTCGTTCGAGTAGCGCCGGCCCGGTGCCAGACAGGTCTCTGCGTACATGGAGCTACTCTCGGCCTACAGAGAACTGACATGATGTCCTCGACGGTCCGAACTGCGCTTTATGGGCCACACGCTTACCGACAACGCCATGGGCTAGGGCGTGTTAACACTAATTGCCGCATTGGGCTTTACGGACAACACTGACAGGCATGGAAATCACGCCCGAACAGTTTGCTCGTATCGAACACTGCCTGCCAACGCAACGCGGCAACGTGAGCATGTCCAACCTACAGGTGGTCAATGCCATGCTCTACGTGGCCGAACACGGCTGCAAATAGCGGGGCCTTCCCAAGAGATTTGGTAACTGGCACACCATCTACACGCGCATGCGTCGCTGGGAGAAAGCCGGCGTGCTGGACAAGATGTTTCAGGAACTGCAACGAGAGCAGGTGGTGCGCATCCGTATCGAAGCTGTCTCGCTCGATTCCACCAGCATCAAGGTCCACCCGGACGGCGCAGGTGCGTTAAAAAAGGCTCTGTCACCTAATCGTGTTGTAAAACGCCAGGGGCCAGCTTTCACGTAGGGGAACTGGCCTTGACGCGCGGTCTGGATATGGCGTCTCGGAGGAACTCTCCAGGGGCGCGCACCCAGCCAGTTTCGTCGAAGAACCGGAACCAGGCCAGGTAGACAGGCAGGTTCTTGGTCGCGACTCCCTTGAAGGGCCTGAACCAGTCCTTGATGCGGCTGTGGAGGGCGTTGACGTTCTGTATGTGATACGGCCCAAGCTTGTGGGTACCGCTCGGAATCTGCCGACCGACAACCCCCAGGGTCTTGGCGGCGGTCTTGTACGCGCTGGCTGAGTCTGAGACTAAGACGGCATCAGGCGCCAACACTGAGCCGAGTGCGGCCGTGATGTTTGGCGCGTTCGGCGTGCCAGGCAGAACCACCATATAACTTGACCGGGAGCCTCTGGCCACGGCCGTCAAGACCGGTATCTGTTCTCGCGAGATGCCACGCTTCCCCGCAGGCATCGCCCTCTTGTGGGCCTTACGCGGCATGCCGTGCTTGCGCCCCTTGAAAGACTCTCGGAAAAAGGCTTCGTCAACCTCCGCCTTCGAGCGAGTGGGGCTGGTGGACATCTAGCTGGGGCATCAGACGATGCCGCCACCGGAATACCACGTTACGGTGCAGGCCGAGTTCGGCGGCCGCTTCCCGGACGCTCAGTCCGGCCTTCATGCAGTGCTCGTAATCGAGGAGTTGGTGTTTGTGGTGCACCCTGTTCAGAGGGGTGCCCGTCAGCCCGGTGAAGGTCTTTGCGCAAGACTTGCACCGATAGCGCTGCTCGCCCGCCGCAGTCGTACCCCAGCGGCGGAATTCCTTGGCATCGCAATAAGGGCACTGACCCGACTGCTCTACCTGGCGAGCAATAAGCGCGCGCACCTCGTTCTTCTGGGCGAGGCCGCTTACGGTCTTGTTCAGCTGATGGAGTTGGTGCGGGCTCAAGCTCTTGAGAGAGTCCACGAGCCGCTGGAAATCGCGACGGCGCATGGCTGCGCATCTTAACCACCAACACGATTAGGTGACAGAGCCTTAAAAAATGCCCAGCGTCAAGCACTTCATGCGTAAGCGTCCAGCCAACCCACCTTGACACGACAGGCTGACTTCAGCGCAGCTTGCGGATCGCCAAGTTGGCCGCATTGATGCTGAAGGCGTGCGGGTCGAACGGCCCGCCCCACCAGCGCCAGTGATCGGCGTGCTGCTCGCGCTTCGGATCGCGCATGGCCTGCAGGAATTCCATGTAGCCTGGTGGTCCACCCACGTCCTCAGGTGGGCAGGCGTTCTCGCCGGCCAGGCACATTGGCCAGTCGTCGTGCCCCTCTTGAACCGGCAGACGTTCCTCCACCGTGATCCGGTGATCCCAGCCATCGCCGAAGTCGTAGCTGTAGTCGAAGGTCCTGACCTGCTCGCCCAGCACCTGGCCGATGGTCAACTTGCGCTCATCGAGCATCTGGCTGCTGCCGATCCACTCTTCGTCGGGAATGCCGTAGCGCTGCTGGCCGATGCGCCAGTCGTGCAGGTGGCTGTTGGTCCAGCCCATGGCCGCTTGCACGATCCGATCGAGTTTGGAGAGCTTGAGCGTCTCGGGCACGAGGATGCGCCGCCAGATCAGCGGCTGGATGTGCTGCAGCTCGATGCGAAGCTGGTAGACGTTGCGGGCCTGGGCGCGCTGGAACTTGGTGCTCATGCTGCCAGTGTCGCAGCATCAGGCAGCCCGCTCTGCCAGCGATGTGGCAGCAGCTCGCCGATCTGAATGGCCCGCTGCAGCGGCAGGCGTGTCATCACATCGCGCAGGTAGGCGTACGGGTCGTGCCCGTTCATACGCGCCGACTGGATCAGGCTCATCACCGCCGCTGCCCGTTGACCGGCGCGCAGGCTGCCGGCAAACAGCCAGTTATTGCGCCCGATGGCAATCGGTCGAATCTGGTTCTCGATCCAGTTGTTGTCCACCGGCAGTTGCCCCAATTGGCAGACGACAGGCTGTGCCGCAGAGTCAGATCACCGTGATCACGCCGCCGTCGCCCAGGCGCTGCCAGGGCAGGCCCAGCACCAGAGCGTCGAGCTGTGTGCGGCTGAGCGTTGCAGTGCTGGCACCGTCGCGCGGCCAGACGAACTTGCCACGGTTCAAGCGCCGTGCGGCCAGCCACACGCCAATACCGTCGTGCACCAGCACCTTCATGCGGTTGGCACGGCGGTTGGCGAACAGGTAGGCGTGGTGCGGGCGCGCAGCGCCGAAGACGGCGACCACGCGGGCCAGTGCGGACTCGGTGCCCGAGCGCATGTCCAGTGGCTCGGTGGCCAGCCACAGGGCATCGACGCGGATCACTTGAGTAGCTCGCGCGTCCAGGCGGCGCACTGATCAGCCGCCGCCAGCGGCCAGCTCAACGTGATCTGGGTGGCACCACGGCGTAGCTCGATGCGGATATCCGGCGCCGGCGCGCAGGTGGTCGGTGGAAGTGTGACAGGAACGAAGGCCGGAGCTGCAACGGCAGGCAGCGCCCCACTGGCCAGGCGGCGCCACTTGTGCACCACGTTGGCGTTGATGCCGTGCACCATGGCAATGCTGGCCACCGACGCGCCGGGCTCGGCGCACTCGGCCAGGATCTGCTGCTTGAGTTCGGCGCCGTATCGGCGGCGGGTGTTCTTCTTGACGTCACTCATGGTGTCCACCTATTCGCTTGGTGGATACCATCGTTACCGCTTAGGGCCAGGGCTGCAAGAGTGCGTTCGCTGGACGCATACGCCCAATGGCCTGAACATTTGGACCTGTGAAGTCACGGGCCCGAGGAAGTCCCGCCGACTCCATGGCTACCTCCTCGAAGATGGGTCCTTGGCACTCGCCGAAATACCGCCCAACAACCCCTATCTTGCTCTGACTCAGGAAGGATGACGCGATTGTGGCATTGATCGCCACCGTCGTGTGGCGACGATCAATGTCCCGCGAAAATTGGCAACATTTGGCGAACTGAGCTACTCGGCCCGCGCCAACTCCTGTGCAAGGAACGGAGCGGTTCTGCTGCCAGACGTTCGGGCCACCTGCTGAGGGGAGCCCGCCACCACGATGCTGCCGCCGGCAGCGCCTGCACCAGGCCCTACGTCGATCACCCAATCGGCCTGGGCCACCGCGCGCATATCGTGTTCGATCATCACTACGGTATTGCCGGCATCGACCAGGCGCTGCAACTGCACCAGCAGCCGGTCGGCGTCCGACGCATGCAGCCCGGTAGTCGGCTCGTCGAGCACGTACAGGCTTCGGCCGCGCTGGCTGCGCTGAAGCTCGGTCGCCAGCTTGATACGCTGCGCCTCGCCACCGGAAAGCTCGGTGGCCGGTTGCCCCAGGCGCAGGTAGCCCAGTCCGATATCGCGCAGCAGTTGCAGTGGCCTTGCCACAGCGTCTTCACCCGCGAAGAATTCGCTGGCTTTGTCCACGGTCATCTGCAGCACCTCGGCGATGTTGCGCCCGTGCCATCGCACCTTCAGCGTGGCCTCGTTGTAGCGTGCGCCGTGGCACGTCGGGCACGGCGCGTACACGCTGGGCATAAACAGCAGTTCCACGCTGACGAAGCCCTCGCCCTCGCAAGTCTCGCAGCGCCCCTTGGCGACATTGAACGAGAACCGTCCGGCGTCATAGCGGCGGTGTCGAGCATCGGGCGTGGCGGCGAACAGCTTGCGGACGTGGTCGAACAGGCCTGTGTAGGTCGCCAGGTTCGAGCGCGGCGTACGCCCGATCGGCTTCTGGTCCACCTGCACCAGGCGCTGAATGGCGTCCACGTCGCCCGCCAGATGACCGCCGGTCGCTTCGATTACTGCTGGCCCTTCGCTGGTGGCGCTTTCGGCTACATCGTCTTCCGGCTCGTGGCCCAGGTGCAGCAGCACCATCTCCGGCAGGGCCTGCGCTACAAGGCTAGACTTGCCGGAGCCAGAGATGCCGGTGACGGCTGTCAGCACGCCCAGCGGAATCCGTGCATCCACACCATGCAGATTGTGGCGGTGGATGCCCTGCAGCTCCAGCCAGCCCGTCGCTTCGCGCGCCCGGCTCCCCGGCGCGGGGATCTCATCGAACAGGTAGCGTGCAGTACGCGATTCGGCAATCTTGCGCAGGCCATCCGGCTCGCCGCTGTAGAGCACGCGGCCGCCACGCTCCCCAGCATCCGGCCCGACATCCACGAGCCATTGCGCGCGGCGCATCAGGTCCAAGTCGTGCTCCACCACGAACACCGAGTTGCCGGCGTCGCGCAGCCGGTCGAGTGCGTCGTACAGGGCCTGGCTATCGGAGGGGTGCAGGCCCGCGGAGGGCTCGTCGAGCACGTACACGACACCAAACAGCAGGGAACTCAATTGCGTGGCCAGCCGCAGGCGCTGCAACTCGCCGGCCGAAAGCGTCGGCGTGGCCCGGTCCAGCGTCAGGTAGCCCAGGCCCAGCCCACGCAGTTGGCGCAGGCGTGCCATCACGCCACCGGCCAGGCGGTGCGCGGCGAGGCGCTTTTCTTCCGATAGCGCCGAGGTGCGGCGCACGTCGGGCGATACCGCATGGACGGCGCGACCGGAGGCCGCGCGTTCGGCACGGTCGCGTCGGGTCGCTTCCTTGTCCGTTGCCGCCCCCGCTGCATGGGCCCGGAAATCGCCCTGGGCGATGGGTTCGAGCAAGGCCGCCAACTGGTCCAGCGGCATCTGCATGAACGCGCCGATGTCCACGCCGGCGAAGGTGACCGACAGCGCCTCGGACTTGAGCCGCTTGCCGTGGCAGGTGGGGCACGGTTTGCCCTCCATGAACCGGGACACGCGCTTTCTCATCAGCGCGCTCTGGGTGTTGGCAAAGGTGTGCAGCACATACCGTCGGGCGCCGGTGAAGGTGCCCATGTAGCTCGGCTCCATCTTGCGCTTGAGCGCGGCGCGGGTCTCGGCAGGCGTGAAGCCGGCGTACACCGGCACCGTCGGAGTTTCCTCGGTGAACAAAATCCAGTCGCGATCCTTCTTCGGCAGGTCCTTCCACGGTCGGTCAACGTCGTAGCCCATGCTGACCAGGATGTCGCGCAGGTTCTGGCCTTGCCAGGCGGGGGGCCAGGAGGCGATCGCCCGCTCGCGGATGCTCAGGGAGGGATCGGGCACCATGATGGCCTCGGTCACCTCGTACACATGGCCCAGGCCGTGGCAGGTCGGGCACGCTCCCTGCGGCGTGTTGGGAGAAAAATCCTCGGCGTACAGCATGGGCTGGTTGGCTGGGTAGGCGCCGGCGCGCGAATACATCATCCGCACCAGGCTAGACAAGGTGGTCACACTGCCCACAGAGGAACGCGCGTTGCTGGAGCCCCGCTGCTGTTGCAGCGCCACCGCCGGCGGCAGGCCGTCGATCGCATCGACGTCCGGCACGCCGGCCTGGTCGATCAGTCGCCGCGCATAGGGGGCCACCGACTCGAAGTAGCGCCGCTGGGCCTCGGCATAGATGGTGCCAAAGGCCAGCGAGGACTTCCCGGAGCCGGAGACACCCGAGAACACCACCAGCGCGTTACGCGGGATGGAGACGTCCACCTCCTTGAGGTTGTTCTCGCGCGCGCCACGCACCTGCACGAGGCCGCTGGCCGCAGCGGTACAAGAGGATTCACCGAAAGAATTGTTTGGCATGTTCTTATCCTGTAGTTCGTCCCGCTTAGGACGGGACTTCCTGAGTTCGGGTGCCGCGGCGGCTCGCTTCGAGCGCTGCGGTGAGAGTGCGGGCGTCGTAGCTGCCGCGCAGGCGGCGACCCTCGACGAAGAACGTCGGCGTGACATGTGTTGATTCATTTCCAAAGCTGGGCCATTTCGGGACGCATTCACGTTGAAATTTGAGCCACGTTGCCGCTCTATCCTGCTGAATTTTTCAGCACGGGGGAGCAGGAGTGATCAACGTGAGCACATTGAGCAAGTTACGCCGCCTCGTGCTGAGGCAGGACGTGTCGGTGCGCGAGGCCAGCCGGCGCCTGGGCATCTCGCGCAACACAGCCACCAAGTGGCTCAAAGACGGGCAGATGGCCGAACCCCGATACCCGCAGCGGGTGTCGGGCCCCAGCATCCTGGATCCGTACAAGGAGCAGTTGAGCCAATGGCTCAAGGCCGATAGCCATCGCAGCAAACGCGATCGACGCGGGATCAAGGCCATGTTTGAGGCGCTGCGCGCGCAGGGCTACAGCGGCAGCCGAGGGCCGGTCTACGCCTTTGCCCAGCGCTGGCAGCAAGAGCAAGGCAACGCTGCGCGTGGTGCGGGGTTCGTGCCGCTGAGCTTCGAGTTGGGCGAGGCGTTCCAGTTCGACTGGAGCTGCGAGTACCTGTTCATCGGCGGGCTGCGCCGCCGCCTGGAAGTGGCACACACCAAGCTGGCGGCCAGTCGCGCCTTCTGCCTGGTGGCGTACTACAGCCAAGCGCACGAGATGCTGTTCGATGCGCACGCACGGGCGTTCGCCCTCTTCGGTGGCGTGCCCCGGCGGGGCATCTACGACAACATGAAGACCGCTGTGGACAAGGTCGGCCATGGCAAACAGCGCAGCGTCAATGCACGCTTCGAGGCGATGACCGGGCACTACCTGTTCGAGCCGGAGTTCTGCAACCGGGCCGCCGGCTGGGAGAAGGGGGTCGTGGAGAAGAACGTTCAGGATCGGCGCAAGGACATCTGGCGTGAGGCCAGCGAGCGGCGCTGGGGGACGCTTGGTGAACTCAACGACTGGTTGCAGCAGGCCTGCGTGAAGGCCTGGGCTGAGATGAGTCACCCGGAATGGACTCAGCTCACGGTGGCCGATGTCTGGCAGGACGAACGTGCTCGTCTCATGCCCAACCCCCGTGCGTTTGATGGCTACGTGGAGCAGCCGGTACGGGTCTCTGCGACCGCACTGATCCACTTCCAGCGCAACCGCTACAGCGTGCCGTGTGAATGGATTCATGCGGTGGTCAGTCTGCGGGCCTACGCGGATGGCCTGCTGGTGGTCGGGCCCGATGGGCGACAGGTGCGCCTGGCGCGCAGCTTCGAACGTGATCAGACGCTCTACGACTGGATGCATTACATCGCGCTCATCGAGCGAAAGCCCGGCGCGCTGCGCAACGGCGCGCCCTTCAAGACCATGCCCGAGCCACTGCAGGAAATGCAGCGCCAGTTGCTGCGCCACAGCGGTGGCGACAGGGTGATGGCGCAGGTGCTCATGGGGGTGAGCCTGCATGGACTGGAGGCCGTGGTGGTGGCGGTAGAGCTGGCGCTGCAGTCCGGGCGGGTGAGTGCCGAGCACGTGCTCAACGTGCTCTCGCGTCTGAAGGAGCAGCGCGTGCCCGAGCCACCGGTGGCCACGATGCTCAAGCTCAACACGCCGCCACTGGCCAACCTGCAGCGCTACGACGCACTGCGCAACGTCCAGCCTCATGAGGCATCACCGGAGTCCGACCATGCATGACGTCATTGATGCCCTCAAAGCGCTGGGCCTGCACGGCATGGCCAGTGCCTGGCCGGAGGTACTGGGCACCGCCCGCATGAAGTCGCTGGATCATGAGGCCGTGCTGCACCAGCTCATCAAGGCCGAGACCGCTCAGCGTGAGGTGCGTTCCATGGCTTACCAGATGCGCGTGGCGCGCTTCCCTTCGCACCGTGACCTCGCCGGCTTTGACTTCGCCCACGCGCAGCTCGACGAAGCACTGGTGCGCCAGTTGCACACCCTTCGCTTCGTGGAGTCGGCGCACAACGTGGTGCTGGTTGGTGGCCCCGGCACGGGTAAAACCCACCTGGCCACGAGCCTGGGGATCGAGGCCATTCGCATGCATGGCAAGCGGGTGCGCTTCTTCTCAACGGTGGAGCTGGTCAACGCCCTGGAGCTGGAGAAGGCGCAGAACAAGGCCGGGCAAATGGCGCACCGCCTGATGTACGTCGATCTGGTGATCCTGGATGAACTGGGCTACCTGCCATTCACGCAGTCGGGCGGCGCGATGCTGTTCCACCTGCTCTCCAAACTCTATGAGCGAACGAGCGTGGTGATCACCACCAACCTCACCTTCTCGGAGTGGAGCAGCGTCTTTGGAGACGCCAAGATGACCACGGCCTTGCTTGACCGGCTCACGCACCATTGCCACATCGTCGAGACGGGCAACGAGAGCTGGCGATTCAAGCACTCCAGTGCCGCTGGCGCGGCTCCCCCAAAGCAACGCCCAAAGAGCCAGAAAGGAGATCGAAAAACAGCAGACCCGATAGACTTATCCACAACCGAATAGTCAAAGAATCCATCAACCCAGTGGCTCAATATTCAACGTGATCACTGGCTCAGTTGTGCTGATGAATCAACAGTCGGAGCCCCGTAGCGACTTGTGGAAGGCTGAGAGCTGCCAGTAGAACTCGTCACCGCCCTTGTCGAACCTGCGCAGCGATGGACTGGTGGACAGCCTGGCGAACTCGCCATCGACCACGACCTTGCCAGCGCCCGACGCCGCATTCGTCACCTGCTCAAGCAGATTGAGGAAGCGCCTGCCATCGCCATCGGCAAAGCCCTTGAGCAGGTCCAGCGCGTCCGCGTCCAGCGTGACGCCCTGGAGATGCGGCAGTGCGCGTTCGTAGCGCTGGTTCAGTTCGTCGCTGGACAGCGGTTCGAGGGTATAGACCTGCGCGCGCGAGAGCAGTGCGGAATTGACCGCCAACCCCGGATGCTCGGTCGTCCCCCCCACCAGGGTCAGGAGCCCCGACTCGACATGGGGCAGCAGGGCATCCTGCTGCGCCTTGTTGAAGCGATGGATCTCATCGACGAAAAGCACCGTCGATCGACCATGGTTGTCCAGTTCAGCCTGGGCCTCGTCGATGGCTTGCCGGATGTCTTTCACCCCGGCCAGCACGGCCGAGATGGCGATGAATCGGCTGTCGGTCGCACTGGCGGCCAGGCGCCCCAGGGTGGTCTTGCCCACGCCTGGCGGCCCCCAGAGGATGAACGAGTGCAACTTGCCCGCCTCGAACGCGAGACGCAGCGGCTTGCCGGGGCCGAGCAAGTGCCGTTGCCCGACGAATTCATCCAGTGTCTTGGGCCGCAGGAGTTCGGCCAAGGGAGGCTTGGGCTTTGTCGTGAATAGATCGGTCAAGTTCCTCACCCTGGCATTTCTGATAGTTGACGTTCCGATAACGTCGGCACCTCAATCCAGGGAGCCGGATTTATCCAACGTCGTGGGCTCTTTGTCGGCAATCGCATGCAGGGGTCTCCTCGTTTTCAGTGCAATAAGTGACGGTACGCAAAGCTAGCACTGGCGCGGGGGTGGTCTGGGTAGACCGTTGATTTCATTGACTTTCCTGTTCGCTTTGTAAACGGGTATGGTGG